>Ga0335085_10002336_pt1 | contig 35810 bp, 40 predicted proteins | sample Lox_Sample_45_FD_206712 | JGI IMG/M metagenome (GOLD analysis project Ga0335085, IMG submission 206712) | Soil microbial communities from Loxahatchee National Wildlife Refuge, Florida, United States - Lox_Sample_4.5 | ecosystem: Environmental > Terrestrial > Soil > Wetlands | place: USA... | reverse complement strand
CAAGCGATCGAAGCGTTCATCGCCGCCTACGCCCAAAATGCCAAGCCGTTCAAATGGCGGAAGCGCGAGGTCAAGGGATCGCAGCTTCAAAATACTATCGTTAACTTACGCAACTAAGCACTAGACCAAGCCTTGCCAGCACCCCCCCCTCGTGATCCCAACGTACAAAGCGGTGACAGTGTTCATCATCAAGAATCTTCTCCGCAGCGCAGACATGACTCGTGAGCAATATTTGCAGCTTCTGCGCGGCTTGTAGCCCGGAGCCCTGTGGTCAGAAGGTCGCATACATAACTAGACAATGTATGCGCCACCCGCCGCCGAAACCTCACTGTCCCCTGGTGTCGGAAGATGCTAACTCGGCTGAAATTGCCTCCCACGGTGCATCATCACGCCCACTTCCGGGTCCTGCAGGGCGGTAGCTTTCAATCGGCAATCGGCAATCGCAAATCGGCAATGATTGTTGACCCTGGTCGAGCTGGCGGTTTTGCGATCTAGAAGATTCTTCGATCCTGGCGATGGACAGAATGCCTTAAGGCTCGACAGTCGATTGCCCCGCTGGGTGGCGACGACATTGCGGTTCATGTCGTCGCCACCTCGCCCCAGCCTGCGTCTTAGTGCGCCTTAACGCTCCCGTGGTCTGCTAGAATACCTTCGATGCCCAAAACTTTGAGCGCCGAGGATGTATTCCCCTTGGTCGACTGCCTGTCAGCCCAGGAGCGTCTCCGCCTGCTTCGATTGATCAGCACTCTACCGGTTGCAGACGATCGACGTGCCTACCGTGCGGCGCCTCCCCGGGATGAGGAGTTCTCAACGGACGAAGAGCCGCTGGCGTGGGATGCCGAAGGTTGGGAGGATATCGGTTGAATCGGGGCGAAATCCGCTGGTATACATTTCGGGCACCAGACAAGCGCCGCCCGGTTCTAATCCTGACCCGAAACGAAGTGCTGGATCACTTGAATGAAATCATCGTGGTGCCCGTCACACGCACGATCCGTGGGCTATCGACAGAAGTAGTCCTGTCGCCGGACGACGGAATGCCCGTTGTGTGCGCCCTGAACTTCGACCACCTATCCCTGGCCGAATGCGACCGTATCAAAGCACCGCTTTGCACTCTCCCGGAATCCAGGTGGCCTGAAGTGCGCCGGGCGCTTCTTGTCGCATGCGGGTTTGAAAGCTCGGGTAGCTCAACCGCCATCCAGCCGAGCGAATAATGCGGCACAAGTGATTCCGAGAAGTGTTGAAGGCCGTCCAAGCGGGACGCCGCCGGGTGGCGACGGCATTGTACTGCATGTCGTCGGAACCGTTGAGGACTTGAAAATCCTGGCGGGATTCTGATTAACCTGCTTCTTATAACAGGGGTGCGCGGGCGCCTTGCGACTGCAGCGCGGAGACAGCTTTCGGTCGAACGAAACAAACTCCTCGTTGTGGCGCGGTCTCCTGACCGTGCCACCCCTGCGACCGAAGGTCTCCGCCCCTTTCCCTTCTCGTGCTCATCGAAGATCGCCTCACCACGCAATATGCGTCAACGGTACGTCAACCGGTTGGCTGTCCCCCAATACGTGCCACGCCGCTGACGAGTATCGCCATTGCTGCGGGCTGAGCACCAAGCCCTTGCGACGCGGATTGTCATGCAGGTAGTCGATCTTTTGCCTCCAGAAGCGTTCGTTTATAATCGCTTCGGCGTGACGGCTCGGTTGCCAGAAGCGGCGCTCCCGGTCTGCCACCGCCTGCGCCCGTAGGGTCTCGGCAAAGCACCGGGGAGCGTGCCGGGCGCAATAATCGCTCAACTGCCGCCCCGTGAACTTGCGCAAATCCGCCATCGTTCGCCTCAGGCGCTCGCTGTCAAAGACGATCATATGCAGGTGCGTGGGCATAATGACGTAGGCGTTCACGCGAAGTTCTTTCGCACGATGACAGAAGCTCAGGCTCTCGGCCACGATCTGACAGCTCGCCTGAGACACGAACACCGGTAGCCATTCCACTACCGAGTAAGTCAGGTAATAAATGGCGGCGTCAGCGTGGATTCGATAGCGTTCCACGATGGGATTGTACGCCGCCAACCCGCTTCCTGCCAGCCAAGAGCAAGAGGGTGCCGGGTGGTGGCACGGTCAGGAGACCGTGCCACAACGTGAGGTCAGGAGACCGTGCCACAACGTGGGGTCAGGAGACCGTGCCACAACGTGAGCCAAGGCAGCTTCCCGGGTGGGCATCAGCGCGTAACAACCGGAGATGGCGGGAATCTTCAGCCCGCTTTTTGCCGGGCGCCCTCTGCCAGATAATGCTGGTCCAGCGCCTGCCGGAGCAGGGTCTTGATCACGGCCTGCCGGCTGACGTTCAACTGCCCGGCGGCCGAGTCCAGTTCCCCCAGCATCGTGGCCGTGAAATCAACGTTGACGCGCCGCACGGGCTCAACGGGCGCCATCATCCGCCCGCGATTGGTAAAATAGCGCGACACGTTCTTCCCTTGCTCGGCGAGTTGAGCGATCACCTCGGCCGGGACTGGCTTTGTTCCCTTACGAGTTCTCTTCATAAAGCTCCTGCTCCTCCCGGGTTGCTTTCCAGAGCGTCACCAGATGAAAGTACTCACCCGCCGTGTCCTCTCGCACCTCGAAGATCACGGAATACAACCGCTCTCCAACCCAGCCGATGGCGCGGTACTGCTCCGGCAGATCGGAGCGCTGATCGAGATAATAGGGGCGCGAGAAGACTTCCTGCGCCTCTTCAAAACCGATTCCGCGTCTGGGGTTCGCCCGCAGTCGCTTGCCCTTCCGGCTGTCAAAGCGGAATCGCATGTCAGTATAACAGTTATATCACGGCACGGGATCGCCGTTAGGCTGGACGCCGCCTGGGGTCGAGGAGTGGGGCCTGAGACCAGTAGAAGCGGCCTGCAGGTAGCAGGCCGCGTACATCCCGTACGCCGGACCACCGAGAATTGACCCCTTAGAGACCGAGCGAGGCTTTGACCTACGAGTGATCGACGTGATACTCGAAGGGTACGCCGACGCGGCGTGTCTTTTTGGGGAATGACCTCGTGTCCTGGAAGGGAACCAGAACGGCGAAGCGCATGCGCGCCCAGCGCCGGAACGCCGCGCGTTCCACCGGCCCCAGGACCAAAGAGGGGCGCCGCCGTTCAGCTCTCAATCAGCGCCGGCTGGCTCTTCCGCGACTGGCCAGCGAAATCATCGAAAGTCTCAAGGCTGACCCGCAGGACTTCCTTCGCACCTGGCGCGATGTTCTCGCTATTTTCTGGTTCATGGATCCCGAGGTGCAGCCCTTCTTGGACGCCGTCGCCTGGGACTGGTGGCTGAAGCAGCACTATGCCGTGAACGGCGGGTCAAACGAGCTTACCCTGCGTGCCATCGACGTGCGCTTGGAGTGTGAGCTCCATGCCCTGGTTAGCGCTTACCGGATGCTGAACCGCAAATGGCAATGCCGGCTGCAGAGTGAACTCGGCAGCTCGGGGCGGGCCGACATGTGGCACCTTCGCCTGGCGGTGGAGACCCGCCTCAAGCCTTACCCGGAGTTTGGTGAGGGATGGGAAGCTACCGAAGGCCTCTCCCTTGGAATTGGCGATCGACCGTTGGTCGCCGGAGATGTGGGACCTCAACGCGCCGCTGACGGATTTGGGCGATGAGGATGACGATGAGGGAGACGACGAAGGCGACGACTTGGGCTGGGACGAGGGCGACGATGAGGGCTGCTACGAACCCATTGGCGTCTAACGCCTGTGGGTTCATGAGCTTAGGCCATCAAAAACAGGCCCGATTTTGAAACTTTCGGGGGGTACGAACCCAATTTGGTAAATCATGTCGTCACAGACAGTTACGCTAAAAAGGTCCACTTTTATGAAATTTTTCGCAGAACTGCTTCGAGGCCGACCGGAAATGACCTTTGCACTCCAGTTTAGCGGCGCGGAATCAAGAGTCTCACGCAAAGGCGCAAAGCCGCTAAGGTCCGCAAATAAGCACGTAGCGCCAGGGCTCTGACGGATTTGGGCGATGAGGATGACGGCGAGCATGAGGACGATGAGGGCGACGACTTGGGCTGGGACATATCCCGCCCGGTGCTAAGGTCTTTTGGCCCGGTTGCTACGACGCGCCTATCGGGGAATGGGCTGGAGCGCTGCCGCCGGCAAACAGGCCCCAAAGCTGAGGATTGAGGATCACGATGTCAACGCGCCGGTTCTGGCCGCGCGTTTCAGGCGAACTATTGGAAGCGATGGGATGATACTCGGCATAGCCGGCGGCGGAGAGCCGTTGCGGCTGAAAGCCAAAGCGGTTGATCAGCAGATCGATCATGCCGGTGGCGCGTGAAGTCGAGAGGTCCCAGTTGGATTTGAAGGCCGCGTTGTGAATGGGCACGTTGTCCGTGTGGCCCTCGACGCGGATAAACTCCCGGCGGTTGCCGAGGAGCTCAGCGATCTTGGCGACTGTTTGCATAGACTCGGGCTTGAGTGTGGCCGAACCGCTGTCATAGAAGCCGATTTCCTGCAGGCTAATCACCAAGCCCTCGTGCGTCAGCCGTAGACTCACCTGCTTCTTCTGAAGCTGCTCAGCAAGCGCCCGCTCCAATTCGTCGCGAATCTGGCCGGGGTCCGGAAGGCTCTCGTTGGGGCCTGCCAGGCCTGCATCATGGTTGTGAACCTTCTCGCCGAGCACCTTCGAGTTCGAAAACGCAGCCGCTGTGTCCAGCAGGTTAACCTGGCTGCTGGACGGCGTAAAAATCGCGAGTTTCTGGAACGCCACTTGGATGGCTGCGGCCAGGTCGCTGACCTTGTGCTTATCGACCTGCGAAGAGGCGAACATCACCACAAAAAAGGCAAAAAGGAGGGTGATGAAATCCGCGTACGAAACCAGCCAGCGTTCATGGTTGGCGTGAGCGGTATGGCGTTTGCGCCGCCGGCTCATCGCCCATACTCCGGCTGCGCTGCTTGGGCCCCCTGTTGTGCCAGATAACCCTGAAGCTTCGTTTCCACCATGCGCGGATTCAGACCTTCCATGATGGCGATGACGCCTTCCAGGATCATCTCGCGGGCGGTTTGTTCCTCGCGGATGCGGATTCTGAGTTTTCCTCCCGAGGGAAGGAAGAAGATGTTGGCCGCGCCCACGCCGTAGACAGTGGCTACGAAGGCTACTGCGATGCCCTTGCCCACTTCGGCGATGTTGTCGAGGTGCTGCATCACCTGGATGAGGCCGAGGACCGCTCCGATGATGCCGATGGTGGGTGAAAATCCCCCGGCGGATTCGAAGACCTGGGGGAGTTTTTCCTCATGGTCGGCCTGGTTGTCCATTTCAAGCTCCATCATCTTACGGAGCTCTTTCGGCTCGGTTCCGTCCACGGCCAACATGAGCGATTTCTTTAGAAAGGGATCCTGAATGCTCGGGAGAACATTGTCGAGGGAGGTGATGCCCTCCTTGCGCGCCTTGACGGCGTAGCTGACGATTTCCTCGATGACGCTCTCCAGGTTGCGGCTGCGCTCGAGAAAGACCGAAGAAAGCCGCTTGAAGCTGGCCAGTACGGTCGGAAGCGGGTAAGAGACCAGAACCGCCCCGAGCGTTCCTCCGAGGACGATCATGGCCGCCGTAGGCTGAAGGATCTGGTTGATGTTTCCGCCTTCCAGCGTTAACCCTCCAATGATCCCGGCCAAAGCCAAGAGTAAGCCGCCAATTGTGCCCTTATCCACTGAAAGCGCTCCTCACTCGCTTGTGCTCTCGGCAATTTCCGCCGCTTCTTCTTGAGAACCCAACACCGTGGGCAGCATCGCGAAAGAGGTCGGCAGCAAGCGGTGCCGGAACTCGATGATGCGATCCATGATCTCGTCCGCGCTCTCGCGGACCACGAGCTTATCTCCCGTTACCAGCGTAATCACCGTATCGGGCGCATTCTCAATGAACTCAATCAGGTCAGAGTTCAGCACCAGAGGCCGCTGGTTTAGCCTAGTCAAGCGAATCATATAGTTCCCTCCTGCGGGCCTCTCGAACGATAGCGACATTTCAACACGAGTACATTCCCTTCCACGACATCTATCGGCAATTAGTACTAAAACGCTTAGTACTTTTGCATGTTCGGTGGCCGAAATGGGCTTTGATGTGCTGTACGAGCCGGGTACGTGCTCAAAGCCGTACGGCTTGTGGCTGGGAGCGGATAAGAGAATCTTAAACTACCGGGAGAGACGATGGGCAAACGAGCGCTGATCACGGGCATCACGGGCCAGGACGGTTCCTATCTGGCGGAGTTTCTGCTGACTAAAGGATATAAGGTCTATGGACTTGTGCGCCGCAGCAGCACCGTGAACTTCGAGCGGCTCTACCACCTTCAGGACCAGATCGAGCTGCTGCAGGGAGACCTGCTTGACCAGAATTCTCTCATCACCGCGCTGCAGCAGAGCGAGCCCACCGAAGTCTACAATCTGGCCGCCCAATCCTTTGTGCCAACCTCCTGGAATCAACCCGTTCTGACGGGGGAATTCACAGCGCTCGGTGTAACCCGCATGCTGGAAGCAATCCGGGTGGTGAATCCGACGATTCGTTTTTACCAGGCTTCTTCCAGCGAGATGTTTGGTATGGTGCGCGAAACGCCACAAAGTGAGAAGACGGATTTCTACCCGCGCAGCCCTTACGGCGTCGCCAAGCTCTACGGACACTGGATCACCGTCAACTATCGCGAGAGCTATAACATTTTCGCCTGCTCGGGAATCCTGTTTAACCATGAATCGCCGCGCCGCGGTTTGGAGTTTGTAACCAGGAAAGTGAGCTACGCCGTAGCGCGCATCAAGCTGGGTTTGCAGAAAAACCTGAAAATGGGAAACCTCGAGGCCGAGCGCGACTGGGGCTTTGCGGGCGACTACGTCGAGGCCATGTGGATGATGCTCCAGCAGGATAAGCCGCAAGATTACGTCATCGCCACCGGGAAAACCTACACCGTGCGCCATCTGCTGGACGTTGCGTTTTCGCATGCCGGCCTGGACTACCGCAACTACGTCGAGATCGATCCTTCCCTACTGCGGCCTGCTGAAGTTCATCACCTGAAGGGCGATTACTCAAAAGCGGCGCGCGAGCTCGGATGGAAACCGAAAACTACATTCGAGGAGCTTATCCAGATGATGGTGGATGAGGACCTGGTGCGGCTGGGCGGCACACCGGCCCACTTAGGTGGGCATCGATTGGCAGCGAACGCCGCAACTCCGGCGCTGATGAATGCCGGTTTCACAGAGTCGCGTCAGGTGAGCCGCCATTAGTGCGAATAGTCTGAAAGCTTGATTTTGTGTGCTTGTATAGCACCGGATAGTTCCGAAGGAGATTCACAGCAATGTCAGCAGATCAACAGTGGCGTCCTCAGATGCCTCTCGCCAGCCCTAAGCCAACATTGGGCGAAGGTCCACCCAATCAAAACCTGGTTCTTGAAACACTCAAACTGCATGCAACTGCAATCAGTACGGGTCTTAGTCGGCTGCACGCTTTAGAGGCGCAGTTCAAAGGGCAGATGGTGAAGCCTTCGCCCGCCCCGAATGGAGAGCCGGCCACACCTAGTCCCAACGCAGCACCGAACTGGCTTCAAGCTACACTCAGGCGCTGTGAGCCTGAAGACGGAAAGCCATTCATCTACTTCCTCCACATTCCTAAGACCTCGGGTACCAGCTTTCATCGCTTTCTGATCGACGCTTTCGGCGAGGCGAGTATGTCTCCACTGAGGACTTGGGACGAGGTTCTGTGCGATTCCGCTCCTGCGGGCAACTGGAAGGTATGGTCGGGACATTTCGGGGGACTGTTGCCTTTCATCCTGCCGTCCTGGCCTCGCATCGTTACCATTCTGCGGGATCCAGTGGAGCGGGCCCTCTCCCAGATCAATCACGCTAAACGCGACCCCGCACATCGGTTTCATCACTACGCAAAGGGTATGAGTATCCTGGAGCTTTGCCACCACGTGAGATTTCAGCGCACGCTTGACAACTGCCAAGCACGCTATTTGGCATCTTTGTCGTCCGCCCAGATGGTTTTCAGGAGTTTCCAGTATCGGGGTTCCGCCACCACGCCGGTGGCCTTTCCAGGGGTCCTCTTTTCGACAGATCCGCAGTATGGCCTTCTAGACTCGGCCCTCCGTGCCATGTCGGAAATGGACATGGTCGGCATCGCCGAAGCTCATCACCAGACCGTGAGGCTGTTCGCCCGCAAGTTTGATGTGCCGGAACCCGACGAGTCTTACCACGAGAACAGGGCGGGAACAGCGCAACTGAAGCGCGCGGCCCTGAAACCTGAGGAACTGGAATGTCTTCAGGAACTGACTCAGGTTGACCAGCTCGTATACGAGTACGCCCGCGAGCGCTTCAGGCGCGAATGCCGTCAGGCGAAAATTGCGCCTCAGCTTCAGTAAGAGCGAGCGCTCAACACGCGCTGGTATCCACTTATTTAAAGAACCGCGGGTCGTACCGGAATGATTCCGGAGGATGCACTCGAAACCTTTGAAAACTCGGGGCGCTGAGGGTTGATGGCCAATTCGATTCAGCCTGGCGTTCGGGTGTGTTTGCGCGGTAGATGCCGTGCGCCAATTCGGCAACCGTGATCGAACAGAGAGCCGCCTCCATATCGCCGACTTTTTGAATGACCTCTTGGAGGAATTGAGCAGCGTTGAGACGCTGGCGTTCGGCTTCAATAACAAGGCTGGAGTCGAGAATCACTCCCAAGCTGGTGGGTTCCATGGCTGGCTGCGGCCGGCGATTCCTTCCTCAACATCTTTCATGAAGCCCTCATCCAGCGTCGTCGTGGAATTGCGCAATTCTGCCAAGGCAACACACTCCGAGAGCAATCGGCCCTTGGGCAGAGGCGAATGAATAACTGCAACCTCTTGACTATTCTCTTCCACCACGACCTCTACGCCCTGCTGGACTTTCGTAAGCACACGATGGAGGTCGCGGGCTAACTCTGCTTCAGTCACATAAACTCGTGCCATACGCTTAAGTATACCGCTTCTCGAATCTCATCTCGCGGCCCTATGCCGCTTGCGCAGCTTCTTGCGCTTCCTTTCCCATTCGCCCTTGCTGATCTCGGCTGCCGGCCCGGAATTGAACCCTTCCACGAGAGCTTCGAGTCTTTCCTGGGCGCGGCTTTTCCGGTCTTCGCGGATGAGTTCGCGAAGATATTCGCTGGGGGTGCTGTATGCTCCTCTGGCTACTTCGGCTTGGACGTATTCCTTGAGGGCCTTCGGTAACGAAACGTTGAGCGAAGTCATCTCCATGTTTTTAAGGATGACAGCCACGGGCAGTTTATGTCAATAACTGTCAGCGCCAGCCTGGCCTGTTGGACCCCATTTTTCGCTACGCCTGCGCCGCCTCAACCAATTCTGCGCTGGCGGGCGGCGGAGGTATTGCCGCGGCCTCGTTCGCAGATAATTCCAGCACCTCGCGGTAAAACATTAAAGTCCGATCTACAAGTGTTTCGCGGGTGTAGTAGTTTAAGAACCGCTCTCGCCCTGCCTTTCCCATCGCTTCACGCTTGGCCGGGTCCGCGAGCAAGGTGCCAAGTGCTGTCTGCAAACTCTCTGTGTCACCCGGCTCAGCCAGCAGGCCGGTGACGCCTTCGTCGATTACTTCCTTCATTCCGCCTACCCGGCAGCCCACCACAGGCTTTGAAAACATCATGGCTTCGAGAAAAACCAGTCCAAAGGACTCGTAGCGCGAGGGCGCCACAAAAATGTCACACTGCGCCAAATAGTCCTCGAGCTCCTGGTCTGAGACCAGGCCGGCGAAGATCACCCGGTTGCGAAAGGGCGACTTGGCGTGACGCGCGCGAAACAGTCCCGCACGAGTGGTGCCGTCGGGCTGAGGCCGGTCCTCACCCACCAGGACGAACCGCGCCTTGGGGAACTTCAGGCAGAGCGGCGGGATCACTTTCAGCAGCACGTCGATGCCTTTACGATGCTCGAAGCGGCCGGTGAAAAGCACGTCGACAAAGCCGCCGCCTTTTTTGGCGGCTTTTTGAGCGGGCTGCAGTTTCCCGGAGCGGTCTTCCATGCCCAGAGGAAACACGGTCACCTGGCCGGGCCGGAAGTGCACGCCATAGTGCTTCTCAAGCGTCTCCACGATTGCGTGGCTGATGGCACGGTGCGCCACGCCTCGTTCCATCATCAGCGTTTCCGCGGCAGCCTGGTCTTCAAAGAATTGTTTCTCGGCCGGCGTGCCCTGAAGCAGGTTGGGGTTGGTCTCGCACCAAACCTTCAGGGGAGTTTCGAGGTTCGTGACCACCCGCAAGGATCCGTCCACCAGAGCCGCGATTCCTTCTGTGTCCCAGATGGGCCCTTCAACAATATCGATGGGATGAGCGGCGTTGATCCGTTTCAGTTCACGCAGCAGACGCGCTGAATTCTGCCAGATGTGCGCCGGCACGCGGATGCCGGCCGGGGCTTGCGGTTCCGCTTGGTCCCGTACCAGCCTGTGCACCCAGACGCCGCTTTCGAAATCCACGGTGTTGTGCTGGGCCGTGCTGCGCGTGAGGACGTGTACGTTGTGGCCGCGTTGGGCGAGGCCGTTGGCGAGATCATAAGTGAGCCGTCCGATGCCTCCCACGCCGTTAGGAGGGTAGCCTTGGCTGAGATAACAGATGGTCAGCTTCTCCTCCTTCGGCAGCAGTGTGGGACAAAGTTTGAATGCGCCGGGATTCTGCCCGTCCAAGACGTCATAAGCCACCGCGCCTCGCAGTTGGCGTGCCGTGGAGGAGTAGATGTGGCGCCGCGGCTGATTGAGCCCGCGCTCGATGCCATGGCGGAGGGCCGCGTCAGCGTCGCGCTGGAACTGATCGAGCTTTTCCGCCGGCGTGTGCCCGTGCTGAACGTGATAGCGGAGTCCGGCCTCGGCTTCGTCAATGAATTTCTTCCAGTCCTCCAGCAGGAACCGGAAGGAAGTCTCTTCCGGCCTGTTCTTGATTGCGAAATAAACTTTGTTCTTGACGATCGGGAGCCAGTTTGTCGTCACCCGCGTGGACTCGCGGATGTGGCTGGGCAGCGACCGGTGGTAGATGTAAGCCGCGGAAAGCTGCTTCAGCCGGTAGCCGGCGTCGATGAGTCTCAGACAGACGTCGGTTTCGTCCAGGTAGTAGTCATACTCCTCGTCAAAGGCGCCCACTTGCAGCAGAGCGCTCCGCCGGAAGAAAGAATTGCCGCCCGGTACGTAAGGAAACTGCAAGCAGCCGGGATAGCAGAACTGGTCTCCCGGCGCCGGAAAGTTCCAGTACGCAGTGCCCACGCGATTACAGAGGTTATAGCGGTATTGCAGATTGTACCCGGTGTGGTCATACACCAGGCCGCCGACTGCGGCCACCTCGTCACGGTCGAAGCCGGCTATCGCATCGTCAAGCCAGTTCTCGTCAGGCACAGCGTCATCATCGATGAAGGCCACCAGGTCGCCGCGCGCCATTTCGATGCCGACGTTCCTTGAGATGGAAAGATTGCGGTCCGAACAGGTCCCAACCCGAATGTTCGCTTGATGCGCCTTCAGCACGTCGGAGGTATGGTCCGTTGAAGGCCCGTTGACCACCACAACTTCAAACCAGGGATAGTTCAGCCGGCGCAGCGAGTGCAATGCGGTATCCAGGCTCGCAGCTCGATTGTAGGTGTTGATGATGATGGAAACTCGGAGAGCATCGGGTGATCGGGTGATCGGGCCATCGGGTGATGAAATGGTTCGACTCATTGATTGGACCCTTTCAGGGTCCTATGCTATCCATGCTTATCGCTTTCCGGGGGCGTTGCCCCCGGCTATTTCATGAATCCCCTTCGGGGATTTGCAATGCATCCTCGGGAATAGCCACCACGGACAATCAACTGCCGGGCGCATGACCAGCTTTCCGGGGGCGTCGCCCCCGGCTATTTCATGAATCCCCTTCGGGGATTTGCTATGCATCCTCGGGAATAGCCACCACGGACAATCAACTGCCGGGCGCATGACCAGCTTTCCGGGGGCGTTGCCCCCGGCTATTTCATGAATCCCCTTCGGGGATTTCCAATTTCACCCTCGGGACTGGCCACCACGGACAATCAAATTGCCAGGCGCATGACCAGCAACAGGTCACATGCAATCAACCGCGTGCCCTGAAAGGGCATAAGGCAATAGCCGGGGGCAACGCCCCCGGAACCCAAGAGCCACCCACCTGCCGACCCTGAAAGGGTCGCACGTAATCCACCAACCTGCCCCCGAAGGACAATCGCCCGGTTGGGGCGCATGACCAGCAACAGGTCACATGCAATCAACCGCGTGCCCTGAAAGGGCATGAGGCAATAGCCGGGGGCAACGCCCCCGGAACCCAAGAGCCACCCACCTGTCCGACCCTGAAAGGGTCGCACGTAATCCACCAACCTGCCCCGAAAGGGCAATCGCCGGATCAACCCGATGCCTTCGCCTCCAACGCACTCAGCCGGGCTTCGAAATTCTCGAGGGCCTTGTGCACGGCAATATCCGAGCGGCGCGCTTCGCGCAGCGCCTGCGGGAAAGATTCCGTGTGCACCTTAAAAGCGATGATCTGCGGCCGCACTTCGGCGAAGTCAGCCTCCAGCTTGGCCACCTGGTCCCGCACGGCGAGGATAGCTTTGGAGAGCTGGTCCAGAACTGCAGCCGTCTTTGACATGTTGTCCTTGACGGCCTGTAACTCCGATGCCGAAGCGCTCGCGTCCGCGCCTAGCGCCGAACCTGCACCTCGATTTGAATAATCCAGCATGGAACGCTCCTATGGGTAGTGTCTCAGTTTGAGATGGCACGGGCATCCTGCCTGTGTTAATTTCATGGCCAAGATGGCCATGCCACTTCAAACTGAGACACGACCCTCCTATGCGCACGGGAACTTGGCAGCCTGAGCTCTCCGGCGTAAGTACTTTATCATCATAGACATTCCCGGATTTTTTGGCTAACTATAGCCGTTTCAATTAGATCCGTAATTGGGCGGGGAGCCGAAAATTAGTTAACATCCTTATTTATCAACAATATACCAGGATAGCTTAGCTTAAGTGGTTTGTTTTCAGATACATTCCAGGGTATTCTCATTTGTCTCATTTTTCTCATTTCGGTCCTTTGTTTTCAACAACATTCCAGGGTACCCCAGAAGAATTCTTTGAATTTTTTTGAGGAGGGGTTGTTGGTTGCCGCTCGACTCGATGGACCAGACCGACGTCCGGGGTTCTAACGTCCAAACCCATAATCCTGCAAATCCCTCCGGCTTTGACCGGAATATCCATCCATGTTCCTTTGCACTACCGACCGCAGGCCTTCCTGACGCGGGCTTCGCGTGCTTCCTCAGCCTTGATAATCAATAAAATCGATGTATACTGGCGCGTTAATAGTAGCACGCGTGGAAGCAAAGCTGGTAGAAAGATTTAACTGTTCTGATGTAGGGGTAGGGCTTGCCCTACCCAGCACGGGCCCCGAAGGCCGCGCTACCTGCTCCGGCAGGGTACGGCAAGCCGTACCCCTACGCCCCGAAAGCAGCTTCGGTTATGAGTGACGCTGACATCGTTTCGCCAGGACCGCTTGGAAGTTTGCCCATCAGCCCTGACGGCGATGAGGCGCTCGCGTCGGAAGTAAGCTCTGATCTGCCAGCGGGCGTCGTGTTCCAGGCTCTCGTCTATGGCGGTACGGGTTACGCCGAAGCGGGCTGGGTTGAAGTGCTGGGTTTAGCGCGTAGCGGCATTCCCGTTCAATTGGTGCCTTTAGGCGACAAAGAAGACTACCGGCGTCTGCTGCCGGCTTCCGCCCGCAACGCCCTTGATGCACTCAAGCTGGCAAAGGTAGACCCGGCGCGCAGCGTGTTCTATCAGGGCGCCATGGCCTATCTGTGGGACCTCAATACTTATGGCCGCTGCCGCGTGGGCCACACCATGTTTGAGACGGACCGCCTTCCCGACGGCTGGGCGCGCTGGTGCAATGCCATGGACGAGGTTTGGGTGCCTTCAGAGTTCAACCGTGAGACCTTTGCCGCCGCGGGAGTGGACCCGCACCGGCTGCGGGTTCTGCCTTTAGGGGTCGACGCCAGTTTGTTTCGCCCAGGATCGAAGCCGTTTCAATGGCAGCAGGCACGGGGTTTCAAGTTCCTGTCGATGTTTGACCTTCAAGACCGCAAGGGCATGGATCTGCTGCTCAAGGCGTATCTCGCGGAGTTTAAGGCGAACGAAGACGTGTGCCTCATTCTTAAAATCACCCAGCACACGGACCGGATGGCTGACCCCACAGCCTTGCTAACTTACTTTGTCGAAAAGGAAGCCGGACTGAGCCTGGAAAAGACGCCGCCGATTATCTTGGTGCAAGGCTTTGTTCCGCGCGCCGAATTGCCGCGGCTCTATGCGAGCGCGGACGCTTTCGTGCTTCCCTCACGGGGCGAGGGTTTCGGGCTTCCCTACATCGAAGCTCTGGCTTGTGGTCTGCCGGTGATCGCTACACGCTGGAGCAGCCATCTCGATTTTCTTCATGACGGCAACAGCTACCTGATCGATATCGAGGGCCTGGTACCGGCGTCGTGGCAAGACGTGGAGTATTTTGCCGGCCACCGCTGGGCCCAACCGCGCGTCGAGCATTTGCGGCAGTTGATGCGGACCGTTTATTCAAACCGCGAAGAGGCCCGGCGGCGCGCTGAGATTGGGCGGCAGGAAATTCTGGAGCGATGGGATTGGAGTGTGGTGGTAAAGCGTTGGGTGGCCGAATTCCGGCGGTTGCTGGATGGGTGATCCGCGACCGGCGCGGCCGGTGGACATTTACACATACGACCCTTTCAGGGTCGGGCGGCTTGGACGGCTTGGTTTCCGGGGGCGTTGCCCCCGGCTATTGCCTGACGCCCTTGCAGGGCACGGCCGGCACACGCTGTTTCGTCCGGCGGACGATGCGACCCTTTCAGGGTCGGGCGGTTTGGTTGGCTTCGTTTCCGGGGGCGTTGCCCCCGGCTATTACCTGACGCCCTTGCAGGGCACGGCCGGCACACGTTGTTTCGTTTGGCGGACAATGCGACCCTTTCAGGGTCGGACGGGTTGGGTGGGCTAGCTTTCCGGGGGCGTTGCCCCCGGCTATTACCTGATGCCCTTTCAGGGCACGGCCGGCACACGTTGTTTCGTCCGGCGGACAATGCGACCCTTTCAGGGTCGGACGGGTTGGGTGGGCTAGCTTTCCGGGGGCGTTGCCCCCGGCTATTACCTGATGCCCTTTCAGGGCACGGCCGGGCACGAGCACGTCGATGAATTGGTAGGCGTTCTGGGCAGTTACGTAGGTTATCTGCGAATCCCCGAAGGGGATGAATGAAATAGCCGGGGGCAACGCCCCCGGAAAAAGGTGCACGCGAATGGTAGGACCGTTGATCCCCGAAGGGGATGAATGAAATAGCCGGGGGCAACGCCCCCGGAAGAAGATGCACGTGAATGGTAGGACCCTGAAAGGGTCCATAGGGCCGGTCCGAAAGTATGGCACAGACATTGGTCAGTTTAATGCTGCATGTCGTTTTCTCAACGAAAGAACGACGCCCAATGATCAATGCAGAGGTCGAGCCTGAACTTACCGGTACATGGCGGGCATTCTGAGGACGCTGAACTCACCCTGCCTGACGATCGGAGGAACCGAAAATCACGTTCATCTGCTGGTCTCACAGTCCAAGAACGTAGCCCTAAGCCACCTGATGGAGGAGCTCAAGAAGAGCTCTTCAAAATGGATCAAGACCAAAAATACGGCGTTGCGAAGCTTCGGATGGCAGGACGGCTATGGAGCGTTTTCAATCGGGGAGTCTAATGTGGAGGCCCTGAAGCGTTATATCCAAAACCAGAAGGAGCGGCACAAGAAGCAGACGTTCGAGCAGGAGGTTGTTGCCTTGTTGCAGAAATACAGGGTGCAATACGACGCGCGTTATTTGTGGTCATAAATCGTGCGACCCTTTCAGGGTCGGGCCGATCGGGGCTATCTTTCCGGGGGCGTTGCCCCCGGCTATTACCTGATGCCCTTGCAGGGCACGGCCGGCACACGTTGTTTCGTCTGGCGGACAATGCGACCCTTTCAGGGTCGGACGGGTTGGGTGGGCTAGCTTTCCGGGGGCGTTGCCCCCGGCTATTACCTGATGCCCTTTCAGGGCATTTTCGCAACACGACACCCGGAATGGAAGACGGACTGCCCGAATCCCAGGTGGGTAGCGCGGCACTTGGAAATCCCCGAAGGAGATTAATGAAATAGCCGGGGGCAACGCCCCCGGAAAAAGGTGCACGCGAATGGTAGGACCGTTGATCCCCGAAGGGGATTGATGAAATAGCCGGGGGCAACGCCCCCGGAAGAAGATGCACGTGAATATAGTAGGACCCTGAAAGGGTCCATAGGACCGCGTGCCCGGCAAATTGATTGGCCCGCGGCGACCTTAATTTCAGATGGGTCAACAGAGCACGTGGAAATCCCCGAAGGGAATGAATGAAATAGCCAGGGGCGACGCCCCCGGAAGAAGATGCACGCGAATGGTAGGACCCTGAAAGGGTCCATAGGCAACATGCCGACACAGATCAGGAGATCCACATGAGCGAAGCCATGGCAAAGCGGGCAACAAACGGGGCGCGCGCTCGAGGACGAGCGAAGCCGCGCGCGGCCAAGCAGATCACGGTACAGGAGCTAAGCGACGCGGTCGGGGAGAACGCGCGTTTGCAGGCGCAATTGAACCAGACGATGGCCAAGCGCCTGCTCGAAGTGGAAAAGATCGCCCGGCAGGCGCTTGCGGGTATGTCTGCGCGACCGTCGGCCAATTCTTCGGCGGCGGTGGTGAAGCCTAATAAGCGCGCCGGGGAGGCTACTGAACCAGCTTCGCCCAATACCGAGCCGATTTCTGTGGAGCAGCTCAGTAAAGCTGTCGGGGAGAGCGCGCGTTTGCAGGCGGAGCTAAACCAAAAGATGGCGGCGCGTCTGCTCGAGGTCGAGAAAATCGCCCGTCAGCCTCAAACCTCAGGAGCCACAATTTCGGCGGCAAAGCCTACCGCGGTCTACGTAGGCCATGACATGGCCCTTACCAAGGTTCTGGACCGCTTCTTGATGTATGTGGACACGCGAGACCTGAGCGTGGGTCCTTCCTTTCTCATGGGGGCCAGTTGGGAGCCTGCCATTACCAGCCTCTTTGACACGTTCTTGAAGCCCGGCATGACCGCCGTGGACGTTGGCGCCAACTTTGGGTATTTCACCTTGCTGGCGGGCACCACGGTGGGCCCGCAGGGACTCGTTTACAGCTTTGAAGCCGATCCCCGTAACTTCGAAATCCTTCGTCAAAACGTGTCCGTGAATTGGTTGAACGATAGGGTGCGTACCCATCACTGTGCCGTGCTCGATTCCCGGCGTCAGATCGAATTCTACAAGGACGAAAAATTCCTGGGGTGCAGCAGCCTTTTTGTGACGCAGCCGGATCACCCGAATTTCGAGCGCGTATCGATAGAAGCCCGGCCGCTTGACGAAATGGTTCCGGGCCCTGTGGACTTTGTCAAAATCGACGCCGAAGGCAGCGAACCGTTTATTTTGGAAGGCATGCGCGGAGTAATCGGGCGCAGCCCTCAGATCAAGATCGTGATGGAATTTAACGTGGCTTCTCTGAAAACCGCCAAGGTGGATCCCTTGAATTTCATAGGTCGACTTGAAGAGCTGGGGCTTGCACCCTCGACGCTGAGTGGCGGGGGCGCCTTGAGACCTGTGAACCGGCAGGAGCTTTTGGCAAGTCCTATCACCACCCTGTTTCTGACCAAGGCCGGGGCGGCCGCCTGAGCAAGTGCTACTTGGAGGTTTAAGATGCCAGTCAAGGTCACCGGACTTGAGAACCTACCACCACTCTCGCCTCAGGGCCGGACGAGGGCGTCGGCAGCGGTACGTCCCGCACCCCAACCGTCGGACCGCATCGCGGAGAGTCGCGCCCTGCAGGCCAACGAGGCGATCTCGACCCGGCTGCTTGCCGTTGAGAAGCTGGCGCGCGAAACCCAGGAGCTGGCCGCAAAGCTGGAACGGAGGCGAGCTGCTGTTTACATCGGGGATAATCTCGCATTTACCCGCGTCCTGGACCGGTTCATCATGTACGTCGACACACGGGATATCAGTGTCACCCCGCACCTGCTTCTCGAAGACGAATGGGAACCTTTGCTAACCAAGACTTTGACCGACCTTATCAAGCCCAAGATGACGGTGGTCGATGTGGGCGCCAACTTTGGCTACTTCACGCTGCTGGCGGCATCGCTGGTGGGGCCCGAGGGGCGCGTCTTCTCCTTTGAGCCGAATCCCTCCACTTTCGAGATCTTGCGCAGGAATATTGCAGTCAATTGGTACGGAGACTGGGTGCAATGCTTCCAGTGCGCCTTGCTCGACGCGCCCAAGGAAATTGAGCTTTACGCTGGAACCAGCTTGATGGGTGGAAGCAGCTTCTTCTTAACCAGCATGGTGGGCGAAGACTATCACCGCGTCCGGGTGCAAGCCAAGCCGCTCGATGAGATCGTGGCCGGTCCTGTGGACGTGATGAAGATTGATTCGGAAGGCAGCGAACCCTTTGTGTTCGAAGGGATGAAAGGGGTGCTCGAAAACAGCCCCAACATCAAGATTGTGATGGAGGTCAATGTACCGGCTTTGCAGCAGGCTGGAGTTGATCCGAAGCAGTTTCTCGACAAGATTGCAGGCCTTGGTTTTGGGGCGGAGTTCCTCACCCACTATGGCACCGTCGAGCCGCCTGATCAACGGGTTCTCATGGGACCGATTACGAATCTCTTGCTGTCGAAACAGTCGGGCCAACAGCCGCCCTACGAGAGCTGGTTTCGATGAGGCCGGCTCGATGACGCCTGAAGCCTCCACTGTGACAAACGCACCACAAAGCACCGAAAGCAGCCACGCCGAAGGCTTGCGTCTTTTTCGGGCCGGACGCGCTCAGGAGTCGGTCGCCCTTTTTGCGCAGGCACTCAAGGAGCGTGAAACCAGCGAAGGTTGGAATGACTGGGCCGCGGCGCTACAGATGTGCGGCGATTCCGCGCAGGCCGAGCGGGGGTTTCGCCGCGCGCTCGATCTCGATCCCTGGAACCTTCAGGCAGCCGCGAATCTGGGCGTTCTGCTGGCCAAGTCAAATCGGCTGGTCGAGGCCGTCTCTTTTCTGACGCGGAGCTTGTCGGGCATTGATGAGCAGCAGCGGCCCGCGGTGGAAAGACTCCTGCGCAAGTGCAGAGACCAGCTTGAAGCCGAAGCCAGTAGCAAGGCAACCCTAGCGCCCGCAGAAGCGGGCATCCTCGCGCCCGAGACGGCCGAGACGGAAAGTCCCATTCTGGCTTACTACGGGCACCACAAATGCGGGACCACATGGATTGTTAAAGTGATGCGGGATGTCTGTGAAGCCACGGACCTGGTGCCTTACGAGCACCACTATGACCACCATTTTAGCGGTGACATCGTGAGCTACCGCCGCCAGTACCCATTCGGCTTTTGGGTTTGGACCAATGCCGATTACGCCTTCATCCGTCCCCTGAATACGATCGGTTTCCACGTGGTGCGCGATCCGCGCGACTTGGTGGTGTCCGGCTATTTCTCACATCTCAAAACTCACTCGGACGAAAACTGGCCCAGGCTCCGGCACTTCCGTCCCTACTTGCAATCCTTACCGAAAGAAGAAGGATTGATGAAAGAGATGGAGTTCTGCGGGGTCTTCCTGCAGCATATGCTTTCGTGGGACTACGAGGGCAAGCCGTCCATCCTGCAGGTGAGGTTCGAAGATCTAATCGCGAATCCCCTCAACCAGTTCCAGACTGTGCTTGAGCATCTCGGCATCATGCCGGGGAAGATTACCCATGAAGCCCTAGCGGCGATTTTGGACAAGCACAGCTTCAAGAACCTTTCCGGCGGCCGTACGGCTGGCCAGGAAGACACGTCGAGTCACTTTAGGCGTGGCGTTCCCGGCGACTGGCGCAATCACTTCACCAAAAAACACATCGCCTATTTCAAGTCACTCTATAACCCGCTCCTGCTCAAGCTGGGATACGAAGATCGCAAGAATTGGAGTTAGGGCGGTGGGTTGTTAACTGGGGTCTGCTTGACGTGGCGGCTTTGCAGTACTCGGCAATTGCGATAGCATCATATTTGATGCGAAAATGGTGCGAGGAAGCACACAATGATCGACGTAACGCGGGACATCCATTCTCTGACGACCTTCAAACGCAACTCGTCCGGCCTGATGAAGCGAATAAAGAAAACGAGACGGCCCCTGGTGCTCACCGTCAATGGCAAGGCGGAGGCTGTTGTTCTTGATGCAGCCGTCTACCAGGATGTTGCGGATCACCTGGAGGCGGTGGCCAGTATCCGTCAAGGTCTTGCAGAAGCCAGGAAGGGCATGGGCCGTCCGGCTCGGGACGTGTTCGACGAACTCGAACGCGGGACATGAGTCCGGGAATGAAGTACCGGGTCATTATCACCCCACAGGCGGAAGGCGACCTTCGGGCGGCTTATCGTTACATCCGTAGGCACGCACCCGAGGCCACGCGTAAGTGGCTTAAGGGCGCTCGCAAAAAGATCAGAACCCTTGCCTTCTATCCCGAACGCTGCCCGCTTGCTCCAGAAAGTACGGCGTTTGACGAACCCATTCGTGAACTGCTCTACGGCAGCGGGAACCGGGGTACGTACCGAGTGCTTTTCACAGTGCTCGACAAGGCCGTTTATGTCCTGCATATTCGCCATGGATCTATGCTCCCGCTAACAGAGGAAGAGTGACCCGAAGTTTGATATTCCGAAGCGGTTGAGAAATCCGGGCAACCTGGATTACGCTGACCAAGGGGAGCACAAGACTAATGGGCATCGAAGAGACACTCGCATGGGTCGCGCAAAGCTTGGCTGACAGCCGGGCAGCTCAGGCCGCCTTCGAAGAAGAGAGCCGGAAGAAGTGGCTGAAAATCGACAACACACTCGCGTCACTCATTGAACATCAGGCCCTTTTCGACGAGAATTTCCACAAAGCGGACGAGCGTTTCGCGCAGGCCGAGAAACGCATGGATCGGGCCGACGAGCGCATGGATCGAGCCGAGGCACGCATGGATCGGGCCGAGAGGAGGATGGATCGGGCCGAGAAGCGCATGGACCGCCTCGAAAGCGAAATGGTGCGCACCGAGCGGGTGGTGGCGCAAGCCAGCCGCCTGGTGACGCGATTGGCAGTGACCGGGCGCGGTCTACGCAGCGAGATGCGGCGTTCACTCGCGGAATCAAATGCGCGAATGACGCGAGTGGAAAAAACCCTCGAGCAAGTCGGCCGAAAGCTGGATGCCTTGACCGACTGGCAAGGCCGCAGGAACGGCGGGAACGGCAAGCGATGACTGCCGTTCGGCGTTAGGCTGCGGCTGGGCCAATGGTGTAGAGCCGTTGCTCGGGAGCGCCGGCATTTAGAAGAGACGGGTTGATTTCCGTGAGGCTCGGACTGACGTCGGTGAGGGGCTGACCGCGAAGCTCCATCGAAGCGACGGCGATGCCCAACCGGCGAGAGTTTTTGCTCTGCGCCTCGGGCGTGAAGCTCGGAGAGAGCAGGGTGAGGCGATAAAATGCCAGAGGCTTGAGCTGTACCGGCAGCGATAGGCTTGAATACTTCCCTTGCTCGCCGTAGAAGTCGTGGCTTAGCTTCGTTGTGAAGGATTTCCCGACAGGATCATACTCGCTGAGAATCAACCTGCACTTGGTTTCGCTCCGGTGAGGTGAGAAGAAATCGAGGCGAAGCTCAGTTGCATCCAGCCTGTTATAAAAGTAGGCTTTGGCATTGCCATCGGTCCACCGCCCGGGGCGGTCAAACAGATCGGTTTCCGGCGCGTGAAAGCCAAAACCAAACTTATCGATGGTTTGCGATTGTGCAGCCAGGGGTTTTGTTTCAAGAACAAACGTGTGGCCCATGCAAACCCGGCAGGCTTTCGAGGTTGCGCAGTTCTCAATGATTTCGCGGCGCCGCGCTGACTGCAGGGCCGCCTTCGGTTCCATATCTCGGATATTGCCGATTCCCATCTCGCCTTCCACGTCCTGGCAGCAGAGCGTGTACTCGCCGTTGGAAAGAACGGCAAAATTGTGCAGCGGCGCCGGGCAGGTGAACGGTTCTGTGCGTTCTTCGTTAAAGAGGAAGGTGCCAGCAGGCGCATGCTTCTTCAGAAAACGTTCGTGGCGGTCCCACAGTGAAAATGTCTTGAAATGGACGAAGACATTCGGCAGGGGCATCCACCAGAATCGCTCCATCCCGTAATCCCCTGGGGTAGGAGCGGGCATTTGGGAGGCTTCAAAAACAACTTCGCGGGCCTTGATCCGGTCTTGATGTTGAACGGCCGCCCGCTGCATTTCCTCTTCGTACTCGGCAGGATATTTCTGCCGAACCGCTTCCGACAGCTTCGCGAGTTTCTCAGAGCACAGTTTCCATCCCTTCTCGAATTCCTGACCTTCTGAAAAGAGGGTCCAGAGGCGCCCCGCGTCTGATTGGACCGAACTGTCGGCTAGCTCTGTTGCCAGGTGAATCTCAACGCATGCGTGGCTGTGGTACCTGAATTTAGCTTCCAGCGCGTTGAAGAGGATCTGCAGGTATTGGTTGACGCTGGGAATCTTGGCGTAGCCGCGGCTCAAAAAAGAATTTTCGGTAGGCGTGTGCAGGCTCAACCGCATGGTGAGATTGGAATAGGAAAAGAGTTTGCGGAGCCGCTCTTCGTTAAGAAGAGTAATGTTGGTAACCAACTGAACCGGGAAGTTGAGCTTTTCGCACAAGGCAATGTAATCAAAGACCTTCTTATTCAGCAGAGGCTCCCCCAGCACGTTCACCATCAGGTGAGTTCCCATTTCAGGAGCGGAGCGAATGAACTTGAGGGCGTTTTCTTCGCTGATATGTTGCTTGGTTCGAAGGATGTCGTCCGACGGGCAAAAACTGCAATGCATGTTGCAGTGTGAGGTCACTTCCAGGTAAAGCCGGTCTACTTTTTCTTCTTTCACTCAATCCTCCGAAATCTCACTGGACGCAAGCCCTAGAAGTGTTCGGCCCGACGACACACCGGGACGAGGGACGACAAGTATGTAAGGCAATTTATTTACCAACAGTGGCCGATTAAGAGTCTATTTAGCCTTCGTGGTACGCAGCGTGCTAGAAAGCGTGCCGGAGAATACCCATGGCATACGAAGAACAGCACCAATACGCGGTCTATCTGTTTGAGCAGGGGTTCTTCGAGGACGCGGCGCGCCTGATGGCGGAGGTCGTTCGCGAAGAAGAAACCGGCGAGCGTTGGAATGACCTGGCATCAGCCCTGGCTGGCTGTCGACGTTATGCGGAAGCTGAGCGTGGTTACCGCCGGGCGATTGAACTTGGCGACCCTGCAGGGCACGCCACAACTAATTTAGCTGTGGTGCTGGTGCAAACCCAGCAATATGCGCCGGCAATTCCTTTGCTTGAGCAGGCGATCAAGAATGCCACCCAAGAGGGTGTGGAAGCGCTAGCCAAACTACTTACCTTGTGCCACCATCGCCAGACCAAGCCTTGCTAGTCCTGGGACGTCAGAATCAGGCTCAGCCCAAGGGCACTTTTTTCTACCAATACTGTTAACCTGTGAGTATACTCTGGCTTGGCCTGATGTTACGCCAAGCGGATCCAGATACCCTCCTATGCCCCTTCATGTTTTGAACTGCCGGGACGGCGTGGTGAAGGCAAGCTATAGCCGCAGCCCTGCCGTAACCCTGGCGACCGATGCCCCCACGGCGGAGAGTCTGCCCGCGGAAGTGCGGGCCGTGGCGGACTCCGTGATGACGAGCAATCTCGATCCGCTGAGGAGTGGCAAGATTCCCGGGGGGGCCGACGGGGTTCTCATCTGGTTCGAGAATGACCGGCTTTTTCAGGGCACCGCGTCTCTGCTCCGAAAAAACTTTCGTGTGCCCGGCCGCCGCGTGTGGGTTCCGGTGCACCATTCATATCTCGACGAGATGGATTTGATTGCCATCCAGCCGCGCGCACTGGTGAAAGGGCGGACTCAGGATTACTGGAGCCAGGATCTTCGGGTGCAAGGGGCAAACGTGGCTTCGGAGCGAGTGCTGGCGGCCCTACGAGCCTCGGGGGAGCCATGGGCCAAGCTCTCATTGAGCCTGCTCGAAGAACTCGCCACGCCGGGTGCCGGGGCTAAGGGTCTGGGCGAGTTGTGGCAGAGCGCCGCTCAGTTGCCGTCGGCGCTAGCAGCGCTCACGCTACGCAACTTGGTCGCTGTGCTCATCCGCCATCGGGAGCTAGCACAAGCCGGCGAGTTGCTGGAACACGGATTCAAATCGTATTACACCTATGCTGAACTCTTCTACATCAAGGCAGTGCTTTGCTTTCTGGAAAAAGCCTATTCGAAAGTGATGCCGCTCCTGAAGCAGGCCCGGCTCGGCAGCCGGGGATTCATCGGCAGTGGAGGCGAAAGCACCTATCGAATCGATTGGCTGACCGCTCTGCTCGCCTTGCGTTTGGGTAATGACCGCGTGGCCTTTCAGTGCCTATCCTCCGGCATGAACGCCAACCCTCCCTTTCTGCCAGCGGTCGAAAAAGTTCTGAGGCTGCGCTTGCCGCCGGAGCTCGTCGAGCGCCGCCAGTTCGATTTCTGCCGCCTGGTGCGGCGGGAGCCCCGGCTTCTGGACAGGACCTTCGACTATCTGCTGCTGCATCGTGCTTTTCCTGCTGCCGAGCGCTTGATAGAAACGCTGTCCCTTTCCGAAGAGAAGCGCGCCGAGTTGCAACAACGCCTGGAACGAGGATCGGCGCCCTTCAAGCCCGGCCCGGGACCCAAGGTCGCAAAGCCCGGTGTCATCCTGGAGGGCCATTTCCTTGAGCACTCGAGTCTGGCTCGTATCAATCGCGAGATTGGAATGAGTTTGATTCAGAACTCGGACATCGAGGCAGCGCTTGAGCCCTCCACGTACGGCTGCGTTTTACCGCAGGCGATCGCAGGAGGCGATCTCATCCGGCAAGCCATGAACTGCCATCCCGAGCGGCTGGACCTGACCATTCGCCACCGGTGGCCTCCGGACTTCAGCCGCCCTGCGCGGGGAAAGCTGGCGGTGATTCTGCCTTGGGAATACGGCGCCGTACCTCGCGTCTGGATCAACCAGATCAATCAAAATGTGGATGAGCTTTGGGTTCCCTCGCGGTTTGTCCGCGATATCTTCGTGCGCTGCGGCGTTCCGGCAGAACGCATCTGTTTGATTCCAAACGGCATCGATCCTAATTTGTTCACACCTAAAGGCACCACCTCACGGCCTCAGGGAGCCCGCAGGTTTGTTTTCCTGTTCGTGGGGGGAGCCATCCGGCGCAAGGGAATCGACCTCTTGCTTGACGCTTACAGTGCGGCCTTCGAGCCCGGCGAAGATGTGACTCTATTGGTCACTGCCCTGGGCGCGCAGGCTGCATACCAGCATAACAGTCTGGTGGATAAGGTCACAGCCTTCACCGTTGATCCTACGGTCCCACACACGGATGCAGTGACCGACGAACTGGATGACGCTACTCTGGCGAGCCTCTACCGTGGTTGTGATGCCTTTGTGCTGCCCTATCGCGCCGAAGGATTTTGCATGCCAGCGCTCGAAGCGATGGCTTGCGGAAAGCCTGTGATCACCACTGCGACCGGCCCTTCGCGAGATTTCTGTACGACGGCTACAGCTTATCTGGTTCCAGCCAAGGAAGTTCGAGTTCCTGATACGCCCCCGCCTTTCGGCGAACTGGTGGGCGGTTTTACCTGGTTCGAGCCCGATAGCGGCGAGCTGGCCCGCACCCTTCGCCGTGTCTATGAGAACCGCGCAGAAGCTGCACAGCGCGGGGCGGCAGCGGCAGAAAAGGTTCGCGCGAGCTTCCGGTGGTCCGTGATCACCAAGCTATATCGGGAGCGCATTGAGGCGTTGGTTGGAGAGGAATCGGATGATCGGGCGATCGGGTCATCGGGTGATCGAGCTGCAATAGCATTGAGCCGATGAGTCAATGAAGCAATGAGTCAATCGCTTGGCTTGTCCATGATCGTCAAAGACGCCGAGGCGGACCTAGCCCGATGTCTCGAAAGCACACATGGAGTGGTAGACGAGATTGTCATCGGCGACACGGGCTCAACGGACGCAAGTGTAGAGATTGCCAGCCGCTACGGCGCGAGGGTGATCGCGGTTCCCTGGGAGAACGACTTCTCGAAAGCCCGCAACCGCGTGCTTGAAGAGAACCGCGCCGACTGGATCCTCTTCATGGATGCTGACGAGGTACTGGATCCAGTAGCTCCTCAGTCCATTCCTGCACTCCTCGCCCGTCAGGACCTCGCCGGTTATAAGGTCACGATCTGGAACTACGTCCTTACTCTCACCAACCGTTTGTGGGATACTCCGGCCAAACCGAACCCAAACCGGCTGGAGGGGGCCCGCCAGTACCCGGCTTACGTCGAGCACCAAAACATACGGCTGTTCCGGCGCCACCCGGACATCTATTTTGAAGGTCGCGTCCACGAGACCACCGGCTACCGCATCCTGGCGACGGGCCGCCAGCTTGGCGAAGCTGATTTCGTGATTCATCACTTCGGCTTGGCAGTGGACGCTGAGACCCGGTTGCGTAAGAGCAAGTTTTACCGTGAGTTAGGCCGGGAAAAGGTCCGCGAGAAGCCCAATGACGCTCAGGCTCACTTCGAGCTCGGCATTGAGGAGCTCGACACTTTCCGCGATCCCGCAGCCGCGCTTGCCTGTTTCGAGCGGGTGATCGAATTAAACCCGAAGTCCCACCGCGCCTGGGCCTTTGCCGGAATTGCCCTGGTGCGGCTGGAGCGGTACCCGGAAGGGCTGAAGCGGCTAAAGCGCGCCGAACAGCTTGGCGGACGTAGCGTGTTAGTGTTTGAGACTCAAGGAGATGCTTACTACCACGCGGGCGACTTCCACGCTGCCTGCCGTTGCTATCGGAAGGCCCAGGAGTTCGGTGGGGCAGCGGCCATCGTCGAGAGCAAACTCGGGGTTTCAGAAGCGCGGCTTGGCCGCACCGCGGCCGGGCTTCGGCACATGGAGCGAGCCATCGAACGCGAGCCTAACTTCAGCGAGCTCTATGACATTCTCATTATGGCTGCGGTCTGGATGGGTAACCCCAAGCTCGCGGCGGAGACCGCCGATCGGCGCTTGACCGCTGTAGAGCCTACGGCGGAGAACTTCTTGCGGGCGGCTAGCATCCGCGCCCAACTTGGGGAGTGGCCGCGCGTCGAGGAAATTCTGCGAGCTGGCCGCGAACGCTTTCCTGACTCCCCCAAGCTTCACCAAGCGTGGGCCGAACTTCAACAGCGCACTGGACAAAGCTTCACCGCCGTCACTTCCGCTTGAACCCTGAACAAGCTCTCATAATCTCAACAGAATTCTAATAAAAGCTCCGACGCAAGCTTTCTTAGTCACACCTGTAGTTGTTCACTTAACACAACAAACACAATGTGTTACAGGCCAATTTAGGGTCCAGCGGAGATTACACGAAACATTAGAAGCGCAAATTGGAGAACAGATTGCTCTTTTGAGGCGCGTTCCGCGAGTCGGAAATGGAGGGCAGAAGGCGATGGGCCGAAGCTCTCAGGCCGAAGTGAAAGTTAGCTTGACGGAACGAAGCGAAAAAGGAGAATCGTAATGTCAATCAGCCTTCTGAACAACATCACTTCGCTAGAAGCCGAAAACCAGCTTAACCAGACCAACGCGTCTTTGCAGAATACGCTGGTGCAACTGTCCTCAGGTTCGCGCCTGAACAGCGGCGCGGATGATCCCGCCGGTCTGTCCATTGCGGACTCGCTGCAAGCGAACATCACACAACTGAATCAGGCCTCGAACAATGCCAACACCGGAATTGGTTTGTTGCAGACCGCTGATGGCTCGCTCGGCCAAGTTACGCACCTGCTCGACCGGGCCATTACCATCGCTACTGAAGCTGCCAACGGCGGCCTGACGACCTCGCAGGCGGCCGCGCTCGACAACGAATTCACATCGATCAAGGCGGAAATCGACCGCATCGGCAGCCAGACCACCTTCAACAGCACCAATGTCTTTACAGGCTCTACCACCAGCATCTTCTTGGGCAGCGCGGCCAACTCGATTGGCATTAACATCAGCACGCTGAGCTCTACGGCGCTCAACCTGAGCAGCGACAGCCTGACGAGCACCACCAATGCGGCGCAAGCTCTGACTGACATCAACGCGGCCGTCTCAACCGTCGCCCAGGACCGCGGCACCATCGGCGCTACGCTAAATCGGCTAACCGACGCGCAGAACGTGATTGCGAACCAGGTGACGAACCTGACTTCAGCTCAAAACCTGATCCGCTCAGCGAACATACCCCAGGATGTCAGCCAGGAAGCGCAGTACTCGGTGCTCGAGCAGACTGGCATCTCGGCGTTGACGCAGGCGAATCAGTCGACGCAAAGCATTCTCAAGCTCTTCCAGTAACCTCCTATCCCCCCTTCCCAACGTGCAACGCAAGGGGCAGAACGAAAATTCTGCCCCTTACCTCCTTCGACTCGAAGGCAACGTCTCGCGAAGGGCCCAGGCCGGGCAATTAAAGCTCATGTTCCAGCGTCACTCCACCATCCCTCTCGACCCTTACAGATTTGAGCAATGGCCGGGGCCCGCAGGAAGCAGGTCGCCTGTGGTTGTGCGTCAACATCTTTTCCTATCAGCCTTTACTCGTCAAAACCGAGCGAAGCCGACACCGAAAAAATTTGCCACAGATCGATTAAAGGATTTGAGGTCGTCGCCGATAGGGTAACTGTTCACAAAGGAACCGTTCCGTGAATCGGGAACGGAGGGCAGACGGCAGTGGGCCGCCGCTCCCGGGCCGAGCCGGAAACGAAATCAACTATTAAGGAGATTTCAATGTCACTCAGTCTTCTGAACAACATCACGTCTCTCGAGGCCCAAAATCAACTCAACCAGACCAATGCGTCTCTGCAGAACACGCTGGTTCAGTTGTCTTCCGGCTCTCGGCTCAACAGCGGCGCCGACGATCCTGCCGGCCTGTCCATCTCGAACTCACTAACGGCTGACGTTGCGACGCTGAACCAGGCATCCAACAACGCCAACACCGGAATCGGTCTGCTGCAGACTGCTGACGGTTCGCTGGGCCAGGTCACAAACCTGCTCAACCGCGCTGTCACGATTGCAACCGAAGCTGCCAACGGTGGTCTTACCACCTCACAGGCAAGCGCACTCGACAACGAATTCACGTCGATCAAAGCTGAAATCGATCGGATCGGCGCCCAGACCACGTTCAACAGCAGCTCCGTGTTTACGTCTTCGACCACCAGCATCTTCCTGGGCAGCAGCGCCAACTCGATTGGCGTCACCATCGGCGCGCTGAGCTCCGCAGGCCTCGGCTTGGGCAGCGACAGCCTGACCAGCACGACCAATGCGGCAACGGCTCTGACCGACATCACCTCGGCCGTCTCCACCATCGCTCAGGATCGCGGAACGCTCGGCGCCACGCTGAACCGGCTGACTGCCGCGCAGAACGTGATTGCGAACCAGGTGACGAACCTGACCGCAGCCAATAACCTGATCCAGTCTGCGAATATTCCGCAAGACGTATCGCAGGAAGCCCAACTGTCAGTGCTTGAGCAGACAGGCATCTCATCTCTGAGCCAGGCGAATCAGTCCACTCAGCAGATTCTTCGTCTCTTCCAGTAACCTCCCTGGCGGACTTGACGCGAAGGGGTGGAGCAAAACTCCGCCCCTTCGTAATTTCGTTAGGAGCATGACATTCCGTGAAGGTTGATTCGCCACCTCCGGTTGTGACAGTAGGTGGGAGCGATCCCGCACCCGCAACCAACCCCGCCGGGGACAAGCCGGCACGGTTCACGGCGCCGCCCCCGTCACCGGGCGCCCGGGACGGCTCTCTTTCTTCTTCCGTTCAACAACCGCAGCAGCTCGCAGTAAGCTACCAGCTCGCTGAAAACGGGCACAAGGTCTATTTCAAGGTTATCGACGAAACCAGCGGTCAGGTGATCTTCCAGGCGCCGCCGTCCGCCGTGCTGAGCAGCGCAGAAAAGCTGTATCAGTTTCTTCAAACCCAGCAGCAGACAAAAGCTGACAAGGGCTAAGTAAGGAGCCACGATGGGCAGTAGTCCAATCACCGCCAGCACGCTTAACATAAGCGGATCCTCGTTCGGATTTGGCCAGGGAATAAACGTGCAGTCGGTCGTGCAGAGCCTTACCGCGGCCGCCCAAGCCGGCGAAAGTGTCTACACCGCCGAGCAGTCGTTCTATAACAGTCAGATTTCTGACCTGAAATCCATCACCAACCTGGTGACAAGCCTGCAGACTGCGACGCAGGCGCTCCAGGACCCGGCCGGGGCCCTTTCTGCCCGGGCCGCGAACTCTTCCAACTCAGGCGTAGTTACCGCGAGCGCGGCTTCCGGGACGAGTACGGGGAACTACTCACTGGTTGTCAACAATCTGGCGAGTACCGCGATTCTTACGAGCCAACCGCAGAGCTCAGCAACCGCCGCCGTGGGCGCAGGGACGGTCCAGTACACAATCGGCAGCACCAATTACACCATCAATGTCGGCAGCAGCGACACCCTGAGCAGCCTCGTCTCTACGATTAACAATGGGAACTACGGTGTTACGGCCAGCATCGTCAATGACTCTGCCGGGTCATTCCTGACCCTCACCAGCAATACAGGCGGCGGCGCAGGCAATATCACCAATCTGACGGATAGCAGCGGCCTTGGCTTGAGCACCGCCGTGAAAGGCCAGGACGCTTCTCTCTCGGTGAATGGGGTCCCGATCACGGAATCCAGCAATACCGTTACGGGCGTGATTCCTGGTGTCACCTTCTCTCTGCAAGGGACATCGGCTTCGCCGGTGACCGTCTCGGTGACGCCCGATGTGAACCAGGCCACCACTGCCATCAACGATTTCGTTTCTGCATACAATGCGGTGGCCCAGGCGATGAACACCGAGTTCACTTACACGGCCGGCTCCGGTTCGCAGCCACCCCTTTTCTCCGATTCGGCGCTCCAACAGGTGCAGGCAACGCTCGCCAGCGACATCAACTTCTTCATGAGCGGAAATAACGGCATTAATGGCCTGGCGTCGCTCGGCGTCAACCTGCAGCAGGACGGCACACTGTCAGTGAACACGGGTACCCTGACTTCAGCGCTCACCAGCAACGCCTCAGCGGTACAAAACTTTTTCCAGGGTCCTGATTTCGTGAGCGGCTTTGGGGGGCAGCTCTATGACGATATCAACAAATTAAACGACCCAACTCAGGGAGTGCTTGCCCTCGACCTGAAAGGGATTAATCAAGAAGAGCAGGACGTCACAAACACCATCAACGACTTCAATTCAAACCTCCAGCAGCAAGAGCAGCAGTGGCTCACGGAGTACAGCCAGGTGAATGCGACCTTACAGCAACTGCCCTCGCTGATTCAACAAGCTGGGGGCCAGGTTAGCTCAACTTCCAGCAACGGTTAGGATATGCCATGAGTTACGACGTCGCTCGCAATTACCGTGTACAGGCCGCCGAGTTCGCCAGCCCCGTGGGCGTGATTGTGCAGGCCTACGAGCAGATCATTCGCGCGCTTCAAGAGGCTGCCCGGGCTGCCGACAGCGGCAAGTTCGAGCACAAGACCAACGAAGCGAACCGCGCCATGGCGATTATCAGCCACCTCGAGGCCATGCTCGATCACGAGGCCGGCCCCAAAGTGGCGACCAAGCTTGAAGTGTTCTACGAGACCATGCGCTATCAGATTGTCAAGGCCAGCGCCCAACCTACCGGAGACGCCCTGCGCGCGGTGTCCGACTACTTCGTGCCGCTTCGCGATGCCTGGCGGGTGGTAGAAAGCGAACACCCAACACTGCCCGGGGGCGCCACTCCGCCACCAACACGCCGCACCCTGCTGCCATCAGATTTCCCGGCCGAACAAGCGTCCTCCAACTGGAACGCTTAAAGACCGAACCTGCCCTGGGCCCGCGTGTTAAACCTGCTGCCCCGCGGTTCGGTCTTCGGCTAGGGTTCCCTTGTCACTCAGGCGGCGTCGTGGTCCTTTTTCTTCCACCGCAACCCTTACTAATGTTGGCAATGTTTGCCAATTGTGTTACCGTTAGATTTTCGGAGAGGCCCATGCCCACGCGCAACATTAACCTAACGGATCACTTCGACCGGTTCATCGAAACTAGAGTTACCTCCGGGCGTTACGGCAACGCCAGCGAGATCGTCCGCGAGGGCTTGCGGCTGCTTGAGCATCGGGAAGGAGAAGAGCAGGCGAAGTTGCAATGGCTGCGCAAGGCCGCTGAGGAGGGATTTGACCAGATTGGTCGGGGCGAAGGCATAGAGTTTCGTTCGATGGAAGAGCTTGATGAAGAGATCGACCGACTTGGGAAGGAAGCTTCGGTCGAACTCGCGTCCACCCGCAAACGTGCCTAAAGTTGGCGGATCACTGCAAATAATTCTGGCTCCGGCTGCGCTGCGCGATATTCGCGAGGCGTTGAAGTGGAGTGAAGAAAGATTTGGGAGCCGCGCCGCGGCGCGTTATCGCTCTCTCTTGAAACAGGCTTTTCGCGATATCGGGGCCGATCCCGAACGTATAGGCTCTACGGAAAGACCCGAGCTGAGCAGTGGTGCCCGAACCTATCACCTCCGTTTCAGCCGGGACCGGGCAGGCGCAAGCGGCATGGTAAAGAGTCCGAGGCATTTTCTGCTCTATCGTCGGCGCCATGAAGGAGCAATTGAAGTGGCCCGAGTCCTGCACGACGCTTGTGATCTGGAGCGCCACCTGCCCGACGACTACCGTCGCACAGGTTAATGGGATTTAACCGAGTAGAACACGCAAGTCAACATTCCGCAGCTGGGACCACCCAGGGCACTTAAACGCCCGGTTCGAGCCTCAGGATGCGTAAAGCCCGCGAGTCTTTGAAAACCCGCAAAGTCACGATCTCGTGTAATTAGGGGGAACGTCGTGATCGAGGCAGCATTGCGCGATCAGCGAATCGGCCAGTTTCGGCCGGAGGCGATGGCGGAAGAGGCGGGCGCGCAACTTTCCCACGCGTTCCCAATAGCCTGTCGTGATCTCGAGTTGAACGATACCCGTCAGCGATCTTTCGAGGGCCGTACTCAGATCCGGATCATCTCAGCTCGACAAGCAACTCGAACAGAGAGGCAACGCTATGAAGAAGAAAATGGTTAGGTACACGCTGGATACATTGCCACTACTGACGGACGCGCAGCGGGCGCATTTCAGACCGAACCTGCCCTGGGCCCGCGTGTTGAACCTGCTGCCCCGCGGTTCGGTCTTCGGCTAGGGGGTCCATCGCCAAGAACAGCATCCACACAGAGCTATTCGCCCGGCAAGAGTAGGCGGTCCACTTGCGAAGTCCGCGTCATTTGACATGGCCATCACACATGGCTATCATTCGGCTATGGAAGTAAATGTAGCGGAAGCCAAGAACAGGCTCCCCGAGCTGATCAAGGCTGTTGAGGGCGGCGAATCCGTAACCATCTGTCGCCGTGGTGTGCCGGTTGCCGATCTGGTGCGGACAAGTAGACCGTTGCGGAGAAAAAGGAAGCTCGGCACCCTTAGAGGCAAAATTCAAATCCTCGATCCGAACTGGTGGAAGCCCATGACAGACCAAGAGGTTGACGCCTTCCTCGAAGGGCGCTAAGAAGTGCGTCTGCTTCTCGACACCGCGATTCTGATTTGGGCGTTTGAATCACCCGAGCGGCTAACCCGACGCGCGACGGCCGCCTTGGAGACTACAGGCAATATCCTCGAGTTGAGCGCAGTCTCTCTTTCTGAGATCGCGATCAAGCAAGCCCGAGAGAAGATCAAGCTTTCCGCGTCGGACACGCAGCAGGCTCTTAAAGATCTTGGTATTCGCATCCTACCCTACACGGCTGACCACGCGTTCGCTTTGTTTGAACTGCCGCTCCTTCATAGCGACCCGTTCGACCGGCAAATCATCGCTCAGTCTCTGACCGAGAATATTCCAATTGTGACTCCAGATGAAAAGTTCAGCCTCTATGAAGGGCTTAGGGTCATTTGGTGACCAATTCGATGATGAAACCGATCGGCTCGCCAAAGAAGCCTCTGCAGAGTTCGCGTCCGCCCATGAAAGGCTTCTCTTGAGGCATCGATCGCGGGCGCTTCGAGGTTCCCGAGGACTTTGACCATCCCTTGCCTCCGGACGTCCTCGCCAGCTTTTACGGAGGCAAGCTACGGGCCGTACCGAAGGCACCCTTCAAGTCCCGCTGAGACGTTAACGAGACACATCAGTTCAGGTGGCTAGTTTCCCAGGCCCCTGGCCATGGCTTTCACCATACCACCATTCGGGCTGTCGTCTTTCAGCGCCCAAACGTAGGCGCCGCCAAGTCCCATTGCGTTGATATAGGCCATCTTTTGTGTTGCCGTCCACAAGTCGTCGTAGGTGTAGAAGGTGCCCAGAGTGGGGTTGTAAAGCTGCTCTGCGATTCGCACGGGATCGAAATGCTGAACGTAGCCATTGGCCGCCAGATTGACGAGTGTGGAATACGTGGCGAGGCCCTGCGTCAGCAGAACGTCACATCCCGGAGTGCTGCCTGACAGGTCGGTGCACAAGCCGGTGCCGTTTGCCAAGGGAACAGGCGAGGGGCCGGTTGAATTCTGGTACAGGCCGTGGTTGATGTTCGGAACGCCCGTCCATCCCGCGCCATACAGAGGCACGCCCATGGTGTACTTGAAAGGAGGTACGCCCGCTTGCAGGTAAGCGTTCACCGTGTCATTGATGTCGAGATCCTGCCCGTACGCAGGATCCTGGGGGGAGTCGTACAACGACGAGGCGTCATTCGTTTGCGTGTCCCACGACCCGGCGTAGTTGTAGCCGTCGATGGTGATGAAATCCACGTACGATGCCGCCTGAGGAAGGTTGATGTTGACGTAATTCTGGGCGCCTGCCGGCCCATCGAAGCTGAGGATGTATTTCTTGCCGGTAGATGCCGAAAGCTGGTTGAGCTGTTTGCGGAACTCCAGCAACAGCGCCGAGAAGTTCTGCGTGTCGCTCGAGGTTGGAAATTCCCAGTCGATATTTATTCCATCGAATAGGCCCGGCGCGGTGATGCCCGAAGCGATGTTGCCCTGGATAAAGAGGCTGATGCAGGAGGCGGCCAATGCCTGCCGGCCGGATGCTGTACTGGCGGCGGTCACAAAGGCCGCGGTGTTCGCAGCCGACGCGCCGCCGATGGAAATCAGGACATTCAGCTTGGGATGAAGCTGCTCGAGCTGCTGAATCGCGGCGAAGTTGCCATACAGCGGGCCCGTATACGGCGCGCCGCTGACGCTCGGCAGGTAGGGAGTTTGATAATCAGCCCAGGTGTCAGCCAGCGCGCAAGCCGGCGCCGGGTCCGTGGTTACATTGGCGAAGGCGTAGAAAAGATGCGTCAACTGATTGGCAACCCCATTCTGTTGCAGGTTGGCGATGTTGTATCCCGCATAGTAGATGCTCCACTCCTCGAAGTATCCCCCAAGAATTTTGCGAGTTTGCGCAGAAGCCGAAAGGCTACAGGCGACCAAAACTAAGAAGGCTGTAAACAGGTTTCGGAACAGACGAAACGGAACGATCGTTGTCATTGTAAAGCCCCTCCATTCGCAATTTGCAGCGGGACGCAGTATAGACTGCGGCAAATGCGTTTGGCAAACACGGGCGCTCAAGGTACTGGAACACCCGCGATAGCTGCACAGAACCTAGCGGAGTAGACGGAGCAGAACGGAGCAGACGGGTGCGCGACATAAAAGTGGAAGTCAGGCTGCCCGGCGGCTCTCCCAGTAATCCTCGAAGCGGCCGTTGAGACAACAGCAGCGCAGGGCCACGATGGCGTTCGCTCCTCGGACGGTCCAGAACA
>Ga0335085_10002335_pt1 | contig 35817 bp, 34 predicted proteins | sample Lox_Sample_45_FD_206712 | JGI IMG/M metagenome (GOLD analysis project Ga0335085, IMG submission 206712) | Soil microbial communities from Loxahatchee National Wildlife Refuge, Florida, United States - Lox_Sample_4.5 | ecosystem: Environmental > Terrestrial > Soil > Wetlands | place: USA... | reverse complement strand
CTCACGGATCATTTCGACGGCCGCGTCGACATCGGACGCCGCGCCGAGGACGTCGACCGCGTCGCCGAGCTCCGCGCGCACACCCGCGAGGAACAACTGGTGATCATCGACGAGAAAGACGCGCGGAGGTTCGGTCACGACGCTTCGATCGTCTTCGTCAAGGGGAGCACGAGCTCGATCTCCGTTCCCTCGTTCACCGTCGAGCGCACGGTCGCACGGCCCTTCACCCTCGTCATCCGGCCGACGATGGAGTGGCTGATGCCACCCCGGTCCGCGGGCACGGCTGCGGGGTCGAAGCCACGGCCGCGATCGCGCACGAAGATCGTCGCCTGATCGGGTTCCACCTCGAGATACACGGCGACGCGCGACGCGCCCGAATGACGGGCCGCGTTGAGGATCGCCTCGCGCGCGGCAGCGAGAAGGGGCTCGGCGCCGTCGATCCCGCAATCGCGCACGCGCACCACCTCCACGGGAATTCCCTGCTCGCTCTCGATCGACGCCGCCACCTCCTCGAGCGCGGCACCCAGCGAGGAACCCGCGCTCGCGTCGGGCGCGTCACCGCCGAGCAGCCACGCGCGCAGCTCGCGCTCCTGCATGCGCGCGAGCCGGACGACCTCGCGGGGATCGTCGGCGCGGCGCTGGACGAGCGCGAGCGTCTGCAGCACCGAGTCGTGTAGATGCGCGGCGACGTCGGCTCGCTCGTCGGCCCGGATGCGTTCGCGTCGCTCTTCGACGAGCGCATGGACGAGCCGAGACACTCCGGGGCCGACGACGAGCGCCACTCCGATGACGACCGCCACGGACGCCACGAGCGTGCCGCGGAGCGCGCTCCACGAGTCGACGCTGACGACGAACGCGGCCAATCCCACGGCGACGCATGCGATCCCGGCCGCGATTCGCGCGAGCACACCGCGCCGGGTGCCGATGAGCACGGCCACGGCGTCGGCGGCGTCCGGCGGGAGTCGGCGCAGCAGGGCCCAGTCCGGCAGCTCGGCCGTCGCGGTGCCTGTACCGGTCCGCATCGCGAGCAGGGCCAGGCCGACGAGCGACGCGACGAGCGGCCACACCACGACGTCGCCCGGCCAGAGCCCGAGCGCGCGCACCAGCAACAACGCTCCGAGCACGACCGCACCGAATGCGCACGTCGCGACCGCGTCGCCGCCGACCGGCTCGCGGCGAGACGAGCCTTCGGGGTCGCTCGGCATGAGCAACCACGCGATCCCGTAGACGATCACGCCGAGCCCGCTCGCGACCGCGAGGACGACGAACCCGCAACGGACGACGTTCGCGTCGAGTCCCAGCCCGTCCGCGAGCCCGACCGCCACGCCCGCGACCATGCGGCCTTCGACGGGCCGCGTGAACTCGCGGCGGCGGAGCGCGCTCGAGGCCGGCATTCGCAGATGATCGCGCCGAACCTCAATACCAGGCATCCGGGCCGCGGAACGGCCTGCGGGTTGCGGTCAGGGTCATTCCCGATGGCGAGGCGGCCGGCCCGGGCGCAAGGTGGGCGGCATGGAAACCGACGCACCCCCCATCGCGCCGACGCCGCCGCGTCCGGATCCGCGATCGCACCGCCGGCGTCTGCGGCGCGACCGCGCGAACGGCATGCTCGGCGGCGTCTGCGCGGGCGTCGCCGAGGCCTACGACCTCGATGTCGTGCTGGTCCGCGTCCTGTGGGTCGTGGCGGGAGTGCTGTGGATCGGCGTACCCGCGTACCTTGTCGCGTGGATCGCGATCGCGCCCGCTGACGAACCCGGCAAGCCGCACCACCGCCGGCGTGATCCCGGCACCTTCGTCGGCCTCGTGCTCATCGCGATCGGCGTCACGATCGCGAGCAATCATCTCCTGCCACACGGCCTGCGCCTCGACCGCTTCGGTGGTCCGTTCCTTCTCATCGCGGGGGGCCTGGTGATCCTCCTCGTCCGTCGGCGCGGCGAATACGAGCCCGCAGGCGCGGGCGCGGGCCCGGGCCCTGCGCCGGAACCGGCTGACGCGACCGGCGACACGCCGACCGCAGAGGACGCGACCGCTGCGAACCTCTCGGGTTCAGATGTCACCGGCGCCGCGCTGGCCGGCGCACACAGCCTTACCGGGCCGACGACACCGCCGCCGCTCTCGCGGCCTGCTGGGGCCTTACCGGAGCCAACCGAACCCCTGCTCGTTCCGCCGAGCGCCTGGACGCAAACCCAGGAATGGCCGTCGTCCGCGCGGTCGCGGCGCCGGACCGCGCGCTTCGAGCGCCGCGCGCAGCGGAAGCGCCCGTTCATCACACCCGTGACGATCAGCATTCTGCTCATCGGTGCGGGAATCGCGAGCTTGCTGCAGGCGACTGGCGCCCTCGACGTCAACCTCACCGTCGTGCTCGCGATCGGCACGTGCGTTGTCGGTGCCGCGCTGATTACTGCCGCCTTCTTCGGGCGCGCGCATCTGCTGATCCTCGTCGGGATCGCGCTCCTCGCCGCCACCTCGATTGCAAACACCATCGACGTCCCGCTGCGCGGTGGCATCGGCCACCGGGTCTACCGGCCGCTGCACGTCACGGAGATCCAGCACGACTACCGGTTGGGCGTCGGCAATCTCGAGATCGACTTGCGCGCCGTCCCACTCGCCGCCCGCACGACCGACGTCGACGCACAGGTCGGTATCGGCGAGCTCACCGTCGACGTGCCCAGCTCGGTGCGCGTCGTTGTGGACGCACACGCCGGAGCCGGATCGACGCTGCTCTTCGGGCGCCAATCCGGCGGCTGGCCCGAGAACGACCAGCAGGCGATCGCCGGAACCGGACCCGGCCTTCTGCACCTCGACCTGCGGGTCGGTGTCGGACAGGTGCGCGTACGGCGCTTCGAACCCGGCGGCATCGAGACCATTCTCGGAGGATCGTGATGGACCGTCACCCGACCGACTTCGTCGAGCTGCTCTTCGGACTCGCGTTTCTCGCGACCGGCGCGGGCTTCCTCGTGCACCAGTTGACCGACCGGACGTTCGACGCGGCGTGGATCGCGGCGATCGCGCTCGTCACGATCGGGTGCGCGTTTCTCGCGGCAACGCTGCTCCACCACCCGCGAGCACGCGCCGACGAGGACGCCGAAGCGGATCCGGTTGACCAGCCGGTGAAGTGAGCGCCTACCAGGCGCGCGGGTCGACGAACTCCTGCAGAGGCAGCTCGTCGCGGGCACCTGTCGCACGCACCTTGCGCTCGATCACGCCGCGGCCGACTCCCTTCGCCCCCACCACCAGCTGGATCGGGACACCGAGCAGATCGGCGTCGGCGAACTTCACGCCGGGGCTGAGATCGCGATCGTCGTAGAGCACGTCGAGGCCGTGCGCCTGCAGCTCCTCGTAGACGCGTTCCGCCTCGGCGACGACGCCCGCGGCCTGGTCGCCACGACCCGGGACGACGATGAGATGCACCGAATAGGGCGCGAGCGCCGACGGCCACGCGAGCCCGTGCTCGTCGTGATACTCCTCGGCCACCGCCGCCAGCACACGCGAGACGCCGATCCCGTACGACCCCATCACCATCGGGTGTTGCTCGCCGTTCTCGTCGGTGTAGCGGGCGTCCAGACTCTCGCTGTACTTCGTCCCGAGCTGGAACACGTGACCCACCTCGATGCCGCGGTCGATCGACAACGGCTTGCTGCACCGCGGGCAAGGGTCGCCCGGCTCGACGGTGACGATGTCGGCCCAGATGTCGACGTCGAAGTCGCGTCCGAGCACGGCGTTGCGAACGTGGTGGTCGGTCCGATTGGCACCGGTGACCCACGCGGGCCCCGCCTTTACGGAAGGATCGGCGACGACGACGCTCGCGCCGGAGAAATGCGGACCGATGTATCCCTTCGGGAGCTCGGGATGCGCGGTGAAGTCGTCGTCGCCGTAGAGGCGCATCGACTTGGGCCGCAACGCGGCCGCGAGTGCGAGCTCGTTGACCTCGCGGTCGCCGGGTACGAGCGCCAGGCCGAGATTGCCGTCGACGTCGAACGCGATCGATTTCAAGAGTGCGTCCGGCTCGAGCTGCAAGAGCTCGGCCACGCCCGCGATGCCCGGTACCCCGGGGGTGTGCACCTCGTCCATCGGTGGGTCATCACCCGCCGTCGCGCCCGGCGCGACCGCGCCCGTGCCGCGGCGCGCGGCTTCGACGTTCGCCGCGTATTCGCAGCTGCGGCACCACACGAAGTCGTCTTCGCCCACCGCCGCGACCGCCATGAACTCACGACTCTCCGAGCCGCCCATCTCCCCCGACTCGGCCTCGACCGCGCGGAACGTGAGACCGCAACGCTCGAACACGCGGTGGTACGCGTCGTACATGAGCCGGTAGCTCGCGCGTAGCCCGTCGAGATCGACGTCGAACGAGTATGCGTCCTTCATCAGGAACTCGCGGCCGCGCAGGAGACCGAAGCGGGGCCGGAGCTCGTCGCGGTACTTCCAGTTGATCTGGTACAGGTTCACGGGGAGATCGCGGTACGACCCGTATTCCTGGGCGACGATGCTCGTCACCAGCTCCTCGGCGGTGGGTGACAGGCAGTAGCCGGTCTCCTTGCGGTCGAGGAGGCGGAACATGAGCGGGCCGTACGCCTTGTCGCGGCCACTGCGCTCCCACAGCTCGAGCGGCTGCGCGATCGGCAGCAGCACCTCCTGGGCCCCCGCCGCGTCCATCTCCTCCCGGACGATCTGTTCGACCTTCCGCAACACCCGGTACCCGAGCGGGAGCCAGGAGTAGATCCCCGCGCTGATCCGGCGGATGTACCCGGCCCGCACGAGGAGCCGGTGGCTCTCGACCTCGGCGTCGGCCGGGTCGTCGCGCAGGGTGCGCAGGAACAGCGAGGTCATCCGCATGCCCGCCGAGGCTACTGAGGCAGCCGTACCCCAGCCGCCCGGAACACCTCACCGTGCCAACAGTTGGGCACCGCCACACCCGCCTACGCACCATCACCGTGCCAACAGTTGGCGGAATATGGGCTTCTCGGGTGAATGTTGACCGCCCTGGTCGGGGAAATTCCCGACCTTGCAGCTGGTATTTCACCGGGGAGCGGCGTAGGGTGGCGGAATGATCCTGCGGGTAGTGGGCGCTGCGAGCATCTTCATGGGTCGCACGCCGCACGAGGTTCGCGGCGAGCTCTGTCGCGACCGAGCCCGCTGACGGCCGCGGCACCGCAGCACCCGCCGTCTTCTCCAACCCCGTCCGCCCGTCAGGGAGCACCCCTATGGCGATCGACGTACGCGATCTCGCGACCCGCCAACTCGAACCGATCATCGCCGAAGAACTCGACATCTTCGAACGCACCGTCGCGGACTATCTCGACGGGCGGGTCGACGAGGACACCTTCCGCGTCTTCCGGTTGAACCACGGCGTCTACGGCCAGCGGCAGGGCGGCCGCGCGCAGATGCTGCGGATCAAGATCCCGCACGGCCGCATCACCGCGGAACAGATCGACACGTTCGCGTACATCGCCGACAACTACTCGCGGGGCTGGGGACACCTGACCACGCGCCAGAACGTCCAGTTCCACTTCGTGCCGCTCGAGCAGACGCCCGAGATCCTTCGGCTCATGGCGTCGGTCGGGCTCACCTCGCGCGAGGCCTGCGGCGACACCGTGCGAAACGTCATGGGCTGCCACCTCGCCGGTGCGTGCCCGCAAGAAGTGCTCGACATCACGCCTTGGGCCAAGGCGACCACGGATTTCCTGCTGCGCCACCCGTACGGGCAGCGACTTCCCCGGAAGTTCAAGATCAACTTCTCCGGCTGCGCGACCGACTGCGGCCAGGCGATGTTCAACGACGTCGGCGTGGTCGCGACCACCCGGACACTCGGCGACGGAACGACCGAGGCCGGCTTTCGCGTCTTCATCGCCGGCGGTCTCGGCGCCAATCCCCACCCGGCGCAGGCGCTCGAGGAGTTCACCTCGCGCGAAGAGCTGCTGCCGACGATCTACGCGTGCCTGCGCACCTTCGACCACTACGGAAACCGCGACAACAAGATCCGTGCCCGCATGAAGTGGCTCGTCGACTCTATGGGAATCGACGAACTGCGCGAACGCATCTTTCGCGAACGCAAGTTCCTGCGCGGTGCGCGCGACTGGCCCTGGGGTATCCCCGAAGCCGTGCTCGAAGCCGGAGACGCGCCGGCCGGCGGCACCCCGGAGGCGACGAAGATCGGGCCTGCCCACGTGCCCGTGAAGTTGTTATCGCGCGATCCCTTCGAGCGCTGGCAAGAAGCGAACGTCGTGCGGGGCGTCGCCCGTGGCACCGTCAGTGCCGTCGCGTACTCACGGCTCGGCGACATCACCGCCGACCAGTTCCGCGCGCTTGCCGACATCCAGCGCGACCTCGCTATCGACGTCCGTATCACCAACCGGCAGAACCTCGCGTTGCGCGATCTCAACGAGGCCGACCTGCGCGCGCTCTACGACCGTCTGGCCGACATCGACATGGCCCAAGCGGGCGCCGAGCTGGCGCGCGACGTCGTCTCTTGCCCGGGAGCCGACACCTGCAATCTCGCGGTCACCCAGTCACGCGGCCTCGCCGCGGCGATCGGCGACGCGCTGGAGGATGCCGGACTCGCCGAGGTGCCCGGCGTGCGCGTGAACATCTCCGGCTGCACCAACAGCTGCGGCCAACACCACATCTCCGACATCGGATTCTTCGGTCTCGAGCGCCGCGCCCACGGACGAGCCGCGCCCGGCTACCAGATGCTGCTCGGCGGCCATCTCGGCGAGACCGAGGTGGAATTCGGTGACAAGGCGACGAAGATGCCCGCGAAGAGCGCGCCCGAAGCCGTCGTGCGGATCGTCCGCCGTTTCGAGGAAGAGCGCGCTCCGGGCGAGCTGTTCCAGACGTGGCTGGCCCGCGCGGGCGGCGCCAAGGCTGTCGGTGACTCCGTCGGCGACCTCGATCAGTTCCCCCCGCCCGACGTCGGTCCCGAGTTCTACGTCGACTACGACGAGACCGGCCCCTACGTCGCCGATGTCGGCGACGGGGAGTGCGCGGCGACATGACCCGGCGCCGAGAGCGGACGAACCAGAGCGAGACAGCATGAGCCTGCTCGATCCCGTTACCGTCGACCGCCCGCTAGTCGACATCGATCTTGCCGAGCTCGCGGCGGTCTCCAAGGAGCTCGAACGCAAGCCCGCGTCGAGCGCAATCAGGTGGGCGTGGGAGCGATTCGGCACCGCGATGGTCGTCGCCGCGTCATTCCAGGACTGTGTTCTCGTCGACCTGGCGGCGCGCGCCGCGCCCGGCATCGAGGTCGTGTTCCTCGACACGCAGTACCACTTCGCGGAAACGCTCTGGTACGTCGAGCGGGTGCGGGAGCGCTACGACCTCAACCTCACGGTCATGCAGCCGCTCGTGTCGCCCGACGACCTCTGGCAGACGGATCCCGACGAGTGCTGCGCGATGCGCAAGGTCGAGCCCTTGGCCCGCGCCTTGCGCGGCAAGCAGGCGTGGATGACCGGTTTGCGCCGGGTCGAGTCGCCGACACGCACGAACGCGCCGATCGCGCACCTCGACATCGGGCGCGGCATCGTCAAGGTGAACCCCCTCGCGCCGTGGACCGACGCCGACATCGCGGCCTACAAGCAGGATCACGAACTGCTCGAGCATCCGCTCGTCGCCCAGGGGTACCCGTCGATCGGGTGCTGGCCCTGCACCCGGCCCGTCGCCGACGGCGAAGACCCCCGTTCGGGCCGCTGGTCGGGACAGGGCAAAATGGAATGCGGCCTCCACGGGTGGCCCGGAGCCTGACTCCACGAAAGCCAAGCGACGGAAGCGAAGAATGCACCGCCTCATATCTCATCTCGACGCGCTCGAAGCGGAGTCGATCCATCTGCTGCGGGAGGTCGCGGCCGAGTTCGAGCGTCCCGTGCTGCTCTTTTCGGGCGGCAAGGACAGCGTGGTCATGCTCCACGTCGCTCGCAAGGCCTTCTGGCCGGCCCGGCTGCCCTTCCCCGTCATGCACGTCGACACGGGCCACAACTTCCAGGAGGTGATCGAATTCCGCGACTCGTCGGTCGAGCGCCTCGGCGTCAATCTCGTGGTCGCGTCGGTGCAGGCGTCGATCGACGCCGGACGCGTGGTCGAGGACACCGGCCCGCGGGCGTCTCGCAATCGTCTGCAGACGACGACGCTGCTCGACGCGATCGCCGAGCACGGGTTCGATGCGGTACTCGGCGGCGCGCGGCGCGACGAGGAGAAGGCACGCGCAAAGGAGCGGTTCTTCTCGTTCCGTGACGAGTTCGGTCAATGGGACCCGAAGAACCAGCGGCCGGAAATCTGGTCGCTGTACAACGGCCGCCACCGCAAGGGCGAGCACATCCGTGTGTTCCCGCTCTCGAACTGGACCGAGCTCGACATCTGGCAGTACATCGCCGACGAGGAGATCGAGCTGCCGTCGATTTACTACGCGCACCGGCGCCCGGTGTTCCGCCGCGACGGAATGCTGATGGCCGTGACGGAATTCCTCCAGCCCACCGCCGACGAGGAAGTGTTCGAAGCGACGGTCCGCTACCGGACGGTCGGCGACGCGACCTGCACGGCGGCGGTGGCGTCGACGGCCGTCTCGATCGACGACGTGATCACCGAAGTCGCCGCATCGCGCATCACCGAACGCGGTGCGACCCGGGCCGACGACAAGTTCTCGGAGGCGGCCATGGAAGACCGCAAGCGCGAGGGGTACTTCTGATGCGGAGTGCTACTCGCCCGGGAACACCCGCCGCCTCATCGCCGCGAGACGCGGGAGGGAGATAGATGGAGCTTCTCCGATTCGCGACCGCGGGTTCCGTCGACGACGGCAAGTCGACGCTGATCGGCCGGCTGCTCTACGACTCGAAGCAGATCTTCGAGGACACACTCGAAGCGCTCGAGCGCTCGACGATGCTGCGCGGCGAGGAGGGCATGAATCTCGCGCTCCTGACCGACGGCCTGCGCGCCGAACGGGAACAGGGAATCACGATCGACGTCGCCTACCGCTACTTCGCCACTCCGCGTCGCAAGTTTATCATCGCCGACACTCCCGGGCACGTGCAGTACACGCGCAACATGGTGACCGGCGCCTCGACCGCCGACCTCGCGCTCATTCTCGTCGACGCGCGCAAAGGGATCATCGAGCAGTCGCGGCGGCATGCGTTCCTCGCGTCGCTGCTCGGCGTCCCCCACCTCGTCCTCTGCGTGAACAAGATGGACCTCGTCGACTACGACCAGGACGTCTTCGAGCGGATCAAAGCCGAGTTCCGCGAGTTCGCGGCGAAGCTCGATGTCCGCGACCTCCAGTTCGTGCCGATGTCGGCGCTGAAGGGCGACAACGTGGTCGAACGCTCGGCGAACACTCCTTGGTACGAGGGAACCTCGCTGCTACATCATCTCGAAGAGGTCCACATCGCCTCGGACCGCAACCTCATCGACTGCCGCTTTCCCGTTCAGTACGTGATCCGGCCGCGCGACGACAATCACCACGACTACCGCGGCTATGCGGGTCAGGTCGCGAGCGGCTCCTACCGTGTCGGCGACGACGTCGTCATCCTGCCGTCCGGATTCACGTCGACCATCGCCTCGATCGACACCGCCGACGGGCCGGTCGACGAAGCCGTTCCGCCGATGTCCGTCACGATCCGATTGAGCGACGACCTCGACGTGAGTCGAGGCGACATGCTCTGCCGGCCCAACAATCAGCCGAACATCGGCCAGGACGTCGACGCGATGCTGTGCTGGTTCAACGAGCGGAGCGAGCTCAAGCCCGGCAGCAAGTATGCACTGAAGCACACTTCGAAGTGGGCGCGCGGCCTCGTGAAGGACCTGCACTACCGGCTCGACGTCAACACGTTGCATCGCGACGAGACCGCGACCTCGCTGTCGCTCAACGAGATCGGCCGCGTCACGCTGCGCACCACCGCGCCGCTGTTCTTCGACGACTACCGCCGCAATCGCGCGACCGGCTCGTTCATCCTCGTCGACGAGGCCACGAACGACACCGTCGCCGCCGGTATGATCCTGTGAACACAGTTCGGTGGGCGAACCGGAGCGGAGCGAGCTCGCCGGATTCTCGAGCGTGAAGCGGCCGGGGCATCCCCGGCCGAGCGAGGGCGACCAAAAGACGTGGTACACGATGTCGCGGCGGCCGGTTTCAACGACCCGGGCGACTACGAGGCGGCACGACCCTCGTACCCGCCCGAAGTGGTCGCGTGGCTAGTCGACGAGCTTCGCATCTCGCATGGGAAGCGCGTGGCCGACGTCGCCGCAGGCACGGGCAAGCTGACTCGACTGCTGGTCGCGAGCGGCGCCGACTTGCTCGCAGTCGAGCCCGTTGCGGGAATGCGAGCGACCTTCCGGGAGAAGCTGCCGGAGGTTCCCATCGTCGCGGGAACGGCGGAGGCACTTCCGTTGTCGGCGTCATCACTCGATGCGATCACCGTCGCCCAGGCCTGGCACTGGTTCGACCACGAGCCCGCGACGGCCGAGGCCGCGCGCGTGTTGCGACCGCGCGGGCGGCTCGCGCTCGTGTGGAATGCGCGCGACCGGACCGAGCCCTGGGTCGACGCGGTGTGGACGATCATGGATCGTGTCGAGAAGCACGCGCCCTGGCGCGATCACGAGAACTGGCGCGACAGCGCGACGCGAAGCGACATGCCCGGGTTCGGCGAACTGCACGAGGCCCAGTTCCGGCACGTCCAGCCGATCACGCCCGCCGGCGTGGTCCGGCGAGTCGCGAGCGTGAGTCACGTCGCGGTGCTCCCCGAGGCCGACCGCGCGGTGGTCCTCGACGAGGTGCGTGCCGTGCTCGCCGACCACCCGGGAGCACGGGGCCGCGAGGAGCTCCGGATCCCGTATCGCGTCGACTGCTACTGGGCCGAGCGCCGGTCGTAGGCCGCGGGAGGGCCCAAGACGGCGGGCCCGATCCCGCAAGTGAGCCCGCGAGCTGACGAATGTGTCAGCATGGAGGCGCGGCGGAGCGCATACGGGAGGAGCTACCGCGATGACGGCCTCGGTTGAACCGCCGCCGCAACGAGAAGGACCCTCGCTCCTGCCGGTCGGCCGCCGCATCCAGCTGGGCGATCAGGGGACGACTTTCGTGCGCGAGGTCGCGGGTCCGCCGGGCGCGCCGACCCTGCTCTTGCTGCACGGCTGGGTTGCGAGCGCGGGTCTGAACTGGTTCCAGACCTTCGAGCCGCTGCGCGCCCACTTCAACATCGTCGCGCCCGACCTGCGCGGCCACGCGCGCGGACTCCGCACGCATCGCATCTTCCGCTTGTCCGATTGCGCGGACGACTGCGCGGCGACGATCGAAGCGCTCGACACCGGTCCTGTCATCGCGGTCGGCTACTCGATGGGTGGACCCGTAGCCCAACTGATGTGGAGACGGCACCGCGACCTCGTCGAAGGACTCGTGTTGTGTGCGACGAGCGCGGGTTTCGCGCCCAACCGGCTGACGCGCAGCGTCTATCAGACGACCATGTTCGGTGCGACCGCGCTGGCCCGCATGACCGTGCCGTCGCGTCTGCTCCCAGCGGTACCGATGGTTCGCATGCAACCCTCGACGATGCCGACCTGGGCCGCGGCCGAGATGCGGCGGCACGACTGGCGCATGATCATCGAAGCCGGTCACTCCATCACGACCTACAGCGCGCGTCGCTGGATCGGCGAGGTCGACGTTCCCACCGCGATCCTTTGCACAACCGAAGACCACGGTGTCGCCCCCGCGCTGCAGCTCGACCTCGCCGGCGCGATCAAGAACTCGACGGTGCACTCACTCGCCGACGGGCATCTCGCCTGTGCCAACGCGCGCTTCGCCGAGCCCCTCGTCGCGGCTTGCCTCGACGTGGCCGAGCGGATCCGCTGAGTCGTCGTCGCCGCCGGAACGCTCGGCCACGACCTCGGCCCACCAACGCGGACGCTCACGCCTGGCCCACGGTTCCGGCACCCATCCGCGGATCATCGAGCGCAACGAATCGACATCGGCGAGCGCGATCATGATGTGACCGATGACGACGACGAGAAGTAGTACGAAGACCCAGTCGTGCACGAAGGTCGCGCCGGTTCTGATGGTGTCGGGGAAGGGCTTGAACCAGCGCATGATCGATCCGGTGACGAGCATGAGCACGATTGACGCCGCGACGAAGATCGCGTTGAGCTTCTGACCGGGGTTGAACTTGCCGAGCTGCACCGACGCCCGGTTGCGGCGCGACCACCAGCGCTTGTCGTCGGTCGTCCACCGATTGAAACGTGAGACATCCGAGCGGAACTGCCGGCCGGCCGGGAGCAGGAGCCCCGCGAGCAGTGGCACGGGCAGGAGCAGGCCGGCATACACGTGAATCGTCTTCACCGCGTGCCGGTGCGCAACGATCGTTGAGAGCGGGCCGGCGTACAACGACGCGCCCGTGGCGAGCAGCACGAGAAACAACGTCGCGTTGCACCAATGCACGATCCGTTCGAGCCGGTCAAAGCGCGGGATACGGCCGCGGGCAGTACTCACGACGAGGTGGGAGCGTCGTCGCGGCCGTTGCTGTGGCCGACCCATGCGTCGACGTCGTAACCCTCGTTCTCCCAGTAGCCCGGGATCACGTGATCGACGACCTCGATCCCGCTGAGCCACTTGCACGACTTGTAGCCGTACATCGGCGCGACGTAGAGGCGCGCCGGCCCGCCGTGATCGCTGCTCAACGGCTTCCCGTCGAGGTCGTATGCGACCATCACGTCGGCGCGGCGCGCCTGCTCGAGGCTGAGGCTCTCGGTGTACAACCCATCAAAGGACGTGAATCGCAGCGCCTGGGCGCCCGGTTGTACGCCGGCTTTGTCGAGCAGGTGGCTGAGCCGGACACCGGTCCAGTGCACGTTCGGCACGCGCCAGCCCGTCACGCACTGGAAGTCGCGAGTCAGCATCGTCGACGGCATCGCGCGCAGCTGTGCGTACGAGAGCGTGTAGGGATGCCGTACCAGTCCACCGATCGAAAGGCTGTATTCGTCGGCAGCGCGCTTCGGGAAGCCGCCCGTGACCGTGTAGAAGCGGAAGTGATCGCCGAGGGGCAGCAGGGAGAGCCAGTTCGGCACGAGGCTCGCGAAGACGTTCTGCACGCGCGCGCCGAAGAGCACCCCGGCTGCGCCCGCACCGAGGAGACCGAGGAACACGCGCCGCCCGACCGGGGTGCTCTCGTTGTCTGACACGAATGTCAGGATAAGGCGGCGAGGACCACCGGTCGGCGCGGCCGCTACTCCGCGATCTCGCGGATTCTCCGGATGCGCTCCGATGAGTGGTTCGCGTCGACACCCTGGATCTGGAGCAGCTCTTCACGCGCCGCGTCGGCCAGCGCGGCCGCGTTCGGGTCGGCCGCCGCGAGGCGCGCCTCGATTCCCTCCGCCATGATGCGCTCGGCTTCGTCGATGAGCGCGGCGACCATTTCCGCCTCCGGGACGACCCGCACCACCTGTCCCTTCACGAACAGGTGGCCCTTCCCGCGGCCCGCGGCGATGCCGAGATCCGCTTCCCGAGCCTCCCCCGGACCGTTCACCACGCATCCCATCACCGCGACCTGCAGCGGGATGTTGCGTTCCTCGAGCGCCTGCTGCGCGTCGGTGGCGACGCGGATGACATCGACCTCGGCCCGACCGCACGAGGGACACGCGATCAGGTCGAGGCCCTTGCGCTCCCGCAGCTGGAGGACCTCGAGCAGCGCGCGCCCGGCTTTCGCTTCCTCGACCGGGTCGGCCGTGAGCGAGAACCGGATCGTGTCTCCGATCCCTTCGGCGAGCAGCGCGCCGATCCCTGCAACGCCCTTGATCAGCCCCTGGGGGAGCACTCCGGCTTCGGTGACCCCGAGGTGCAGAGGATGGTCGGTCGTCTCCGACAACAAGCGGTACGCGTCGATCATCAGTGGGACACTCGACGCCTTCACCGAGATCTTCACGTCGTCGAAGTCGACCTCGCGGAACAGCTCGAGCTCGTGCATTGCTGACGCGACCATCGCTTCGGCTGTGATCCCGCCGTGAAGCTCCGCCATCGCGGGATCGAGCGAGCCGGCGTTCACGCCGATACGGATCGGAACGCCGCGCGCCTTGGCCTCGGATGCGACGAGCTTGATGTGCTCGGCCTTGCGGATGTTCCCCGGGTTGAGCCGCAGCGCGTGGACCCCGGCTTCGAGCGCGCCGAGCGCGAGCCGGTGCTGGAAGTGGATGTCGGCGACGATCGGGACAGGCGAGCGAGGAACGATCTGGGCGAGTGCTTCCGCGGCTTCCTCTTCGTTGCAGGTGCACCGGACGATGTCGCAGCCGGCGCTCGCCAATGCGTATATCTGCGCCAGGGTGCCGTCGACGTCGGCCGTCTTCGTCGTTGTCATCGACTGGATCGAGATCGGCGCGTCACCACCGACGGGCACCGAGCCGACCATCACCTGACGGGTCTTGCGACGGCGGGTCACCGCGCCAGCCTACGACCGGATCGTCGCGGCGGCCGATCCGCTCACCAAACCTTCACGCGAGCATCGCCTCGGCGTCAGAACGGGTTCGCGATGGGGTGCGTGATGTCGAGGAACAAGCTCGAGAGGAAGATGAAGCCGAGCACCGCGACCACCGCCACTGTGATCGGGAGCAGCTTGGCGGCATCCACCTGCACGCGTCGCCGCCGGATGGTCGACGCGGCCCATTCGTACATTGCGATGGCGATATGGCCACCGTCGAACGGCAAAAGCGGCAGCAGGTTGAAGAGGCCGACGAAGATGTTGATCGCGATGAGGAGCTCGAACACGCTCACCCACCCGGCTTTGACCGCGTCGGTCGCCAGCGCGCCGACCCCGACCGGTGAGGAGAACCGCGCGTTCTGGTTCGTGTTGCTGCCCGTGTCGCCGGAGAGGATACGGAAGTAGTTCGAGATACCCGAGGGCGAGAAGACCGTGCCCATGGCCTTGATGGACTCCCAACCGAAGTCGGCGACCTGGCGCGGCGCTTCCGAGATCGACGAGACGATCCCGAGGCGGGGAACGACGGTGTTCGGCAAGATCCCCGCTACCGCGCGCTTCGTGGACGAGTCGGTGCTCTGTTGCAGCGTGACGTCGAACGGGATCGCCTCGTCGCCGCGCTGTACGACGAAGTGAACGATCTCACCCGGTTGCGCGGGATGGCCGGCCGGATTGATCAGGTTCTGCACTTGTGTCCAGTCACGCACCTGCGTGCCGTTGATCGAGACGACCGTGTCACCCGCCTTCAGCCCGGCGGCCGCGGCACCTTGCGAGGTCTGCGCGAGCACGAGGGTGGGGTGCTGGCTGCGATAGTCGCCCGCGAAGAAGAGCACCGCGAACATCAGCACGACCGCGATCACGAAGTGCACCGCCGGTCCGGCCCCGGCGACGAACACCTTCGCCGCGGTGCGCTTGTTGCGGTAAGCGCTCGGTTCGTCCTGCGGGTCGACCTCTTCCAGGTTCGTCATCCCGATGATGCGGCAATAGCCGCCGAGCGGTACCGCCTTCACGCCGTACTCGGTCTCGCCGCGCCGCACCGACCACAAGCGAGGGCCGAAGCCGACGAAGAACTCCGTCACCTTCATTCCCGAGCGCTTCGCGGCGAGGAAGTGCCCCAACTCGTGCAGCATGATCATGACGAACAACGCGAGAATGACCGCGACGACCTCGGCCTGCGTCGGGAACAGGACCGCGGCGACGGCAAGACCGACGATCACCACGATCGTGGTCGCGAGCGTGCGCCGCGGGTCGACTTCGACGGTTTCGAACGGGTCGCTGGTCCTCACGCGTTTCCTCTGGCTTGGGCGATGTCCGCGGCCCGATTGCGGGCGCGGCGGTCGGCGTCGAGCACGTCGGCTACCTCATCGGCGTTCCCGGCCCCCTCGTTCAACACTTCCTCCACGACGACCGCGATGTCTTTCCAGGCAATGCGCCCATCGAGGAACGCATCAACCGCGACCTCGTTCGCCGCGGAGAGGATCGCGGGCGCCGTCCCGCCTGTGCGACCCGCCTCGTACGCCAGCGCGAGGCACGGGAACGTCGCGAGGTCGGGAACCTCGAAATCGAGTCGACCCAGCGTCGACCAGTCGATCGCACCGTACGGAACCGGCAGCCGGTTCGGCGCTCCGAGCGCGAGCGCGATCGGCAGGCGCATGTCGGGTTGCGAGAGCTGCGCGATCGTCGCGCCGTCGCAGAACTCGACCATGCTGTGCACGACGGACTGCGGGTGCACAACGACATCGATGTGATCGAACCCGACGCCGAAGAGCTCGTGAGCTTCGATGACCTCGAGCCCCTTGTTCATGAGCGTCGAGCTGTCGATCGTGATCTTCGCGCCCATGTTCCACGTCGGATGCGCGAGCGCGTCGGCGACCGCCACGTGCTCGAGCTGCGCGCGAGAGCGGCCGCGGAACGGACCCCCGCTCGCGGTGAGCACGATCCGGGCGACCTCCGACGCGCGGCCGGCGCGCAGGCACTGCCACACCGCGGAGTGCTCGGAATCGACCGGAACGATCTCGCCCCCGCCCGACGCGCGAGCCTTCGCAACCACGGGTCCGCCCGCGATCAGGCTCTCCTTGTTGGCGAGCGCGAGACGCTTCCCCGACTGGAGCGCGGCCAATGTGGCGGGCAGCCCCGCGAACCCGACGACGGCGTTGAGAACAACGTCGGCCTCGTCGAGAGATGCGAGCTCCGCCAGGACGTCGGGCTCGTCGGCGCACACGCGGACCATGTCGGCTGCGACGCCGAATTCGGCCGCCTGGCGCCCGAGCAACTCGCGGTTGCGACCGGCGGCCAGGGCCACGACGCGACACTCGTCGCGGTGGTTCGACAAGACGTCGAGCGCCTGCGTGCCGATCGACCCGGTCGATCCCAGAATCGCCACGCCGCGCGTCATGCCCGCGAGGTTAGGGGCCACGGCGGTGCCCACAGGCTCGGGCGCCCCGGGGGCCCGTCGCTTGACCCTCTGGGTCTCAGGTGATCTTGAGGATGACGACGAGGTAGTAGGCGATCGGGAGGCAGAACAGCAAGCCGTCGAAGCGGTCGAGGACGCCGCCATGGCCGGGAAGCAGCGTGCCGAAGTCCTTCAGGTTGAGATCGCGTTTGATCATCGATTCACACAGATCGCCCAGGAACGCGCCGCCCGCGACGAGCAGGCCGAGAATCAACCCGGCATAGTGGCGGTTCCACGGCGTGATCTGCCCGACAACGATCCAGCCGAGCAGGAACGACGCGAGCATTCCCGCCACTGTGCCCTGCACACTCTTGTTGGGCGAGACCCTCGGCGCGATCGGCGTACGCCCGAACTGCGACCCGACGAAGAAACCGACAACGTCGTAGCCGATCGTGCAGATCGCGACTCCGAGGACAAGGCGCACCCCGAAATGCTGCGCGAGCAACAGCCCCGCGAATCCGCCGAGCCCGCCGATGTACGCGAACCCGAGCACGGTCGTGGCTACGCCGAGCAGCGGCCGGCCGGGCGTGACCTCCCACAAGAACCAGAGCATCGACACGACGACGATCAGCGCGAAGTAGATCGGGTATGCGCCCATGCCGTAGTGCTTCACCGCAAGCGGGAGCGACGCGCTCGCGAGCAGGGTCACCAGCGTCGCCGAGCGGAAGCCTTTCGTCCGCAACGCGTTGCTGAACTCGAGCGATGCCACGCCGATGATCACCGCGGCAAGAAGCGCGGTGGCAGTCGCACCGAGCTTGAAGCAGACGATCGCCACGATCGCCACCGTTCCCGCGGTCATCAGCGCGGTGGGCAGGTCGCGTGCGGGCGCTACTGCCCCGTTCGAGCCGTCGGGCTCGAGTACCGCCGCCTCCCGCGGCGCGCGCGGGCGTGAGCCGGACGACGCGCGGCGCGGCGGCGCCGCCTCGGGTTGCCGTTCGGACCGCTGGCCGCGCGGGCGGCGGCGGCGCTGCGCGAGCGCCGCCGCGAATTCGGCTTCCTCGTCGACCAACTCGGCCTCGGAGAGCGCACCGAGGCGCTCCTGCTCTTCGCCGAGGTCCTCGCCGAAGTCGGCTTCGGCCCAGTCGGAGCCCTCGGCCCGAAACCGGGGCGTTCCACCCGTGATCGGAGCCCACGCGTCGAGGTCTTCGTCGATCGCGTGCTCGCCGCTGTCGTCGGCGAAGATCGCCGGGACCGCACCCGTGGGCGGCTCCGTCCAGTGCGGCAGCGGAGGCAACTCGCCGCTCGGCGGGTCGGTGGTTTGCGCGCCCTCGGGGTCGTCGGTGCGCTCCCCGGCGTCGTCCTCGCCGCTCGCCACGATCGGTACGGCGCTGCGGTGAGTGAAGCTCGGCCGCGCGGCCGGTGCTTCCTCGCGCGCGATGGCCGAGAGATCGAGCTCGTCGCGTTCTTCCGAGCGAACGCTCGGTGTCTCCTTCGCGCCCAAGATCCGGACCCCTTCGACGGGCGTCACGGTGGCACGGTCGGACTCGTTGTGGTCCTTCACGTCATCCTCCCAGCGGCCGGGCCAGGCTATGGGGTCGCCTTCCGGGCTCGCACCTCGACTATCCCAGCCCGCCCGGAAGCGGACGATCACACGTCGAGCAGCTCTTTTTCCTTGTGGCCCAGCAGCACGTCGATCTCGGCCACGACTTCATGGGTCACCTTCTCCAAGTCCTTTTCGATCCGGGCAAGCTCGTCGTCGGAGATGTCGCCGTCTTTTGCCTGGTGCTCGAGCTCTTGGCGGATGTGGCGGCGCACATTGCGGACCGATACGCGCGCGTCCTCCGCCAATTTCTTCACGACCTTGACGAGCTCCTTACGCCGATCGGTGGTGAGCTCCGGAAACGTCAACCGGATCACGGCTCCGTCGTTGCTCGGGTTCACGCCGAGATCGCTTGTCTGGATCGCCTTTTCGATCGCCTTGATCGCGCCCTTGTCGTAGGGCGCAACCACGAGCACCCGCGCCTCGGGCACCGAGAACCCCGCCAGCTGCTGCAGTGGCACCTCGGAGCCGTAGTAGTCGACTCGCAGCTTCTCGACGAGCGCCGGCGTGGCCCGTCCGGTTCGTACCGCACCGAACTGGTCCTGCAGATGCACGACGACCTTGCGCATCTTGTCGCCCGCGTCGTCGACGTTCGCGTTCGTCACTGGGTCTCCTTGGGATGCACGAGTGTGCCGATCCGCTCGCCGGTGAGCGCCATCGTGATGTTTCCGGGCTGGGTCACGTCGAACACGATGATCGGGAGCGAGTTGTCCATGCAGAACGTGATCGCGGTCGAGTCCATCACCTGTAACCCGCGTGCCAGCACGTCGAAGTGGCTCAGCTTCTCGATCTTCACCGCGCTCGGATCGGTGCGGGGGTCGGCGGTGTAGACGCCGTCGACGCCGGAGTGTGTTCCCTTCAGCACCGCCTCCGCGCCCACCTCGGCCGCGCGCAGCGCCGCGGTCGTGTCGGTCGTGAAGTAGGGGTTACCGGTACCGGCCGCGAAGATCACGAGCCGGCCCTTTTCCAGGTGTCGGACGGCGCGCAGCGGGATATACGGCTCGGCGACCTGCGCCATGGTGATCGCCGTCTGCACGCGGGTGGGCTGGCCGAGAGACTCGAGCGCGTCCTGCAGCGCGAGCGCGTTGATCACCGTCGCGAGCATGCCCATGTAGTCGGCGCGAGCTCGGTCCATGCCCCGCGTCGCGCCGGTCAGCCCTCGAAAGATGTTGCCGCCACCGACGACGATCGCGATCTCGACCCCGAGATCGGCGCGCGCCTTGGTGACCTCCTCGGCGATGCGCTGGACGACGACTGCATCGATCCCGAACCCGATCGTCTGGTCGGCGAATGCCTCACCCGAGAGCTTCAGCACCACCCGGTGGTACCGGCTTGTGGTCATCGACGGCTCCTCTCGTGCGAACGGTACGGATCGATCGGCAGGGTCGGGACGCGCTATTCCTCTCCGATCTTGACCCGCGCGAACCCGCGGACGTGCGCGTCGGGCCCGAGCGCCTTCACGACGGCGCCGATCGTCTGCTTGTTGTCCTTCACGAATGCCTGCTCGACGAGCGCAACCGTCTTGTAGAAGCCGTTCAGCTTGCCCTCGACAATCTTGGGCCAGGCTTGTTCGGGCTTGCCTTCTTCCTTCGTCTGAGCCTCGTAGATCGCGCGCTCACGCGCGACCTCCTCGGCCGGAACCTCGTCGCGAGTGACGTACCGGGGCGCCGCGCTGGCGATATGGAGCGCGATGTCGTGCGCGACCCCGCGGACCTTGTCGTCGTCGCGGTCGACGCCGCCGAGCTCGACGAGCACTCCGACGGTGCCCCGCTCGTTCTGCACGTGTTTGTAGCCGTCGAGCAGGCCGTCGGACGTCTCGAAGCGGAAGATGCGGCCGAGCTCGATCTTTTCGCCGAGTGTGCCGGATAGACCCTTGACGTAGTCGTCCACGGACTCACCGTTGAGCTGTTTCGCGCCGAGCTCGCTGTCGCCCTCGTCGACGACCAGACGTGTCAGTGCCGAGAGCGCGGCACCGAACGAGGCGCCTTTCGCGACGAAGTCGGTCTCACAGTTGAGCTCCACGACCGCGCCGACGCCGCCCGTCACGAGTACCTCGACCGCTCCCTGGTCGGCGGCGCGTCCTTCGCGTTTCGCGGCGCCCGCGATGCCCTTCTCCCGCAGCCAGTCCTTGGCGCGGTCGAAGTCGCCGTCGTTCTCGAGCAGCGCCTTCTTGCAGTCCATCATGCCGGCGCCCGTGATCTTGCGCAGCGCCGCAACGTCTCTTGCGGATACGTCGGCCATGATCAACCCTCACCCTCCGCCGGCGATTGCTCCGCCTCGGCCGCGGGGTCGACCGCGGGCGCGGGCGCGGCCGCGGCTTCCGGCGCCGCCTTTGCAGTCTCCTTCGCGAGGCGGGCACGCTCGTCGATCACGCGTTGCTGTGCCGCGGCCTGATTGCGGGCTTCGGCCTGCTTGCGGTCGTACTCGGCCTGCTCCTCGGGCGTGCGCTGGGGCCGGGCCGTCACGGGCGGAGCCGCGTCGTCGGCGCGCGTGCCCGGACGGGCGCCGCGGCGGCGCGCGATCTCACGACCTTCAGTGACCGCATCGGCGATGACCCGGCACATGAGCTGGGCCGAGCGGATCGCGTCGTCGTTTCCGGGAATCACGTAGTCGATGATGTCGGGGTCGCAGTTCGTGTCGACGACCGCGACCACGGGGATCCGCAAACGGTTCGCCTCCGTGACCGCGATGTGCTCCTTCTTGGTGTCGATGACGAACACCGCCGCAGGAAGCCGTTCGAGGTGCTTGATGCCGCCGAGGTTCCGCTCGAGCTTGGCGAGGTCGCGGCGGACTTTGAGGCCCTCCTTCTTCGACATCAGCTCGACCTCGCCCGAGTCGACCTGCCGCTGCAGCTCGCGCAACTTCGCGACGCGCGAGTGCACGGTCTGGAAGTTGGTGAGCATCCCGCCGAGCCACCGGAAGTTCACGTAGGGCATGCCGCAGCCGTTGGCGGCGTTCTCGATCGGTTCCTGCGCCTGCTTCTTCGTGCCGACGAAGAGCACGGTCCCGCCCTCGGCGACCGTCTCGCGAACGAAGCGGTACGCGCCGTCGATACGGTCGAGCGTCTGGTGCAGGTCGACGATGTAAATGCCGTTGCGCTCACCGAAGATGAAACGGCGCATCTTCGGGTTCCAGCGCCGGGTCTGGTGACCGAAGTGCACTCCGGCCTCCAAGAGCTGCTTCATACTTACGACGGCCACGGCCGCGCCTCCCTAGGTTGGGTCTACCGCCCGCGCGAGCGTCGATCGGCGTTCGCCGTCGGCACCACCTTGGGATCGCGGGCGTGTGAGTGGTGGATTTCAGACGCTCTGGATGGCTCCGGAGCGCCGTCAGTGTAGCGGCCGGACATCGCCGCGATCCGAGCCGATTCGGGTGTCCGCGCGGGGCTCATAGGCCCACGGGGCCCAGCGATAACAGATCGGGACGATCTCCGACGGCGTGGCCGCGACGGCAGCCGCGGCACCGGCGCGCCCCGGCCGGCCCGCCCCGAGGGCCCGGTCATCGCCGGCCCCGTCGACGACCGGGCCACTGCTTCCGGGCTCCCGGACCGGCGCGAGGTGCACGACGGCTCCCAGGTCGGGCGGCGCGAAGAGGATCATCGGATCGGCGTACGTGTCGCCGATGCGCAGGCCGAGGTGCAGCACGCCGCCATCGTGGTTCTCGCCCCGCCCGCCGGTCGAACCGAGCACCGCTCCGCCGCCGACGACCTGGCCCGCGCGAACGCCGACCGTTGCGAGGAACGCGTACGACGTTCGCAGGCCCCCCTCGTGCCGGACGACCACGTAGAGAGCACCGGCGACCCGACCGGCGAAAACGACAAGGCCGGCACCAACCGACCGAACGGGGGTACCCGGAGGGACCTTGAAGTCGACGCCCAGGTGGCCTGCCCCGTAGCGGGTCGCCGGCGGCTCGAAGCCCCGCACGACCGGGCCGGCGACCGGCCGGGACCAGCCGGGCACGGCCGCGGCGGGCGGCGCGACGACCAGGATCGCCAGCACCGCCGCGACCGCCGGCACGGCGGCCCGAAGGAACATTGCGCGCATGCGGGCGAAGGTAGGGGTCCGCGGGCACGAACCCTCGGGGCCGGTGAGGTTTGCGTGCCGATCGCCTTCGAAGGAGGGGTTCCGGTGCAGTCCTCGTGATCGCACCGCCCGGCCTCGGGCACTCGGGCCGTGGGGCCCGACCGCGGGTCAGGTGACGATCCCGCGCTCCGGAAGCGGCTCGGAGAGGCGGGACCGCAGCTGGAAGATCGCCTTGGTGTGGATCTGGCAGACCCTGCTCTCGGTCACGCCGAGCACGTTGCCGATCTCCGCCAGCGTCAGGCCCTCGTAGTAGTAGAGCGTCAGCACCAGCCGCTCGCGATCGGGCATTCGATTGATCGCGTCGGCGAGCACCTGGCGCATCTCTTCGGATTCGAATGCCTCGACCGGATCGTGGCCACCGCCGGCGATCGTGTCGCCGACCGTGGCGCCGCTGCCGCGCTCGGAGCCCGCGGACAAGAGCTCGTCGAGCGCGACGACGCCCACGAAGCTGATCTGGCCGAGTGTGGTGGCAAGCTCCTCCTCGGACAGGCCCAGCTCGGCCGCGACCTCCCTGTCGTCGGGGCTCCGGCGCAGCTCGTTCTCGAGCTTCGAATAGGCCCGCTCGATGGCGCGTGCCTTCGCGCGTACGGACCGGGGAACCCAGTCGATCGACCGGAGCTCGTCGATGATGGCGCCCTTGATCCGGCTGATCGCGTACGTCTCGAACTTGTAGCCGCGGCCGGGGTCGAACTTGTCGATCGCGTCGATCAAGCCGAAGATCCCGTAGCTCACGAGATCGGACTGCTCGATGTTCTGCGGGAGGCCCGCGGCGACGCGGCCGGCGACGAACTTCACGAGTGGCGAGTAGTGGAGGATCAAGCGCTCGCGCGCGTCCGCGGTGCCCCCGTCTTTGTAATCACGCCATAGTTCGGCAATGTCCGCGGCGGACTCGTCCACTCTGCTCGCCCTGCTCCCTAGGCCCTGGGGTGCGTCCGTTCGTACACAGCCCTCATCCGCTCACGGGTCACGTGAGTGTAGATCTGCGTAGTTCCCACATCGGCGTGTCCGAGCAGCTCCTGAACCGCTCTGAGATCTGCTCCCCCTTCGAGGAGGTGCGTGGCATATGCATGACGCAACGCGTGGGGATGCATCGACCGGCCGTCGGCCAGCCGGTGACGGTCGAGCACCCGCCGCATGTCCCGGGGAGTCATCCTCCGCCCCCGCGAGTTGCGAAAGAGCGCCGCGGCCGCGTTGCCGGCGGATTCGCCCGTCGCGGGGCCGCCAGCACGACCGTCGTGCAGGTACCGCCGCACGGCATCACAGGCCGGTTCGCCGAGGGGCAACCTGCGAACTTTTGCCCCTTTTCCGAGCACTGTGACGGTGCGACGGCGGAGGTCGACGTCACCGAGGTCGAGACCGCAGCATTCGCTGACCCGAAGTCCGGCGCCGTACAGCAGCTCGACGATCGCGAGGTCGCGCCGCGCCCCGGGCTCACCGGAAGCCGCGGCGCGGACGAGGTCGTCGAGGAGCGCGGCGGCTTCCCGGCGGCGGGGCATACGCGGGAGCCGACGGGCACCTTTCGGCGCCTGCACCGCGGCGGCGACATCACGAGCGAGCACACCCCGCCGGCGCAGAAAGCGCAGGTAGGCGCGCACCGATGCCGCCTTGCGCGCGATCGACGGGCGTGAGAGTCCGCGCGTCTGCAGGTACGCGAGATACCGGCGCAGCACCCGATGATCGAGCGCGGCCGGGTCGACGCATCCACCGCGCTCGCACCACTGCACGAACTCTCGTGCATCGTGCTCGTACGCGCGGCGGGTGTTCGCGCTCAGCGCGGTCAGCGACACGACGAACCCGTCCGGGTCGTGCGACGCCCGGTGCTCGGCGGCAGCGCTCATCCGGGGGCACGGTAGTTCCTGCCCGCCGCGGCGGCCGCGATGGTGTTTTCGACTGTCACACCCGGCGCGTATGGTCGCCCTTCGCCGTCGAGGTCGCGGTCACGACCCTCCTTTCCCGAGCCGTCAGGAACCGAGGGAGTCGACCGTGCTCGCAGCCGTTCGCAGTGCCGTTCTGGAAGGTGTCGACGGCCGGATCGTCACCGTCGAGGTACACGTCTCGAGGGGCCTTCCCGGTTACACCGTGGTCGGCCTGCCCGACGCGGCGGGCCGCGAGTCGAGAGAACGCGTGCGCGCCGCGCTGCTGTCCTCGGGCCTCGAGTACCCGCAAAAGCGAGTCACCGTCAACCTGGCGCCCGCGTCGGTCCGCAAGACGGGTGCAGGCCTCGAGCTGGCCGTGGCGCTTGCGCTCACCTGCGCGGCGGGCGGCCTTCCGGCCGGCGCGCTCGAGGGCCTCGGTGTCCTCGGCGAACTCGGCCTCGACGGGACGGTGCGGCCGGTCGTCGGCGCGATCGCCCTCGTCGACGCGCTCGCGCGGGTCGGGGCCGACCACATCATCGTGCCGGCCGAGAACGCGGCCGAGGCGGCATTGGTTCCGGGAGCCGCGGTGCGTGTCGCGCGGACGCTCGGCGAGCTGCATGCCTGCCTGAAGGGCGAAGCAGCTTGGCCCGAACCGCCCGGTCCTCCCCGGCCACAGCTCGGTGAGCCCGGTGGCGACGAGCCACTCGATCTCGCCGACATTCGTGGCCTCGCCCACGCCCGGCACGCGCTCGCGGTCGCCGCGGCCGGCGCACATCACCTCTTGATGGTCGGTCCGCCAGGTGTGGGAAAAACGATGCTCGCCCGCCGTCTGCCGACGGTCCTCGCCCCGCTCGAACGTGAGGACGCACTCGAAGTCACACGGATCCACTCCGCGGCCGGCGTGCACCGCGGGCCTGCGCTCCGCATCGATCCGCCGTTCCGTCAGCCTCATCACAGCGCGTCGATGGCGTCCCTGATCGGCGGTGGATCCAGCCGCGTCCGCCCCGGCGAGGTCAGCCTCGCGCACCGGGGCGCGCTCATGCTCGACGAGTTGCCCGAGTTCCCCGTGCACGCGCTCGAGTCGCTGCGTCAGCCGCTCGAGGAACGCGTGGTGCGGGTGAGCCGAGCCTCATGCTCGATCGAGTTTCCCGCCGACTTCCTCCTGGTCGCGTGCGCCAACCCGTGCCCGTGCGGTCGCGATGCCACGACCTGCCGGTGTAGCGATGTCCAGCGAACGCGCTACGCCCGCCGGTTGTCGGCGCCGCTGCTCGACCGGTTCGATCTGCGCGTCAAGGTGGAGCGCGCCGGTACCGAGCCGGGCGAGTCCTCGGAGGTCGTGCGCGCGCGAGTCGCGGTCGCGGTCGCACGACAACGCGTGCGACTGCACGGCACCCCGTGGCGACGCAATTCCCACCTGCCCGCGGGCGCGCTCGACCGCTTCTGCTCCCTCTCGAACGACGCGCGCGAGGCCTGGCTCGGCCAGTGTCAGGTGCGCGGGCTCACCGGACGGGGTGCGGCGCGAATACGACGAGTCGCCCGCACGCTCGCCGACCTCGACGATCGCGCCGAGATCGCGGCGGGCGATGTCGACCGCGCGGCCTGGATGCGCGAGGACCTCTGGTGAGCCGGCGCCGACACCGTTGGGAACGCGGCGCCGACTTCCCGATCCGCGACGCCGACCTGCTCGACGAGATGCTCGACGCCGCCATGCCACTTGTTCTCCTCGGTGAAGGCGATCGGGCGGAGGCGTTCGATGCGCCGCGGGTCGCGATCGTCGGCACGCGCGCGGCTACCCCGATGGGTATCGCCGACGCGCACGAGATCGCGGCGTTCTGCGCCCGCGCCGGCATCACCGTCGTCAGCGGCCTCGCGATCGGGATCGACGGCGCGGCCCACGAGGGCGCCCTCGACGCAGATGGGCTGACGGTCGGCGTCGTGGCTACCGGCCTCGACGTCGTGTATCCACGCCGCCACGAGCAGCTGTACGAGCGCGTGCGCGAGCGGGGGTTGATCGTCGGCGAGAACGGATACGGCACGCAGCCACTTCCGTGGCGGTTCCCCGTCCGCAACCGCATCATCGCCGCGCTCGCCGATGCCGTCGTCGTCGTGGAGGCGACAGTGAGCGGTGGTGCGCGGATCACGGCGAACGATGCGGCTCGCTTCGGTCGTGACGTCTACGCGTTGCCCGGTTCGCGCCGGAATCCCGCGGCCGCCGGGTGCAATGCCCTGTTGCTCGACGGTGCGAAACCGCTGCTCGACCCGGCCGACATCCTGTTTGCGTTGGGCCGGGGCGGAACGATCGCCGGGGGCTGGGAACCGGCGCGCCCGCCGGCCGACCCGGATCAACGTGCGGTGATGCGCGCGCTCGCGGGCGATTCGGCCACCATCGACCAAATCGAGCACCGGGTCGGCCTCCCGCCTGACCGGTTGGGCGCCGCGCTCCGTGCGCTGGAATTCGCCGGCCACGTCGAGCGACGACGTGGGCTCTGGTGGCCACGTTGAGTCAACTTCCGCCGGCAGACGCCGAAAACAACGGAATGGAACTCACCCAGTGTCCCTACGATCACACCCCGATCGAGGCGGAGGCGTGGTCGGGCGGATCCGTGGTCGTGTCGTGCCCGGCGTGCGGAGCCGCGTGGGAGTGGCACGGAGCCTGGCTCCGTCGGATTCGCGAACCCGACCGCGAGAAAGTGCTCGACGCCCGATCGCGCTCGCGTTCGCACCAGTCCACGACCTGAGTGTGTGCGGAGCGCCGGTACGTTGAGGCACGTGAGCGCGCACCGCTGGACGGAGCCCGACGACGGTGTCGACGTCCGGCACGTTCAGCCCTACGAAGCGGTGAAGACCTACCGCTGCCCGGGTTGCGATCACGAGATCAGGCCGGGTGAGGGGCACGAGGTCGTCGTTCCCCGCGAATGCCCTGAGGAGCGGCGGCACTGGCACAGCGGCTGCTGGCACCGAGCCTCGCGCCCTCGGCGTCGCTGATCAGAACGCCGCTTCGAGCACATCGACCACCCACGAGCCACGACCATCGGGACGCACCGACGCAACGTCGAAGCGCAACACGTCTGCACGCTCGCCGCTCTCCGCCAACCACTTCAACGCGAGGCGCCGCAAGCGCACCTGCTTGGGGTACGTCACGGCCTCCGCGGGTGTGCCGAACCGGTCGCCGCGGCGGGTCTTCACCTCGCAAAAGACGAGGGTTCGGTCGTGCCGGGCCACGAGATCGATCTCGCCTTCACGCACTCGCCAGTTCCGCGCGAGGACCGTGTAGCCGGACGACGAATACCAGCGCGCGACCGCGTCTTCCCCGGCCGCACCGACCTCGCGGCGCGGGTCCGTCAGAGTTCCTTGCCGGGAAGCTCCTCGATGTTCACGTCCTTGAACGTGACAACGTGTACATCGGCGACGAATCGGGTCGGTCGGTACATGTCCCAGACCCAGGCATCGCGCAGTGTCAACTCGAAGTAGGTGCGGCCGCCTTCTTGCTTCGCGTCCAGCTTGACGTCGTTGGCGAGATAGAAGCGACGCTCCGTCTCGACGACGTATTGGAACATCGGCAGCACGTCGCGGTACTCGCGGTAGAGCTGCAACTCGATGTCGGTCTCGTATCGCTCGAGGTCCTCGGCGCTCATCGCGGCCAGTGTACGACCGCGGCCTGGGGTCTCCGGCGGTCCCGAAACAGCCGGTCAGATCGGGTCAGAACCGCTTTTCCTTGACCTTTGCGGCCTTTCCGATCCGGTCACGCAGGTAGTACAGCTTCGCCCGGCGGACGTCGCCCTGGGTGACGACCTCGATGCGGGCGATGATCGGCGAATGCACGGGGAAGGTGCGCTCGACGCCGACACCGAAGCTGACCTTGCGCACCGAAAAGGTCTCCCGCACGCCGTTGCCCTGGCGTCGGATGACCACTCCCTGGAACATCTGGACCCGCTCACGGTTGCCCTCGACCACGCGGACGTGGACTTTCAGGGTGTCGCCGGGGGCGAAATCGGGAACGTCGTCGCGCAAACCGGCGCGATCGACAAGGTCGGTGCGGTGCATGAGGGGGCTCCCGGTGGGACGCGCGCCCGGACGAGCGCGACCCGAGATGCTAGCGGGGCGCGGAGTCGTCCGGGAATTCGGCCAGCAGCTCCGCATCCTCCGGGCCCGGCGCGGCGACGAGATCGGGCCGGCGCGCTCGCGTCCGGTGGAGCGCCTGCGCCGCGCGCCAGCGGGCGATGCGTCCGTGGTCGCCCGACCGCAGCACTTCCGGGACGGCCCACCCCCGGAACTCGGCGGGCCGGGTGTAATGCGGGTACTCGAGGCGTCCGCCGTTGAACGACTCCTCGACCGCCGAGCTCTCGTTTCCCATGACGCCCGGCAGGAGTCGGGCGACCGCCTCGATCACGACGAGCGCGCCGCTCTCGCCCCCCGCGAGAACGAAGTCGCCGATGGAGAGTTCGCCGTCGCAAAGATGGTCAGCGACCCGCTGGTCGACGCCTTCGTAGCGGCCGCACAGCAACGAGAACCCATCGGTCCCCGCCAGCTCTCCCGCCCACGCCTGGTCGAAAGGCCGCCCGCCGGCTGAAAGCAGCAGCAACGGGCGCGGCGGTGAGACGGCCTCGACCGCGGCGAACAGCGGCTCGGGCCTCATCACCATCCCTGCGCCGCCGCCGAACGGTTCGTCGTCCACACTTCGATGTCGATCGATCGTGTAGTCGCGGGGATCGTGCAATCGGATGTCGAGGATCCCCGCGGCGCGGGCGCGGCCGACGAGGGAGATCTGCAGCGGAGCGCCGAGAAACTCGGGAAAGATCGTGAAGATGTCGATGCGCACGACTTCAGAGCTCGAACAGGCCGGGCGGCGCGTCGATGACGACGACACCGGCATCAGACGATACGACGAACACCATCGGCACGAGCGCGCCGTCATCGAGCACGAGCAGATCGTGCGCCGGATTGGCTTGGACGGACACGACCCGGCCGAGCCTCGAGCCGGCGCGATCACGCACCTCCGAGCCGATCAGCTCGTGGACCCACAGTGCGCCGTCCGGAGGGTTGGGCAGCGGCTCCGCCTCGACCAACCTTCCGCGCAACGCTTCCGCGGCCGTGCGGTCGTCGACGCCCGCGAAGCGCACGACGAATCGCCCCTGCTGCGCGCGCGAGCTCACGATCAGGTATTCGCGGTCGCCGATGGACAACCGGGAGCCCGGCAAGAACCGTTCCACGACGTTGCTGACCGGCGTGACCGACACCTCACCGCGCAAACCGTGCGCGCGCCCGATGCGCCCGACCTCGAGCCGGGCGCGCCCGGTCACGGGCTACTCCGCGACGTCGACCGAGACGCGCACGTTCTCGGTGGAACCCGCCGCTCGCGCGATCTGGCGCACCGCTTGAATGACGCGACCGCGCTTGCCGATGATCCGGCCGACATCGCCGGGGCTCGCATGCACGAGCAGGGTCACGCTGTCGCCGCGCTCGTTCGCGTCGACGAACACGCCGTCGGGGTCGTCGACCAGATTGCGGATGACGTGCTCGACGGCAACGCGGGCGCGTGCACCGACGACGCGGTTTCCGTCGGGTCCGTCGTCGTCTTCGAAGTCGTCGTCGTCCGCGAAGTCGTCGTCGTCCGCGAAGTCGTCGTCGTCCGCGAAGTCGTCGTCGTCCTCGAAGCCGTCGTCGAGGTCGTCGTCGGCCATGTCAGGCGTCCGCCGCGTCTTGCGCAGGCGCGTCGGCGGCGGGAGGTTCCTCGGTGGGCGCCGTGGACGCCGACGGCATCTCCTTCACGGCCTTCGGCTTCGACTTCACCTTCGGCTTGGACACCGCGACCTTGCCCGTCGACGCCTTGTACGCGTCCCACACGCCGGCGATCTGCAGGAGCTTCGCCGCGCTCTCGGTCGGCTGCGCGCCTTCCTGCAACCAATACAGCGCCCGCTCACCGTCGAGGTTGACCAACGACGGCTCCTGGCGAGGTGCGTACTGCCCGAGAATCTCGAGGAACCGGCCGTCCCGGGGGCTGCGCGAATCGGCGACGACGACGCGATAGGTCGGCTGTTTGCGCTTGCCGACGCGCATCAGACGGATCTTGACTGACAAAAGATCTCCCTCTTCGACGAACGGCGCAGGAGTCTAGGTCACAGGCCGGGCAGACCCGGAAGGCCGCCGGGACCCCCCGCGCCCGGGAATCCCTTGGGCACGCCGCCGCCCGGGCGGCGTGAGGGCTTCGCCTTGCCCTTGCCCTTGCCCTTCTTGGTCGATTTCGGCGTGCCGCGGCGCGCGATGCCGCCCACGCCTTTCATCATCGACTGCACCTGCTTGAACTGGGTGAGCAGCTGGTTGACGTCGGTGGTGGACGTACCGCTGCCCTTCGCGATCCGCGCGCGGCGCCGGCCGTCGATCAGCTCGGGTCGCCGCCGCTCTTCGGGTGTCATCGACCGGATCATCGCCTCGATCCGCGCGATCTGCCGGTCGTCGATGTCGGCATTGCGCACCTCTTTCGGCATGCCGGGAAGCATGCCGATGACGTTCTGCAGCGGACCCATGCGTTTGATCTGTTGCATCTGTTCGAGGAAGTCCTCGAGCGTGAGCCGTCCGCTTTGCAACAGCTGCTCGGCCTTGCGCTTCTCGTCCTCCTCGAAGGTCGCCTCGACCTTCTCGATGAGTGTGAGCACGTCGCCCATACCGAGGATGCGGCTCGCCATGCGGTCGGGGTGGAAGGGCTCGAACTCGTCGAGCTTCTCACCGGTTCCCGCAAAGAGGATCGGCTTGCCGACGACTTCCTTCACCGAAAGCGCGGCACCGCCGCGCGCGTCACCGTCGATCTTGGTGAGGATCACCCCGTCGAGCCCGACGGCTTCGTTGAACGCCTCCGCGACGTTGACGGCTTCCTGCCCGGTCATCGCGTCGACCACGAGCAGGGTGTTCTGGGGTTGGACGGCGGCGTCGATGGCGCGGAGCTCGTCCATCAGGTCGGCGTCGATCTGCAGTCGCCCGGCGGTGTCGACGATGACAACGTTGCGGCCCAGGCGGTACGACTCCTCGATGGCGCCGCGCGCGACGCTCACGGGATCGGTCGCTTCGCTGTAGAACGGCACGTCGACGCGGCCCGCGAGCACGCGCAGCTGCTCGACCGCGGCAGGACGCTGGAGGTCGGCACCGACGAGGAGCGGGTGCAGGCCCTGCGACTTCAGAAGACGCGCGAGCTTGGCCGCGGCGGTGGTCTTGCCCGAACCCTGCAGCCCGGCGAGCATCAACACGGTCGGCGGTTTCGGACTCATCGTGAGCTTGCCCGTCGTGCCGCCGAGCGTCGCGACGAGCTCCTCGTGCACGATCTTGATGAACTGCTGGCCCGGATCCAGCGCCTCGGCGACCTCGGCGCCGACCGCTCGCTGCTTGACGCGATCGATGAAGGCCTTGACGACGCGCACGTTGACGTCGGCTTCGAGCAGCGCGAGCCGGATCTCGCGCGAGATCTCGTCGACGTCGCGCTCGGTCAGCCGGCCGCGGCTGCGCAGCCTGGAGAAGATCCCGTCGAGGCGGTCACTCAGCGCATCGAACACAGCGGTTCAGGCTAGTTGCCCCGGGCCCGATCCCGGCCCTCGTGGCCGACCGGAGGGAGGCGAAGCCGAAGTCGACCAGTAGTCGACCGCGTCAGCCGTCTTCGGAGAAGAGGGCTGACGCGAACTCGTCGGGGTCGAACTCGATGAGGTCGCCGACGCCTTCGCCCACACCCACGACCTTCACGGGGATACCGAGCTCGGACTGGATGGCGAGAACGATGCCACCTTTGGACGTGCCGTCGAGCTTGGTCAGCGCGATGCCGGTGACGTCGACGGCCTCCGCGAACTGCTTGGCCTGCACGAGGCCGTTCTGGCCCGTCGAGGCGTCGATGACCAAGAGCACCTCTTTGAGTGCCCCGGGAGTGCGATCGACGATGCGTCGCAGCTTGCTCAGCTCGTCCATCAGGTTCCGCTTGGTGTGCAGGCGCCCGGCCGTGTCGACGAGCACGAGGTCGGCCCCGCGGCTCGAGGCGGCGGACATCGCGTCGAACACGACCGAGCTGGGATCGGCGCCCTCCTGCCCGCGCACGAGCTCGCCGCCCGTCCGCTCGGCCCACAGCTGCAGCTGGTCGGCCGCGGCCGCCCGGAAGGTGTCGCCGGCTGCCAGCACGACGCGATGACCCTCCCGCACGCGCTGGGAGGCGAGCTTGCCGATCGTCGTCGTCTTCCCGACGCCGTTCACTCCGACGAACATCCACACATTGGGTCCGTCGGGCGCGAGGTGCAGTGATCGATCGGCGTCGCCGACGAGTATCGCGACGACCTCGTCGCGCACCAACGCGATGAGTTGCTCCGGCTCGGTGACGGACTCTTCCTTCGCCCGCGACCGCACGGCGTCGAGCAACCGGTTCGTGGTCGCCATCCCGACGTCGGCCGAGAGCAGCGTCTCTTCGAGGTCGTCCCACGTCTCGTCGTCGATCTTGTGCCCGCGTATGCGCCCGAACGCGCCCGAGAAGGCGCTGCGCGTCCGCCCGAGCCGGTCGCGCAGGCGTGGCCGCTCGACGACCTCGGCCGCCGGGCCCGCTGCTTCCGGCTCGGCCTCGGCCGGCGCCGCCGGCTCGCGCAGCAGCTCTTCGAGCTCTTCCACGCTCGGGGTGGGAATCGTCAGTTCCGCGAGCCGGTTCGCTTCCGTCCGACTCGGCGACAGCTCACCGGCAACGGCACCCTTCGCCGAACGTCTCGACGAACGCAGCATCACGGCGACACCCGCGCCGACCAGCACGAGCGCGGCAACGATGACGATGATCACGACCTCCATGCCGGGAGGCTACCCAGCGGCGGTCCGGGGTCGGCTACGGCGTCGCGTCGTCGAATTCGAGGTCGCGGACGCGCTGCGTCACGACGCGACTCGAGCCGCCCGGCGGCATCGAGACGCCGTAGAGGACGTCGGCCGCCTCCATCGTCCGCTTCTGGTGGGAGACGACGAGCAGCTGCGCCTCGTTGCGGAACTCGTGGACGAGGTCGAGGAACCGGTGAAGGTTCACGTCGTCGAGCGCGGCCTCGACTTCGTCCATCAGATAGAAGGGCGACGGCCGGGCCCGGAACACCGAGAAGAGGTACGCGAGCGCGCACAGCGAGCGCTCTCCTCCCGAGAGCAGGGACAATCGCCGAACCATCTTCCCGGAAGGCCGCGCCTCCATCTCGATCCCCGTGTTCAGCAGGTCGTCGGGCTGGCTGAGAACGAGCCGGCCCGAGCCGCCCGGAAAGAGCATCGCGAAGAGCTCGGAGAAGTTGCGGGCGACGTCGGCGAACGCGGCATCGAACACTCGCACGATCTCTTCGTCGACGGATTTGATGACCCGCGCGAGTTCACGCCGCGTGTTGCGAACGTCGTCGAGTTGCTTCTGCAGGAACTCGTGCCGTTCGAGCAGCGCTTCGTACTCGGAGAGCGCGAGCGGATTGACCGGGCCCATCAACCGGAGCTCGCGCTCGAGCTCGCGCGCCCGCCCGGGTAGCGAGGTCGCCTCAGGGGCTTGCGGGACGGGCGCGGAGATCGCGGCGTCGGGCTCGCAGTCGAAGTCGCGGCGCACCTGCTCGACCGCCTGCTCGAGCCGCAACCGGATCTCGGCTTCCTCGACCTCGAGTTTCGCGCTGCGGTCGCGCAGCTCCGTCAGCTGCTGCTCGGTGTGGGAACGACGGGCCCGGAGCCCGTCCAGGCGGCGACCGGCCTCACGCGCCGCTTCGGACTGCTGACGGCGACGGGCGCGCAAGCGCTCGGCAAGCGCCTCGATCTCACCGGTGCGCGAGCCGAGCCGCGCCGCGAGCTGCGTGACGGTGTCGCGGCGGTGCTCCAGTGCAACGCGCCGCGCCCGCGCGCGTGCCTCTTCGTCGGGTCGCGCCGCGAGGCGCGCCTCCACCTCGACGAGCCGCGCGGTGAACACGGCGCGCCGCTCCTCGACGGCCGCTCCGCGTAGCTCGAAATCGCGACGCAACGCCGCCGCCCGCGACCGCAGCCGCTCGAACTCCGCCCGGTGTGATCGCGCTCCGTCTCGCTGCTTCGCCGCGTCGGCTACCCGCGTGCGCGCCTCGGCCTCCGCATCGGGACCGACGTCGGCGATTGCAAGCTCGAGCTCGGCGGCGCGCGCCGCCAGCGCCGTTCGCCGCGCTTCGAGCGTCGCCAACCCGACCTCGACTTCACGCTGGAGGTGCGCGGCCCGCGCGGTGAGCTGCTCGAGGTCATGCCGCCGGCGCCGTTCCTCCTCCGTGGCCCGCAGCTCGGCGCGGCGGGCCGCGGCGAGCCTTTGGCGGGCATGTTCCACCGCGTCGTCGGCTTGTGTGCGTGCCGCCTCGGCCTCGTCCGCCCGAGAGATGGCGTCGGCCAGCGCCGCCGGTGTGACCACGGACGAACCCGCCGGCCCCGCGCGCCACGTCGACGGCCCGCCGAAGCGATCGCCGTCGCGCGTGACCGCGACCACTCCCGGGTTGGCCAACGCGACGTCGAGTGCGTGCTCCCATCCGCCGTCGACGAGCACGAACTGCGCGAACAGGCGAGCCAGGACTGCGTCGAGCCCCGGGCGCAGACCGCGTACGGATGCGCCGAGCGGATGCGTTCCCGCCGGCGCGAACGAGATCTGCATGCCGGTCGCGCGACCTTCCGCCACGAGTAGCAAGGCCTGACGATCGCCGCGCTTCAGTCGCTCGACCGCGGCACGGGCGGCTTCGTCGCCGTCGACGACGATCGCCTTCAGCGCGTCGCCGAGCGCGGCGGCCACGGCGATCTCGCATCCCTCGTCGATCTCGAGCAGGTCGACGAGCGGCCCGAGCACCCCGTCGATCGAGACGATGTCGTCGCCGCCCGCGGCCGCGTGAGCGTCCTCGAGCGCGAGTGCGAGCATCTCGGCCCGGGCGCGCCACCGCGAGGCCTCGGTGTCGGCACGGCGATGCACCGCGTCGACCTCGCGCAGCTCCTCCTCCGCGGCACGCAGCTCGCGAGCTTCGGCCGTCAACTCGGGCGATACACCGACGTGCGCGTCGACCTCGGCGCGGACCCGACCGGCCTCCGCTTCCGCTTCGTGCGCGGCGACCGCCCTCGGCTCGAACGCGGAACGGTCGGCGTCGACGCGCGCGAGGTCTCCCCGCACGCGTTCGAGCTCGGCCCGGGTCGTTCCGGACGTCGCGATCAGCTGCTCGAGATCCTGCGTCGCGCGCTGGAGTTCGGCATCCGCCTCGGCGACCGATACCGAACCGAGGGCTTCGACGGCTGCCTCGGCCTCGTCGACCTCGGTGCGCGTCGGAGCGAGGGTGCCGAAGTCGGTGTCGGCTGCGGCCAGCTGCGCACGAAGATTCGCGGCCTCGGCAACGAGAGACTCGACAACGCCTTCGTCGGCGACCGCCGCCAGCTCGCGGTCGAGGCCCCGGCCGCGTTCGTTCACGAGGTTGACCAGCCCGCGCCCGCGTTCGCGCAACGCCTC
>Ga0335085_10002333_pt1 | contig 35835 bp, 46 predicted proteins | sample Lox_Sample_45_FD_206712 | JGI IMG/M metagenome (GOLD analysis project Ga0335085, IMG submission 206712) | Soil microbial communities from Loxahatchee National Wildlife Refuge, Florida, United States - Lox_Sample_4.5 | ecosystem: Environmental > Terrestrial > Soil > Wetlands | place: USA... | reverse complement strand
GCGGTCCAGCAAGTCCACCTCCTGCGGCAGCAAGACCAAGGGAGAGCGAGTCGATCGTCTCGGCATAGGCCGAGCATAGCATGCTTCTGATCCTTATGGATAGCTTTCACTGAAACGATATACTAGGCAGACAAGAGGCCATGAAATGATGTTGGAAGCGATCTTGATCCACTCAATGGTTTGTGCTTGCATAGCTCGCCCTCCCCGAGTCCCCGCAAGAGAAAATCAGGGTCTTGTTCGGCGCGTGCCAAAAAAAGGCAAACAAAGGCCACTTGACAGGCCAAAGGGCGGTGGGATAGCCTCAACCGTGAACTCTGGGTCGGTCTAAGACCTACCCACGTAAAGGGCCTACAGGTCAGAACTGCTAGGCCCTTTCCCTTTTTCGCCAATCTTGCTCTAGGAATATATGGCCTTTGATTGTGAAGGCAATGTTACATAAATGTTATGATTGCGTTAAGGATTACTGCAGAACCTGTAAAATCAACGACTTACTATTCTCCCTAAAAAGTCGGGCCATGCTGGCTCGAAGCGCCCCAGCTCTGCGATTCCGCAAGCTGCCAACCCCGCTGCAGGCCGCCGTGGAATGCGAACCCAATGTAGGCGCATTTGCGTTTAGTGACACTAAATGCAATCATACCTGCATATGGTTCAGCGCAGCTTTTGGATCAACCTGATCGAACAAGCCTGGCGCACCCGTAATATGGTGTGGTTGGCAGGAGTCCGGCGCGCTGGAAAGACTTGCCTGTGCCAGAGATAGCGCCGCCCACGGTAATTTTGACATTGCTCATCTGCCACTTCCCAAGCTCCGTACATCAGGCCAGAAGTCAGCCCTCAACTGCCAATGGGTTGTTAGACTGTCTCACTCAGTCCATCCTCTAGCATAATTACAAATTTATACTTATAATCGCAATATGGCTGCCGTGCGATTCGAGTGGGACGAGGCCAAGAACCGCTCCAACCGGAGCAAGCATGGCGTAAGCTTTGAAGAAGCCAGCTACGTAATTCTGCGACCCGCTTTGCGTTTCGGTTCAAGACCGCACCCAGGACGAGGAACTGCGTTGGCAGACCACTGGCTTGGTGGAAGGTTTGCTCCTGATGGTGGCGCACACCGTCAGAGAAGAGCACGATGACGGCGCACTTACAGAGGTCATTCGCATCATCTCGGCTCGGCAGGCGACTCGAAGAGAGAAGCAACGCTATGAAGAAGAAAATGGTTAGGTACACGCTGGATACCTTGCCGCCACTAACGGACGCGCAGCGAGCGCATTTAAGAGCGCTCGCAGGCCGTCGTGACAGCGACATCGACACCAGCGATATTCCCGAAATGACGGACGAGCAGTGGAAGAATGCCAGGCGCGGTAACTTCTATCGTCCGCTGAAGCGGCAGATAACCGCACGCGTCGATGCTGATGTGCTGGACTGGCTCAAGGCGCAGGGGAAGGGCTATCAAACCCGTAACAATGCCATTCTACGGCGAGAGATGCTGGATTCGCTCAAATCCCGAACCGCCAGGTAGGCGAGCTGAACCGGCTTCAGGTGCGCCAGCTTAGGCAGGACATCCGTCGTCGGCCCAGTCGATAGGTGACGCTATCAAGCCTTCTTTTTGTCCAAGATATCAAGAGAGAATCTACCTTGCTGAAGGTTTTGAAGTTTGTTCAACCCCGCCGCACCCGGCGGGTGGCGCATACGTCGCGCGCTTTTCGCGATGTATGCGACTCAAGGCGTAGGCTCAAACCGCCGCAGCTCAATTGTCAATGTCAGACCACAGCCGGTCTGTTATTCCGTAATCCTTGAGGAAGGCCTTCCACGAGTCGATGGGGTAGGGGCCGAGCTTTTTCTGGAAGGCCTCGTTCATGCAGTTGTGCCAGTCGAACGACGCCAGCGGGTACTTCTCGCGGGCTGACTGGGCCGCCTCGATTTTGTCCACCGCCGCAGCGCACTCTTTCGCGGCATCGAGGTCCTCATATTTGGTTTTCAAGTCGTCGGCGTTTCCCGACCTGTAAAAGTTAAGCCTCGTCTGTTGCAGCCAAACGAAAAACGATAGCAGTCGCGTTCGGTAGGTCACCGCTGGTTCCAACTCGCTCGGATAGGCCAGCCCCTCTAGCGACTCCACCTGCTGTCTGCCGATTTCGAGGTTCACTTCCGCGTTGCGGAAGAAGTTCCGGTCGTCGAGGCCACGCGAGCCGCACGGGTAGTACCGTGCGTCGGCGGAGTCGCAATCCTCCAGGTTGGGAGGGAGAGTGTCCTCATACCCAGGATAAGGCGCGAATGCCAGCAGTCCTTTCATGTCGGCCTCGGATATTTTTCGCGTGTCGAAGGTCACCGAGTAGTTGTCCTCGCCGCGCTTCGTGAGCGTGACTGTCTGGGCCCGGCAGGCCGTCGCGGCGCTCACGGCAACGAACGTCGATAGCACGGCCCCAACAGAATTCATCCGGTGTCCGAACCCCCAGTCCACAGTATTGTACTGCACGCGGGTGGCGCATACGTCGCGTCGCTTTTCGCGATGTATGCGACCGAAGACGAAGAGTCTAGCCCCTGGCAACGTCCGCGTCGCGCTTCAGCGCGGGGCGAGTATCGCAAGTATCATCGGCAGGTGCCGCAGTTCGCGTTTCAAGGGATCGATCCTGAGCCCGAGGGGCTTCCAGCGAAATGCTGGCCAGCAGAATGCTGGCGTCCTTCTGTCCGAAAATCACCGGGCTCGCTCCCTGACGGCCATCATAGCGGTATTGAGTAATCTAAGATTCTAGTTTATATTTCTCAAATGCAATATGTCGCCAGGGACTTGGAGGCCGTTGTCCTAAGAGCGGCACGCCAGTTTCCGGCCGTGGTGCTAACCGGCCCACGGCGCGCCGGAAAAACAACTCTTCTACGACATCTCTTCCCTCAAGCTCAGTACGTCTTGCTGGAGGATCCCGACATCCAGGCCCGAGTGCGCACGGACCCGCGGGCTTTCCTGGAGGAGCTGAAGTCTCCCGTTCTGTTTGACGAGATCCAGAACACTCCGGAGCTGCTGGAATATGTCCGCACGTTGATTGACCAAAAGCCGCGCCGAATGGGCCAGTGGCTGTTTACCGGTTCTCAGGAAGCTCCCTTGATGCAGGGTATCACTGAATCGATGGCCGGGCGCGCAGCGATTCTCCAACTTCTGCCGTTTAGTCTCGCCGAGAGTAAGAGGGTGAATCTGCTGGCCGGCGGCTTTCCGGAAGTGGTCGCGCACCCGGCCGGGCGGGACCTATGGTTTAGTTCGTATCTGCAAACCTGTCTGGAGCGTGACGTACGCGCCATCATCAATGTGCGGGACTTGGTTACGTTTCGACGTTTTCTCGCCTTGCTGGCGGCCCGTCATGGCCAGGTCCTTAACAAAACTGATTTGGCGGCTCCGCTCGGCGTCTCGGTGCCCACCGTCGGTGAATGGCTGCATGTTCTCGAGATGACCGGGCAAATCGTCATGGTTCCGCCCTATTTCGAGAATTTCGGCAAGCGGATCATCAAGTCGCCAAAGGTCTATTGGGGAGATTCAGGCCTGGCGTGTCACCTGCTCGGAATCTCGTCCGGATCGGAGTTGGAACGGTCGCCTTTCCTTTGGACCCTGCACGAGGGATTTGTGGCATCGGAGATATTGAAAAGCCAGGTCAATGAGGGGCGGCGAAGAGAACTTTACTACTTTCGGGATCAGCAGGGGCTCGAAGTGGATTTCCTGTTGCCCCGCAGCAGCGCGAAGCTCTGGCTGATTGAGTGCAAAGCAACCAAAACTGTGCGCCCGCCGATGGCCTTTCCTCTCCTCTCCCTTCAGCGGTCATTGGCAAGACCGGCCGACCGGCTACTCGTGGTTCATCGGAAATCCCGGTCCGCCGTGAGTACGGCAGCAATCGCTCCAGGCGTGGACGCTGTGGATACGGAGCGGTTTGTTGGAATGTTATAGCGGATTACATCATTGTGGGCTACGCGGGGTGGCGCATACAAGGAATGCCGAAGAGGAGCTGGAGTGCTGTCGTCAAACAAGATGCGCACCCTCACACTGCGCGATTACTCGCCCTGGGCGTTGCCCGGGCGTTGCCCAGGGCTTTGATAGAGCGGCCCTTCGGGCCTCAGAAATGTAGAAACTCGGAGTCCCTCCTCTGTGAGTCTCGTGAGGAGGGGTGGCCGAAGGCCGGGGTGGTCGCTAATAAATTCCACACTGAACCACTACCCCCGCTTCAATTCGAACTTGCAATATTTACTGAATCGTTGATAATTGAACTGCTTTTAACTGGCCCGTTTTCAATATGAGGATTGTTATCGACAGGCTGGCAGGAGAAGAAACCGTGTCTGCGATTTCGTTCGCGGTTAGAAAGGTTCCAGTTTTAGCCGTCAATCCCGGATCAAGTGTTAACTTTCGACACGACTTGTTTAATGGGGAATCGGGGAACAGACGCACGGGCAGTCCATTATTCGATCAGTAACTGCCCCCTTTTTATCGCCTAATTTTTTAAAAAATTTTTCGGCCTACCCTGGAATGTTACTGATAATAAAGGGCCGAAAATGAGAAAAATGGGACAAATGAGACTACCCTGGAATGTATATGAAAACAAATGGCTTATCCTCTGCTATCCTGGAATGTTGTTGATAAATAAAGTGCTTATTGACTTTCGGACAGACAGTTAAGGTGGAACTTTGTCATATGCGTGCGTTGGTACTCGACGATTCCAAGACCACCCGAATGATCCTCCGGAGAATATTTCTGAACATCGGCTTCGAGGTCTCTGAGGCTGAGGACGGAGCCCAGGGACTCAAGTCAATTCAGGAAGTCGGGAAGCCGGACTTCGTCACCGTGGACTGGGACATGCCCGTCATGGATGGGCTGGCTTTCGTGCGCGCCGTGCGCGCGGAATATCCCGCCGAAAGCTTGCCCCTGCTGATGGTGACCGCGGCCAACGATATCGCCCACGTGGCGGTGGCGCTGGAAGCCGGCGCCAATGAGTATCTGATGAAACCCTTTACGGAAGAGATGGTGCGGGAAAAACTCGAGATCCTAGGCGTTCTTCAGACTTAGCAGCGCGATGAAAAACGGCATACGATTCATGTCATTTCGAAGGAGAAATCTCGCTCCGAAAAGAAAGAAGACTTACGAGATTTCTCGCCTCGCTCGAAATGACATGAATCGGGTTTTTCATCATCCTGTTAATTTCGATTAAAGCGATGCGCAAGATCAGAATTCTGGTGGTTGATGACTCGGTGGTGATCCGCCGCATGGTGACGGACGCGCTGGCCGCCGATCCTGAACTCGAAGTGGCGGGCTCTGCCGCCAACGGCCGCATCGCGCTTTCCAAGATTCCGCAGGTTAATCCGGACCTGGTGACGCTCGACATCGAGATGCCGGAGATGGACGGACTCGAGGCGCTCCGCGAGCTGCGCAAAACCTACATCAAGCTGCCGGTGATCATGTTCAGTACGCTGACGGAGCGGGGCGCTTCCGCCACCCTCGATGCTCTGGCCCTGGGCGCCAACGACTACGTGACCAAACCTTCGAACGTGGGTAGCGCCAGCGCGGCTCTGGAACGCATCCGCGAGGAGTTGATACCCAAAATCAAGGCCCTTTGCCGGGTGTCGCCGCCTCCGGGTTCGACCCCGGCGGCCGCTTTGCCAAAGCTTGTCACTGCCCCGAAGGTGTTCTCGAAAATTGAGACTCGGGGCCAGGCAGCTCCGGCGGAAATTGTCGCCATCGGCGTATCGACGGGCGGCCCGAACGCGCTGGCGGAGGTCATCCCGCAGCTTCCCGCCGGCCTGCCCGTACCCGTCGTCATTGTGCAGCACATGCCGCCTATTTTCACCAAGCTGCTGGCGGAGCGGCTGGCCGCAAAATCGCAGATTCGCGTCGAAGAAGGCCGGCCGGGAGAGCGTCTGGAGCCGGGCCTGGCCTGGGTGGCCCCGGGTGACTTCCACATGGCGGTAGAACGAAAAGCCAGCGGGGTGCAACTGGTCACCCACCGGCAGCCCCCGGAGAACTCCTGCCGGCCGGCCGTGGACGTCCTCTTCCGGTCGGTGGCGGAGGCCTACGGACCCCGGGCGCTGGGGGTGGTGATGACCGGCATGGGGCAGGACGGCCTGCGGGGCTCGGAGCGCATCCGGGAGGCCGGCGGCCGGGTGCTGGCCCAGGACGAGGCTACATCTGTAGTCTGGGGTATGCCGGGCTTTGTGGCCCAGTCCGGCCTGGCCGAGAAAGTGCTTCCCCTCAGCCAGATCGCCGCCGAAATTGTGCTGCGGGTGTCGGAGCCCCGCGCCACCGGAAGTGCCGCCTTTCGAACGCCCGAGGCGGTGAGTCCCAGCCATGCCGATCAGCGCCGCTGAATTTGACTACGTCCGCACGCTTATCCGCGATCGCGCGGGCATCGCGCTCGAGTCCGGTAAGGAATACCTGGTGGAATCGCGCCTGGACCCGCTCGCCCGCCAGGAAGGGTTCCCCACCCTGACGCATTTCATCGCCAACCTGAAGTCGAGCCCCTTCTCCGGCGGCCTGCACCACAAAGTAGTGCAGGCCATGACCACCAACGAAACCAGCTTCTTTCGCGACGTCCGCCCTTTCGAGGTGCTGAAGACCATCGTGTTGCCCGAGCTCACCGCCAAACGCGCCGCCCAGCGCGCCCTGAATTTCTGGTGCGCCGCGTCCTCAACAGGACAGGAGCCTTACACCATTGCCATGGTGATGCGCGAGGCGGCCCCCACGCTTCTTGCCACCTGGAATTTCCGCTTTATCGCCACGGATATTTCCACGGAGGTGCTGGCCCGGGCCATCCAGGGCCGTTACAGCCAGCTTGAAGTCAATCGGGGCCTGCCCGCGACCTTCCTGGTGAAATACTTCCAACAGGAGGGCAATGAATGGCAGATCAAAGCCGACCTCCGCCGCATGGTGGAGTTTCGGGAGATCAATCTCACCGAACCCTGGTCCACTTTACCCCCGATGGATATCGTCTTCATGCGTAACGTGCTGATCTACTTCAGCATCGAGACCAAGAAAGGCATTCTGGCGAAAGTCCGCCAGCTTCTGAGGCCCGGGGGATTTCTTTTCCTGGGATCTTCGGAAACGACCCTCAACCTCGACGATGGTTTTGAACCGGTGCCGACGGATCGCACGGCTTGCTACCGGATGCGGTCGTGAGAAGGCAGGAGGCGGTGGGCAGGAGGCAGTAGGCAGTAGGCAGCGGGCAGAAGGCAGTAGGCAGCGGACTCCGTGTTCTCAGTGCTCTCTGTGGTGAGCCTTTCTTTGCGCGCTTCGCTAAATCGTCGTGGCCGAAGAAGAACGTGAACTTTACTAACACGGAGTGACCAGTGATGACACCGAAGCAGATTGAAAGTATCCGGCAACGCGTCCGGGCAAGCATTGCGTCCATCGAGCGCAGCGAATACGTGAAGTGCGAGGGGCGTGACGATCTGAGAAAGTTCGCGGAACGAGTGAAAGCCAGGGGCCGCAGGCTTCTCGCTCGAGAGACTGCGCGCCGGTAATGGCCTAAGGCAGTAAGCAGATGGTCGAGGACGAGACGGAAACGTCGCGAGTGGGCAGGGGTCTTCGCGGCCATCGCGACCTCAAAGCATATCAACTCGCTTACAGTCTGGCCATGCAAGTGTTCAACGTATCGAAATCCTCTCCAAGCAACGAAAAGTTTTCGCTCATTAGCCAGATCCGGCGATCTTCTCGTAGCGTGGCGGCGAACCTTGCCGAAGGCTTCAGGAAGCGGCAATATCCGAACATGCTGGTCAGCAAGTTCGCCGATTCCGACGCCGAGGCGACCGAAACTCAAGTCTGGCTGGACTTCGCACGTGATTGCGGCTACCTGTCTGCTGATGACCACCAGCGCTTGTCAGAAGGTTACGAAGAAGTGGGAAGGATGCTTAACGGCATGATGAAAAATCCAGAGAGATTCGCGCCACGCTGAGAGTAGAAGGCGGCTTGTTCTTTCTGCCGACTGCCTACTGCCTTCTGCCTACTGCGGCTAGCTTTTTCTGCCTACCACCGGCTGCTTTCTGCCTAGTGCTTTATGTTTCTTAAAGATTCGGGTTTGTTCGCCGATACAGAGATTGGTCAACGGAATGCGGAGACCGTTGCGAAGGTGCTGTGTCTCATGAGAGAGCGCGAAGAGTTCAAGGTGAATGGGCACCCCGGCGCATCCACGCTGGAGGCTGCGCTCCAGGCGATGTCTACGCCTCCGCCTGCGATCGTCGCGCTCAACGACGTCTTAGGAACCAGCCCGATCGATCTTCTGCAGCTTGGCGGCATCGCCCGTTCTTATCCCGGGGCTGCGGCGCAAATTCTGAAACTGTGCAACTCATCCATTTTCTGTTTGCCCTACCCGGTTTCAACTCTAGAGCAGGCGGTGGTTTCGCTGGGAGCGGAAGTCTTACGGACTCTCGGCCTGGCCTGGGGCTTGGTGGAGTTGGCCGGGAAAAATCTCGCGCCCGCCCAGGCGCAGGCTTTCTGGCAGCACGGCTTAACTCTGGCTCTACTCAGCGAACGCATTGCCGAGCGGATGGATTACCCCGTGGCGGAAGCGTATCTGGCCGGATTTCTCCACGATATCGGCAGAGTTCCGATGTTGATGGCAGCCAAGCCCGGAAGGCCAAGCTCCGATTTTGCAAGCGAGTCTCTGGAACTCGAACTTCGGGATTTCGGGGTTCACCAGGGTGAGCTGGGGCGCCAGATCGGGATTGCCTGGAGTTTTTCAGAACCTTTTGTGGAAGTCTTCAGCCGGCACCACGACTGCGACGACCTCACCGAGGAAATCGATCTGGTGCGCATTGTCAGCGCCGCCGAGCGCTTCTGCTCGCGGCAGGCCGCCGGGGACGGCGACCTTTCTTGCGGGGTTCATCCCGGCCGCAATAGCCAGCTTTTCGACGCTTGCTTTCCTGGTCTGGAGCCGGCGGAAAGCATGAGTCTGGCCGAGGTTCTGGAATTTGAGTTTCTGCAATCCGCTCAGCGGCTGAAATTAGGAACTTCAAAGCATTTCTCCCCTGCTTTGCAGGGATAGATTCACACTCAGTGAGGAAAGTATGAAAAAGGTTTCCGTGCTCATCGTGGATGACTCTGCGGTGATGCGAAAGATTGTGGAGCGATCGCTGCGCCAGGCCGGCATCGAGCTTGACAAGGTGCTGGAAGCTGACAGCGGAGCCACGGCGCTTACCGTCATTCAGCAAAACGTCCCCGACATGATCTTCAGCGACGTCAACATGCCCACCATGGATGGCATTGAGTTCATCCGGCAGCTTAAGGGCGTGGAAAGTGCCAAAAGCGTCCCCGTCGTCATGATCACCACCGAGGGGAGTCAAACGCGCGTGATGGAAGCTCTCTCCCTGGGTGCCCAAGGTTATATCCGCAAGCCCTTTACGCCGGATCAGGTCCGCGCCCAAGTGGTACCTCTCCTGGAGGGCAAATAACGTGCCAGATGCAAACTTCCAGCGCGCTCACGTGGCCTTTTCGATTTCAAGCGTCTCCACTCCGCCGTCCCAGGCCGGATCCAAGCAGTGGGACCTACCCGAAGGTGGATGGCCTAGTCTCATCGAAACCGCCACTCGCGGTGTGTTTGAAATGATGTTGGGCTGCACGTTGACTCGGGCACAGCAGGCGACTACGCCCGAAGGCGACATCACGGCGATGGTTGGTTTGGCTGGAGGCCTGTCGGGTGTGGTCAGCATCCGGTGCAGTCTCGAAACTGCTAATGTGCTGGCTTCGAAGATGCTCGGCATCGATACCGCTGAAGCCGAGTCCGCCACCCGCGATGCATTAGGCGAAATCGCGAATGTCGTGGCAGGAAGCATCAAGGCAGCGGTACCGGGGCTCGAAGACACCTGCTTTCTATCGACGCCGACGGTAGTGATTGGCCACGACTTCAAGGTTTATTCGCTCGGCAACAGCACTTCCGCAGCGGTACCGCTCGATGCTGAAGGCCACTTGGTGTGGGTCATTCTCGACGTTCATCATTAGAAATTCTAAGGCTACAGGCCCGGTAGGCAATTCTTGCCGGGCTTGCGGCCGCGCGACCCGCAAACTCAGTTTGTGACGAACCCGCCGCTTCTTCCTTAGAAACTGTTTTCCAAACTCAACAATCCCGAACAAAACCAAGTCACAACGGGCGGTTCACTTAAAGTTCCGCACCGGGCCGCTACTTTGGACTCCAAGCTGCTTTAAGCCTGACGGGAGACCATCGCACATGAGCAGCAGTGGCTTTTATGCAGCGGTTACGGGGCTCGTATCCAGAACGGATGCCTTGGACCTCGTGGCCAACAACCTCGCGAACGCCAACACCACCGGATACAAGGCCCAGAAAGAGTTCTACCGAGCTCTCACTGCCGCCGAGAATCCCAACCTGACCCCGCTCAACAAAGCGATCAATGACTATGGAATCTTGGGCGGAGCGGAAACCGATCTGCGCTCCGGCTCCATCGAGAAAACGGGCAATCAACTGGACATCGCTCTCGAAGGTTCTGGGTTTCTGACGGTTCAGACTCCTTCAGGCATCAGTTACACGCGTGATGGCAGCTTGCATCTTGGCCCCAATGGCGAACTACTGACCGCCGATGGCGGCAAAGTGCTCGCCGTGCCTACAGACCCGAAGGCCGATCCCGCACCCATCACACTTCCCGACGGCCCTGTCTCCATCAGCGCCGATGGCACGATTTCTTCGCAGGGAGCTGTGGTGGCGCAGCTCAACCTGGTGGACTTTCCCCACGGCACTCAGCTTACCGCCCAGGGTAATTCCTACTTCACGGCGCCTCAAGGCGCGGCGCAGGCCGCCACCAATGTCGGTGTGCGCCAGGGCTCGCTGGAGGCGTCGAATTACAACCCCGTCGAAGGCACGGTGGATCTCGTCACGTTACAGCGTCAGGCGGACCTTCTGAATCACGCCCTGTCGATTTTTGATTCGAGTTTCGCCCAAGCGGAGACTCAGGACTTGCCGCGCATTCAACCCTAAAGGAGCTTTTCATGTTTCGAGCTTTGTATACCGCCGCCAGCGGAATGTCAGCCCAGCAAATGAACCTGGACAACATCGCCAACAACCTGGCCAACTCCAGCACCACCGGATTCAGAGGCAGCCGCCTCCAGTTTCAGGACCTGATGTATCAGAGCGTCATCGCGCCCGGCTCCGCCGCTACCGCGCAGACCACCGTGCCCGACGGCCTGCAAATCGGTCTTGGCACCCGTGTGGCAAGCACTGAAATGCTCCAGACGCAAGGTGACGCGGTCAACACGGGCAATCCCCTGGACGTGATGATCCAAGGACAGGGGTTCTTTCAAGTCCAGATGCCGAGCGGTGAGATCGCGTACACTCGCGACGGTTCGTTCCACTTAGACCAGAATCGCACCCTGGTGACGGCCAACGGCAATCAGCTTCAGCCCACCGTCACCATTCCAGCCGACGCGCTGACGGTCAACATCGGGTCAGACGGTACCGTTTCCGTGACCGAACCGGGCCAGACGCAAGCTTCGCAGGTGGGTACCATTCAGCTCGCGAACTTTCCTAACCCTGGTGGATTAACCGCACTCGGCGGCAACCTGTTTTCTCCAACAACGGCTTCAGGTCAGGCCGTCGTGGGAACCGCGGGTGGAGCTGACGGCCTCGGCACCATCCAGCAAGGGATGCTCGAGCAGTCGAATGTGGACGTGGTCGATCAGTTCATTCAGATGATCCTCACTCAGCGCTCTTATGAATCGAATTCACGCGTGGTTCAGGCTGCTGATGAGATGCTCCAGAATCTGAACAACATGAACCATTAATCGGGTCGTCTGCCAAGTAGTCTGAACGATGCGTCGTCTTTTAGTCCAACTCGTTTTCGTTTGTCTGGGAGCCTCTGCCGTGGCGCTCGCCGCGAGCGCACCGGCGGGTGCTCCCACCGCACTTCTTTCCGAAGTCGACTTGAAGATGAGCAGCGTGCGCCTCTCAGACCTCCTCCCACCCGAGGCGCCCGTTTCGCTGCGTACGGCGGGCGATGCGGTCGCTCTGGGCAGAGCACCTGTGGCTGGAAGCATCCGCCACATCACACGTGAAGAAATTGAACACGCCCTGGTGGATCAGCCTCAAATCCTGGCCGCGATCTCGGTTCCAGCCGACGTCATCATTCGCCGGGTTCACCGCCGGCTTTCACCTGCAGAGGTCGCAGCGGCCATCAATGTAGAGCTGGGGAGCGATAAAGCCGTGGATCCGGCCAAACTGAACCTCCAACTTTCTCCTTTGGTGACCTCCGACAATCCAGGGCTGGAAGTTACCGGAATCGACTTCGACGCTTTCCATCAGGTGACCCGGTTTCGCCTCTGGACTGCGAAAGAACCCCAGAACATGCCCTTTTACGTGACTGTACCTGGGCGCCAGATGGGCTTCAAAGTAATGCCTAAAGGCGAAGCGCAACCGGCGGTCTCCACTCATTCAGAGCCTGTTCATGCGGCGATTGATGCAGGCAGTGTCAAGCCATCCGCAGGACCGGAGATGCTTGTCAAAGCCGGAGTGCCGACCCAACTGGTAATTGAAGGCGCTGATTATCGCCTTACGAGCACAGTGATACCGCTCCAACCGGGAGCTCTCGGACAGGAGATCCACGCTCGCGATCCCCTGACCCACAAAATCTTAAGTGCGCAGGTGGCAGGCCCGGGAATGCTGAAAGGGAGCCTCTAACGGAAGGTTTATGAGCCATTCTTCGACGTTCAGATTTGCCTTTGCTTTGGCCGCCTGCACTGCGGCGACCGCCCTTCTGCCCCCTGTGGCGGCTGCCAAGAAGAACTCGAAGCAAGACAAGGCCAAAAGCGAGGCCGCTTACGACCAGGCTCTGGACGACTACGTCCGCCAGGCCAGCGCGGCCAACCCTAACACTCCTACCACCCTGGGCAGTCTTTGGACGACGGGCGGGACCCTCAGCAATATGGCGCGTGACGACAAGGCGTCCCAGGTAGGCGACCTGATCACCATTAATATTTTGGAATCGACCACCGCATCGGCTTCCGGCACGGCCAAAGGCGCCCGGTCATTCTCGGCCAGCTCGGGTATTACCGCCTTTCTCGGAACCATAAAACCTACGGCGCCGGTCGCCAATCTTTTCAGCCCGAATGCACAGGACTCGCTGAATGGCGCCGCCACCACGGCCTCCAGCCACTCGCTGAGCACGAATCTTGCCGGCTCGGTTGTAAAGGTGCTGCCCAATGGTTATCTGGTGATCCAGGCGGCGCGTGACGTTTACATTGACAACCAGCGGCAACACGTCATTGTGCGCGGCGTCGTCCGTCCCAGCGATCTTTCTCCCGACAATTCGGTGCCCTCGACGGCAATTGCCAATTTGCAAGTCGAAGTGGAAGGCAAAGGCGTAATCAGCGACGAAACCCGTCCGCCCAACGCCATCACAAGGTTCCTTCTGAGGCTGTTCAGTTTCTGAGGAGAGCATGAAACAAACCTGCATTTCTCATCAAGACTCGAAAAGGGCAGATTCGAAAAGGGCGGGGCTTCAGCCCCGCCGTTGCAGTGCCCTTCGGATATTTGCCATCTCACGCTGTCGGTGCGCAGGGGCGCATGACTATGCGCCCCTACGCACCGACAGCGGAACACAACGAGCACAACCGCGCAGATTCGGCGGGGCTGAAGCCCCGCCCTTTTCGCGTTTGCTCCTGATTGTCGGCATTTCGATATCGTTGCTCGCGAGCCCCGGGTTCGCCACGGACACCCCCCCTGTCGGGCACGTCACGCGTATTGGCGACGTGTCCACCGTAGAAGGAATCCGGAGCAACCCGTTGGTGGGTTACGGCCTGGTGGTGGGATTGAACCGCACCGGCGACAGCCAGCAAACGCTGTTTTCCACCCAGAGCGTCGCAAACGCGCTGCGCAAGCTGGGAGTTCAGGTCTCAGGGAACCTTATTCAAACGCGAAACGTGGCGGCCGTCTTCGTCACCGCGCAGCTACCGCCTTTTACGCGCCCCGGCGAGCAGATTGATGTCAACGTGGCGTCGATTGGCGATGCCAAAAGTCTCCAAGGCGGCGTCCTGATGATGACGCCGCTCGACGGCCCGGACGGGCGTGTTTACGCCGTGGCCCAAGGCCCCTTGATCCTCGGCGGTTTCACGGCGGGGGCCACGCGCGCCAACTCCGTGCAGGAAAATCACCCCACCACGGGCCGTATTCCCGGTGGCGCCAGCGTGGAGCAGGATACGTCGATCGATTTGGCCCGCATGCATACCCTTTCGCTCCTTTTGCGCGAGCCTGACTTCATGACGGCCGAAGACGCCGCAAAGGCCATCAACCAGAACCTGGGAAAACCCATTGCCACCGCGATCGACAGCCGCCGCGTGGATGTTGACGTGACCGCCTCAGGCGAGAACGTACCCAGGCTCATGGCGGCGATTGAGAATATCCCCATCAAGGTGCAGGAACCGGCCCGGGTGGTGGTGAATGAGCGCACCGGAACCGTGGTGCTGGGGAATGAGGTGACCTTGGGCGCCGCCTCCATCATGCACGGCAATCTGGTGGTGGAGATCACGACCACGTTCCAGGTTTCACAGCCGGCGCCGTTTTCGAATGGGCAGACAACCGTCGTGCCGCAAACCACCGTCCAGGCCAGCCAATCGGCTGCTCGCCATGTGCAGTTAAAGGAAGGTGCGACAGTGGAGGACTTAGTCAACGGCCTGCTCGCCATCGGCGCCACCCCGCGCGATATCGCAGCGATTCTCGAAGCGCTCAAGGTGGCAGGGTCTCTGCAGGCCGAGGTCGAGGTGATCTAATCTGGATTGCTCACCAAGTCTTCACCAAGTCTTCCGAAAGGGCGGGGTTTCAACCCCGCCGCCACGGGTCGCTCCGGAGCGACATGGGCTCTCACGCGCTGGACAGTGCGTGGAGACGCACTGTCCAGCGCGTGAGAGGGGATTGAAATCAAAGTGCCGCTTCCGGCGGGGTTGAAACCAGGTTGAAACCCCGCCCTTTCGGACTCGGTGAGAAGGTGGGCTAAATGACTAGCATGTTTTCGGCCGTCCACAACCTGAAGCCGCTCAGCGGCGCGTCGACGGCGCCGGCTTCGTCAGCCTCGTCAAGCCAGGCCAGCGACGATGCGCTCAAAAGCACACCGGTAGGCCGGAAACTGATGAAGGCCGCCCAGGAGTTTGAGGCCAACCTGATTTCCTCCTGGTGGGAAGAGGCGGAAAAGGGCATCCACGACTCGATGGGGGGCGGGCAGGGGCTCGGTTCGGGATTTGACGGTCTCAAGGGCTTGGCTATGCATAATATGGCCATGAGCATGGTGCAGTCGGGCGGGATTGGCATCTCCCGCATGATCTTCCACAGCCTCGAACCCGCCCTGCGCCGCAAACTGCAGGAGCAGACCGGCTCGGCCGGCCAGGCCCAGCCAAGCCAGGGCGAGGGCAGCCAGAAGCAAGGTAGCTCGGCAAGGTAGCCCGGCGCGGCACATTAACTAAGCTGCAGTCAGGCGCAGGCGCACCCTGCTTCCGGTGGCCTTTGCGAAGCGCAGCAGGGTCTTGGTGCTGGGCAGCGCCTCGTATTCGGACTTGACCTTGGGATTGGTTAAGAGACGGGTCTTGAACTCCTCGAACCGAATGGTCACTGGACCTCCTTCGCCGGGCGCAACGCTAGTTCGATCTCGGCGCGAGGCGTCTTCTGAGTTTTTTTTGCAAATGCGCGCACGACGACTACTCGCTTGCCGGCGGCAGTGACGTAGAGGGCGCGTGTGGTGGTCCTCCTTATGCTATCATTCGATGTCGATATTGCCGGCCTACCTTCGGCGTAAAAGGCAGGCTTGCCCATGCATGGCGTGCGGGTGGCCCCGGATGCGAAAAAACGCCCTTCGGCACTTGCCGGCTAAAAGGGAGCGGACGAGACGGGATAAGGGCAAGCAGAAGCGACTTGGAGCTATGTCCTGTTCGAGGCAATTCACCTACAGCGAGGATGGGGTGGACCTGACATTGGTTCGCTGGATGCTTTCTCTTTCTCCCGCCGAGCGCCTCCACGTGTTGCAGGAAAACGTGGGGGCAATTTTGAGGCTGCGGCGTGAAGAAACCCAACTTCCTTTCGATCCTTCGGACCCTTCGAAAAGAGCAGATTGATTTTATCGTGGTGGGTGGGGTGAGCGGGGTCCTGCAAGGCGCCCCGATTACAACCTTCGACCTCGACATCGTGCATTCGCGAGACCCCGGGAACGTCGAGCGATTGCTGGCAGGGTTAGAGATTCTGGGAGCGCACTATCGCATCCCCGGAGCCGAGCGGAAAAAGCCTGCCCGCTCCCACTTGCGATCCTCGGGGCATCAACTTTTGATGACGCGGGCAGGTCCCTTGGACCTCCTCGGTACCATCGGTCACGGCTACGGCTATGACGACTTGATTGGCAAGACCCTCGAAATGGAGATCGGAAAAGGATTGCAGGTACGCGTCCTCAAGCTGGAAACGCTGATCGAGCTCAAAGCGCAGACGGCAAGTGTGAAAGACAAAGCGGCCCTCATCGTCCTGCGCCGAACGCTGCAACATCGAACTGCGAAATGACTTATTAATAGGACTGCGCCGACGAGTGAAGCCAATCCGGTCGGAGGCCGTTCCCGGCCCTGTCGCGCAATGGGTTTGTCTCGGCCCTTCCTTGCCCCGTGGTATTGTCCTATGCTTCTACACAGGTTACCCTGAAAGCGGGAGGCGCAAGCTATGGTAACCGTCGATTGGTCCGATTGCCCCTTGGTTGAAGTCATTCCCGGCAAGGTCAGCGGCGCGCCGTTGCTCAAAAACACGCGCTTGCCGGTGGACGCCATCACTGGAAATTATGACGCTTTCCTCGATGAGGGACTATCACCGGACGCGGCGATTGCTGAAACTCTAGATTGCTACCCGGAAGCCGGCCTCGAGGCTATCAAGGCTATTCTCGATTATCGCGCCGCGCATCAACTTCAGGAGCAGCCTTGAAGGTGCTTTTCGATGAGGACGTGCCGCGCAAGCTGGCGCGGTCCCTGCCCCGGCACAATATCCACACCGTTGTCAGCATGCAGGGGCGGCGTCAAAAATGGTGAGCTTCTCGAGCGGATCGAGCGCGAAGGCTTTAACGTATTTGTTACCGGCGACAAGAACATGGAAAACCAGCAGCGGCTCGAGGGACGCCCTTTTGCGGTGCTGGTTATGTCCGCAATCAACTGGCCGGTGGTGAGGCCGCACGTTCATAAAATCGCCGCCGCTCTTGACAAGGCGTGCCCCGGCACGGTCAGTAGGATTGATTGCGGCGTCTTCGCTCCACGCTCGAAACCCACAGGAGAATAAAGGCAAGGGTAGCTTCGACCTGAGTTGTAGGTCCGCGGCTTTTGTCATAGTGTCTGACTCAGCCTCCTCTGCTACGGGCGTGGCAACGGCATACCAATGGGAGCGGGTCGCCGACCTCGACAATACCACGAGTACTTTCTATACGAAGCAGACAGGGACCTACAATGCCCAAAGCGATCCCACGGGTTACATCAGTGGGTCCAATCTGGCTACGCAGACACAGAGGCACGAAATAGGGCTGGCTCAGAGCAACTACATTCAAAGCCATTGGATTGAGTACCAGGATGCCCTCAACAATTCTTCAAACAACTTTGGCACGATAATGGAAGCAAGCGTGGGACCACCCTCTGAAAGTGAGACGACCTTCGAAAGCGGCTTGAATACCGCACTCAGCAACGCCAACGCCGCCATTGGTACTGCCTTTGGAGTGGAGCCCTACGATGTGAACCTCAATGAGTACGGCGCGCTACTGGGATATCCAAATTATGCGCCGTCCTACAGTAACTGCAAGTGAAGTACAGGTTTTCTATGGCCAGCCGACTGCACGACCACGTAGGCTGGAGCGAGTAGGGCAGCTCGGCCTGGAAGGTGTCTGAATGTCAGCGCTTGGATCGTGTCTGATATTAGCTCTTGGCCTCCTGCAAGGTGTGCAGCCGGGAGCCCTGCTGGATCTAACCACTGCGCAGGTCAGAAGGATGGATGAAGCCAAGACGATCGGGTGCGGCTCAGGAGGCGGAGTCTTCGTTTCCGACGGGCCGCCGCCGGCCACTCCCCAGCTAACCTTGACGTTGGATGTCGAGCGGCTCAATCAGGATCGATACAATCTCGGCGATGAGATCGTTGCCGAACTTCGCCTGACGAATACGGGCGATCGGCCCATCGTGCTGCCGTGGAACCCGGACGACGCGATCGTATACGGCAAGGACTGCCGGGACCTCCACAAGCCTAAGCCCGCCGGCACCCTCGTCGGCTCTATCGTCGTCAGCTTCATCGACGCGGCTGGACACCCCCAAGTGCAGGCGGGACACGAACTCTTCGGTTTGCTAGGCACTCCGTCTACATACCAGAAGCTTTTGCCGCAAGAGTCTGCCCGAATTCGGGTGGGCGGAAAGGTATACGTGGCGAACTTCATGGCCTCCTCGGAACCCGCCCATTTCCAGGTGGTGGCCAGCTTCGAGTTGCGCGACAGCTCTCTGCCCGACGCGTACCGAACCGTAACCTCAATAAACCATCAGGATGTCACCCTTGTAAGGTAGCGAGTGTAGCAAGCGTAGCGCGGACCTGTTCTTTAGGGCCGGCTGGCGCAGAGCGGCCAGCTCTGCGGCTCGTGAATTCACAAAGCGGCCATAGCGCAGGGCTTGTACCCTCGTTACCCTGCATCTTCTGCCGCCGGCTGGCGCAGACCCTTGTTTTGTAGGGTCTGCGATCTCGCGAAGCGACTTCTCACTGCTACTTTGCTACGTCCAACCTTCATAAAGCCCGGGAACGTCCGATGTAGGGGGAACGGGCCAGCGCCAGAAAACGTTCTGTGATGGCGTCCATCAGCCGATTGGCAATCTCGATGCTGCCGCTTTCCCGCGCCACATAAAGCCAGATGTCGTCAAGATCACGCTCGGCCTGTGGTGCAAGGCGGTGCGCCATCAGCGGGATGTGGCGGTGAGTTCCGCCAAGAGGCGGGCGCGGCCTCTTTCCTTCACTTCAGCGGCCAACTGCTGCATGGACTCCGGCGTAATAGCACGGCCTTCCCCACGGGCAATCGAGGCGCGGGCCTCGTCGAGCGTCACGATAAATTCAACACGCTGCCGCTCGCGTTCTTCCCACAAGGCAAGGGCCTCCTGCACTGCGTCCTGTTCCGAACGCAACCGCCCGCTCTCAATGGCCTGTTGGATAAACGCCTTTTGGCCGGGGGTTAGCTGTATTTCCATGCCCTTGAGGATACGGGAAAACCGCCTTCGAGGCAACGCCGAAAGGGCAGACTGCGGCGGCTGCCCCGCAGAGAAACACAGCGCGGCCTGTTGGCTGGCCGCCGCGCGGCTTGTGTCATCGCAGGCGAGGAAGTGCCGCGGACCTACAGATCAGGTCTGATTAGATAACGGCGTCGGCTCCGGATCGCCGGTAAACTTGGTGTTGTCCAGACCAAGGCTGGCCGGGAAAGGAGCCGGAGTCGGAAGACGGCAAATGTCTGAGGCTAGGTAGATAGATTACGTGATGGAAAAAGCATCGGAAGAGAAGCCGCGCGGACCTCGAACGGCAGAGGTCCGCGCTACCTGGCTGGCGCGGCGCTGCAGTCGCGATTTAACCTCGGCCTCGATGTTTCGGACAACGAGTTGGGCCACAAAGCCTCCTTGCTGATATCACGAGAGCGATCGAACCATGTGAACCGCAGACGTTCGATCTGCGCCGGGCCGGCTCGCCAATAGCCAGATCACATCACCGGGACTCCTCAGTTTGTTATTGACTTAATTACCTGGGGTGTGTATCCTCTTGTTATTCGGTCCTGGCGCTCATCGGCTGCTGTTCGCGCGCCAGAGCGTTGTCGGGTTTGAGTGGGTCCGACGTCAGGCGACAAATGTCACTCCGAAAGTCACCCACGATCACCGCGGCGCGGCTTGAAGCCAATCGTCGCAACGCCCGACATGGTCGAGGCCGAACGCTGGCGGTGGAAGCAGCGCCGAAATTTTTCGAGAGCTACGACCGAAGCCTGAATATCTTTTAGAATCAGCAAAACTTAAAAAAGTTCCCGCCTAACCCACGATGTTATTGATAATACTAGACTTAGCTTTGATACCCCACGATATGTAAGATATCAAAGAAGTTATCCTACGCCCGAGCGCGGCAGAAAACAGCCCAGAAGGGAAGAGAGTCCGGGCCGGCTGAGTGAAGCTCCGCGATTCCGTGAATTCACAAGCTGCCAAGCTCATGGAAAAGCTCGGATGATACATCAAGCTAAATATAACAAAGCACTTAGCAAGATTAAAGTTTACGAGAACCTTGCCGATTCTATACAGTGGGTTGAGGAGGCAGGGCAATGAAGATTGATGGCAGCAATCCGTTCCCGGAAACACAAACCGCGACGTTTAAGCGGGCTAGTGTCTCCGAAGGGACCGAATCCAGGGAAGTCAATGAGACGCCGGACGCCGACGATGCAAGGCTCTCAACCGGCAGCTCCGTTAGCGCGCTGGCCGCACAAGTGAAACAGATGCCCGATGTCCGTCAAGAACGCGTGGCCGCCTTACGGCAGGCAGTCGAAAGTGGCCAGTATCAGGTGTCGGACAAACAGATCGCGGAGGCTCTCCATGCCCAGCTTCTCGGCCCCGGTTCTTCCACCGAGTAGTGCCGTTCCGAGGCCTCGATCAGGGCAGACGGAAAGGGGTTACACGCCTGACCGGGACTTGAGCGTGAACCACGATAAAAGCCGGGAACTTCCGGTTGGAGTGAGCGTTTCAACGCCTCCGACAAATGAGTTCCCTGCCCTTCCATCCAGAGGCGGCCTAGCGGCCCTGCTGTAGTCAACGTGCCGGGCTCGAAAGGTCCCGTCTGAGGAAGACGGAGGAGCCATGGCCGATGATCTATCGACAAATATCTCGACGGTCGCACTTTCATCGGCAGGCGAAGCGCTCCGCGAGTTTAAACATCTCCCCGAAAAACGACGACGCAAACAGGCAAAAGGCCCTCAAATTGCTTTAGAGACTTTGGCGGAAGAAGAGCCGATCGAAGACGATTCCGCCGGAGAAGAGCGCCTTTTGGACGTCAGCGCCTGAACGATGAAACCTGAATCCCGCCCGATTATCGACTTGATCGTTGCCCGAACCCGGCAATTGCATTTGCTAGCCAACGATTTGATGGAAAGCCGGCAGGCCCTCGTCCGTCTGGACCTTGACGCCATTCACCGGCACAACGCACAGCAGGAAACGTACTGCGAGGAAGTTCGCCGCCTCGACAGCCAGATTTTGCGCGCGTCCAACGGCGGACTCCGGGCGGCCGGCAGCTCGCTCAGCCTGGACGGCGTGGTAACCGGCTGGGACGATGAAGCTCAGGAGCAGTTACGTTCCATCCTCGAGGACCACGAAACCGCACGCTGTGAGGTGCAAGAACTGAGCCAGGTGCAGGCCGACCTGCTGCAGCGGTCGCGGCGCTACCTGCGCATCCTGTCCAATCTCGTCAGCAACTCCATGGGCCTTTACGAGGCCCCGCGCCTGCAGCCCATCGGAGCCGGCGCCGGGAGAGGAAATTGAAATGGGTAACCTGACAGGAACATTATCCCTCGCGGCGCAGGCTCTCGAAGCTGACCAGGGCGCGCTGCAGGTAACCAGCAACAACATCGCGAATGCCAATACCCCTGGATATTCGCGCCAGGTGGCTGTCTTTGAAAGTGCGCCGACGGTTACCGAGGGCGACCTCACCTTTGGGCAGGGAGTCACACTTGCGCAGGTGCAGGGAATTCGGGATAACGTGGTGGAGCTCGGCGTTCAGCAAGGCCTCGCGCAGCAAGGCCAGGTGAACTCCTATCTGAGCTCGATGAACCAGGTTCAAAGCCTGTTTAACGAAACGCAGGGGGCCGGTTTACAAACTCCGCTGAGCAACTTCTTTGAGGCTTTCCAGAATCTATCCACCGATCCCACGAACACCTCTTTGCGGCAGGCTGTCATCAGCGCCGGACAGACACTGGCCAGCGCCTTTAATCAGGCTGCGAGCGGCCTCAGCCAGGTGCAGAGCGGATTGAACCAGGCCATCCCCCAAGCGGTGAGCCAAGTCAATCAACTGACCGGGCAAATTGCTCAACTCAACACCGAAGTAGCAAGCGCTCAACATAGCGGCGCAGACCCGAGCCAGCTCATTGACCAACGCAACAATTTGATTGAGCAGCTTTCGGGAATCGTGAGCGTCAACAACATCACTCAGAGTGACGGCACGGTTACCCTGACCACCAGCAACGGTGCGCTGTTGGTCGCCGGCCAGAAGAGTTATAACCTCACGACCGGGACCGGAACTTCGGGAAACACGGACGTTTTTTCGCAGGGTACAGACATCACCGCAAACCTCACCGGCGGCGCGCTGGGCGGCTATATTCAGGCCCGCGATGGAAGCAACGGCGTGATCGCCGCCGAACAAAGCCTGGACCAGTTGGCCTACTCCGTAGGCAACGCCGTGAACAGCCAGCAAGAAGCCGGCTACGACGGCAACGGTAACCTGGCTACGAACGAGCCTTTCTTTAACCTGCCGGCAAACGGGTGGACGGGCGCGGCTGCGACAATTTCGGTGGCGATTACCGATCCTTCGCAGGTCGCGGCCAGTTCGGCCCCTCCCCCGGCCACGGGCGATAACGGCAACGCGCTGGCGCTCGCTAACATTGAGAACCAAGCGCTGCCAGGGCTCGGGGGGCAAAGCGCCGTCAACTATTATTCGAACTTCGTGGCTAATGTCGGCACTGAAGTGCAACAGGCTACCAACGAGCAGACTGCTCAGAGTCTCGTTGTTCAGCAGCTTCAAAACCAGAAGGCGTCAATTTCAGGCGTGTCCCTCGACGAGGAATCCGCCAACTTGATTCAGTACCAGACCGCCTACAGCGCCGCCGCGCGGGTGGTCAACGTAGTCAACCAGATCGCCCAAACGGCCCTTACGCTAGGTCAGGGCGGCTAACGGAAATAGAGGAGACTTCCCGTGCGCGTCGTTCCTTCGGAGATGTATTCAGACCTGATAAGCAATCTGCAGGCCGACCGGCAAAGTGTGAACCGGGACGTGTTAGAAGCCTCCTCGGGTAAGAGCGTCAACAATCTTTCCGACAATCCACTGGCCGCCGGCCAACTGGTGGTCAGCAACGCCCAGATTTCCGACGTCGATCAGTTCTCGTTCAGCATCAGCACCGTGCAAGGTTCTCTGAACACAGCCGACTCTGCTTTGAACTCTGTCGTCAGCAGCCTAACCCAGGCAGTTTCGGTGGGCACGGAAGCGGCAGGCGGCACGCTTTCGACGAGCGAGCTTCAGGCCCTCGGCCAACAAGTAGACCAGATCCAGCAGCAGGTGATCGGTCTTGCAAACACAACCTATCAAGGCAATTATGTGTTCGCCGGGACCGCGGTGAGCACTCAGCCTTACAGCTCGACCGGAGTCTACTCCGGCAACACCAGCGTCAACAGCGTTCAGGTGGGTGCAGGCCAAACCGCATCCCTTGGCCTCGCGGGCAGCACAGTCTTTGGGGCCCCGGCAACGGCGGGACAGCCCGACCTGACCTTTCAATACCTCAGCCAGTTGAGCAGCGACATCAAATCCAACAACCAAAGCGCAATCGAGACAGACATCGCGAATGTCCAATCTTCCCTCAACAACGTGATCGCCCAGCGAGGCTCCTATGGCGACACGCTCCAGCAACTGAATTCCGACAGCGCCAACCTCAGCCAGCAGAAGCTTACTCTGCAGCAGTACCAGAGCACGCTGGTGAGCGCTGACATCGCCCAAGTGGCCACAGACCTGTCGCAGTCGCAGACCACGCTGCAGGCGGCGATCGCAGCCGCCGGTCAGGTGACGCAGGAAAGCCTGATTAACTATCTGAAGTAACCTGAACGTCACTACCGCCTCCGCAGCGAGGCTTTTCGCTACCAGAGCCCTGAGACGAAGTCGTTACGTATTTCGCCTCAATCCCGGCCCCACGTTACTGCCTCACCCCGACGCAAGGCTTAAATAATTTACTTGAACCCCCCCCCGCGGTTTATGCTCGACTTCACACTTTTCGGGCCAGCGAGGCTCACGTACGGAGCCCATGGGTTCTTGACCCGAAGCCAGGAGGAGTATCAATGAGCGCCGAAAAAAGGGTCACATCCCTGGGTGTGTTTCTGGTGTTCGTCGCGGTGTTCGCGTCCGCCCCCAACGTCCGCGCTCAGTGTGGCGGTTGCTATGAGGAGGTGCAGCAGGTCACCTTTAAGTGCAGTTCGGCTGGCTGTAGCGGCCAAGTCACCGTCCTCTATCCAGATGGCCCTGAATTTGGTACCACGGACTACGCCTGTACAACCGTTTACTGTTGTACAGCGCAGATACCAACCCTTTTCGAGAGTGGCGGGTGCGCGGTCCGAAGGAAGGAAACGGGTTCGCCTACCGCAGAAGATTGGTTCCCAACCTACGTTTTCGTTCGCGGCTGCGACGGAGGATATCACCTGACAGCGTTCGCGAGCGGAAGCTAAACCGAGAAGAACGGAGACCCGACAATGGCAAGAGGCACGGGATTGGCGAGCGCGGTGTTGGCGCTGGCAACCGGAACGCTAGTGGTCGGCCTAGGTCGGGCGGGCCAGACTCGGTCGGACGCCATCCAGGCGCCGCCAACCGTCTCTCTCTACGAGGCGGGTACAGTGCAGACCTCCGCCCCGGCCCCGCGTGCCGTGGTCGCCGGCACGCAGTGCGACGGCAACGGAAACATCTACCTGGTGTATTCAGCATCCATCCAGCCCTTTATGGGACGGCCCCAGCCGCTGGACCTGCCTCTGAGAAAGGTTTCTCCGGGGTCCGAGAGCAGCACCGAGTTTCAAGCGCCGACACCGCCGGGGTACGTACGCCGCTTTGTGCGCCGCTTTTTCGTTACACCGCGCGGTAACGTTTACGGTCTAATCCTGGCTTTCCGTCACGCTGCGGATTACAAGGAGGGTCCGGACTGGCCGGACTCGCTCGTCGTCAAATACAAGGACGACGGCTCAGTGGACTCGATAACGAAGCTTGAGCAGCCGCAAGGCAGCCACTTCGTCGCGCAGAAGCTCGGCGTCTTCGGCGACGGGAGCTTTCTGGTGACTGGAGCTGAGCTTGAGCTCAGAGGCGAGCGGCCCATCGCGAGCGATGTGTTCACAGCGGTATTCGACCGAGCCGGCGCCTACGTTGGTCCGGTTACGTTGAGCGACGACGTTCGCGCCGAGACGCCCCAGAGCCAGCCCGCAGTTGGGGCGAAAGAGCCTCCGCAGGTTGCGGCCGGCAGGAACGGGGATTCCGATAGCAAGAAAAGCGTGAAAGTGCCGTTTTATCAGGAGGTAGGAGGGGGGTTCATGCTTGCCTCGGCCGATGGCAGCATCTACCTGTTCCGCGCCACGAGCCCGGCTCGGGTGTATGTCATCTTGCCGGGGGGACTGGTCACGCGGCAGTTTCATATCACCCCGCCGGCATCCGGCTTGGTCCCAATGCAGGCGAGCTTGGGAGGCCAGGGTGAGTTGCTGGCAGTGTTTACGGAACCGGCCACCGCCTCGGAGTCTGGGCCGGTCATGGCCCTGGTTGATCCGCAAACCGGCCAAGTTCTCCAGGTGGTAGCTGCTCCGCCTCCCACAGCGGGCTTCCTGGGGTGTCTGTCGCCGGAGGGAGCCTTCCTATTCGTTAGGACCAGCAAAGACGAACATCTCGAGGTCGCAAAGTTCGTCTCGCGCTGATCATACCCGCCGGCTGGCGCATAGCGGCTAGCTATGCGATTGTCCGGCCTCCAAACCTGCGGGCCTCTCCCTCAACCCAGTCTTGGGGCAAGTAGCGGGGACCTGTTTTGTAGGTTCGCAGTCATCCCGCATTTCGGCTAAATCATCCTGCCAAAGCCCCTGGCCGAAGAACAGAGGGAGGCTTTGAATCTTCCGTACGCGAAGTACTTCCGCCAAGGCGAGATTGACGGCAGCCGAGTAAGTCTTCACCCCCAGCAAGCGCGTCGCCTGATCCAGCAATTCGGGATCTAACACAAGATTTGTGCGTTTCATGCGCATAGTATACACCCGTAAGAGCGCGCAAGGTCCGAGCGTCCCGGTACTGCAGCTTGACGCACACGCTTTGTGATGCTACAGTGAGTCACATCATGAAAAGCGCCACGGTTCGCGATTTGCGCTATCACTTTCCTGAGATCGAAGCCCGGCTGCAGAAGGGTGAAGAAATCGAAATCCGCAAGCGCAAGCGGGTGATCGCCCGCCTGGTACCGGTCCGCCCCAGGCTGGAAAAGTATCCAGATTTTGAAGCTATTGGCCGGGAGATCTTCGGTGACAAAATCGTCGAGCAGACTGGCGCCGAGCTTTTGGCCTGGGAACGTGACCGCTTTTGAACGCCTACGCTGATACCAGCTTGCTGATTTCGCTGTACGGCCGTGACGCGAACACCTTCGCAGCCGTATCCCTGGCTCGGAACCACCGTCCGACTTTCTTCCTGACGCCTTTCGGTGAGGCCGAATTCACCAATGCCATTGAGGTCCGCATCTTTCAAGGACAATGGACGCGGGCAGAGGCGCAAACCATGCAAGACCGCTTCCGCTTCCATCTCAGCGCTGGTGTCTTTCAGCTCCAGGAACTCTCCCCGGAGATTTGGCCGCTGGCGATGACGCTTTCGCGCCGGCATTCAGCCAAGCTTGGCACCCGCACGCTGGATGTTCTTCACGTGGCCTCGGCCCTGATCCTCAAGCCTGACGCCTTCCTGACTTTCGATGAGCGGCAACGGAAACTTGCCCGCGCGGAGGGCTTGCGTGTGCTTCCGGCGCCCGCCCGAAAGCGGTAGAGGCGCAAGCCTTCAATGTGGGCTTGAATCACCGTGTCTGATTGAAAGAATCCACCCACTTCAGCGCTGCCCGGATTTTGCCCAGGCGTTCGCGGATGGCGTCCCGCCGCTGTTCGAGTTGCGGCTCTAAGTTCTCGAGCGTGCTCTTGAGGCGCTTGACCTTATCGATGTAAGCGTCCACCTCCGCCTTCTCAGGCCCGCTCAAACCTGGCGGTATTGGCGACTGCTGAAGGAGTGCGCCCACCCGTCCTAGGGCCTCGCTCAGAGGTGTCAAGTCCGGAATGGGTACGTGGGCGGGTAGTGACGGCACGTCATACTGTGCCAGAAACCCGTCAAGGACGGCGCCGGCAACACGCATGGCCTCCAATGTTTCACTCAGCATGTTCACCTCTGGCACATCGCCTAGGGAGAACGTAACACAATCCACCCTCTTCTGCGCGTGTTTGAAGCATGCTTGCGCCCCAGGAACGATACAATTACAAACGGAGCCGCATGGTGCAGAGGGAAGAACTCCAGCGGACAATGTATGAGCTGCGCGATGCCTCCATGCCCCAAAGGGTGGTGCTGGCAACGCTGGTTGCGGTGTGGGTAACCCTTGCTTGGTGGCTGCTGTTCGGCGGCGGCCTCGAAACCGCCGGCCATTGGCTGGGAAAGACTTGGATACCGGGCGATGCGGCTCGCCGAGCCTGCCTCGCCGCGGCCCTCTCCGTTTATTACATCCGAATCCTGTTCACAGAATTCGTATTTCTGAAACGAGGCGTGGGTTGGGGCGAGGTCTTCACGATTGCACCGTCGATGTTGTGTATCTACCTTCTGCTGGCAATTTCGGGCGGAACGAACCCTAAGCCGCTGGGCGTGGCCGCCATCGCGGGCATCGTTCTGTTTGCCGCCGGATCATGGATGAATTCGTACGCGGAATACGCGCGGCACGCCTGGAAACGGGAAAATCGCGGGCGGTTGTATACACAAGGACTCTTCCGGTACTCAAGGCACCCCAACTACCTGGGCGATCTCATCTCGTTTTCGGGAATATGCCTGATTTCGGGCGTTTGGGTGACGTCGGTTATCCCTGCCCTTATGCTGGCAGGATTCGTGTTCGTCAACGTGCCGGTCTTAGACTCTCATCTTCACGACCACTACGGCCAGGCCTTTGATGAGTACGCGAAGCGCACCCGGAAGCTGATCCCTTTTCTCTACTGACCGCGCATTGCAGTCGTCGACAATCGGTCGCGTGGTTGCTACCCGGCAGAGCCAGGAATCTCACATCGCTGGGCGAAGTATCGAAATGATGAATTTCTCTCTGCCGCGCGGCGTCCCCATTGAAGAGCCTGAGCAATTCGACCCTGTAATCGATTCGCGAGCCAAAAGCGGGCTACGTCATCTAGTCCTTTCGGGCTAGCAATCTTTCTGCGCTATGATTGCCGTCCGTTTGGTCCGGCTGGGCGTGCTGATGCCCGGAGGCGTTTTGGTGCTGACCGGGAGAGAGCCCGGGGAGATGGTCAAACCGGGATTGACCACGGTGAGCCCCTCGTCCGGATGAAAGTCGGCGCAGCTTCCACACAGGCCCGAGCCGTCCGTCTTGACCACGAACAGTTGGTTGAGCCCATTCGCGTAATCCTCCGTCGAACCTGCGGTCACGAAGCCACCGTCTTTTGCCACGTCGGATCCAGCGAAGTACTCGCTAAGGGCCCTGCCCGTGGGGGCGTACACCTGGTAATAGAAATACTCCCAGAGCAGGTTGCCGTTGGAATCGACCTTCCCGAGCCAGGGCACCAGTCTGCCATCCTCTTGCAACTCGTCCTCTCCGTCACCGGCCAGGAAGTATCCCCCGTCGGATGTCTGGTGCACCGAGTAGATGCCCACGCCTAGTTCTAGGCCCTCGAAGCTCCCGCCGCTGTAGGCGTTCTGCCAAACGATGTTCCCGCTTGAGTCCAGCTTCACCAGCAGCCCGCCTTTTTGATTGGTTCCAAACCATTCACCTGCGGCGACGTAGCCACCGTCGGATGCTTCAACGATGGAATCGGTCCACAGCGAGCCTGAGGTGGCCACGCTGAGGGCCTGCTGCCACTCGATCTGACCGCTCGCATCGAGCTTGACGACCAAGCCGCCCTCACATTCAAAGGGCTGGCACTGGGGGGAAGATCTGTAGTCATTACCGGTTGTTGTGTATCCGCCATCGGAGGTTTGCTGGATGGCGTTGAACGAGACGGTGGTCGACCCCGTTGGGCCAATAACTTTCTGCCACTGAACGTTTCCCGAAGCGTCAAGTTTGAGGACCATGCCGCCACCTGGCGACGGACCGACTTCGTACACTCCTCCGGCAGCCACGAAGCCGCCATCGGCCGTCTGCTTGATGGCGGTGATGCCGTCACCGTTGGAGCCCATCGGATAAATCTTCGACCAGCTCACATTGCCTCCGGAGTCCAGCTTTTCGACAATCGCCTCTTGGACACTCCCGCTTCCGCAGCTCTTATAGTTGTACTCGCCGCCGCCGACGATATAGCCGCCGTCTGTGGTCTGCTGGGCAGAGACGCCGATGGTGTTGTCGGCTAAACCGCTGAAGCAACCAAGCTCCTTCTGCCATTGCGGGTTGCCGGCGGAATCGGTCTTGACGATCCAGTTGACGAGGGGGTTTGTGTTCCCCTGCGCCTTGATACACGCCTCCGTGGTGCAATCCGTCGAGGCCAACAGGATGTAGCCGCCGTCCGAGGTGGCCTGCACTCCCTGCGGGGTCACATCTTTTTGCTGCGTGGTGTTGAGGATGACATTTGCGTAGGTCTTTACGAACGTCACCTGGCCTGTCGCTGAAAGCGCGGCTGCCGAGAACGCAATCGCCAGTAATCCACCGGCGCGGCACATGTGGGCGTTTAGAAGTGTCTTCTGGTTCAGGGTCATAACCTCCTTTTATCCTTCACAGGCAAAGCAAAAAGGCCGGTCGCTGTTACTTGCATCGTACTCCTCAGATTGTTCCCGGTCCTGCAGACTGCCAGAAACGTGATCGCGCCAGTCCCTCAAATTGTTCTGTCGCCGATTCGAGTACTTATCCCCCGCCCCGGAGGCACTTATATTTGAATTGTGTCGCTTCAATTGCCGTAGGCGGCCCGGCTGGCGCAGCGCGCCAGCTCTGCGATTCTGTGAATTTCAACCTGTCAGCGCGCAGACGTCCCTTTTGTTGCGCTCGGCCCTCGTATATTGGCCGCTTGACTGCCTTTCGCCGAACGGCTATCGTTTATTCAGGAAGCCGGAATGCCCGACTTCCGGAAATCATCACCATGAGTATGAGTACCCTCGTTAGAGTCCAGCGCAAAGGCCAAGTGACCATTCCCACTCGCCTTCGTATTGAGGTAGGGTTGGCAAACGGCGACTTGGTGGAAGCTACCGCCGAAAAGGGGAAGATCGTTCTCACGCCAAAACTTGTTGTCGATCGCGAATATACGCCCGCCCAGCGGCGGGTGATCGATGCTCGCCTGACCAAAGCCGAGGGTGACATCAAAGCCGGGCGGATGTCCAAGGCGTTTTCAAGCCACAGCGAATTCCTCGACGGCCTGCACAAAGCAGCCGCCGGCGCGGGCGTCAGAAATACCCGGCCCAAATGAAGCTGCAATGGACCTCGCATTTCGCGCGCGCTTACGGCAAGGCGCCCCGGAGAGTCCAAACCGCCTTTGACAAGCAATCGTCGCTCCTGCTCCAAGACCCCCGACACCCTTCTCTCCACGCCAAGAAGTACGATGAGCGCGAAGACCGTTGGCAGGCCCGCGTTACCCGTGACTGGCGGTTCTACTCTCGCATCCAGGACGATACTTACATTCTGCTCGACATCATCGCACATCCCAAGTGATGGCCTACTCGCGCTTGGTCCAGTTCTCCCACACCAATCCCTCGACGCTGCGTGGCGCAATAGACCCGCCGATTTCCGAATGGAGGTTGGCCCTCTCTCCTTGTGTGAGGTAACTGTGAGGGCGCTGCTGAACCATTGCTTCGCGATGTAATGGCTAGTCGAAGACAATCCAGCACAGGTATCCGAACAACCCGTTCGAAGGCGCCCTCGCATCATCGGGTCTGATTGAAGGAATCCACCCACTTCATCGCTGAGCGGATCCGCCCAAACCTGGCGGAATCGGCGATTGTTGCAGGAGTGCGCCCACCCTTCCTATCAATAAGGCCTCGCGGTGCCACTCTTGACGAGTTTCTGGCCCAATATGACTTGCCGTCGTTGCCTGCCCACGCACCCGTTCCGAACCTGGTGTCGCCCGCATGGCCTCTAATGTGCCATTTAGCATGTTCGCGTCCGGCTCAGTGGCGGCGGCTGGGGAGCATGGGTGGGCAGAGAATCGGGATAGCCTCTCGATTGTTCCGGCGGTAGATGCGAAAATCCGCTTCCTCCACCGTGATCACCGTCGCTTGGGGAAACATCTCACTCATGCAGATCAGGCACAGGTCAGCCAAGTCCGGCTGGCGGTCGTGGTATCTGTGCGCCAGTTGAGTCAATCGTTCCTGGTGCCGGGTCAGCTCGAAAGCAACCTTGAGCATGCCATCCTCAACCAGCGACAGCACGTACGAAACCGAGCGAAGATGAAACGCCGCCTCCGCCAATACGGCTTCGCAGGTCAACAAGGGCTCCGTAATGCCCTTGGCGATTTCCACCGCCCAAGCATGCGCCTGGTCGTGGCGATTACCGAAAGCGACAATCAGGCCGGTGTCTGCAATGGCCTTCATGGGCGCGCAAATCCCTTACGAGAGGAGAGGTCCGGCGGTCCACTGATTTTCCCCCCATGGCGAAGAAAGCGCTGGTTTCCTGACTCGGATTTGGCGCGCTCCAGTTGCTGGCGGATGATCCGCCCAGCGGGCAAACCCGTCCGGCGGGCCGTTTCCTGCAGCCACTCGGCCAATTCGGGCGTAAGACGAACTGTAATTGTCTGACTCATCATTTAAAAGTGTAACACAAGCGGCGCTGCCTCAAGACAGGCCTCCGCGGTGCGGCGGGGTCTTTATCGTCATGGGTCGTTCTCCGTCGCTAGCCGGTCTGCGCCTGCTGCAAGGCGCTTAAGTACTCCCCCAAGGTTGCGTCCAGTCGCCGGTAGAGCAGGGCATTAAACGCATCCGCCCCTTGCCCGGCCTGTTCCTGCTGCAAGCTGCGGATGTATTCAAGCCGATCTTCAGGGCGCACTGCAACGGGCGGATAGCCGCCCCGAATAAGAACGAGGTTCATCAAAAGCCGCGCGGTCCGTCCGTTGCCGTCATTGAAGGGATGAATGTCAACCAAGCGCCGGTGCGCGTCGAATGCGGTTTGCGGCGTGTTGGGCGCGGGCGAAAGCCAAGCGGCGAAATCGCCCATGAGTGCCGGAATCTCTGCCGGTGACGGAAAGGTATAGCGTCCCGTTTCGGTGCGAACGAAACGGGGCAGGTCGGCATACTGGCCCGCAATCTCCGGGGCGGACCGCTGCATCACGAGCTTGTGCAAGTTGCGAACATCGCTTTCGGTGATCGGCGTTTCGTGCCGCGCCAGTTTCCGCACGTAACGGATCGCGTCGTAATGGTCGAGCGCTTCAAGGTGGTCCTTAAGCGGCTTGCCGCTGACCGTGATGCCTTTTTCGATCACCAGCGTCGTTTCGACCGGGCCGAGCGTATTCCCCTCAAGCGCGTTCGACGTGTAGGTGAGCTCGATGTCGTAATAATGCTCGAAGTCCGCAAGCGCCTTCGCCGACAAGGGCCGCACTTCGTCAAGCCGCTTCTTCTTCGCGACGATTGAGGTCAGAAGCTCATCCATGACGTTCAACGAATAACATGTCGGAGGCGCTTTCACAAATTCTCGATCGAGATTGCACCCTTAAGGCTCGATGCCCGCCATTCGCGGCCGGCGCGCGCTCTAACGCGCCAAACGCGGATCAAATCGAAAAGGCGCCGGCTTGCCGATCACCAGCTTTGCGAAGTCAGGGTGGCGAGGATTCAGAAGGAAATTGTGCTCAGCAGGTAGAATCGCGCTGGGAAGTTGCAGGACGGGCGACATTCCCTCGGCGGCCCATGCATCTCCCACTTGCTGCGCTTTCCGGGGTGGCGGGTCCGCCCGCCAGTCTCTCGGTAGTTGCCACCGCTCGACTTTCATTACGAGCGATTCGTCCAGGCCTACTTCAAAGACGACGTAACTTTCAAGCAACTCGGAGGCGTCAAGGTGGACAAGCATCTCAAGCGCGGCCAGGGACTGCGACTCGGCCGTGTAGACCGCCGCAACTCCCGCGCTGTTCCAGCGCCCACCGTAGAGGCGCGCACCCTCGCCCGTGAACGCTCGCCCGGCGCGCCGCCGCTTGACGATCCGCCAAGCGGTGATCATTAAGAAAAGACCCCATCCTCAAGCCGGCCGATCAGGTTCTCCACTTCGCGGGCCCCGACTTCGGTTCGCGAATACGCCAAAGGCGTTATGTGGCCCAATGCCTTCCTGGGACTCTTCAACCAGGTTACCGCGCCCGCCACATCGCCCTCAAACAGCTCGACGGCGCTCTCAAAGACGTGCGCGAGCCGCAGCAGGCGCTCCGACTCCTCCGGCGCAAACCTGCCCGCCACCCTGCGCCGGGCCAGCGTCCTTTCCGGGATTCCGAGAACCGACGCAATGGAGCCGGCTGATAAACCGCTGATGGCTGCCAGCGATTCCAAAGCCTTGAAAGGGAACCCTCTCTCGATCTGGCGGACCCAATCGTGAGTTCGGGTTGCACTTAAGCCCAAGCTTGCACCGCGCGTCCTGAAGCGGACTGCATGGCGACTGGCGGCTCGGGCCTCCCCAACGGTGATCACAGCTCCGGCGAGTTCGCCCATACCTTTATTATGGGGTAGCCTGCCACAATGTCAACTCTGACATGCCAGATGGCAAGAAGGGTACAAGATGATTTTGTTGAACGCGCGTTCCATAAACGGTCCTTTGTGATGAAACAGTCTGCGAGGGAGGCGGTCAGGGCATCTGAAGTACACGGGTGGCGCATCCATGGCGCCGCTTTTCGCGATGTAATTGGCTAGCCGAAGGGAATTTCAACTTCGGTGTAGCTGCCGGGGATTGCGGCTTCGACGGCGGCTGTTACGGGTCAAGATACTTTCGCAGAATGCGCCATCTCGCCGGGGGTGGCGCATACGTCGCGCCGCTTTCCGCGATGGACGCGACCGAAGACAATCAAAAGGCGCCTGCAGGCCAACAACGGCACGTAGGCGCCACCCTGCGACAGCCGCTCCCACGATATCAAGAGCGGCAGAGTGCAGCCCCTCGATGGTGAGGAAGCCTTCGTCCGGTTGCGGCAAACGAGCGAGGCCGCCGCAAAAAACCGTCCGTGAGCTGCTGGTCGTGGCGGTCATGCACGGAAGCCGCAGTCCTCGCGTGAGGGCTGCGATTCTCAGGGGGGAGGGAATAAAAGCCCCGTCCTATCTATGGGAATACGCGGAAAGAACGTTTTCCATGAAGCCGGTAAGCATGAAAGTGGGCATCCAAAGTAAAGATCATCCGAATACCGAGACGCTCTGCGATGATCACCAGGGATGCGTCTGCCAGATCCATAGGAAGGTCCGCGTACTTTGCCGTCAGCGTCCGCAGCCTCGCCACATCGTTCGACAGCAAATCGGCCACAAGAAGCCCACCCGTCAGAACGAAGTCCCACAAGCGGAGTTGCTGAAAGCCGCTTAGAAAATGCGCGACTTCCGTCAACACGGGCCATGTGGTCAACAGCCGGCCGTCGAAGGCATTAAGCGCAGTGCGACATCTGGCGTGCGCGGCGTCTCCAGGGTCGAAGAGGGCAACGAGCGGTCCTGCATCACAGAGTGCCTTTCCGGCGCTTTGCAATAAGCTTCTCCTTCAGCAAACGTTCGACGTGTCGTGCCCTGTCCCGAGTCGGCCTTCCGGGTTGAATCTCAAGGGCAGCATAGATCTCGCGAGAAGGCGGGCCCGCCTGGCTTCGCACCGCTTGCCAGTGAGATTTAAGCGCGGCCCGAATCACCCGGGAACGGCCGCCGCGGTCCCGCGGCGCCAACTCGCGCAAGATGCGCTCCGTTTCTGAATCGAGTCTGAAGGTTATGGTCCCCATGTCTTACATTGTAGCACAGCGTCACCAGCCAGCCGGTCCGCGGCGTGGCGGTAGACTGGGATTCCGTGAACTCACAAGCTGCCAACCCCGATCGAGCGACGCAACGAGCTCACGACACGTGTAGTGCGGCCGCTTTCTCACCATCGAGGCGGGGCCGAACGACGATCTCGACATCCTGATCGAGCGCCACCAGGAAACGGAGAAGCCGTTCAACAGAGAATTGCCGGAACTCGCCGCGCAACATTTTGGAGACGTCGGGTTGGCGAACGCCGAACAGGCCGGCGGCTTGCACCTGGGTGAGGCGCCGCTTTTTCATAAGGGCGTCAATCTTAAACACCAGTTGCGCCTTCAGCAGATGCTGCTGGGCGTTCGGCACGCCGATATCTTTGAACACGTTATCGCTGCCGGTTTCGTATTCCTTGTTCCTCATGGTTCTTCTCCGCGATCCGCTCAGCCTCCCGCAGGCGTTGGCGGATCAGTTCCAGGTCATGGCGGGTGGTCTCACGCCCCGTTTTTGATTTCTTCTGGAATGCATGAAGCACGTATACTGCCCCGGCGTGGCGCACCGTATACACGGCCCGGAAGGTATCGCCGCGATAATCGCTGATGACCTCGACCACGCCCGCGCTCCCGAAACCCGCCAGGGTCTTGGCGTCGCGGTGCTTGCCTCCGCGTTGAGCGACATACAGGGCATAGCCCATGTGATCCTGCACAGGTGCAGGGAACTCGCGCAAGTCCTTGAGGCTGCGGCCGACCCAAATCGCCGGCTTCAAAGGCGGCTCGTCAGTCATGATCGCTTCTATTATAGTGATTTCACTATTTCAGGTCAAGAAGGCCCTTTGCTGGGGGTGCGCGACATAGACGTGGGCTTTTTGGCGTTTCTTTTTTTTGTGGCCTTTATCTGTGCGTAGTGTATACGTGCAGATAGAGGAGGTGGCTATGCCTCAAACCCTGCCTGCCCTGGAAGGCGAAAGAACCCGCTTGCTGGAAGACATTTCCAAGCTCGGCGATTTTCGCAGCGGCTCCATCGCTAGCGTGGTAAGGCG
>Ga0335085_10002332_pt1 | contig 35845 bp, 41 predicted proteins | sample Lox_Sample_45_FD_206712 | JGI IMG/M metagenome (GOLD analysis project Ga0335085, IMG submission 206712) | Soil microbial communities from Loxahatchee National Wildlife Refuge, Florida, United States - Lox_Sample_4.5 | ecosystem: Environmental > Terrestrial > Soil > Wetlands | place: USA... | reverse complement strand
GGTGCGCGTAACACATATGGGCGTTCCCTTTCTGGACTAGTCATCAAGAAAGGTACACCCATGCGCATCCTCACCTTTCCAGCCTAAACAGGATGTCGCACTTCGTCGTTAAATTTAGATGCAGGCCGGCGCCACAGGCCCGGCCTGGGGATCGTAAATACAATGTTGGTAAATCTTCCCCGCCGCTAGACCACGTGCAGGTCGCTCTTCGCGCCCGCATCCGGGGGCTGGCGGCCGCCGGGCTCGAGCTTGATCTTCAGCCGCAGGTCGTTGTGCGAATCGGCGAAGCGCAGCGCGTCCTCGTAGCTGATGACCTTGGCCTGGTACAGGTCGAACAGCGCCTTGTCGAAGGTCTGCATGCCGAGCTCGACCGAGCGCGTCATCAGCTCCTTCATCTGGTGCACCTCGCCCTTGAAGATCATGTCCTTGATCAGCGGCGAGTCGAGCATGATCTCGAACGCGGCGACGCGCCCCTTGCCGCTCTCGCGCGGCACCAGGCGCTGCGACAGGAAGGCGCGCACGTTGAGCGACAGGTCCATCAGGAGCTGCTGGCGCCGGTCGTCGGGAAAGAAGTTGATGATGCGGTCGAGCGCCTGGTTGGCGCTGTTCGCGTGCAGCGTGGCGAGGCACAGGTGCCCGGTCTCGGCGAAGGCGATGGCGTGCTCCATGGTCTCGCGGTCGCGCACCTCCCCGATCAGGATCACGTCGGGCGCCTGGCGCAGCGTGTTCCTGAGCGCCGCGTCCCAGGACTCGCAGGTCACGCCCACCTCGCGCTGGGTGACGATGCAGTGGCGGTGCTCGTGCACGAATTCCACCGGGTCCTCGATGGTGATGATGTGGCCGCGGCTGTGCTCGTTGCGATAGCCTATCATCGCCGCGAGGCTGGTCGACTTGCCCGAGCCGGTGCCGCCCACCACCATCACCAGGCCGCGCTTGGACATCGCCACATCGCGCAGGATGGGCGGCAGGCCGAGCTCCTCCATCGTCGGGATCTTGGTGTTGATGGTGCGCAGCACCAGGCCGACGCCGTTCTGGTCGACGTAGGCGCTGGCGCGAAAGCGCCCGACGCCTGCGGGCGCGACCGCGAAGTTGCATTCCTTGGTCGCTTCGAACGTGGCGAGCTGCTTGTCGTTCATCAGCGCGCGCGCGAAGGTCTTGGTATGCACCTCGGTGAGCGCATGCTCGGAAATCGGCGTCACCTGGCCGTCGATTTTCATCGCCGGCGGAAAGCCGACGCTGATGAACAGGTCGGAGGCCTTGCGCGCGACCATCATCTTCAGCATGTCGTGGATGACTTCGATCGGGTTGTCGCCGGTCATGGCCTGGCTCCTCGATGCGGCGAAGCGCGGGCGGGCTTCGTCTCGCGCCATTGTAGCCCCGCCGGCGCGAGCCGTTCGCGCACTGTTCTTCCCCCTCGCCCCGCTACGCGGGGATGAGGCTGGACGCACGACCGTACCTGCGTACGGTCGTGCGCCTGCCGAATCCGAGCGCCTCCGGCGCGAGGTGGGGAGGGCCGGGGTGAGGGGCTATCGCAGGTCCCCCATCTGCAACGCCCTGTTACATTTTTGCCGCATACGCGCGGCCGTCCAGGGTCTAAGATGATATCGAGGACAGGTACATGAACATCATCCGAACAAGCCTGCTGGCATCGGCGGCGCTGCTCGCCGGATGCGCAGCCTATCCGGTCGCGCCGAACTACTACGCCGCTTCCTACGACTACTACGGCGGGCCGGCGATCTACTACCCGCCGCCGGTGTACGTCGTCCCGCCGGTCCATCACCGGCCCCCGGGCGTGAGCGGGTACCATCACTGGGGAGGCCGCGGCGGCGGCCCGGGGCACGGCCACGGGCATCGCTGAAGCGGCGAAACCCGATCGGAGACTGTGCACGGCGTTTGCGCGCCTAGACCGTTTGGCCTAGTAGCCCTTGGCGGGCGCGCAGCGCAAGTCAGCGGTGGTATCCTCACGCGCAGAGGAGAGACCCCGTGGCGGAGAAGCCGGAAGAACGCGCCCGCGCCGAGATCGACAGGCTGCTTGCAGCCGCCGGCTGGCTGGTGCAGTCCATCGACGAAGCCAACATTCACGCCGCGCGCGGGGTGGCGATCCGCGAATTTCCGCTGAAGACTGGCTACGGTTTCGCCGACTACATGCTCTACATCGACGCCAAGGCCGCAGGCGTACTCGAAGCGAAGAAGGAGGGGTACACGCTCTCCGGCGTCGAAACGCAGTCAGGCAAGTACATCCAGGGATTGCCTGACGATCTTCCCGCGTGGCGCCGCCCGCTGCCCTTCGCGTATCAGTCCACGGGCATTGAAACCTGCTTCACCAACGGCCTCGACCCCGAGCCGCGTTCGCGCCCGACCTTCGCGTTCCATCAACCCGACGCGCTGCGGGAATGGCTGGACCTGCTGCCCGCGCCGACAGCGCTGGCGACCGGAAGCGGCGCGCCCGCGCCCGTTGCGGACTTCGCGCCGGCGACTTTTCTGGCGTGCGTGCGCCAGCTCCCGCCGCTCGTCGAAACCGGTCTCTGGGCGGCCCAGGTGCGCGCGATCCGCAATCTCGAAGCCTCGCTCGCAGCCGACAAGCCGCGCGCGCTGATCCAGATGGCCACCGGTAGCGGCAAGACCTATACGGCTATTTCCTTCATCTACCGCCTGATCAAGTTCGCCGGCGCCAAGCGCGTGCTGTTCCTGGTGGACCGCGGCAACCTCGGCCGGCAGACGAAGAAGGAGTTCGACCAGTACGCCTCGCCCTACAACAACTACAAGTTCGGCGAGGAATACATCGTCCAGCATCTGACTTCGAACACGCTCGACACCACCGCCCGCGTCACCATCTGCACCATCCAGCGCCTGTACTCGATGCTCAAAGGCCGCGAGCTCGCGCCGGAGGACGACGAAGTCTCCGCCGCCGGGCTGGAGAACCTGTTCAAGTCGCCCGAGCCGATCGTCTACAACCCGGCGATTCCGATCGAGACCTTCGACGTGATCGTCACCGACGAAGCGCATCGCTCCATCTACAATCTGTGGCGCCAGGTGCTGGAGTATTTCGACGCGCATCTGATCGGCCTCACCGCCACGCCGTCGAAGCAGACCTTCGGCTTTTTCAATCAGAACCTGGTGATGGAATACGGCCACGAGCAGGCGGTCGCCGACGGCGTCAACGTGAACTACGACGTCTATCGCATCCGCACCGAGGTGACCGAGTCGGGCGGCAAGGTCGAGGCCGGCTACTACGTGGACCTGCGCGACCGCGAAACGCGCAAGGTGCGCTGGCAGGAGCTGGACGAGGATTTCGACTACGACCCGAACCAGCTCGACCGCGAGGTGGTGACGCCGGACCAGATCCGCACCGTCGTGCGCACCTTCCGCGACAAGCTCGCCAGCGAAATCTTCCCCAACCGCACCGAAGTGCCGAAGACGCTGGTGTTCGCCAAGGACGACAGCCACGCCGAGGACATCGTGCGCATCCTGCGCGAGGAGTTCGGCAAGGGCAACGACTTCGCGCAGAAGATCACCTACCGCACCACCGGCGCCAAGCCCGAAGACCTGATCGCCTCGTTTCGCAACAGCTACTTCCCGCGCGTGGTCGTGACCGTGGACATGATCGCCACCGGCACCGACATCAAGCCGCTCGAATGCGTGTTGTTCATGCGCGCGGTGAAGTCGCGCACCTTCTTCGAGCAGATGAAGGGCCGCGGCGTGCGCATCATCTCGCCGCACGACCTGCAGGCGGTCACGCCGGATGCGAAGACCAAGGACCACTTCGTCATCGTCGATGCCGTCGGCGTGTGCGAGCGCGACAAGACCGACTCGCGCCCGATGGACCAGAAGAAGTCGGTGTCGTTCGAGAAGCTGTTGCAGGCGGTGGCGCTAGGCAACACCGAGCCCGAGGTGCTTTCAAGCGTCGCAGCACGTCTCGCGCGCCTCGACAAATCACTGTCCGAGCCCGACAAAGCCAAGGTCATGCAGGCTTCCGGCGGTACGACACTGAAGGAGCTAGCGCGCAGCCTCGTCGATGCCCTAAACCCCGACATGCCTTTTACCCCCTCTCCCGCCGGGGCGGGAGAGGGCCGGGGTGAGGGTGGCGACTCGGCAATATCCCCGAAACCCGCGCCCAGCCTGGTTCTCCAGGCAGTCAAGCCTCTGTGCGACCCCAAGCTGCGCAATCTGCTAATCGAACTGAAAAAGCAAAGCGAACAGATCATCGACACCATCACCCAGGACCAGGTGCTCGAAGCCGGCTTCTCCGCCGCGGCAAGAGAACGCGCGAAAGGCGTGGTGGAATCGTTCGAGCGCTTCATTGCCGAGCACAAGGACGAAATCACCGCGCTGCAAATCCTCTACAACCGGCCGCAGCGCACGCAGGGCGCGCCGCTCACCTTCGAGGCGCTGAAGAACCTCGCCGACGCGCTGCAATCGCCGCCGCGCCTGTGGACCGAGAGCCAGCTCTGGCAGGCCTATGCCGCGCTCGACAAAAGCAAAGTCAAAGGCGAAAACCGCCGCCGCATTCTTACGGACCTCGTGTCGCTGGTGCGCTTCGCCATGCACCAGGATAACGAACTCGTGCCCTTCCCCGAGCGCGTCAACGTCAACTTCAAGGCCTGGCTCGTAGGAGCGAGCTCTGCTCGCGAACAGCCTTTCACGGAAGACCAGATCAAATGGCTCACCATGATCCGCGACCACATCGCCGCCAACCTCGGCATCGAGGCCGATGACTTCGAGCTTTCGCCGTTCGCGCAGGAGGGCGGGATCGGGAAGGTGCATCAGTTGTTCGGAGCGGAGTTGCCGACGGTGCTTGAGGCTTTGAACAAGGAGCTGGCGGCGTGAGCGCGGTGCTAGCGGAAGTCGCACAAGATCCTGTCGCAAAGTTGGAGTCGCGCCCGCTCGCCGAAGTGGCTGACATCCTCGATAGCCAACGTGTGCCAATAAACGCGAAAGAACGGGAAACGCGGCAGGGTTCTGTCCCGTACTACGGCGCGACCGGGCAAGTGGGTTGGATCGATGAGCACATCTTCGACGAAGAGCTCGTGCTGCTTGGCGAGGACGGTGCTCCTTTTCTCGAATCAAACAAGGCGAAGGCTTACATGATCCGTGGGAAGACGTGGGTCAACAACCACGCCCATGTGCTGCGTGCGCGAGCCGTTCCGACCGGATGGTTGGCGCACTACTTGAATTCGATCAGCTATGCAGGCCTGGTGACGGGGACAACTCGGCTAAAGCTGACGCAAGCAGCTATGCGCCAGATTCGCGTGCCGGTCGCCTCATGGCGCGTGATGGAGACCGTGGTCGCCGAAATCGAAAAGCAGTTCTCCCGCCTCGACGAAGCCGTCACCAACCTGAAGCGCGTCAAGGCCAACCTCAAGCGCTACAAGGCCGCCGTCCTCAAAGCTGCCGTCGAAGGCCGCCTCGTCCCCACCGAAGCCGAACTCGCCCGCCGCGAAGGGCGCAGCTACGAAACCGGCGCGCAACTCCTGCAACGCATCCTTGAAAAGCGTCGGCGTCAATGGAGTGGAAAAGGCAAGTATCACAACTCGACTCTGCTAGACGCAACCGACCTGCCGACCTTGCCAGAAGGCTGGACCTGGGCGAGGCTTGACGCGATCACAGCGATAAAGGGGGGAATCACGGTCGACAAGGATCGCCGGGACAACACTGCCCGCCCGGTTCCCTACCTTCGTGTAGCAAATGTTCAGCGCGGCTACCTCGATCTGGCAGAGGTCAAGTTAATCGAGGCCCCAACTGCCGATATCGAAACTCTTCGACTGATACCAGGCGACGTGCTATTTAACGAGGGCGGAGATCGAGACAAGCTGGGACGCGGCTGGATCTGGGAGGGCCAGCTGCCGGAGTGCATTCACCAGAACCATGTCTTTCGTGCGCGGCCGTTCAGCGAGGAACTCTCCGGCAAGCTTATTTCCTGGTGGGGCAATACGTTTGGCAAAGACCACTTCCTTCGCGAGGGTAAGCAGACGACCAATCTCGCATCGATCAACATGACTAAGCTATCGGCCTTTCCGGTTCCTATTCCGCCCACTGCGGAACAACAACGCATTGTCCCCGAGGTTGACCGTCGCCTGTCCCTCATCCGTGAAATCGATATGCAGGTGGACGCGTCGTTTAGGCGCGCGCAATCCTTGCGCCAATCTATTCTGACAGCGGCGTTTGGCGATCACCCCGTGAGGGATTCACATGGAATTTGACGATTATCAGGAAAAGGCGGTACTAACGGACCAATTCCCGGATAAAAGGTCTGACGGGGCGCTAATGATTCCTCTACTCGGCATCGCCGGTGAAACAGGCACATTGTTATCGGAGTTCAAGAAAAAAATTCGGGACAAAGAGTCTTATGACGGTTTCAAAGAGCGGGCCGAAGAGGAACTGGGGGACATACTGTGGTACTTGGCCAACGTCGCGTCGCATCTTGGGCTTTCGCTCTCTGAGATTGCCGCGAAGAATTTGCACAAGACTCAAGAGCGATGGCCAATCGTGCCTGAGGACGGCCATGCGGCCGAATATTTCGATGAAGAATACCCAGAGGGAGAGCAATTGCCACGCGAATTGCAGATAAGTGTGGCCGAAGAAGAAAAAGAAAAGATCGCTCGCCTTCGGCTACTTCCGGAAGGTAAACTGCTTGGCGACCAGCTCACCGACAATGCATACGAGGACGATGGGTATCGTTTTCATGACGTCATGCATCTCGCTCATATGGCAGTGCTTGGCTGGTCCCCCGTCCTTCGGCGGTTTCTCGGTCGAAAGCGAAAAAGCAATCCGCAGGTTGACGAGGTTGAGGACGGAGGGCGAGCAGCAATTCTTGAGGAACTTATTGTTGCTTTTGTCTATACGAATGCCCGAGAGCACCGGTACTATGAGGGCGTCAAGAATTTGGACAGTGAGATGTTGAGCACAATCAAACGCCTCGTATCGCATTTGGAAGTCCGGAAGCGTCGTACGCAGGATTGGGAGCGCGCAATATTGCAGGGGTACGCCACGTTTCGATATTTGCTCAAACACCGACAGGCAATTCTTAAGGTCGATCTCCATCAGCGTCAATTGAAAGTTATCAAGTGAGAACGCAACCGGACGTCGTTGCAGGATCCACCGTCCATGAAGCTTGGTATGCCTGTGCTGAACACCTTCTTGCACATCATGATCGACTGAACCTCGTGGTACATATCAGCAATGCACGCGACATCGACGACGAGGCGCTCAAGCAGTACGACCCGCGCTCAGTCGATGCTACAGCAATGTCCGTATTTGATGTGGCGACGACGATCTTTCCAAGCCCTAATGCGCGATGGGCGCTTAGTCCAGTCGAGTTCGCCGCGCACTATCTGCCGGTATATGCGCGGCTAAAGCGGAGAAAAGCCGCTGGTTGGGGATTCTACTTTCAACGTTTGGCAAGTTTTGGTAGAACGGAAGCGCCGCAGCTTGCGCGCGTCGTCGATGGACTGAGCAGTTGGGGTCATGGACATCACGGTGCCTTCGTAATTCATACATCTAGCGCCGAGGTAGATCGACCGCGGCCCCAAGGAGGGCCTTGTTGGCAGTACGGTCAGTTTATGGCGGACGGCGACACGTTGTCGCTCGCAGCTGTCTATCGATCACATGACTACTTTCACAAAGCACTAGGCAATTTTGTTGGTTTGTCCCGACTTCTAAGCTATGTGTGTAGCAAGACCGGTCACTCAGTCGGAACTCTCACTTGCTTTTCGACGTACGCCTTCCTTGGACCCCGTCGAGCGGCGACGGCGACGTTACTGAATTCTTAGAATGAGACATATGAAACTTAGCAAAGATAGCCTCTTCTCTGCGCTGGTGAACGATGTGCGGGCGTGTCAAAAGTGCGAGCGCATGTGCGATAGCACTCGTGTATTGAGCTTTGCCGCAGGCAACCTAAACGCCAGCGTGATGTTTATCGGCGAAGCTCCAGGGCGCCTTGGGGCCGATCAGACAGAAATTCCATTTCATGGCGATGCAGCCGGAAAGAATTTCGAGGACTTACTAACATTCGCCGGGATTCGGCGAGAGGCGGTGTTTATTACGAATGCCGCCCTCTGCAATCCAAAGGACGATCGAGGAAATAACTCAACACCGAGTATGCAAGAACTGCAAAACTGTTCTGCGTTTCTTCGCCGCCAGATAGAGGTGGTTGATCCGGTAATAGTTGTGACGCTCGGCGCAGCCGCGTTACGAGCGACGGACACACTAGAGGCGCACGGGTTGGAACTGTCTGTACATGTGCGAACGGCTAATCAATGGTTTGGTAGAACGCTTGTCCCGTTTTACCATCCTGGCCAGCGAGCGATGATTCATCGAAGCTATGCCAATCAGCGGTCTGATTATCAGTTTGTAGCCGAGCTCGCGCGGCGAACTGGTCGTGCCGCAAAGAAAGTGGGCGGAGCTACGAAAGCAGATGTCCTGGCTGCCTGTAGGTACTTCCTTAATGCGAAAGGCGAATTGTCATACTTTGAGTTGCATAAGCTCGTCTATTTGGCGGAATACTTGCATGTAAGAGCAACCGGGACTCGCCTTACCTCTGCGTTCTTCATCAGACAAAAGGACGGCCCTTATTGCGCAGACATTCATATCAGCCGGCTGAAACGTAGCGATCCATCAATTTCAACTGTAACGCGAGGGGAAAAGCTTTTTGTGCGGCTTCAAGGTGGAGGCCAGTCTCAGCTTCTTCCATCGCAGGAATCGTTGGAAGAGAAGCTGAAGGCAACCTTGGACGAGGTCATGACTCGGTACAGTTTTTCAACTGAAGCCGATCTTAAAAAGGCGGTCTATTTGACTGCGCCCATGAGACTGATGTTGCGCCGTGAGAAGCACGAGAAGATGAACCTCTACAACGCGCCCATCGACTTCATGGCGGCGCGCGCGGATTGAGCGGACGTGTAGGGGTTGCAGTGACATTTGTAGCAGCTAACAACCGCTTTTGACCACAACTTGCCATATGTTCTCAAAACGGCTACATTTGTTGCCGAACTGAGAACATGAAAAGCCTGATCAGCCACCTGCTGGGGGATACGCGCACCGCGATTCTGGCGGTGTTGCTGCTGCGGCCCGACGAGCCGCAGCACGTGCGCGAACTCGCGCGCCTGACCGGGGTGTCACCGGGAACCTTGCACCGGGAATTGACAGCATTGGAGTCGCTCGGGGTGCTGCGCCGCAACGCGGTCGGGCGACAGGTTTTCTTTGCTGCCAACCGCGAGTGCCCGGTGTTCGAGGAACTCGCCGGCCTGGTGCGCAAGACCGCCGGGCTGGTGGACGTGGTGCGCAACGCATTGCTGCCGCACGCCTCGCGCATCGGCGCAGCCTTCATCTATGGCTCGGTTGCGGCGGGCACCGAGACTTCGCGCAGTGATGTGGACGTGATGATCCTGGGCGAGCTTCCGTTTGCCGACGCGGTGAAGGCGCTGGCGCCGGCCCAGGCATCGCTGCGGCGGGAAGTGAACCCAACGGTGATGAAGTCCGCGGAGTTCCTGCGCAAGCGCCGCGCGAAAGACAATTTTGTAACGACGGTCTGGAAAGCGCCCCGGCTTTGGGTGATCGGCAGCGACCATGAGCTTGGATAATCTCGCCCGGATCGGGCAACTCAAGGCGCACACGCCGAACGCTGCGGAGACGTTGCGGCTGCTCGCGTCGGCTGAACGATTTCTCAAGGACGCGCACGTTGCCGGTCTCAGCGACGAAACCCGCTTCAACGTCGGTTACAACGCCATCATGCAGTGCGCGCTGGTCGCGCTGATGGCTTCGGGCTATAGGCCCGCCACGAGCGTGCCGGGCCATCACCAGACCATGATCCAATCGCTTCCGCTGACGCTGGCCCTGTCGAAAGACGACTGGCTGGTGTTGGATGCCTTGCGCCGGAAACGCAACATCAATGACTACTCGGGCGACCTGATCGACCCGGAGTCCGCGAGCGAATGCGTTGCCCGCGCGACAGCGCTGCTGGCGACTACACGCCGGTGGTTGAAACAACACCACCCGCAATTACTCGAACAGGCAAAATGAACTCCGCCACCATCGTCCAGAAGCTCTGGAATTACTGCAACGTGCTGCGCGGCGATGGCATGAGCTACGGCGATTACGCCGAGCAGCTTACCGCCTGGACTTGGAAACGCGCTGCTTCCAGTAGTCGATGAGCGCCGCGGTCGTGGACAACTTCAACGCGTCGGGCCCGCCGGCAAACGGGTGGCGTATGCCTTCGATCGCGGAAGACGTCTTCACCGACACCCATAAGGCCGACGCGGCTGCCGTGGGCGAGCGCAGGAAGGGGTTAGACTTGGAGAGCTTCATGCCGTGTATTTTAGGCGTTGAACGCGGCGCAACCAACAGAAAAATGAGTCCTTGATGAACAGCGCCACCATCGTCCAGAAGCTGTGGAATTACTGCAATGTGCTGCGCGACGACGGCATGAGCTACGGCGATTACGTCGAGCAGCTCACCTACCTTTTGTTCCTCAAGATGGCCGACGAGCGTTCGCGCCCGCCGTACGGCCAGCCCAGCCTGATCCCCAAGGACTACGCCTGGCCCGAGCTGTTGAAGCGCGACGGCGACAAGCTGTTCGATCACTACCGCCACACGCTGGAGAAGCTCGGCGCCGGCAAGGGCACGCTCGCCCTTATATTCAACAAGGCGCAGAACAAGTTCCAGGACCCGGCGAAGCTGCGCCGCTTGGTGGTGGACCTGATCGACGTCGAGAACTGGTCGGCCATGGGCGCGGACGTGAAAGGCGACGCCTACGAGGGCTTGCTGGAGAAGAACGCGCAGGATACGAAAAGCGGGGCGGGGCAGTACTTCACGCCGCGGGCATTAATTGCCGCGATGGTGGACTGCATCGCGCCTAAGCATGATGACACGATCTGCGACCCAGCTTGCGGCACCGGCGGCTTTCTGCTCGCCGCGCACAACTACGTGGTGAAACACAACCCCAACCTCACGCGCGACCAAAAGAAGCATCTGAAGGAGAACGCGCTGCGCGGCTGGGAGCTGGTGCAAAGCACTGCGCGCCTCGCGGCGATGAACCTCATGTTGCACGGCATCGGCTCGGACAAGGCTGTACCTATCGTGGTTGCGGACGCGCTCGCGGCCGACCCGGGCGAGCGCTTCGAGGTGGTGCTAGCCAATCCGCCCTTCGGCAAGAAGTCGAGCACCATGATCACCGGCGCCGAAGGCAAAGTGACAACCGAGAAGGACATCATCGAGCGCGACGACTTCTGGGCCACCACCTCGAACAAGCAGTTGAATTTCGTGCAGCACATCAAGACGCTGCTCGCGCAGCACGGCCGCGCGGCGGTGGTGGTACCGGACAACGTGCTGTTCGAAGGTGGCGCCGGCGAAACCATACGCAAGAAACTCTTGCACGAATGCGACGTGCACACGCTGCTGCGCCTGCCCACGGGCCTGTTCTACGCGCAGGGGGTGAAGGCGAACGTGCTCTTCTTCGAGCGCAAGCCCGCGAGCGAAACGCCGTGGACGAAAAAGCTCTGGATCTACGATTTGCGCACCAACAAGCACTACACGCTCAAGACCAGTCCGATGAAGCGCGAGGACCTGGACGAATTCGTCGCCTGCTACAACCCGGCGAACCGGCACCAGCGCAAGGCGACGTGGGCTGAGGCGCCGGACTCGAAATCCGGTGCCGGGCCCGAGGGGCGCTGGCGCGCGTACGACTACGACGAACTTATTGCCCGCGACAAAGCCAGCCTCGACATCTTCTGGCTCAGAGATGATGCGCTCGCCGACTCCGACAACCTTCCTCCGCCCGACGTGATCGCGCAGGAGATCGTCGATGACCTGGAGGCGGCGCTGGAGCAGTTCAGACTGATAGCAGCCGATCTTGGCGATGGTCGCTCAGGGGAGACTAGCGCATGAAAACGCGAGTGAACGGCATTGTCAGCGAGTATTTGGAGCGAGTTTCCTGGAAGATGCTGGAAAAGTACCGCCCCGATCTGCAATCGATGATTCGTGGCCACGCCGGTGTCTATGCACTGTACAAATCGGAAAAGCTCTACTACGTCGGCCTCGCCAGCAATCTGATGGGGCGCGTAAATCAGCACCTGAAGGATAGACACAAAGGCAAATGGGATCACTTCAGCGTCTATCTGACGATTGACGATGACCACATCCGACCGCTTGAGGCACTGGTGCTGCGCATAGTCGACCCGTCGGGAAATCGGGTGAAGGGGCGCCTGGGCGGCGCGACGGATCTTGCGCGAAAGCTGAAGCGCGAGATGGAAGAGCGGGTCCGGGACGAAACGGCAACACTCCTGGGCGGGCGCTTTGTTCGGCATAGACGGCGATCGAAAATGCGCTCGACGAAGGGAACAGTGATCCTCAAAGGCCTCGTCGAAAAGCGCCTTGTGCTTCGCGGATCTCACAAAGGTCAGGCTTATCGGGCCTCGCTCCGGCGCGACGGGCAGATTAGCTACAAAGGCAAACTATACGATTCACCTTCTGGGGTGGCGCGGTCGATTCTGGGGCGAGCCGCCAATGGGTGGAACTTCTGGAAGTACCGGAATGCGAAAGGGCAGTGGGTGAGGTTGGGGTCCTTGCGAGGATGACTGTGAGACTTCGGCGGCACCGTTCAGCAATATTCATGGATTGACAAATACGACGTACCTATCTGCCGTGACTCCCTATATGCTGGACGACGACCCGATTCGCTTGGCCGCATTTGCTGCGGTGAGCCGGCTCGTCGAGTTGCGCGGCGACCTTACCGCGCTCGATCTGAAAGCGGGCTTTCAATTCGAGGGCGAGCGCATCCCACTTATCAATCCGCAGCGGGGCATCTTCAAACCACGCCAGATGCCTCATTTGCTGTCGATAAGGACGGTGTTTCCCCGGTCTGGCGCACGGGTCTGGTACGACGATCAAACACAGGTGCACCGACAGATCTATGAGGGCGACGATGCGGTGGACTATGCGTTCATGGGGAATCGGCCAGACGCCGCGGATAACCGCTGGCTTCGTGAAGCCATGGAAAATCGCATACCGCTCATCTACTTTCTCGGCGTGGCGCCTGGCTACTATCAAGCATTCCTGCCGACGTACATCGTTGGTTGGGATGCGCGCACACTTAAGGCAAGAGTGGCGTTTGGTAGGGCTGCGCAATCTGATACACAACTTCTCGACAGTCTTACCGAGCGCAGGTACGCCCTGCGTGAGGTGAAGCAGAGGCTGCACCAGGCATCATTTAGAGAAGCGGTGATCGGCGCCTACAAGGGGCGTTGTGCGCTGTCGGGATTGCCGGAGCCCTTGTTGCTCGATGCGGCACACATCATCGCGGACAAGGATGAACGCTTAGGGCAGCCGGTAGTTCCGAACGGCATACCGCTTTCCAAGATTCACCACGCGGCATTCGACGCTCATTTGATCGGCATCGACCCGGACTACCGTATCCACGTTTCAGACCGACTATTGTGCAAGAACGACGGTCCTTTGCTCGATGCGCTGAAGCGCCTCGATCATGGGCAACTCCATTTGCCGGCGCGGTTGAAAGACCGGCCCGACCGAGACCGGCTGGCTGCGCGATATGAAATCTTCAAGGCGGCGGCGTAGCATTCTGGGCCTGGGACCATCTGGTCCAATTGCGTATTCGTCGCCGAGCTGAGCAGGCGGAACGGAAGATGGCCATGCGCTTCTGGGTAGGTGTCACCGACAAGAGCTGGTTTGAATACCTGCGTGCACGCTCGCCTGACGAGGTCAATTTCTGGCAGCCGGCGCCGCGGCGACTTGCGACCTTCCTTGAGCCTGGCGTGCCGTTTCTGTTTAAGCTCCACGCTCCGGACAATTGCATTGTCGGAGGTGGTTTCTTCGTCCGCTTTAGCGCGCTCCCGGCGCGCTTAGCGTGGGAGGCATTTGGCGAAAATAACGGCGTTAGCGACTACCAGGCCCTTCGCCAGCGGCTCGAGCGATATCGCGGCGCGGTGCGCGGCGATCCCGAAATCGGCTGCAACATACTCAACAGGCCATTCTTCTTCAAACAGGGCGACTGGATTCCAATGCCGAAGAGCTGGGCGCCGAATATCGTGCGCGGGCGCACGTTCGATACGGCCGTGAACGAAGGCCTTTCTCTCTGGAATACGGTGTCTGCTCGCTTGCGCGAGCGCGCGGCGCAGGATTTGGAAGGGGTTGAGGCGCAGCGCTATGGTGCCGACTATCTGACGCACGCCCGCCTAGGTCAGGGAGCGTTCCGCGTGCTGGTAACGGATGCGTATCACCGACGTTGCGCTATTACCGGTGAGCGTACGCTGCCTGTTCTGGAGGCCGCGCATATTCTGCCTTTCGCGAAAAGCGGACCTAACCTGGTAAGCAACGGATTGTTGTTGCGTTCGGACCTGCATACACTCTTCGATCAGGGGTACCTGACGATTGCGGAAGACGGGCGCGTGGAAGTCAGCAGCCGCATCAAGGAAGAATTTGAAAACGGCCGCGAGTATTACAAGCACCATGGGGAACGGTTGCTGGTTGTGCCGGAGCGGCAGGAAGATCGGCCGGCGCCGGACTTCCTGCGCTGGCATAGGGAGTCGTTGTATCTAGGGTAGTTTAATGGCGAAAAAGCGCAATGACGCCTTTGACGATCTGATCGACGTCGCCGCGATCCTGCCATGGTGGGCTGGTGCCGCACTTGCTCTTGCCTCGTATTTGATCCTGCACCTGGTGGCGGGGATGCCGGTTTCCGCACCCAAAGGATTGCAGGGACTCGGCGATGTCATTGTTGGTCAATTCGTCAGGGTCTTAGCGATGTTTGGGCAGTATTTATTGCCGATCGCATTTCTATGCGGTGCAGTAATCTCCGCGATCCGCCAATTGAAGCGCGGTCCAAACAACCATCGCAATACGAGCCCATTCGACGATTATCTGGAGCAGAACAGGAATAGGGTAGATAGGTCTTCCGGTGCGGATTTGCCGCAGAATCAGCGAAAAGAGCCAAGTTGGGGATCGGCCCCGCCCGACTCCACGGCAGAAGCCAATATCGATACCACGCGCTGGCCGCCTGAGCTGCTAGCCGCGCTCGAATGGAAACGTTTCGAGGAGGTCTGCGCCGGTCTATTCGAACGACTGGGCTTCGAAACCAAGATGCAAAAGCGTGGCGCCGACAGCGGTATCGACATTTGTTTGTTTCAATCCTCGTCGAATTTGCCGGCCGCCATCGTCCAGTGCAAAGCTTGGAAGCAAAATGTTGGTGTCAATCTCATTCGAGAGTTGCGCGGCGTGATGGCAGCCGAAGGCGTGAAGGAAGGAATTTTCGTCACTAGCGGCGGCTACACAGATGATGCAGTCGCGTTTGCGAGCACGAACCATATCGATCTAATGGACGGGAAGGCGGTGCTTGCTGCGATCCGCAAGCTCTCCGAAGAGCAACAGGCTAGCCTGCTGCGTCTTGCCACCGACGGTGACTACACGACACCAACCTGTGCCTCCTGTGGCGTGAAGATGGTGTTGCGGACGCCCAAGTCCGGTGGGAGCAAACCGTTCTGGGGCTGCGTGAACTATCCTAAATGCACGATGAAATTGAACGTGGCTAGAGCGTAGCGCCTAGGAGAGAGCGCGATGCTTATGTTACTCAATGTGATCGCTCTTGGCTAAATTATGCCTGGCACATAGGGTGTCTACATCAAGAGCCCGAAAGCGATGTAGACCTGATGGTCGAGTCCCTGCCGGACAGCCGCACCTCGCTATTCGACATCACGGCGATGCAGGACGAATTCTCCGAAGCGCTCGGCGGCCGCAAGGTGGACATCGCCACGCCGGAAATCCTGCGCAATCCTTTCCGCCGGGATGCCATTGTCCCGGATCTGAAGCTGATCTATGCAGCCTGAGAGCCGCGACCGGGCCTATCTATGGGACATGCTGCAGGCCGCTGGCTGAATGGGTGGCAAGCCGTTCTTAATTAAAAAAGCTAGGCGCGGACCTGGCTGACCAGCGGAAAGTTCTCGGGATGGCGGATAGACTCAACGGCCAAATCGACATCCAGTTCGGGCCAGTAGAGATGGTTCGCGGATGGCAGTTCGACATGAAGAATTTTGGCAACTGTGACATCCCGAAACCACGGAAATGCCTCGAATGGCAGGAACAGCTCTTCGTCCTCCAGCAATAGCCAGAAGCCATGCTGCGAGATGTTGGTTACTTCAACCGGAGAAGTGCTTACGCCACGCGCTGCGGATGTCATGTTCGTGCTCCTGAACCAGGCGGAGTGCCTCGTTAATTTCTCGCTGAGAAAGTCCGACCGCTTGGGCTAGCTCGACAGTTGGTTCAAGCCAGAATTTGGCTTCACCGCTTCGCCCCTGAACGTGTATATGTATTCTCGATTCTTCCCGCGAAAAGAAGAGAAGTAGAAACGGAACCCGCCTTCGCGAAAAACCGTTGGACTCATGTGCGAGATGATACCCGCAACGCTCGCCCGGGGAAACGGCCGCGAGTGCGAGGCCTGGGCAATCCTCGCCTATTTCTCCCCCACCGGCTCCCTGACCGCAAACGCCACCAGCGCCGCCAGCGCCAGCATCACCCCGCCGACGGTGGCGAAGCCCGCCTTGAGCGAAAAGGTCGCGAACATCGCCGCGGCCATCGGGCCGACCATGAACGCGATCGCCTGGGCGCTGCTGCCGATGCCGAAGGCGGTGCCGCGCCGCTCGCGGCTGACGTTGAGCGCGATCATGGTGTTGGTCGCGGGCATCATCGATGCGTTGAGGAACGAGGCGAGGGTGAAGGCGAGCACGTAGAGCCAAACCGAGCTCGCGAGCGCGAGCAGCAGGTGCGCCGCCGCGGTGAGCACGCAGCTGACGGCGAGGATGTCGCGCAGGCGCCAGCGCTTGAAGTAGCGCATCGACAGCACCATCACGCCCGCCGCGCTGGCGATGCCGCCGAGGGTGAAGGCGAGGCCGGTGGCTTCGGTGACCTGCGCGCCGGCGATGTCCTTCAGCGCGATCGGCGTGGACACGGAGCGGAACGTGGTCAGCGCGAACAGCGCGAAGTAGAGCAGCAGCGCCAGCGCGAATTGCAGCGTCGGCTTGAACGGCGCGAGCGCGGCGGCCGCGCCGGAGAGGTCGAGCTCCTTCTTGCGCACCGTGTCCGCGGGCACGAGGAAGATCACCGCGGTCGCCACCATGGTGATCAGCAGCCCTGCGGTGAAAATCGCGCCGCGGTAGCCGAAGCCGATCGCCATGGCCGCGCCGACCGCCGGCCCGATCGCGCTGCCGAGGTACTGCGAGCCGGAGACCACGTTGAGCGCGTCCCTCACCTTGGTGTCGGGCACGCTCACGCTGGTGAGCGCCACCGCCGCGGGCACGAAGCCCGAGAGCAGGCCCTGCAGCCCGAGCGCGATGCCGATCTGCCAGGGTGCGTTGATGATGCTGATCACGAAGGTGGTGAGCGCGGCGAAATAGACCGCGCGCACGAACATGGTCTTGCGTCCGAACCGGTCCGACACCAGCCCCCACAGCGGCCCGCCGATCAGCCGGCCCGCGCCCTGCGCGCTCGCGCCGATCGCCACCCACAATATCGCCGCGGCCTCGTCCCTGGCGCCGACCTGCAGCATGTACAGCGGCAGGAACGGGAACCACACGTTCATCAGCAGCGAGGTGGTGCCGGTGGAGGCGGCGATGGCGATGACCGCGCGCCGCTGCAGGGCGCGCGCGGCGTCGGCGATCTTGTCGGTCATGGCGTATCGGCAGCCGGGTCTTCGAGCAGCAGCATGCTGCCGGCGGGCAGGCAGCGCTTGAGTTCGCCCAGTTCCGGCGCGTTGCGGAACGCGATGCCGACGGCCTGGGCCGCTTTCGCCTCGGCGGTCAAGGGCTAATCCAGCGGCATGCCGCTGTCGCGCACCGCGGTCTTCCACACTTCCACCTGCTCCCTGGTGTAGGCGGCCAACTCCTCGGGCGTGGAGACCTGCACTTCGAACGCCTGGCGCTCGATCTGCGCGCGCACCTCCGGCCGCTTGAGGATCGCGGTGAGCTCGCGCTGCAGGCGCGCGACGATCTCCGGCGGCAGCTTCGCCGGCCCGAAGAACCCGGCCCAGGGCACGATCGAAAGTTTGGGCGCGCCCGCCTCGGTCATGGTCGGCGCGTCGGGCGCGGCGGGGCTGCGCTGCGGCAGCAGCGTCGCGAGCACGCGCAGGCGTCCTTCTTTCGCCGGGCCGAGCGCGTTGGTCGGCGTGGCGAACATCAGGTGCACGCGCCCGCTGACGAGGTCGATGGTGGCGGGGCCTTCGCCCTTGTAGGGCACGCGCACCATGTCGAGCTTGGCGTAGCTCGCGAGCTGCACCGCCGCCATGATGCCGGTGGTGGTGGCGCCGGCGTAGTTGAGCTTGCCCGGGTTGGCGCGGATGTAGTCGATCAGTTCGTTCACGCTTTTCGCCGGCACCGACGGGTGCGTGAACAGGAAGTACGAGAAGGTGCCGACCTTGGTGATCGGGGTGAATGCGCTGACCGGGTCGTAGGGCGGGGTCTTGCGCATCGCCGGCACCGCCGACATGGCGCTGCTCGTCGCCAGGAACAGCGTATAGCCGTCGGGCGGCGCCTTCATCACCGCGTCGGCGGCGATCGCGCCGTCGGCGCCGGGGCGGTTCTCCACCACCACCGGCTGGCCCAGCGCCTGCGCCAGCGGCTGCGAGATGATGCGCATGATGGTGTCGGCCGCGCCGCCTGCGGGAAAGGGCACCACCACCTTCACCGCCTTCGCCGGGTACTGCGCCGCGGCCGGCGCCGCGGCGAGGGCGAGCGCGATGCCCGCCGCAATGGCCGTCAGTAGTTTTCGCATCATGGTCCTCTCCAGGTTAAGGCGGCTTTTGCGCAGCGCACGTGCATCGATGGTCCGCCGCGCCGATTATGCGCCGGCGGCGCTAGCCGCGGCCATACGGCCGCGTTGCGCTCATACGCACGCTGATGCCGATGCGCGCGGCGGCGTCGATCAGGCGGTCGAGGCTGAAGATGTCGTCGCCCCGGCGCAGCCGGCTCATCTGGCCGGCGGACAGGCCGAGTTGCGCCGCGGCTTCGCCGTCGCGCAGCTTCAGTTCGGCGATGCGGCCGAGGATGCGCTCGCGCAGTTGCGCGCGCAGCGGGGCGCTGGGGGATGTGGCGGGCATGGTCTGGACCTCCTCGTTGACTTGCCAATTTTAGCACTATTGCGTGGCGGAGCGCCAGGCCTGGTCTGGGTATGCGCATTTTAATGTTTGTAAATCCGCTTCGCGCCGGCTGGCCCGGATCGATGGCGCGCGTGGCGCGGCCTTGCCCTGGCTGGATTTGACTTCGCGGGCGCTGCCGCGTCCAATGTGGATCAGAACCTCCACCTGCGGGGCAGGGTCCGCGGGGGCAACCGGGCTGCTTGTGCGTTTTGCGCGGGAGTGACGACATGTGGAAAGTCTATGGATTGTCCAAGGCCGGCGAGCGTGTGGAATTGCGCGATACCGTGTTTGCGGGCGAAGCGCCCAGCGCCCAGCTGGTGCGGGAAGTCGCGGGCGGGTTGGGGGACGGATTCGCGCCGGCACTTAGCCATTTGTCGGAAGAGGCCCGGCAGGCGAGAGAGCGGCCGCTGCCCTGGCGCGACAGCCTTTCGCTCTGGGGGAGTGATATCGAAAAGGAGCTGGCCGAATTCGGCTACGAGCCGCCCTACTGGTTCGGCGACGAAGACGACATTCGCATGCGCTTGCACATGCAGGGGCCGGATCTCGGGCTGTTCGCGCGCATCGAGGGCGAGGATGTGCAGATCGGATCTGCGCGCCATGCCCGTCTGTTCTTCGTGATTCCGGCGCGACTGGAGTTCGAGGCATACGAAATCGAGTGGGACGAAAAGGACGCGGAAGAGACCGGCCTGCCGGCGGGGCGTATCGACGATTTCGATTATGTCGTCGAATGGCGCGCCTACTTCGGAGAACAATCCGCGATCATGGACGGCCTCAGCGCACTGCGGCGCAGGATTACGGGCGGGCTCGAGCGAACGGCGCGCATCGCGATGGGCGGCGCCGGGGTGATCGTCGGCACGGTGCTCGCCGGCTGGTGCTGGTTGATGCGGCGGCAAATGGGCGATCCTGCAAGGCACGTGCGCCGGCTCTGGTTCGACCGGATGCTGAAATCGGAGCTGGGCCAGTGCAAGGACCTGCGCGATCTGGGCGATGCGCAGGCGGAGAAATGCGCGATCGTGCTCGTGCACGGCACGATCTCCTGCGCGGGCGCGATCATCGCGCAGCTTCCCGCCGGCGCGACGCGCGGCTGGCACCGCTTCGAACACGATACGTTCAAGCCGGTAGCGGCGAACGCGGAGCGATTGGCGGAGCTGCTGCAGCAGAAGCTCCCGCAGTCTCGCGTTCTCCTGGTTTCGCATTCGCGCGGCGGGCTGGTGTCCACGCTCGCCGCGATGCTGTTGCAGAAGCGGGGGCGGCGCGACATCGAAGTGTTCGCGGTCGGCACGCCCTTCGGCGGGACGCCGGTGGCGATGCTCGGCGGCGCGGCAATCGGGCTATTCGCCCGGCTCGGCAGCATGTCGATACAGGGCGTGGCGCAATGCAGCCTCGTAACCGCGGCTCTGGCGCGTATCCTCGCGTTTCAGTCGGGCGCGCCGCGCGGCATCTCCGATATGTGCCCCGGCGAGTCATTTCTTGCCGCCTTGCCGCTGGCCGCGTCCGGCGTTGCCGGCACTACCTATGGCGCCGCGTTCGATATCAATGGCGCGCAGACGGCGATGGGCGCATTTGCCGTGAGCGCCGCGGGAAAGATATTCAGTGGCGCGCCGAACGATCTGGTGGTTGCGCTTGCTTCGACAAATATGAGTACGTGGCCGGCTGGAAAGCCGCTGGGATGCGGTCACACGGAATACTTCCGCGAGCCCTCGCTCCTGGATGAGATTCGGATGTGGGGCCTGAATTGCGCGGTGGACGCCGCCCGCGCCGGGGGACGAGCAGCGCCGCCTGTGCTCTGACTCAGCGCGAATCGCTGAATAGCGCCTTGAGGCCCGGCAGTGCGGTCTGCACGGCGCGCTCGCCTTCTTCGATCGCTTCCCGCGCGCGATGGAAATCGAGCAGGCCGACGTGCGCGACGCGCGGGGACACGATCGCATCGGGCGGATCGCCCGCCATGCGGCTGCGCGTGACGCGCACCTGCATGATGTTGACGCTGGTGGCGACGACTTCGAGGATCGAGGGCAGGCGCGGCGCGTCGTCTTCCGCGTCCGCTTTCGCCGGCATCAGCGTGGCGAGGCGCTGCTGCAGCTTGCGCCGCCATTCGCTCGGCTCGGCCGCGGGCGCCTCGGTGTCGAGCTCCTCGCGCAGGCGGCGCCCGAGCACGTCGGAGCTCAGGTCGACTGCGATCACGATGTCGGCGCCCATCGCGCGCGCGAGCGACACCGGCACCGGGTTCACCAGCGCGCCGTCCACCAGCAATCGCCCCTCGTGCGCGACCGGACGGAACAGCGCGGGCAGCGCGATCGAGGCGCGCACGGCGGCGATGGTCGAGCCTTCGCGCAGCCACACCTCGGTGCCGCTGTCCAGGGCGGTGGCCACCGCGCCGAAGGGCACGGGCAATTCCTCGATCGGGCGGTCGATGAAGTGCTGGTTGAGGAACTTCATCAGGCGCTCGCCCTTGATCATGCCGCCGCCCATGCGCACGTCGAGCAGCCCGAGTATGTCCCGGACGCCCAGGCCGAGCAGCCATTGCTCGAACGCCGCGAGCTCGCCCGCGACATAGGCCGCGCCCACCAGCGCGCCGATGGAGGTGCCGCACACCAGGTCGGGGCGGATGCCCACGGCTTCGAGCGCGCGGATCACGCCCACGTGCGCCCAGCCGCGCGCCGAGCCGCTGCCCAGGGCGAGCCCGACGCGCGGCTTGCGCCGGGGGATTGCGCGCGGGCTGCGGCGGGTGCTCACGTAAGGCCTCGCCGCTTGACCCTGCGCATTAAGCTGCCTCGGCGTGGAGGCGCACTCCGAGTGCGCGTGCGACCTTGAGAATGGTTGCGAAGCTCGGATTGCCGTTCGCCCCCAGCGCCTTATAAAGGCTCTCGCGGCTAAGGCCGGCATCGCGCGCAACCTGGGACATGCCTTTCGCGCGCGCGATGTCGCCCAGCGCGCGCGCGATGCCGGCCGCATCGTCGGGCGCATCGGCGAGCCACGCATCCAGATATGCCGCCATCTCTTCGGGCGTGCGCAGCTGATCCGCGACGTCGTAGGGTATGGTCTTGGTCTTCCTGGTCGATTTGCTAGAGGACTTGGGCACTTTATTTACTCCTGCAGATTCTTCGCGAGCGAAACGGCAGCCCTGATATCCTGCTGCTGCGTCGACTTGTCGCCGCCCGCGAGAAGGATGATGAGTTCGCCGCCCCTAACCGTGTAGTAGACGCGGTAGCCGGGGCCGAAATCGATTTTCAACTCCGACACGCCGCCCGCCAGGTTCCGATGCTGCCCGGGATTGCCATAGGCCAGTCGATCTACGCGCACCTGAATGCGGGCGCGGCCCGCGCGATCCTTGAGCGCGTTGATCCAGTCGCGGTAGATCTCGGTCATCAGCACGCGCATTCGGATAGTGTATCCTATAGGCTACGTCTGTCAAGTGCTACAAGCGGCCGATTTGCCCGTAAGATGCTCGCCATGCCGCGCCCGACGATGCACTGGTCTTCGCTGCTTTCGCACCAACGCCTGGGCGGCGCGCCCGCGTCCGTCGGAGGGCCGCGCTCGGATTTCCAGCGCGACTTCGACCGCATCGTGTTTTCCTCGGCGTTTCGCCGCCTGCAGGACAAGACGCAGGTGTTTCCGCTGGCGAAGAACGACTATGTGCGCACGCGGCTCACGCACAGCCTCGAAGTGGCCTCGGTCGGGCGCTCGCTCGGCGTGCTCGCGGGCGACCATGTGCTGCGCGCGCAGCCCGAGCTCGCCGCGGCGGGCTACGGCGCCGCCGACTTCGGCGCCATCGTCGCCGCGGCCTGCCTCGCGCACGACATCGGCAATCCGCCTTTCGGCCATGCGGGCGAGGCGGCGATCCAGTCCTGGTTCAACGCGTCCGAGCTCGGCCGCGCGGTGCTCGCGCGGCTTGCGCCCGCGCGGCGCGCCGACTTCGCGCGCTTCGAAGGCAACGCGCAGACCTTTCGCATCCTCGCGCGCCTGGGCATGCCCGACAACGCCGGCGGCATGCAGCTCACCTGCGCCACGCTCGCCGCGGTGGCGAAGTATCCGCGCGCGGCCGCGGCAGCCGGCGCGCCGGGCGTCGGCATCTCGGGCAGGAAGCACAATTTCTTTCACGCCGACCGCGAGCGCTTCGCCGCGGTGGCGCAGGCGACGGGCCTGCTGCGCCGCGAAGCGCAGGACGACTGCTGGTGCCGCCATCCGCTCGCCTTCCTGGTGGAGGCTGCGGACGACATCAGCTATTGCGTGATCGACGTCGAGGACGCGTTTCGCGCGGGCGAGATGCGCTACGCCGAAATCGAGCCGCTGTACCGCGGCGTGGTCGGCGATGCCGCCGCCTGGGCCAAGGCCGCGGCGATCGCCACCGACGAGAAGCGCGTCGAGTACCTGCGCGCGCGCACCATCGACACGCTGGTGGGCGAGGCCGCGGCCGCGTTCGCCGCGCGCGAGCCGGCGATGCTCGCGGGCGCGTTCGACGAGGAGCTGATCGCGGTGATCCCGCACGCGGCGGCGCTGGAGGCGTTTCGCACGCTCGCGCGCGAGCGCGTGTACCAGTCGGCGGTGGTGCTGAACCTGCAGAGCCCGGGCGCGGCGGTCCTGGGCGAGCTGCTCGATGCCTTCGTCGGCGCGGTCGAGGTGGCGGCGACCGATCTCGCGCTGCCGCAGGCGCGCGCGGTGCTAGACATCCTGCCCGACCAGTTCCTCGGCGCCGAGGGCAGGCCCGCGGCCGAGCTGTATGCGCGCGTGCTCGCGATCACCGATTTCATTTCCGGCATGACCGATTCCTATGCGGTGGCCGTGGGGCAGCGCATCCGCGCCCTGGGCGAGGGCGGGGCGCGCTAGCGTGGCCCGCGCGCCTGCGCACGCCGGCCGAAAACGTAGCGCGGGGCCCAGCGCATGAAGCTCGCGCTGGTGACCAATGCCGCGGCGGTGCCGCATGCGCGCGCGCTGCACATCGAAAACCTGATTGCGGTCGCTGCGCCGGGGGCGCAGTGCCTGCGCACCAGCATGCCCGGTGACACCGTGCCGCTGGTGCGCAAGGCCATCGCGGCGGGCGCGACGCGCATCCTCATCGCCGGCGGCGACGGCACGGTGCACGAGGCGGCCAACGCGCTCATCGGCACGCAGGCGGAACTCGCGGTGATCCCGGCCGGCACCGGCAACGACTATGCGCGCAGCCTCGGCGTGCCGCCCGGCATCGACGCGGCGGTGGAATTCGCGCTGCGCACGCCGGCGCTCGCCACCGACGCGGGCGAGCTCGCCTACACCGGCGCGGACGGCAGCGCGCAGCGGCGCGTGTTCGTCAATATCGCCGAAGCAGGCTTCGGCGCGCATGTGGTGCGCTATGCGCGCAGCACCGCGAAATTCGCTTATCCCTGGCTCGCCTATCAGCTGGCGATCCTCGCCGCGCTCGCCACGCTGCGCCGCGCGCAGGTGAGCGTGAGCGTCGACGGCGCGCCGGCGCGCACGGTGGCGAGCAGCAACCTCATCGTCGGCATCGGCCAGTATTTCGGCGGCGGCATGCGGCCGCTGCCCGGCGCGCTGATCGACGACGGCTGCTTCGACGTGGCGCACATCCGCGACGCCTCGCGCTTCGAGATCGCGCGCCAGGCGCCGATGCTCAGGAACGGCATCGATCCGGATCATCCCAAGGTCGACCAGTGCCGCTGCCGCGCGCTGCGCGCCGAGAGCGCGCAGGCGGTGCCGCTCGAGGCGGACGGGGAGTGGCTCGGCTTCCTGCCCGCGAGCTTCACCCAGCTGCCCGGGGCGCTGCGCGTGGTGCGAAAACCGGCGCCGCGACGCGATCACGGCGCGATCGAGGAGGCGAACCGGTGACGCTTGCATGGTTCGCGGCGGTGGGCCGGCCGTGCGCCGCGGGACTGCGCGGCGGATTCAGTCCGGCCTACGGTTCGGTTCCTTGACCGCAATCACAGAGCGGTCGGTTTGAAAGGCCTAATCTCAATGCTGCGGCGGTGGCCGGCCTGGCGCTGATGGCGCGCATTCGAAATGTTCGCGCGGCGACGGGCCGATCTCCTCCGCCGGATTCGCGGCAATCGGGTATCCGCGGCTGCAGCAGCTTTGTAACAGGAGGCACGCATCATGTACAAAAGGATTTTGGTACCCGTCGATGGAAGCCCGGCTTCCAATCTTGGCCTCGATGAGGCGATCAAATTGGCCAAGGAACAGGGCGCCAGGTTGCGCCTGTTTCATCTGGTGGACGAATACGTCGCCGTAAGCAGCCCCGGGAGCATGAGCTTCTCCACTGCCGATGATCTGTTCGAAACTTTGCGTCAAGGCGGCAGGAAGATCCTCGAAGCAGCGCAGCTCCGGGTCCGGCGCGGTGGACTTGAGCCGGACTCGGTCATGCTCGAGAGTATCGGCGGCAGCGCCGCGGACTTCATCGTGGAGCAGGCGAAGAAGTGGCGCGCCGACCTCATCGTTCTGGGCACCCACGGCCGCCGCGGCGTCAAGCGCCTGGTCATGGGAAGCGATGCCGAGCAGGTGGTGCGGACGGCGCCCGTACCGGTGCTGCTGGTGCGAGCAAAGACTGCAGCGCGCGTGCCGCGCAAACCGCGCGGAGCGCGTCGGTGATGCGACGCTGGCAGGACTGGGCCGATATCCTGCTGGGTTGCTGGCTGGCGGTCTCGCCTTGGCAAATGGGCTATACGCTGAACGGGACCGCGACGGCAAATGCGTGCGGGCTGGGGGCCGTGCTGATCATATTCAACCTGATATCGGTATACAGGCTGGTGGATGAGGGGCAGGAAATTTTCAATATACTGCTTGGCATTTGGCTTATCTGCTCCCCGTATGTGCTGGGATTCGCGCTCGACAAACAGCCGGCCGGCAACGCTATCGTGGCGGGGCTGGTGGTTGCCGTCCTTGCCGTCTGGCAGATTTACGATGCCCTCGGATCCGGGGGGAAATGACTTGTCCGCGTCGCGCATGCGGTGCACGAATGGCCACTGAGCGGGCCGCGACGAGCGGGCGGGGCGGGTTTGCGATCGAAACGGCGAAGCTGACGCGCCGTTTCGGCGGCTTGATCGCGGTGGATGAAATCTCCGTGGCAATCCCGTACGGGGAGATTTTCGGACTGCTCGGCGCCAACGGCGCGGGCAAGACGACGCTGATCAAGATGCTCACCACCCTGTTGGCGCCGACATCCGGGGACGCGCAGGTGGGCGGCTTCGGCATCCTCGCATCTGCGGCGCGGGTCAGGGGGTGCATCGGTTACGTGCCGCAGCTGCTGTCGGCCGACGGCGCGCTGACGGGCTACGAGAACCTGCGCCTTTCGGCGAAGCTCTATGCGGTGCCCCGAGCGGAAATGCGCGCGCGCATCGACGAAGCACTCGAGTTCATGGGGCTCGCCGATTCGTCGGACAAGCTGGTGAAGACCTATTCCGGCGGCATGATCCGAAGGCTGGAGCTGGCGCAGGCGATGCTGCATCGTCCGGCGATCCTGTTCCTCGACGAGCCGACGATCGGGCTGGACCCGATGGCGCGCCATTCGGTGTGGGACCGCCTGCGCGAGCTGCGGCGCGACTACGGCATGACGGTGCTCATTACCACCCATGACATGGAGGAAACCGAAGCGCTTTGCGACGAGCTCGCGATCCTGCATGCGGGGCGCGTCGCCGTCGTCGGAAAACCGGCCGAGCTGCGCTCGGGGCTGGGCGCGGGCACGAGCATGGACGAGGTGTTCGCGCACTACGCCGGCGGCGGCATCGGCGAAAGCGGCAATTTCCGCGACATCGTCCAGACCCGCAATACGGCCCGGCGCCTGGGCTGAGGACGATTTCATGGACCGGTTCCTGCGCGAGAGCGCCGCCATCGCCCAAGTGGAACTGATCAAGCTCGTGCGGGATCCGACCGAAGTGTTCTCGCGCGCGGTGCAGCCGGTGCTGTGGCTGGTGGTGTTCGGCCAGGTGCTCGCGCATGTGCATGGCATCTACACCGGCGAGGTCGGCTACCTCGCCTTCATTACGCCGGGCATACTCGCGCAGAGCGTGCTGTTCAGCGCCATCTTCTACGGTATCGCCGTGATCTGGGAGCGTGATCTGGGCGTGGTGCACAAGCTGCTGGTGAGCCCGGCAAGCCGCATCTCGCTGGTGTTCGGCAAGGCGGTTTCCGCCGGATTCCGCGGCCTGGTTCAGGCGACGGTCATTTACCTTATCGCGTTCTTCATGCACATCACGCTGCGACAGGAACCCCAGGCGATCCTGGGCGTGCTTGCGGGCGTATTGCTCGGGTCGGGGCTGTTCGCCACTTTTTCGCTGATCATCGCCTGCATCGTGAAGACGCGCGAACGCTTCATGGGCATAGGCCAGCTTCTGACCATGCCGATGTTCTTCGCCAGCAATGCGATTTATCCGCTCGACATCATGCCCGGCTGGCTGCGCGCGGTGGCGCAGCTCAATCCGCTCACCTACCTGGTCGACGCGCTGCGCGGCTTCATGATCGTGGGCGGCGAGACCGTGCACGGCTACGGCGTGGACTTCGCCGTGTTGCTGGCGGCGTTCGCCGTGCTGCTCATGATCGCGGTGAAGCTGTATCCGACGCTGGTGGAATGAGCGTGGCTGCGATGGGCCGGCGGTCTGGACTACAATCGCAGTAGACAGGATGAGGGGCAGACATGCAGGCAGCCTGGCTGGAAGCGGTGGGCGCGCCGCTGGAAATCAAGGAGGTGTCCGACCCGGTCGCGGCGCCCGCGGGCGTGGTCGTGCGCGTGCTCGCGGTGCGCGCCTCCGCGTTCGCGCTCGCCGACATCGACAAGGCGATCGCCGCGGCAAAAAGCCTCGGCGGCCTCGATTACGCGCTGCTGCTGCCCAATGGATAAGCGCGTCGCGCCGTTCGTGCAGTTCCCGCCGCGCGCAGGCAGGCGGCGTTTTCTCAAGACCGCGGGTGCGCTCGCGCTCGCGCTGGGGCACCCCTCGCTGCTGCGCGCCGCCACCGATCTGCCCATCGCCGATGCGCACTCGCACGTCGGCATGTTCACCCCGCGCATGCTGGGCGCCTCGCTCAAGGCCGAGATGCAGCAGTCCGGCGTGATGCTGCTCGCCTGGAGCATCGTCGGCGACCGGCGCTGGACCACGCGCACCAGTGCCGGCATCGAGCAGCGCGCGGTGCCGGCCGCCGGCGCGCAGGCGGCCCTCCTGCGCGAAGAGCTCAAGCGCATGCGCGCCTATCTCGCGAGAATCGACCTGGGCCATGTGCAGACGCCCGCGGACATCGAGCGCGCGCGCGCGGGCACGCCCCTGGTGGTGATCGCGCTCGAGGGCGCGGGCTTCGCCGCCGACAGCCTGGCGCTGCTCGACGAGGCCTATGCCGAGGGGCTGCGTCACCTGCAGCTGGTGCATTACATCCGCAACGCGCTGGGCGATTTCCAGACCGAGCCGCCGCAGCACCAGGGCATGACTGCGCTCGGCGCGGACCTGATCAAGGGGTGCAACCGCCTGGGCATACTGGTCGACCTCGCGCACGCGACCAATGCGGTCATCGACAAGGCGCTGGAAGTCTCCGCCACGCCCCTCATCTGGTCGCACAGCGCGATCACCGACACCGAGTACGGCTGGACGCAATCGTCGGCGCGCTCGCGCCTGCTGCATATCGACTATGCGAAGAAAATCGCGCAGCGCGGCGGTGCGGTCGGACTGTGGTCGCTCAAGGCGACGGTAAAGAGCAGCCCGGCCGGTTACGCGGACGAGCTCATGCGCATGGTCGACGCGATCGGGCCGGAGCACGTCATGTTCGGCACCGATCTGGACGGGGTGGGCAGGTTCGGCGTCATGGACGGCCTGGGCGATCTGCGCAAGGTCGCCGAGCTGCTGCGCGAGCGCGGCGTGGACGACAAGACGCTGCGCGCGATCTGCTTCGACAACTACGCGCGCTGCCTGCGCACGGCGATGCAGGCGCGCCAGGCCTGAACGGGGGCGCGACGCCCGTGCGCGCCCGGGCTGAGGGCTACTGCTTCTGCGCCACCACGCGGCCCTGCGCGTTGACGAATACGCGGTAGCGCATGCCGTTGGAGCAGGCGGCGACGTGGTCGTTGTCGGCTTTTTTCTGCGCGCTCACGACCTTGCCGCAGGGCAGTCCGAGCAGCGCGATCACGCTGGTGAGGTCATTGAGCTGCGCCGCGTCTTCCGCGGCCGGCGCCGGGATGGCGAACAGGGCCGCCGGCGCGACGCGCAATTGATCTGGCGCAAAAGCCCGCGCCTTAGGTACCGATTCGCGCCGGCCGGATAGGTTCGAATTGACATATCTCAAATTGCGCCGCCATCGCACCAATACCATCGCAGGAGCGTACAGCGGAGTACCCGCGGAAAACGCGGCGCCTCGCGCCGAGTGCACGTTCCCATGACGAACAATTCCACCATCAGCGATATCCCGGTCCGGCGCGTGGCCGCCAGCTCCATCGTTGCCCGCGCCGCGCAGGAGATCGGCCAGTGCAGGACGGTGTGCGCCAACTGCAACCTGCGCGAACTGTGCCTGCCCTGCTGCGGCCTGAGCCGCTCGGAACGCGAAGTGGCCGAGCGCCTGCCCTACGGGCGCGTGCGCGTGCGCCGCGGCGCGAGCCTGTACCGCGCGGGCGATCGCTTCAGCGCGCTGTACGCGGTGCGCAACGGCTTCTTCAAATCGCTGGCGCCGATCGAGAACGGGCGCGAGCAGGTGACTGGATTCGCCATGGCGGGCGAGGTGCTGGGCCTGGACGGCGTCGCGCCGGAGCGGCACAACTGCAACGCCGTCGCGCTCGAGGACAGCGAAGTCTGCTCCATTCCCTTCGCCGACCTGCAGGCGCTGGCGCAGGAGATCCCCGTCCTGCAGGGGCATTTCTACAAGATGATGAGCCGCGAAATCGTGCGCGAGCACGGCATGATGCTGCAGCTGGGCAGCATGAATGCCGAGGAGCGCCTGGCGATGTTCCTGCTCAATCTGTCGCAGCGCTTCGCCGCGCGCGGCTACTCCGCCGCCGAATTCAACCTGCGCATGACGCGCGAGGAAATCGGCAGCTATCTCGGTCTGAAGCTGGAGACCATCAGCCGCACCTTCTCGCGCTTTCAGGAGCAGGGGCTGATCCTGGTGCAGCAGAAGTTCGTGCGCATCATCAACAGCGCCGGCCTGCAGGGCGTGATGGGGCGCGAGCCGGACTGATCGCCCCGCGGCGCGGCGCCTCGCCGCGATCGCCTCAGCCCGACTTGTGCGGCTGCGCGCGCAGCGCCGGGCGCAGCAAAAGCGTCAGCGGCAGCACCAGCAGCACCAGCGCCGCAATGACACCGAAGGTGCGCGGCACGCCGATGGCATCGCCGAGCATGCCGTAGAGCGCGGGCGACACCGCGCCCGCGCCTATGGTGAGGGTGTAGAACACGCCGAAGGCGCGCGCGCGCCGCGCCGCCGGCGCGAGTTCGGCCACCGTGCCGTAGAGCACCGAGGACGTGCCGTTGAGCGCGATGCCGATCGCGGGCAGCAGCAGCAGCGCAGCGTGGAGCGACAGGGGCAGCAGCGCGACGATGCCGGCGGCGGTGCCGAGCTCGGTGAGGATGGTGGTGCGCAGCACGCCGGCGCGCGCCGCGATCAGGCCGCAGACGAATTTGCCGGCCGCGCCGCCGGCGAAGGTCAGGCTGAGCGCGAAGCCGACCTCGGTGACCGAAGCCCCTTTGGAAATCAACACGAAGGGCAGCAGGGTGAGAAAGCCCATGCGCGTGGCGCTGTCGATGACGCCGATCGCGGAGAGCGCGACGAAGCCCGGATTCGCCAGCGCTGCGCCGTCGCCGCCCGCGTTTGCCTGCGCAGCCGGCGCGTCGGCCGTCGGCGCCGGCGGCAGCGCGCGCGGCAGGGCAAACCAGATCGCCAGCGCCGCGGCCAGGCCCAGCATGCCCATCAGCGGCGTCACCGCATGCCAGTCGAACGCGGCGAGCAGCGCCGCGCACAGCGCGGGCAGCAGCACCTTGCCGATATCGCCGGAAAAGTTGTAGGTGCCCAGCGCGGTGCGCTGCTGCGCGCCTTCGAACGCGCGCGAAGTCAGCGACGAGCCCAGTGGATGCTGCACGCTGGCGCCGGCGCCGCCCAGCATCAGGCACAGCGCGAGGCCGGCGAATCCGGCGGTCCAGCCGGAGATGATGAAGGCCAGCGCCGCGACCAGCGTGCCCAGGACGAGCAGCACGCGCTCGCCCACGCGCTCGGCCAGCAGGCTCGCCGGCAGCTGCAGCGCGGCCATCGAGCCCGAATACAGGGTCTTCAACATGCCCACCTGCGCGAAGGACAGGCCGAACGCAGCCTGCCATACCGGGAACAGCACGTAGAGCATGTCGGAGAAGCCGTCGTGCAGCACATGCGCGCCGCAGCAGGCGGCGAGCGTGCGCCGGCTGCGCGCGGGCGCGGGCGCAGCCGGGGCGGCGAGGGCGTCGGTGTTCATGCGGCGCCTACGCTGCGCCGGCGCGCAGCGCGCCGAAGTCGTGGCGGGCGGATGTCTTCACCTGATCCTGCATCGCGGGGCTGCTCCTGTCGCTGCGCGCCCGACAAGCCCGGGCAGGCAGCAATATACCGCAGCGCCGCGCGCGGCGCCGCCGCGGCGCTTTTGGCCGTGCGCGCGCTCGTGTATGCTGCGCGCGAACGGGAGGGCTGCATGAAACTCGAACACGTGGATGTGCTGGTGGTCGGCGCGGGCATTTCCGGCATCGGTGCGGGCTACCACCTGCAGACGCGGTGCCCCGGGCGCAGCTACGCCATCCTCGAAGCGCGCGACAGCATCGGCGGCACCTGGGACCTGTTCCGCTATCCGGGCATACGTTCGGATTCGGACATGTACACCCTGGGCTACGCGTTTCGTCCCTGGACCGGCGAGAAGTCCATCGCCGACGGGCCTTCCATCCTGGCCTACCTGCACGAGACCGCGCGCGTCTACGGCATCGAGCGCAAGATCCGCTTCGGCTGGAAGCTCAAGCGCGCCGCCTGGTCCTCCGCAACTTCGACCTGGACCGTGGAGGCCGAGCACGCCGGCTCGGGCGACACCCTGCGCATGGGCTGCAATTTCCTGTTCATGTGCACCGGCTATTACAACTACGCCGAAGGCTACACGCCGCAGTTCGAGGGCATCGAGCGCTACGCCGGGCGCGTGGTGCATCCGCAGAAATGGAGCGCCGACATCGACTACGCCGGCAAGCGCGTGGTGGTGATCGGCAGCGGCGCCACCGCGGTGACGCTGGTGCCCGAGCTGGCGAAGCGCGCGGCGCAGGTGACCATGCTGCAGCGCTCGCCCACCTACGTGGTCGCGCGCCCCTCGGCCGACCCGGTCGCGGCGAAGCTGCGCCGCTGGCTGCCGGCGCGGCTCGCGCACGGCGCGACGCGCTGGAAGAACGTGCTGCTGGGCATGTACTTCTTCAATCTGTGCCGGCGCAAGCCGGCGCGCGCGAAAGCGCTGATCCTCGGCGGCGTCAAAATGGCGCTGGGGCCGGACTACGACGTCGCCACGCATTTCACGCCGAAATACAATCCCTGGGAGCAGCGCCTGTGCCTGGTGCCCGACGGCGATCTGTTCAAGGCGATCCGCGAACAGCGCGTGTCGGTGGTCACCGACCAGATCGAGCGCTTCACCGAGACCGGCATCAGGCTGCGCTCGGGCGCCGAGCTGGCTGCGGACCTGGTGGTCACCGCGACCGGGCTCAAGCTGCAGGTGCTCTCCGATGTCGAGCTCACGCTCGACGGCGCGCGCGTCGATCCGGCCAAAACCTTCACCTACAAGGGCATGATGTACAGCGGCGTGCCCAATTTCGCCTCGTCCTTCGGCTACACCAACGCCTCCTGGACGCTGAAGTCCGACCTGACCTGCGCCTACGTCTGCCGCCTGCTCAATCACATGGCGAAGACCGGCGCGCGCGCCTGCGTGCCGCGCCTGCGCGATGCGCACATGCAGGCCGAGCCCTGGGTCGATTTTTCCTCCGGCTACTTCCAGCGCGCGCAGGCGATCCTGCCCAGGCAGGGGACGAAGAAGCCGTGGAAGCTGCACCAGAATTACCTGCGCGACATTTTCGCCATGCGCTACGCTCCGCTCGAAGACGAGGCGATGGAGTTTTCGCGCTAGGCCGGATCGGGCACGAAGCCCCCGTTCGGGAACGGCTGCGGCAGGCGCGGATGGCGCGGGATCACGCCCATCGCGACCAGGTTCTGCCGGCTGTCGTAACAGATCGCGATCACTTCGCCCGGCACGCGAGCGCGACAACGATACCCCAAAGCATCGCGGCCGTGCGCGCGATCGCCGCAGCTGCGCCGCGCGCACGGAATTTCGCGTTCCTTGCGAAATAAGTCACACAGCTTTGCCGTTATTGAAACACATACTTACAAATCAGCGCTTCCGCACCCCTGCGGAAATATAGACTCTAGCGCATGGGTTTCGGCAATCGTCGGCGCGCAAGCACACAGCGAGGCAAACATGGGCAAGATTGCAGGTAAGTCGAAGACCGGCGCAACTCAACACGCGTTCGCGCATGCAGAATTGCCGCCCGCCGGGCGGCGGCCGCTGCTGCTGCGGCCCGATTCGAGCCGGTACTTCCCCGGCTCGCCCGCCACGCGCACGGAGTTTGCGCCCCTGCTGCGCGCGGCGCGCGATCACGGCATGTTCAGCATGCTCAGCGAGGCGGACGCCGAGATATTGTTTTCCTACTGCCAGTTCGGCTTCGTCGAATCCGGCATACAGCTGTTCAGCGTGGGCGACCTGGCCGAATACATGCTGTTCATCATCGAGGGCCGCGCCAACGTCGATTGCAGCTGCTCGGACGAGCAGGTGCTGCGCGTCGGCACCGTCGGCATCGGCGCGATCATCGGCGAGTCGGCGATCACCTCGATCAGCCAGCGCAACGCCTCGGTCGTCACCGCCACGCGCTGCGCGCTCGGCTTCCTGCATTACGGGGATTTCAACCGCCTGAGGATCGCGCATCCGGAAACTGCGCTGCGCTTCCTCATCATGCTGTTCAGCCAGATGAATGCGCGCATGCGCGCCATGGTGAAACAGCTGACCGAGGCGAACCAGGTGCGCATCGCCGCCGAAACCTCGCTGGAACTGCTGTCCAAGGTTCTGTTCGACCGGCGCGTAGGCGCGCCCCATCCGTCGGCCGACGCCAGCCCGCCGGTCGAGCGGCGCCGCAAGGCCCTGCGCAGCGCGGGCGGGGCCTAGCGCCCGCGCCGCTCAGGCGGCGCGCGCCAGTTGGCGCAGTCCGTCCAGGGCCTGCGGCATGACCGGATTGTCGAGCTGCTTCGGGTACACCATGTAGGCGGACAGCGGATAGCGCGGCGCCTCGGCCACCGCATGCAGGCGGCCGGCGCCGATCAGGGGCTCGGCCATGCGCGCGGGCAGGTAACAGGCGCCGCCGTTGCTGAGCATGAACTGTATGCCCAGCCAACCGATGCTGACCACCTGCGGCGGCGGCTCCAGCTCCGGATAGCTCAGGGTGTGCTGGATGTCGAAGGCCGGACCCCACTCGACGTAGATGTAATCGTCGCCGGGATGGGTATCGGCGGGACGGCTGCTCACCAGCATCAGGGTTTCGTCGAACAGGTGCTCGACCACCAGGCCCGGGCTGTGCGTCGGGCTGTACATCAGGCCGATATCGAGCGTGCCTTCGATCAGTCGGCGCATCAGATCTTCCTCGAAGCCGATTTCGGCGCGCAGGGCCACATTGGTTTCCTGCTTGCGCATCCACTGCACCCAGGCGGGCAGCAGGCCCTCCCACAGCGCGATGCGCCCGCCCACGCGCAGGGTGGAACGATAGCGGCTGGGCAGGCCCACATGGTGGCGCGCCTGCTCCGCCGTCAGCACCAGGCGTTTGGCATATTCGGCGAAGCGCCGTCCGCCCATGGTGAGGGTGGCGCCGGCGCGGTTGCGCACGAACAGACGCGCGCCCAATTCTTCCTCCAGGCGCCGGATGCGCGCGCTCACCGTCGACTGCGTCAGGTGCAGGCGCCCCGCAGCCTCGATGAAGCTACCGCAGTCGGCGATTGCGAGGAAAGTGCGTGCCTGGTCGATATCCATGCCTGGCCTTTTAAATCGAAGATATCGATATTATCTACAAAATAATATCGTTTGACCGCTGTTTATCGCTACCGATAGTCTAGGCGGGCGAAATTCGAAGCGGGGGGGAGGAGCGCATGGGCAGGGAAATTCCGGCAGAACGCGATATGGAGGGTTATCTGGTCGACCCGGAGGCCTGGGACGACGAAATCGCGCGGCAGCTGGCGGCGGAAGAACGCCTGGAACTCACCGACGGCTATTGGCCCATACTGAATTTCATGCGCGACTATTGGCGCGAGCATCAGGTGACGCCCGATGTACGCCATGTGGTGGGCTTCCTGACCAGCCACCTGGGCATGGACAAGAAAGTGGCCAAGGACCAGCTGTTCGAATTGTTTCCCTACGGCTATGTGCAGCAGGCGTGCAAGATCGCCGGCATGATCAAGCCGCGCGCCTGGAGCACCGGCTGAGGCAGCGCGCGCCGCAGCTATTTTTTGGCGCTGCGGATCGACATCCTGGCGACGATGCTCTGGCCGAGGCAGCGCTTGCCCAAATCCTTTGCGCATACCGGGCAGCGATAGTCCATGTGGAATTCCCGTTGGATCGATGTTCGAAAACGCGCGGCCGGCTAGGGGCTGTTTACATTCACCGCATGAGACGCGTTGCCTCCAAATGCGGATGACTGCAAGGCGCGCGACGAAGCCAAGGGTGGTTCCCTTGGCGAGGAGCGCAACGCCGCA
>Ga0335085_10002331_pt1 | contig 35870 bp, 35 predicted proteins | sample Lox_Sample_45_FD_206712 | JGI IMG/M metagenome (GOLD analysis project Ga0335085, IMG submission 206712) | Soil microbial communities from Loxahatchee National Wildlife Refuge, Florida, United States - Lox_Sample_4.5 | ecosystem: Environmental > Terrestrial > Soil > Wetlands | place: USA... | reverse complement strand
GCGGAGGTCCGGCGCGTCAGTCCTGGACGGAGCGCGGAGCTCCCGCGAGGCGGTCGTGGCGGGGCAGCCCGTCGTCCGCGAGCTCGTAGTAGTCGCCGGCGTGCGCGGCGTACACGTGGCCGGCCACCCGCAGCCCGGTCGGCCGGTCGAGGCTGCCGGCCGCGATGCTGATCGTGTCCCGGGCTGGTGCGTCCCAGAACAGGCTCGAGCCGCAGGAGCCGCAGAAGCCGCGCCGTGCGGCGCTGTCGCTGGCGGGGCTCTCGATCCAGCGCAGGGCGGCACGCTCGAGCAGCACCAGGTCGTCGCGTCGGGCCGCGGTCGCGGCGAAGACGTGCCCGCTCCAGCGGCGGCACTCGGCGCAATGGCAGAGAAGAACTTCGCGAAGCGGCCCGTGCACCTCGTAGCGCACGGCTCCGCAGAGACAGCGCCCGGTCGCGACCATCTGTCGACTTCAGCCGCCAGGCGCGAGATAGCGCCCGAACCAGTCGAGGATCGCCTCGAAGCGCTGCACGCGGTGGACGGGCGAGCCCGAGCGGGAGAGCTCGTGGCCCTCGGCGGGGAAACGGAGCATCTCCACCTCCTTGCCGAGCAGGCGGAGGAGCGTGAACAGATGCTCGCCCTGCTCGACGTTGCACCGGAGGTCGTTCTCGGAGTGCAGCACGAGGAGCGGCGTCTCGATGTCGGGGGCGTAGGTCGCGGGCGACATCCGCAACAGCTCGTCGACGTGCTCCCACATCGGGCCGCCGAACTGCCGCTCGAAGACCCAGTAGACGTCGCTCGAGCCGAACGCGCTGACGTGATGGTTGACCGCCCGTTCCGAGACCGCTGCCTTGAAGCGGTTCGTGTGCCCGATCGCCCACGAGGTGAGAAACCCGCCGTACGAGCCGCCGATGACTCCGAGCCGCGCGGGGTCGAGGAAGTCGTACCGCTCGAGCGCCGTGTCGACGACGCCCATCACGTCCTCGAAGTCGACGGTGCCCCAGCCGGGCCCGGCGCCGCCGAACGGCCCGCGGATCGCACGCCCCCAGTCCTCGGAATAGCCGGAGCCGCCGCGCGGATTCGAGAAGAGCACGGCATACCCGCCGCCGGCGTAGACCTGGAACTCGTCGAAGAAGCCGGTCTCGTACTGGGAGAACGGGCCACCGTGGATCGAGAGCAGCACGGGGTACCGCCTACCCTCTTCGAAGCCGGCAGGGCGGACGAGCCAGGCGTCGACCGTGGTGCCGTCTTTCGAGTTGGCGGTGAAACGTTCCGCCTCGACGAGCTCGCGCCCCGCGCGGAAGTCCGCGCCGACGCCGGTCAGCGCTCGCCCGTTTTCTGCGAAGAGCTCCATCGGCGCGGTGTGGCTTGTCGCGGCGTAGACGAGCTTCCCTCCGCGCGCGTCGAAGAGCCCGATCACCTGCTCGCCCCCGACGAGGCGCTCGGGCGCCGCCGACCCGTCGGCTGCGACCGCGTACAGGTGGACGTTGCCGCCGTCCTCCGCCGTGAAGATCAGGCGGTCGCCGTCCCAGACAGGCTCGCGCATGAGCGGGTAGGGCGCGGTCTGGCGGTCGAGCGAGGACGTGAGCAGCCGCCCACCGCTGCCGTCAGGGCTCATCACCCCGATCTGGCCGTGGCGGGGATCGGTGCCGTCCTCGAGCTGGAAGCGGTACGCGAGCAGCGAGCCGTCGGAGGAGAACGCGGGCGCGCCGTAGGAGTTGCCGTCGTTCGTGAGCCGTCTCGGCTCGCCGCCCCCGGCGTCGATCTCGTAGAGGTGCGTCACGAACTCGACGTCCCAGCGCTCGCCGCGGAGAGAGGTGAAGACGATGCGGCTTCCGTCGGGCGACCAGGCAGGGTCGTCGTCCTCGCAGTCACCGCTCGTCAGCTCGGTCTCGCCTCCCTCGAGGTCGACGACGAACAGGTGCTTGCGCCGGTCGCCGATCCACCCGACGTTGTCGAGCTTGTAGAAGACGCGGGTGAAGCGGCGTGGGGCGCGCCTGGCCTCGTCCTCCTCCTCGTAGGCGTCGTCACGCACGCGGCGCGCGAAGGCGATCCGTGTCGAGTCGGGCGACCACGCGATGCTCTCGACGCCCTCCTTGCCGTCCGTCAGCCGGCGCGGCTCGCCGCCGTCGGCCGGCATCACGTACAGCTGCGACGGCGTCTTTCGGTCCGCGCCGCGGTTGGATGTGAACGCGAGCCAGCGTCCGTCGGGCGACCAGCGCGGTGAGCCGTCGCGGCGCTCGCCGGAGGTGAACCGGCGCGGCTCCTCCGAGGCGTCGAGCGGGGCGACCCGGATCTCGCCGCGATACTCGTTCTGCTCGCGGTCGATCCACCACGTCGCGTAGGCGACGCGGGTCCCGTCCGGCGAGATGCGCGGATCGCCGACGCCGGTCAGCTCGTAGACGTCGTCGGGGCGCATCCCGGCCACCGCGCGACTCTAGCGACCGTATCCTGTGCGGCGTCGCGGGTGTGGCGGAACTGGCAGACGCGGCGGGTTTAGGTCCCGCTGGGCCCAACGGCCCTTGGAGGTTCGAGTCCTCTCGCCCGCACTCTGCCTGCGGCCCGGCTCCGCCCGACGCCCTCGCTCCGGGTCGGGCGTGATAGGGGCGCGCCGTCGGGGAAATCGGGTCTGCTTGAATGACCGGGTGCAGACCCAGGTCGAAGAGCTGCCGCAGAACCGCGTCCGGCTCACGGTGCAGGTCCCGTCTCAAGATGTCCACCACGCGGTCGAGCACGCGGCCACCGACCTGGCGCAGAACGTCAAGGTCCCCGGCTTTCGGAAGGGGAAGGTGCCGCGACAGGTGCTCCTGCAACGCGTCGGCAGAGAGCGTCTGATGACGGAGGCGGTCGAGAGCCACATCGGCGGCTGGTTCTGGAACGCCGCTGCACGGACGCGGCTCCGTCCGGTCGAGCAGCCGCAGTACGACTTCGAGCTTCCCGACTCCGCCGACGAGGACTGGGAGTTCACGGCCACCGTCGCCGTTCAGGCGAGCCCCGAGCTCCCCGACTGGACGCAGCTCGAGGTGGGGATCGTCGAGGTGCAGGTGCCCGAGGAGCTCGTCCAGCATGAGCTCGACGCGCTCCGCTCGACGGTCGCCGAGCTGGTGCCGGTCGATGGGCGTCCGGTGGCGGGGGAGGACACGGTCGTTCTCGATCTCGTCAGCTCCGGCGGCGAGACACGCCGCGACTACGTCGTCGAGCTCGGCCACGGCGCCGTCGTGGAGGAGATCGAGCAGGGCATCGTCGGCATGGGAGCCGGCGAGACGAAGGAGATCGAGCTCGAGCTCGCCGACGGCTCGCGGCAGACCGTGACCGTCGCGGTCAAGGAGATCAAGGAGAAGGTGCTGCCGCAGCTCGACGACGAGCTGGCGCGCGCCGCCAGCGAGTTCGAGACGCTGGCCGAGCTGCGGGACGAGATCGAGTCGCGCCTGCGCAGCCAGATCGAGGAGGAGGCCGAGGCCCGGTTCCGGGCCGATGTCGTCGACGCGCTCGTCGACGCGTCGAACGTCGTTGCCGCTGGACCGCTCGTCGAGTCGCGGACGCGGGAGCTCTTGCGTGGGCTGGTGCGGCAGGTCGAGGCGCGCGGGATCCAGCTCGAGACCTACCTCACGATGACCGGACAGCAGCCCGAGGAGCTGCTCGCCCGGCTCCGCGACGAGGCGCAGCGGTCGGTGGCGCGCGAGCTCGTGCTCGAGGCCGCCGCGGAGAAGCTCGAGCTCGAGGTCAGCGACGAGCAGGTGGAGGCACTCGTCCGCGAGCAGGCCGAGGCAGTCGGCGACGACCCGGAGCAGGCGCTTGCCGCACTGCGTGAGAGCGGCCGCTTCGAGACGCTGCGCGAGGACGTGCGCCTGCGCGATGCGCTCGATCGCGTCGCCGCCGAGGTGAAGCGGATCCCGCGCGAGCTCGCCGACGCCCGCGAGGCGATCTGGACGCCCGACAAGGAAAAGGCACCGACCGAGACGAAACTCTGGACCCCGCAGTCACAGGAAAGCAGCGAAGGAGCCCCATGACCCACCCGCCGTCGAATCTCGTCATCCCCTCCGTCATCGAGCAGACCTCCCGCGGCGAGCGCTTCTTCGACATCTATTCCCGGCTCCTGAACGAGCGGATCATCTTTCTCGGCACCCCCATTGACGACCAGGTGGCGAACCTCGTCGTCGCGCAGATGATCCACCTCGAGTCCGAGGACCCGGACAAGGACATCAACATCTACATCAACTCTCCCGGCGGAGCGGTGTACTCCGGCCTCGCGATCTACGACACGATGCAGTTCATCAAGCCGGACGTCGCGACCACGTGCGTCGGGATCGCGATGTCGATGGGCGCGCTCCTGCTCGCCGCCGGCGCGGAGGGAAAACGCACCGCGCTGCCGAACTCGAAGATCCTGATCCACCAGGTCTCGGGCGGCTTCCAGGGGCAGGGCACCGACATCGAGATCCAGGCGCGCGAGACGATCAATCTCAAGCGGCGCCTAGAGGAGATCATCGCCCAGCACACGAATCAGCCGACGGAGAAGGTCTCGAAGGACATGGAGCGCGACTACTACATGACGGCCGAAGAAGCACACTCGTACGGCATCGTCGACAACGTGATCGCGCACCGCTGACGTAGACGAAACGGTAGATCCGAGGTACAAGGAGAGCCAGTGCAGAGGCGAGACCATCACTGGAAGGGGCACTAGTGGCACGGGCGAGCGACGGCAACGAGCAGCTTCTCTGCAGCTTCTGCGGGAAGAGCCAGCGGCAGGTCAAGAAGTTGATCGCCGGCCCCGGCGTCTACATCTGCGACGAGTGCATCGACCTCTGCAACGAGATCATCGACGAGGAGCTCACGACTCCCGCTCAGCTCGACCTCGACAACCTTCCGAAGCCGCGGGACATCTACAGCGTCTTGAACGACTACGTCGTCTCGCAGGAAGAGGCGAAGCGGACGCTCTCGGTTGCGGTCTACAACCACTACAAGCGCGTGCAGATGGGCACCGACGAGGGCGACGTCGAGCTGCAGAAGTCGAACATCCTGCTGCTCGGGCCGACCGGCTGCGGCAAGACGCTGCTCGCGCAGACGCTCGCGCGCATTCTGAACGTGCCGTTCGCGATCGCCGACGCGACCGCGCTCACCGAGGCGGGCTACGTCGGCGAGGACGTCGAGAACATCCTCCTCAAGCTGATCCAGGCTGCCGACTTCGACATCAAGAAGGCCGAGACCGGGATCATCTACATCGACGAGGTCGACAAGATCGCGCGCAAGGCGGACAACCCGTCCATCACGCGCGACGTGTCGGGCGAGGGCGTCCAGCAGGCGCTCCTGAAGATCCTCGAGGGCACCATTGCCTCGGTGCCGCCGCAGGGCGGGCGCAAGCACCCCCATCAGGAGTTCCTGTCGATCGACACGACGAACATCCTCTTCATCTGCGGCGGCGCGTTCGCCGGTCTCGACAAGATCATCGCCCGCAGGATCGGCAAGAACGCCGTCGGCTTCGGTGCCGAGGTCCGCTCGAAGCACTCGATCGAGGCGTCCGAGCTGCTCGTGCAGGTGATGCCGGAGGACCTGCTCAACTTCGGGCTGATCCCGGAGTTCATCGGCCGCCTGCCGGTCGTTTCGGCGGTCCATCAGCTGCGGCGCGAGGATCTCGTTCAGATCCTGACCGAGCCGAAGAACGCCCTCGTCCGCCAGTACCAGCGCTTCTTCGGCTACGACGGCATCGAGCTCGTCTTCACCGAGGACGCCCTCTGGGAGATCTCCGACAAGGCGCTCGAGCGCGAGACCGGCGCCCGCGGCCTCCGCTCGATCATCGAGGGCGCCCTGCTCGACGTGATGTTCGAGCTGCCGTCGCGGCGGGACGTCACCAAGTGCGTGATCACGAAGGAGACGATCGCGCAGGCGATCCGCCCGACGCTCGTGACGAGCGCGGGCACGTACGTCGACGACGAGCCCGACGAGCCCGTCGAGCGGTCCGCGTAGGGCCGTCGCCGGTCCACGGTGGCGGGCCCGGGGCGATGCTGCCCCCGCGGTGTGCCGCCGCCTCTTGACTCTCCGGCGGCAGCTGCGTATAAGACCTGAATCACCTCTCAGGTTTTGCCCTGGAGGCTGTCTCTCGGCATTCTCGGAGGAGGGTCACACATGCAGGGATTCGGCTGGAAGCGCGTGCTCGTCCTCGCCGCGCTCGTCTCGAGCGCCGGCGCACTGGCGGCGACGGCCCAGGGACGCGTCGCCGCCAGTGGTGCGACGTCCGCGTCCGCCTACAAGGTCGGGATCATCTACTGTCGCACCGGGCCGCTGGCCGACTACGGCGCCGAGTACATCGAAGGTCTCCGCTTCGGTCTCAAGTACGCGACCAAGGGCACGAACGCGGTCAACGGCCATCCGATCCAGCTGAACATCCAGGACGAAACCGCAAATCCGGCGACGGCGGTCTCGGAGGCGAAGACGCTGATCGGTCAGGGCTACAAGATCATCGCCGGCACCTGCTCCTCGGCGACCGCGCTCCAGCTCGCCCCGCTCGCGGCGCAGAATCAGATCCTCTACATCTCGGGCGCCGCCGCGTACGACGGCATCACCGGGATCAACCGCTACACGTTCCGGGCCGGCCGGCAGACCTATCAGGACGTGCTCGCCGCGAACTCCTTCCTCGGCAAGTCGACCGGCAAGAAGATCCTCGTCCTCGCGCAGGACTACGCCTTCGGCCAGGGCAACGTCGCCGCGGTCAAGGCCGTCCTCGGCGGCAAGGGTCACAACGTGTCCTCGATCCTCGTCCCGCTCTCGGCGACCGACTTCACACCGTTCGCGCAGCAGGTCGCGGCGGCGAAGCCCGATCTCGTGTACGTCGCGTGGGCGGGGGACACCGGCGCCGCGTTGTTTCAGGCGCTGCAACAGCAGGGTGTGTTCAAGGCGACGACGGTCACCACCGGGCTTCCTCAGCGCGACACCTGGCAGTCCTTCGGCTCGGCAGCGACGAGCATCAAGTTCCTCTCGCACTACGTCCCGACCGCACCCGACAACAAGGTCAACGACTGGCTCGTCGCGCAGATGAAGCGGCGCGGCCAGATCCCCGACCTGTTCACCCCGGACGGCTTCGTGACGGCGCAGATGATCGTCCGCGCGCTGCAGAAGAGCGGCGGGTCGGACGTCAACAAGATGATCTCCGCGCTCGAGGGCTGGAAGTTCCTCGCGCCGAAGGGCCTCCAGTGGATCCGCCCGCAGGATCACGCGATGAACCAGCCGATGTTCCAGGTGCAGCTCGTGCAGAAGGCGAACGGCAAGTACCAGCCGAAGGTCCTCAAGCGGATCTCTCCCGGGAACGTCACGCCGCCGATCACGCCGTTCAAATAGCAGAGGGCACCGCGGTCTCTCGCACCCCGTCGTGACGACTCCACCGGTTCTCGCGACCGATCGCCTCGGGCTCGACATCGGCGGCGCAACGATCGTCGTCGATGTCGGCCTCGAGGTCGGAGAGGGAGAGTTCCTCGGCATCATCGGCCCGAACGGGGCCGGCAAGACGTCGCTTCTCAACCTCGTCTCGGGGCTCCTGCTGCCGACCGCCGGGCTGATCTTCCTGCGCGGCCGCGATGTGACGCGGGCGGCGCCGTTCGCCCGTGCGCGGGCCGGGATCGGGAGGACGTTCCAGCTCTCGAGCGTCTTCCCGCGCCTGAGCGCCTTCGAGAACGTCCGGCTCGCAGCGGACGTATCGCTCGGAGGGACGATGCGGCTCTGGCGGCGCGCGGCCGGAGTGCGCGACGCAATCGATCGCGCAGGGTGGGCGCTCTCCCGGGTCGGCCTCGAGCAGCGGGCGGGCCTTCCCGCGGCACTGCTCTCGGGTGGCGAGAAGCGCAAGCTCGAGCTGGCGGTGGTGCTCGCCTCGGACTCGACGGTGGTGCTGCTCGACGAGCCGATGGCAGGTGTCAGCGCCGAGGACGTGCCGGGGCTCGTCGAGGTGATCCGCTCGATTCACCGCGAGGAGCGCAAGACGGTGCTGATGGTCGAGCACCACATGGAGGTCGTGACCGGGCTCGCCGAGCGGATCGCGGTCATGCACCACGGACGCCTGCTCGCCTGCGACACGCCCGACGGCGTGATGCGGAACCCGACCGTGCAGGAGGCGTACGTGGGGGAGGCGCTGTGAGCAGCGCGCCCCGGCCGCTGCTGGAGGTGCGCGACCTCCATGTCGACCTCGGTGGCGCGCACGTGCTCCAGGGCGTCTCGTTCGACGTGCCCGCCGGCGGCATCACCGCGCTCCTCGGCCGGAACGGCGTCGGCAAGACGACGACACTCCGCGGCGTGCTCGGCCTCGTGCCGCGGCGCGGCCAGGTCGTCCTCGCCGGGGAGCGGATCGACCGTGAGGCGACCCACCGGATCGTCCGCCGCGGCGTCGGCTACGTCCCCGAGGACCGTGACGTCTTCGCGGGTCTGACCGTCGCGGAGAATCTGCGCCTCGCCGCCCGCAACGGGAGCGCGCGCTACGACCTCGTCCACGACCTCTTTCCCGAGCTCGAGGAACGCGCCCGTCAGCGCGCCGGCACGCTCTCGGGCGGCCAGCAGCAGATGGTCGCGATCGCCCGCGCGCTGCTCAACCCCAACCGGCTGCTCTTGATCGACGAGCCGACGAAGGGGCTCGCGCCGGCGCTCGTCTCGGAGGTGGCGGGCCTGCTCGAGCGGATCGCTGCGGCGGAGACCGCGCTCCTCGTCGAGCAGAACCTCGCCGTCGTGCGCCGGCTCGCGAGCTCGATCGTCGTGCTCGACCAGGGGCGCGTCGTCCACGTCGGCACGGCGGCCGACCTCGACGACGAGGCGCTCGTCCACCGGCTCCTCGGCGTGGGCCACGCGGCATGAGCGTCGCTCGCGTTCCGCTCGCTCCCTTAGAGGATCGCCTGTGAGCACTGTCGTCCTCCTGACGATCACGGGTCTCGGGCTCGGGGCGATGTACTTCCTCGTCGCCTCGGGGCTGTCGCTGATCTACGGTCTGATGGGCGTGCTGAACTTCGCGCACGGCGCCTTCATCACCGTCGGCGCCTACGGCGCCTGGTTCGCGGAGACGAAGCTCAGCGGCATCGGCTCGGTGCCGCTGCGCTTCCTCGCCGCCTCTGTGGTCGGCCTCGCCGCCGGTACCTGCTTCGCGACCCTCGTCGAGCTCGTGCTGATCCGGCCCCTCTACCTGCGGCACATCGAGCAGGTGCTCGTGACGGTCGGCGTCTCGCTTGCCACCGTCGCGCTCGTCGAGGGCATCTGGGGGAGCGACCCGAAGTTCTACGTCCTTCCGCCGTGGTTCTCGGGCACCACGACCGTCGCCGGCGCCTACATCCCGAACGATCGCTGGATCGAGATCGCCGCGGCCGCCGCCGTGCTCGTCGGGTTGCTCACGTTCCTGCGCTTTACGCGCTACGGGCTGATCATCCGGGCCGGGGTCGAGAACCGCGCCATGGTGACCGCGCTGGGTATCGACGTCAAGCGCGCCTTCACGCTCGTGTTCGCGCTCGGCGGCCTCGCGGCGGCGCTCGCCGGGGTGCTCTCGGGCATCTACTTCACCTCGATCACGCCCGAGCGGGGCACGAGCCTCCTCATCTTCGCGTTCATCGTGATCGTGATCGGTGGCCTGGGGTCGATCAAGGGATCGGCGGTGGCCTCGGCGGCGGTCGCGCTCACGCAGCAGTACGTCAACTACTACTCCACCGGCATCGGCGACCTCTCGGTGGTCCTCCTGCTCGCAATCGTGCTGCTGGCGCGACCGGCCCAGCTGGCGGGGAGGACGGCATGAGCAGGCGCGTGGCCCGGCTCCTCCTCGCGCCTGCAGTACTCGTGGTGCTTGCGCTCCTGCCCGAGCTCGGCTTCGGCCTCGGCAGCGTCCTGCCGGGGCCGCTCTCGAGCCCCGGCACGCTGCAGCTGCTCGCGCTCAGCCTCCTCTTCGCCGGCGTCGCCCTCTCGTACGACCTGCTCTTCGGCTACACGGGACTACTGTCGTTCGGGCACGCGCTCTACTTCGCGACCGGGGTCTACGTCGCGAACATCGCGGTGACCGACTGGCACTGGGGCTTCGCCGAGGCGTGTCTCGTCGCCGGCGCCGCGGGTCTTCTGCTCGCCGTCGTCGTCGGCTCGATCAGCCTGCGGACGAGCGGAATCGCGTTCGCCATGGTGACGCTGGCGTTCGCCCAGGCCGGCGCGATCGTGATCCAGAAGAACCCGCACAGCTGGACCGGGGGCGAGCAGGGGCTCGGCTACGACTACACGCGGATTCCAGGGGCGTTCGTGGGCGTCGTCAACACCAGGAACCTGTACTGGCTCGCACTCGGCTACGCCGCCGCGGTCTACCTCGTCGTGGGGTGGGCGGTCCGCTCGTCGCCCGGTCACGTCTGGCAGGCGATCCGGGAGAACGAGCGGAGGGTCGAGGTGCTGGGACTCCGGACGCGTGGATACAAGCTGCTCTCCTTCGTGCTCGGCTCGTTCCTGGCGACGGTCGGCGGCATCGTATACCTGCTCGTCGTCGGCGGCTCGGACATGAGCGTCACAGCGCCCGACTTCACGCTCGCGATGCTCGTGATGGTCGTCCTCGGCGGAAGCGGCACGCTGTGGGGCCCGTTGCTGGGCGGCTTCCTCTACACGTACGCGAACCAGCGGCTCGTCGCCGTCGGCGGCTCGCACGCCGTCCAGAGCCTGCCCGGCTTCCTGCGGACGCCACTCTCGCAGCCGCTCTTCGTGCTCGGGGTGCTCTTCATCCTCGTCGTTTTCTTCCTGCCGGGCGGGATCGTCGGGATCGGGGCGCGCGGGCGCAGCGGGGCGCACGGTCTGTCCCGGGTCGGCTCCTCCCTGCGGGCCAGGGTGCACGGAGGCGCGGAGGATCCGGCGTGACCGGGGCGGCGCAGCGCGCGGCCAACGGCGAGGTCTCGATCGCCTTCGAGGCGCAGGGCTCCGGGCCGCCGCTGCTCGGAATCATGGGTCTCGGCTACGGCCGCTGGGGCTGGGAGCCGGTCGTCGACCTCGTGGCCCGCCGCCACCGGCTGCTGACGTTCGACAACCGCGGCTACGGCGAGAGCGACACGCCGCCCGGGCCGTACACCGCCGCGCAGCTGGCAGGGGACGCGCTCGCCGTGCTCGACGCGGCCGGCGTCGACCGGGCCCACGTGCTCGGAGCGAGCCTCGGGGGAGCCGTCGCCCAGGAGCTCGCCCTGCGGCATCCGGGCCGCGTCGACCGGCTCGTTCTCGTCGCGACGATGTCCGGGATGACGAACATGCACCCGATCCCGGCGCCGACGCTCCAGCTGATGGCGGAGGCTCCAACGCTCGACCCGGCGATCGCGCTGCGCCGGTTCGTCGAGAACGCGCTCGAGCCTGAGCCGCAGCCCGCACTGGTCGAGCGGATCGTGGCCATCCGGACGGCGAACCCGCCGGATCCTGCGGGCTGGGCCGCGCAGGCCGGGATCTGGTCGAGCTTCGACGTGTGGGACGAGCTTCCGAACGTGTCGGCGCCGACGCTCGTCGTGCAAGGGGAGGGAGACGTCGTCGTCGATCCGCGCAACGCCGCCGCGCTCGCCGGTCGGATCCCGGGCGCGCAGCTGCGCCTCGTTCCGGGCGGCCACCTCTTCTTCTGGAACCGCCCGGCAGAGTTCGCCGCTCTCCTGGAAGAGTTCCTCGACGCTGACGAGGCCCACGATGAGTGACGAGCACACGATCGACCGGTGGATCCGCGACCGCGCGCGCACGACGCCCGAGCGGGTCGCGATCGACTACGACGGGCGCCTCGTCACCTATCGCGAGCTCGACCGGGAGTCGAACGCCTTCGCGGCCGCCTTCGCCGAGGCGGGGTTGAGACGGGGCGACCGGGTCGCGACGCTGACCGGGAACTCGCCCGAGCACGTCGCCGTTCTCTTTGGCTGTGCCAAGGCCGGGCTCATGCTGCTCCCGCTCTCCTCGCGGCTCTCTCCCGTCGAGCTCTCCTACCAGCTCGACGACGCGGAGCCGTCGCTCTTTCTGGTCGAGGAGGACTACGTCGGACTGGCGGAGGCGACCGGGCACCGGTTCGAGCGCCTCGCGCCGCCTTCGGCGGCCGCCGGCAGCGGCCTCGCCGAGCCAAGAGACGACGACGGGCTGCTGCTCGTCTACACCTCGGGTACGACCGGAAAGCCCAAGGGCGCGGTGCTCACGCATGGGAACTGTTTCTGGACGAATCTCAGCTTCGATCTCGGCAGCGGCGTCCGAGAGGACGACGTCGTGCTCCAGGTGCTGCCCCAGTTCCACGTCGGGGGCTGGAACGTGCAGGCGCTCCTCGCCTGGCTGAAGGGCGCCACGGTGGTGCTCGAGCGGCAGTTCGAGCCGGCACGCGTCTTGCGCCTGATCGAGGAGAAGCGCGTGACGACGATGATGGGCGTGCCGCCGATCTACCTGTTCCTCGCCCAGGAGCCGTGTTTCGACTCTGCCGACCTCTCGAGCCTCGAGCGCGCCGTCGTGGGCGGCGCACCGATGCCGGAGGCTCTCCTCGAGACCTGGGCAGCGCGCGGGACGGCGATCGTCCAGGGCTACGGACTGACCGAGGCGGCTCCGAACGTCCTCTGCCTGCCCCCGGAGGACGCGGTGCGCCGGATCGGCTTCGCCGGCAAGCCGTACCCCTTCGTCGAGGTACGGCTCTCCGGCGAGGGCGAGCTGCAAGTGCGCGGGCCGAACGTCTTCGCCGGCTACTGGCGGAACCCGGAAGCGACCGCGGCCGCCTTCACCTCGGACGGATGGCTGCACACCGGCGACCTGGCCGAGCGCGACGAAGAGGGCTTTCACCGGATCAAGGGCCGCCTCAGCGACATGTACATCTCCGGCGGCGAGAACGTCTACCCGGCGGAGGTCGAGGCGGTGCTGCACGAGCACCCGGCGATCCTCGACGCTGCGGTCGTGGGAGCGCCGGACGAACGCTGGGGCGAGGTGGGCGTCGCCTTCGTCGTCGCCGACGGCGTCGACGAGGGCGACGTGTTCGCGTGGTGCCGCGAGCGGCTCGCGAAGTTCAAGATCCCCGCCTCGGTGCGCTTCGTCGCGGAGATACCTCGGAACAGCCTGGGCAAGATCCAGAAGCAGGCGCTGCTGGAGGAGGTGCGTTGAGCGAGGCGGCCGCGACCGGGGCGGACGGGCGCGCGTTGTCGCGACGCGGCGCGGCGACCCGGCAGAAGCTGCTGCACGCGGCCGAGGAGGTGTTCGGCGACCTCGGCTATCACGAGGCCTCGATCGTGAAGATCACCGAGACCGCCGGCGTCTCGCAGGGGACGTTCTACCTCTACTTCGCCTCCAAGCAGGAGGTCTTCGACGAGCTCGTCCGTGATCTGAACCGGCGGATCCGGCATGCGATGACGGAGGCGTCCAAGGGCGCGAAGGACCGTCTGGAGGCCGAGCTGCTCGGCTTCGGCGGCTACTTCGCGTTCACGTCGCGGCACCCGGGCCTCTACAAGATCATCCGGCAGGCCGCTTTCGTCTCGCCCGAGATCTTCCGCTACCACTACGACCGGGTCTCGGCGCCGTACGTAACCGCCCTGCGGGAGGCCGTCGAGCGGGGCGAGGTGGGGCCGATCGACCCCGAGGTCAGCGCGTGGGCGTTGATGGCCATCGGCGAGATGGTCGGCATGCGCTGGATCGTGAGCGGCGACGGCTCGGTCCCCGAGCGCGTCCACGCTGAGCTGGCGCGCATCATCCGGGCCGTGCTCGAGCCGCCGCCGCCGGAGCCGCTGCAGTGACCCGAGTCTCGCTCGCGGCGACCGCGAGCTACCTGCCGGAGCGCTGGATGCCGGCCGCGGAGGTGGCGGAGCGGAGCGGCATTCCCGAGCCGGTGATCGTGGCGAAGTTCGGCGTGCGCGGCAAGCACATCGCCGCCGAGGACGAGCACGTCAGCGACCTCTCCGTTCGCGCGGCCGAGGCGCTCCTCGCCGAGACGGGCCTCGACCCAGGCGAGCTCGACGTCGTCGTCTACTACGGCTCGATGTGGAAGGAGTGGTCGGTCTGGCAGGCCGCGCCCTGGATCGCCCACCGGATCGGCGCTTCGCGCGCCTACGCGGTCGAGTACGACAACGTCTCCTGCGGCACGCCCGTCGCCCTGCGGCTCGCGCGGGACATGCTGCTCGCCGAGGAGGAGCTGCGGAACGTGCTGGTCGTCGCCGCCTGCCGCGAGTCCTACCTGCTCGACTACGCGAACGAGCGCTCCCGGTTCATGTTCAACTTCGGTGACGGCGCGGTCGCCGGCCTCCTGACGAAGGACGGCGGCCGCAACGAGCTGCTCGGCTGCCACGGGATCACCGACGGCTCGTTCTCGCTGCACGTGAAGGTGCCGAGCGGCGGCAGCGTCAGCCCGAACGGCGGCTACCGCTTCCTCGACGTCGCGGATCCGGTCTCGATGAAGGACGGGCTCGACCAGGTCAGCCTCCGGAACTTCGTTGCCGCAGCCCGCGGCGCCCTCGAGCGGAGCGGCGCGACGCTCTCGCAGGTCGGCTACCTCTGCGGCATCCACATGAAGCCCTCCATGCACCGCGCGCTCGTCGCGGAGCTCGGTCTGGACGAGAGCCGGGCCGCCTACCTCGACGACACCGGCCATATGAGCGGCGTCGACCCGCTGCTCGCGCTCGACCGCGCCGCGCGCGCGGGCGAGCTGCGCGACGGCGAGCTCGTGCTCCTGCTCGCCGCCGGGACGGGGTACACGTGGGCGGCGAGCGTCGTCCGGTGGGGGGAAGCACGGTGAGCCTCGTGGTCCGCGACAGCGTCCCGGTGATCCGCGACCACTGCCTGGGCGGAACGTGAGCGAGAGCCGGTTCGTCGAGGCGAACGGCATCCGCCTGCGCTACCTCGAGCACGGCGGCGACGGGCCGACGCTCGTGCTCACGCACGGCCTCTCCGCGAACGCGCACTTCTTCGACGGGCTCGTCGCCGGGGGTCTCGCGCCGGCGCTGCACGTGCTCTCCTTCGACCTCCGCGGGCGCGGACTGAGCGACAAGCCGACGCACGGCTACTCGATCGAGGAGCATGCCGCCGACCTGCTCGGCGCGCTCGACGCTCTCGGGCTCGGGCGCGTCCTGCTCGGCGGCCACTCGTTCGGCGGCCTCCTCACCTTCTACCTGGCCGCCGAGGCGCCCGAGCGGGTCGAGCGGGCACTCGTGCTCGACGCGCCGGCCGAGGTCGACGCGAAGGTGCGCGACCAGATCGCCCCCTCGCTCGCACGCCTCGACCAGACCTACCCCTCGCGAGCCGCGTACCTCGAGTTCGTGCGCGCAATGCCGTACTACGCGGAGGGCGGTTGGGACGACACGCTCTCGGCGTTCTACGACGCCGAGCTCGAGGAGCTGCCGGCTGGGACCGTGCGCTCGCGATGCCGCCCCGAGCAGATCAGGGAGGCGGTCGAGGGGACGCTCGTGATCGACTGGCCCGCCGTCGCGGCGCGTGTCGCGTGTCCGACGTTGCTCCTGCGCACGGTGGACCCGTACGGGCCCCCCGGCTCGCCGCCGATCATGAGCGAGGAAGGCGCCCGCCGGACGCTCGCGCGGCTGCGCGACGGCCGCCTGCTCGAGGTGCCCGGCAACCACGTCACGTTCGCCTTCGGCGCCCGGGCCGTCGCCGTTGCGCAGGAGCTGGTCGCCTTCGCCACGGGAAGCGGCGATAAGGTAGGGCCGTGAGCGCCCTGACACCCGGCGCCGAGTTCGGCCCCTCCGCCTGGATCGAGGTCCCGCAGGAGCGGATCCAGGCGTTCGCCGACGCGACCGGCGACCACCAGTGGATTCACGTCGACGCCGAGCGCGCCGCCGCCGGCCCGTTCGGGACGACGATCGCGCACGGGTATCTGACGCTCTCGCTGATCCCGGTGATGACGTACGAGGTCCTGCCGCCCGAGGAGGGCGGAATGGGCGTCAACTACGGCCTCAACAAGGTGCGCTTCCCCGCCCCCGTGCCCTCCGGCTCACGTGTACGCGGAACCTTCCGCGTCGAGGCGGTCGAGGACACCGACTGGGGCCATCAGGCGACGCTCTCGGCGACGATCGAGCGCGAGGGCGGCGACAAGCCCGTCTGCGTCGCCGAGCTGATCTTCCGCCACTACCGCTGAACGTTGGCATACGCCGGCGCCGAGCTGTGGTCCCAGCGGCCGAGCTCGACAGCGGCGACCTTGATCGCGTCCGTCGTATGCGGAAGCTTTCCGGAGCACGTGCTGATCCCACGGCAGAGCCGGTGCCAGCGCCCGTTGCCGAACGAGATCGCGGCCACGAACCCGGTGACACGGGGGTCGTTCCTCGCGTCGATCCGCACCCGGATGAGGCCTCGGCCGATCCGCGCGCGCAGCCCCTGCGGCACCGGTGGCGCGAGCAGGTCAGAGAGGGCGTTGCGGACGAACGCCTGCACGCGCGGATCGACAGCGACGCCGCTCTCGGCCGCCGTCGACGGGATCAGCGACCCGTCGCTGCGCCAGTCGTCGAGCGCCCAGCTGAACTGCTGCGCCCCCGAGGCGTAGACGCGAGCGCCGCCCGGCACCGTGAAGACGACCGCATCTCCGTCCTGGTCGACGCCGCCGCCGTCGTAGTGGAAGAGCACCGTCAGCCCCGGATGGAAGCAGGCAACCGGGTACGGGCTCAGCTTGTCGTGCTCGCGGCCGACGACGCCGGCGATCGTGTCGCCTGCGTGCAGGCCGGTGCCGGCCAGCCACGGGTAGGCGGCGCCCGCATCCGTGACCCGGTAGTCGAGCTGGTGGTGAAGGATGGCGAAGAACGAGTGCTGCACCCCCATCAGGCACGATTCGGGCCGTCCGATCTCCCTGAACATCGCGGTCTTCTGCGCCTGATCCGGGTTGGGATCGTAGAGGGACTTGTACGTGAAGAGCGTCTTCCCGCCGTCCCTGTACTCCATGTGCCAGTAGGCGTCGTTCGAGCCCGCGAAGAACAGGTTCGTGCCCCGTGCGAGCGCCCGGTCGAAGGCGGCACGCGTCGCGAGCGTCCAGTACTCGTCGTGACCCGCGACGATCACGAGCTGGTGCTGGAGCAGCGAGGCCGGGTCGCGGTCGGTGTCGGGGTCGGCCTGGTAGGAGACGTCGTAGCCTGCACGCTCGAGAAAGCGGACGAGCTGGTACTCCCACCACAGCGGCGACTGCGACCGGGTCCCGAAGGGTCGTTCGAAGGTCACCGCATGCGCGCGCGGCGGCACGAAGTCGTAGAGGCTCTTGCCGCCCCACTCGTTGTACGCCTCCCAGGTGTTCACCGGCACCTGAACGAGGATCTGCGCCGGCGGTGCACTGCGGGGCGCGCGCAGGACCAGGAACGTCCACGCTGCGCACCCGCTCTCGGGGCCGCTCGTCAGGACGGCCTCGACGAGGTAGTAGCCGCTCGTCCACTCGATCGTGGTGCGGACGGTGTCCGTCACCCGCCAGTCGGCGCGGATCGGCTCGCTCCCGGTCGGCCCGGGCTGCGTCGTGCCCTGTTCGTCCGACTCGCAGCCGGGTAGGCAGGCGACGCGCCTGGCCCCGTCTCCGGCGTACCAGCCGAGCCGGTAGATGACGATCCGGTAGCGGAAGGCGGTGCTGACGTGGAGGGCGATCCGGTCGCCCGGCGCGGCCGAGATCTCGCTCCCATAGAGCTCGACGGCGTCGGTCGCCGGAAGCTGCCAGGCGGTCGTGCCCGGCCTGGCGTTCTCCTCCTGGATGGCATTCGACGGCTGAGCGGCAGGCGCGTGGAGCGTGCCGGCAACCAGCGCTGCCACCGTCATCAGCAGGACCGCTCGCGTCATCGGGACCCCGCCGACAGCTTCCGGAATAGCCACCCGCCGGCGGCGGCTGTAGTTCTACGCGCACGTGCGGTCGACTACAAATAGGACGACGATGGACGACCGAGTGCCGCTCGGACGTCGGCGGGGGTGACGCTCGCGCGCTCGACGGACGACCGGAGTGAGTGGTCGCAAACGGCGACCATCCTGGATCCAAGGTATAAGGGTGCCCGGCGGACATCCGCTTTACCTGCAGTCCATCCGCTAATCTAGGATCCGAGATCCGATCACTTGCACCCACACCACGCTGAAGGAGCAGGAATGACCCACGACGCCCGGATCCAGACGGATGCCGACCAGCTCGAGGCGCAGTGGCGCACGGATCCGCGCTGGCGCGGGATCGAGCGCACCTACACGGCGGAGCAGGTCGTGCGCCTGCGCGGCTCGCTCGTCCCCGAGCACACGCTCGCGCGGCACGGCGCGGAGCGGCTCTGGGAGCTCCTGCAGCGGGACCGTCCGGTTCGCGCGCTCGGCGCGCTCACCGGCGGCCAGGCGGTGCAGATGGTGAAGGCTGGGCTGGAGGCGATCTACCTGTCGGGCTGGCAGGTGGCCGCCGACGCGAACCTGGCCGCCGCCACCTACCCCGATCAGAGCCTCTACCCGGCGAACAGCGTGCCGGCGCTCGTCAAGCGGCTGAACAACGCCCTGCAGCGAGCCGACCAGATCGACTGGGCGGAGGGGCGGAACGGCACGCACTGGCATGCCCCGATCCTCGCCGACGCCGAGGCCGGCTTCGGCGGCGCGCTCAACGCCCACGAGTTGATGCGCGCGATGATCGAGGCGGGCGCCGCCGGCGTCCACTTCGAGGACCAGCTGGCCTCGGAGAAGAAGTGCGGCCATCTCGGCGGCAAGGTGCTCGTGCCGACGAAGCAGTTCGTGCGCACGCTCAACGCGGCCCGGCTCGCCGCCGATGTCTGCGGCGTGCCGACGGTGCTCGTCGCGCGCACCGACGCGCTCGCCGCGACGCTTCTGACGTCGGACGTCGACGAGGCAGACGGCGAGTTCGTCACCGGGGAGCGCACCGGCGAGGGCTTCTACCGGGTGCGCGAGGGCATGGACGCCGCGATCGCGCGCGCGCTCGCGTACGCGCCCTACGCCGACATGGTGTGGTGCGAGACGTCGACGCCGGACATCGGCGAGGCGCGCGCGTTCGCCGACGCGCTCCACGAGCGCTTTCCGGGCAAGCTGCTGGCGTACAACTGCTCGCCGTCGTTCAACTGGCGCAAGAACCTCGACGACGACCAGATCGCCCGCTTCCAGTCCGAGCTCGGGGAGCTGGGCTACCGCTTCCAGTTCATCACGCTCGCCGGCTTCCACACCCTCAATGCGGGCATGTTCGACCTGGCGCGGGGGTATGCGACCGAGCAGATGACTGCCTACGTACGGCTCCAGCAGCACGAGTTCGAGCTCGAGGAGTTCGGCTACACCGCGACGCGCCACCAGCACGAGGTTGGCGCCGGCTACTTCGACCTCGTCGCCGAGGCGGTCGCGCCGGACAGCTCGACGCTCGCGCTCAGGGGCTCGACCGAGGAGGCGCAGTTCGACTCCGAGGAGGCGCACGCGTGACCGCGGTCGCAGACGTCGAGGTCATCGCGCCGGCGGACGAGGAGGTCCTGACCCCGGAGGCGCTCGACTTCGTCGCCCGTCTCCATCGCGAGCTGAACCCGCACCGGCTCGAGCTGCTGGAGCGGCGGCGGGAGCGGCAGGCGGAGCTCGATGCGGGCGCGCTGCCGGGCTTTCTGCCCGAGACGAAGGGGATCCGGGAGGGAGGCTGGAGCGTCGCCCCGGCGCCGGCCGACCTGCGCGACCGCCGCTGCGAGATCACCGGCCCCGTCGACCGCAAGATGATGATCAACGCGTTGAACTCGGGCGCGCGCGTCTTCATGGCCGACTACGAGGACGCGAACTCGCCGACGTGGACGAACGTCGTGGAGGGCCAGCGCAACGTCTCGGACGCCGTCCGCCGCGCGATCTCGCTCGAGACGCCGGAGAAGCGGTACACGCTGAACGACGAGATCGCGACGCTGCTGATCCGGCCGCGCGGCTGGCACCTGCCCGAGCGGCACGTGCTGGTCGGCGGCGAGCCGGTCTCGGGCTCGCTGTTCGACTTCGGGCTGCACATGTTCCGCAACGCGCGCGAGCAGTGCGACCGCGGCTCGGGCCCGTACTTCTACCTGCCGAAGCTCGAGTCGCACCACGAGGCGCGGCTCTGGGCGCAGGCCTTCGAGCTCGCCGAGGAGGAGGTCGGGCTGCCGCACGGGACGATCCGCTGCACCGTCCTGATCGAGACGATCCTCGCCGCCTTCGAGATGGAGGAGATCCTGCACGAGCTGCGCGACTGGGGCTGCGCTCTGAACGCCGGGCGCTGGGACTACATGTTCAGCGTGATCAAGAAGTTCCGCAGCCGCGACTGGGTGCTGCCCGACCGGATCCAGGTGACGATGACTGTCCCCTTCATGCGCGCCTACACGGAGCTCTTGGTCCGCTCCTGCCACCGCCGGGGCGCGCACGCGATCGGCGGCATGGCCGCGTACATCCCGTCGCGCAAGAACCCGGAGGTGAACGAGATCGCCCTGGCGAAGGTGCGCGAGGACAAGGAGCGGGAGTCGTCGGACGGCTTCGACGGCACGTGGGTCGCCCATCCCGATCTCGTCCCCGTCGCGACCGAGGTCTTCGACCGGGTGCTCGGCGAGCGGCCGAACCAGGTCGGGCGGCTGCGCGAGGACGTCGCCCCCGACGAGGCGGCGCTGCTCTCGATCCCGGACACGCCGGGGTCGATCACCGAGGGTGGGCTGCGGACGAACGTCTCGGTCGGCGTCCGCTACCTCGACGCCTGGCTGCACGGCGTCGGCGCGGCCGCGATCGACAACCTGATGGAGGACGCGGCGACGGCCGAGATCTCGCGCTCGCAGGTCTGGCAGTGGGTGCGGGCCGGGCGCTTCGACGAGGCGCGCGTCCGGCAGGAGATCGCGGCCGTGGACGCCGGCGAGGAGGCGAAGCTGCTGTTCGCGGAGCTCGCTCTCGCCGACCAGCTGGTCGAGTTCCTCACGCTGCCCGCGTACACTCATCTGGAGTGAGTCTCGACAGCACGAAAGCCGACGACATCGCGCTCGTGATCGAGGAGGCGATCGTCTCCGGCGAGCTCGAGCCGGGGACGGTGCTCCGGCAGGAGCAGCTCTCCGAGCAGTTCAACGTCTCCCGCACGCCTGTCCGCGAGGCGCTGCGGCGGCTGGCGGCGCTCGGGCTCGTCTCCTTCGTCCCGAACCGGGGCGTCCGCGTGCGGACGATCTCCCGCGACGAGCTGCAGGAGGCGTTCCTCGTGCGGGCGGAGCTCGAGTCGCTCGCGACCGAGGCGGCCGCGACGAAGATGACCGCGGCCGACCTCGAAGAGCTCGACGCCGCCGAGAAGCGCTTCGCGCAGATCTCCCAGGAGCTGCGGTCGCGCGAGCCGGGCGAGGCGCGGCGCTCGATCATGGCCGACTGGGTGCGCGCGAACCACGCCTTTCACGACGTGATCTACCGCGTCGCCGACCTGCCGCTCGTCGAGCAGCTGGCGAAGAGCGCGCGCCGCTCGTTCTCGGGGCCCGCGGTGTGGGCTCCCGGCGACCACTCGATCGACGGGCTGTACGCCCGCAACGCCGAGCAGCACCGCGCGATCAAGCAGGCGCTCGTCGCCGGGAGCGCCGCGGGCGCGCGCGCGCTCGCCCGCGAGCACGTCCTCTCCTCGTTCGTCCTCCTCGAGACGATCCTCGAGCAGGTCGGCGCGCAGCCGCGCGACTGGCAGCGCAGCCGCGCGGGCCGCTGAGGCGGGCGCCGCCCCCGCTCGAGGCGACCGTTCCGGTCCGGTCCGGTGTCAGACACCGGACACGGCCCGTTCGGACAGGAGGAACCCGTCAAGTCGAGCACGCCGGCGCGAGGCCATGTCCGCTACGAGCACGTCCGGTGTCAGACACCGGACGCCGTTCTGGGAGCCGTGTCCGCTCGCGGGCCCAGGTCCGGCGCCGAGGCCTTGGATCGTGTTCGATCGGAAACGCCGAAATAGATGCGGCGGTCGCGCCGTTGACCTCGAATAGCCGTCAGTCGACGCGAGAGAGGGACATGCGGAGCAGGGCAGCAGCCGGAGCGGCATTCGCCACGATCACAGCCGTCACGTGGGGCGGGCAGTTCGTCGTCGGGAAATCGGCGCTCGAAAGCGTCAACGCCTTCCCGCTCACGACCGTCCGCTATGCGGTCGCTGGCGCCCTCTGGCTCGTCGTGCTCGCCGCCCTCGAGGGCCGCGACGCGTTGCGGCCGAACGGACGCGGACGGCGGCTCCTCGTGCTCGGGACGCTCGGCTTCGCCGGCTTCAACCTGCTCGCCTACACCGGTCTCGCGCACGCCCAGCCGCAGAGCGCGTCGCTGATCGTCGCGCTCGCCCCGCTCCTGACGGCGCTCGTGCTCTGGCGGCGGACGCGCGTCCGGCCCCCTGCCTCGACGTTCGGCTTCCTCGCCGCCGCACTCGCAGGCGTCTTCCTCGTGCTCAGCGACGGGCACCCGGGTCGGATCGTCGGCGGCTCCGTCGGCTGGGGTGACGGCCTCGTCCTGCTCGGGGTCTTCAGCTTCGTCCTCTACGCCCTCGGTGCGGCGCAGATGCCCGAGCTCTCGCCGCTCCGCTACACGGCACTCTCCGCCGCTTTCGGCTGGCTCGTGATCGCCGCGGCGACGGCCGTCGTGCTCGCGTCCGGCCTCGTCGCGACTCCGTCGGCAGGCGAGCTCGAGGCGGTCGCGCCGGAGCTCGCCTATCTCGCCGTGCCGGGCGCGTTCGTGGCCGTGCTGACGTGGAATGCGGCGTTCGGCCTGATCGGCCCGCAGAACGCGGTTCTCTTCGGGAACCTGATTCCGGTGACGACGTTCGCGATCGAGATCGTGCGCGGCTACCGGCCGGGCTCCCTCGAGGCTGCGGGCGCGGTCCTGACGATCGGCGCGCTCGTCGCGAGCAACCTCCATGCGCGCGTCTCGAGAGCCCCGGCGCCCGAGACCTTCGAGCTGCCCGAGGCGGCGTAGGATCGGCACTAGATGGAGCTCGATCCGCTCTACCGTCCCCAGGGCGTCGAGGAACGCTGGCAGCGCACCTGGGAGGAGGAGGGCCTCTACCGCGCCGAGGCAGGCGACGCGCGACCGAGCTACGTGATCGCGGTGCCGCCGCCGAACGTGACCGGCGCGCTGCACATGGGGCACGCCCTCAACGGCTCGATCCAGGACGCGCTCGTCCGCTGGCACCGGATGCGCGGCTTCAACACGCTTTGGCAGCCCGGCTTCGACCACGCCGGCATCGCCACGCAGGCGGTGGTGGAGAAGGAGCTGCGCCTCGAGGGCACCTCTCGTCAGGAGCTCGGTCGCGAGGCGTTCCTCGAGCGTGTCTGGGACTGGCTGCACGTGTACGGCGGCGTGATCATGGGCCAGTTCCGGCGCCTCGGCTGCTCGCTCGACTACTCGCGTGAGCGTTTCACGATGGACGACGGCTACACCCGCGCCGTGATGCGCTTCTTCGTCCACCTGTACGAGCGCGGCTGGCTCTTCCGTGACAACCGGATCATCAACTGGTGCCCCGACTGCCGCACCTCGATCTCCGACCTCGAGGTCGAGCACCTCGAGATCGACGACGCGCTCACCTACGCCCGCTACCCGCTCGCCGACGGCGAGGGCAGCGTCACGATCGCCACCGTGCGGCCGGCGACGATCCTCGCCGACGTCGCGGTGGCGGTGCACCCGCAGGACGAGCGCTACCTGGGCCTCGTCGGCCGGGAGGTGATCGTGCCCGTCGTCGGCCGGCGCGTGCCGGTGATTGCGGACGAGCGTGTCGATCCTTCCTTCGGCACGGGGGCGCTGAAGATCACGCCAGGCCACGACCCGCTCGACTTCGAGATCGGCCGCGACCACGGGCTGCCCGAGCCTTCGGTGATCGGTCTCGACGGGCGCATGACCGGCGACATCCCCGAGAAGCTGGTCGGGCTGACCGAGGACGAGGCCTCGGAGTACGTCGTGCGGTGGCTCCGCCAGGAGGGTCTGCTCTCCAAGCGGGAGAGCTACCGGCACGCCGTCGGGCACTGCGAGCGCTCCGGCACGCGCGTCCAGCCGCTCGTCTCGCTCCAGTGGTGGTGCGCGATGGAGGACCTGGCCCGTCCGGCGATCGAGGCGATCGAGTCCGGCCGCGTGACCTTCCGCCCGCCGGTGCACAACCGGGTGGCGCTCGACTGGCTGCGCTCGATCCGGCCCTGGAACGTCTCGCGCCAGCTCTGGTGGGGCCACCAGCTCCCGATCTGGTACTGCCCGGACGGCCACGTGACCTGCTCGGAGACCGGGCCGGACGCCTGCGCCGAATGCGGCTCGACGGAGCTGCGGCGCGACGAGGACGTCCTCGACACCTGGTTCTCGTCCGCGCTCTGGCCGTTCGCCACGCTCGGCTGGCCGGACGAGACGCCGGATCTGCGCAGCTTCTATCCCGGCGACGTCAGCTCGACTGCGCGCGAGATCATCTTCCTCTGGGAGCTCCGGATGATCATGGCCGGGCTCGAGCTGCTCGGGGAGGCTCCCTTCGCGGACGTGATCATCCACTCGACGATCCTCGCGCCCGACGGCCGGCGCATGTCCAAGTCGCTCGGCACCGGGATCGACCCGCTCGAGCTGATCGCCGAGCACGGCGCCGACGCCACACGCTACGGCCTGCTGAAGATGTCGTCGGGGCAGGACGTCCGCTTCTCGGCGCAGCCGATCGAGGAGGGGCGGCGCCTCGCGAACAAGCTCTGGAACGCAAGCCGGCTGCTGTTGCTGGCCGGCGCCGCCGACCCGGTCGCGCAGCCCGCCTCGCTCGAGGAGCGTTGGATCCTCGCGCGGATCGACGCGACGCGCATGGAGATCGAGGCCGATTTCGCGTCGTTCGACTTCGCGCACGCGGTCGACCGGCTGTATCACCTCACCTTCGACGACTTCTGCGACTGGTATCTCGAGGCGATCAAGCCGCGGCTCGACGATCCGACCGTGCGGGGTACTGCGTTCGCGGCGCTCGAGCGGCTGCTGAGGCTGCTGCACCCGCTGCTCCCGCACGTGACCGAGGAGATCTGGATGCACCTGCCGGAACGTGAGACGCGTCTGATCGTCGCCCCCTGGCCGGGGCCGGACCGGCGCTTCGCCGCCGACCGCGACGCCCTCGTGGGCGTGCAGCAGGCGGCCGAGCGCTTCCGGCGCAGCGGCGTGCTCACGCCGCTCGAGGGCGACGAGAAGCGGATCTTCGAGGCGGTCGCGAAGCCCGAGCGCGCGGCGCCCCAGAACGGCGACGTCGAGGCCGAGCGCGCACGTCTGCGCGGCGAGATCGACCGTGCCGAGCGAATGCTCGCGAACGAACGCTTCGTCGAGCGGGCGCCCGCGGAGGTGGTCGAGGCCGAGCGCGAGAAGCTCGAGCGCTACCGGCGCGAGCTGGCGCTGCTCAGCTCCGCCGAGCAGCGCTAGGAAGGACGGCACGTTGCGCTCCGCCACGGCGTGGGTCGCGTCGCTCGACCCGTGGCCTGCCGACGGGTTCGGCACCGAGCGGATGCAGGCGCTGCTCGCCGATCTGGGCGATCCTCAGGAGCGCTACCCGGCTGTCCACGTGGTCGGCACGAACGGCAAGTCGACGACGACCCGCCTGACCGAGGTGCTGCTCGACGACGCCGGCCTTCGCACGGGCGCCTACGTCTCGCCGCACGTGCGCTCCTGGGCGGAGCGGATCCGCGTCGACGGCGACGAGGTCGACTTCGAGGCGGCCCTGGCGGCGGTCCGTCCGGCGGCCGAGGCGCACGGTGCGACCCAGTTCGAGGCGTTGACGGCGGCGGCGCTCTCCGCCTTCGCGGAGGCCGGGGTCGACGTCGCGGTGGTCGAGGCCGGACTCGGCGGCCGCCACGACGCGACGAACGTCCTGCGGACGCGCGTCGTCGTCCTCACGAGCGTCGCGCTCGACCACATGGACGTGCTCGGCGCGACGCGTGAGCGGATCGCAGTCGAGAAGCTCGCCGTCGTGCAGCCCGGCTGCGCCGTCGTGCTCGGCGAGCCCGAATGGAAAGCGCTCGCGGAGGAGAACGGAGCCGCCGAGGTCGTCGTCACCGCCCGCAGCAACCTCGCGCTCGCCGTCGCGGCTGCGGAAGCCTTTCTCGGCCGTCCGGTCGATCCGCACGCCGCGGAAGGCGTCGCGCTGCCCGGCCGGCTCGAGCGGCGGGGCGAGCGGCCGCTCGAGATCTGGGACGGCGCCCACAACCTCGCCGGCATCGGCTGGCTCCTGCCCCGCCTCCCCGAGCGCGAGTACGTGCTCGTCTCCTCGATCCTGCGCGACAAGCGGCCCGGGATGATGCTCGAAGCGCTGTCTGTGCTCGGCCCCTCGCTCGTCGCCACCGAGTCGGCGACGCCGCGCTCCATGCCAGCCGCCGAGCTTGCGGCGCTCGCGTCGGCGCACTTCGCCCGCGTCGAGATCGAGCCCGCTCCCGAGGTCGCCCGGTGGCGCGGGCTCGAGCTCGCCGGCCCTGGCGGTGCGGTGCTCGTCACCGGTTCGCTGTACCTTCTAGCCGAGCTCAGTGACCAATTCCGCGACCCATAGCCCGGCGGAGAAGCTCTCGATCTTCGCGCTCGCCGCCCTCGTCCTCGCCCTCCTCGTCGTCGGCGCTTTCGCAATGGGCTGGCTCGTAGGCAGGATTCTCCTGTGAGCGCGATCGCCTCGACCTTCTCGGGTTTCAGCGACTTCTTCAACTCCGGCACGTGGCTCGTGACCCGGAACCTCCTCGGCTTCTTCGCTGTCGTCTTCTGGCTGGCGCTCGGGTACTGGGTGTTCAAGGACGCCCGCCGGCGGATCGAGGATCCGTTGTTGATCGCGATGGCGACCCTCGTCGGGCTCGTGCCGCCCTATCTCGGGCCGTTCATCTACATGCTCTTCCGGCCCCCCGAGTACCTGGAGGAGGTGCGCGAGCGGGAGCTCGAGATCAAGGCGATCGAGGAGCGACTCTACGCGGGCGAGCTGTACTGTCCCGTCTGCCGGAGCGAGGTCGACGCGAGCTACCTCGTCTGCCCGGTCTGCACGACGCGGCTGAAGCAGGCGTGTGTGAACTGCCGGGCCCCGCTCGAGGCTGCCTGGCAGGTCTGCCCGCACTGCGAGACGCCGATCGCACCCGCCGAGGTCACGCCGTTTCCGGCCCACGGAACCTCGCGTGCGCGCCGGCGCTCGGAGTAGCGGGGCCGTCTATATTGGGCGGCCGTGGCGCTCGAGCGCAGCCTGATCCTGATCAAGCCCGACGCGGTCAGGCGCCGGCTCGCGGCCGAGATCCTCGGCCGGATCGAGGCGCGCGGGTTCACGATCCGCGCCGGCAGGCTGCTGACCGCGAGCTGCGAGCTGGGAGAGACGCACTACGCCGAGCACCGCGAGAAGCCGTTCTTCGGCGAGCTCGTCGAGTTCATCACCTCGGGGCCGACCTGGGCGCTCGTCGTCGAGGGCGAGGGCGCGATCGCGACGCTGCGCAAGACGATCGGCGCGACGAACCCGGCCGACGCGGAGCCGGGAACGATCCGGGGCGACCTTGCGGTGTCGATGCCGGACAATCTCGTGCACGGCTCCGACTCGCCCGAGTCGGCCGAGCGCGAGATCGCGCTCTGGTTCCCGGCCGATGAGCTGTAGGCTCGACGGAGGCTCACAGGAGCGGAGGCGGCGGCTCTGCCGGCGCCGAAGCGGGAAATGAGCTCGCCTGAGCCAGATTCGGTCGCCGCGAACGTCGCGGCGTGGACGCAGGAGAACGCGCAGTACCCGGACGGCGCCGCCGCGCGCTTATGGTCTCGGGAGGAGATCGCATGGCGGCAGTTCGCCGTTCCCGAGGCCGAGTTGCAGGTGCTCGGCGACGTGTCCCCCCTGGACGTGGTCGAGCTGGGCTGCGGAACGGCGTACTTCTCGGCGTGGCTCGCGCGACAAGGTGCTCGTCCGGTCGGCGTCGACCCGACTCCCGCAAGCTCGCCACGGCGCGGCGGCTGATGGCCGAGACGGGCATCGAGTTTCCGCTGCCGCTGTTCGGGCTGGGGAGGACGGAATGGCCCGGCGAGGACGGCAGCGGGTACCAGCAGTCGCACGGGCGCTGGATCGCCCTGCTCTGGGAGAGCGGCTTCGAGATCGAGGCGCTGCACGAGCTGCAGCCGCCGGCGGACGCGGAGGATCACGCGTACTACGACCACGTTCCTGTCGAGTGGGCGCGGCAGTGGCCCGCCGAGGAGATCTGGGTCGCGAGCAAAGCGTCGTGAGCGCGCGCCCCGCGCTGCCGATCCTGCTCGCGTCCACCTCGCCGCAGCGACGCGCGATCCTCGAGCAGCTCGGCCTTCCTTTCGACGTCGTCTCGCCCCGGTACGAGGAGCACGACCCGCCAGATGCCGACCCGGTGGAGCTCGTCCGCGCCCATGCGCAGGGCAAGGCACGCTCGGTTGCGGCAGGCGCCGACGGCCGGCCGGTACTCGGCGTCGATACAACGGTCGTCCTCGACGGACGCGTCTACACGAAACCCGCCGACGCCACGGACGCGGAGCTGATGCTCGAGGCGCTCTCGGGGCGGACGCACACGGTCGTCTCGGGCCTGTGCCTGCTCACGTCGGGGTGGGAGGTCGCGGAGACGGAGGCGACGCATGTCACCTTTCGGCAGCTGACTCCGCGCGAGACCGCCGCCTACGTGGCCGGGGGCGAGTGGGAGGCGCGCGCGGGCGCATATGCGATCCAGGGCCGCGGCGCCGCGCTCGTCGAGCGGATCGACGGCGACTACCTGAACGTCGTCGGGTTGCCGGCCGCGTTGCTCGTGAAGCTGCTCGCCGAGCGGTTCCCCGGCACGTACGGCTTCGGCTGACTGCCGCGAGCGAAGCTGCGCTATTGACACTTCATGCCCCTGACGCCGCTGTTCATGGGGCCTCTCGGGCCGAAGACCCAGTCTCGTGAGAGATCTAGCTTGAACCACTTGGCCCATCCGGCAGCCCCGCTATCTTCACCGCCGATTTGTTCACCACGCTCGGATCTGGCCGCGGCGAGGAGTCCCCGTGGCTTTGGCTCGTCATCGTCGGGGGCGGTATCGCTCTCTATCTGTGGAGCCGCGTCCGTGGATGGCGATGGCCGCGTGCCCGACGATGGAGCGACGTCGCAGACAGCCTGTTTCTCGTCGGTGCTCCCTGGTGGATGCAGGCAGGCTTCTGTGCCATTGTTGGCGGCGGTTCGCTCTACCACCTCGTCTCGGGGCACTACCGGTGGTTCTGGTGGTTCCTACCGGCAGTGGCCTGGCTCGCATTTGCCGAGGTGGTGGTGAGGAGGGAAGGATCCGGTAGCGACTGAGGTAAGAACCTCAGCTGAGCGCCCTCTGCCCAGCACTTGGGGCCGCCGCTTGCACGACCGGAGAGAGCGCGGCGAGTAGCGTGTCGGTGTGCCCGCCTACAGGCTGAAGCCGTTCGGGACGACGGAGCCATCTGCCGCCGTGAGTAGGCGCGCACGAGGGTGAACGATTGCGGCCTGGAACCGTACGTTCATGCGGCGCCGTGAGGCTACGTAGGTGCAGACGCTGCGCTTCGCGCGCGCGGGTACAGGAACGGCGCTCTCGGCCGCGCGGAGCTCCGTCTAGGTCCCGGGTGCGAAGCGGAGCTTCGCACCCGGGAAAATCGGGGTGCCCAGATTCGAACTGGGGACCTCTCCGACCCGAACGGAGCGCGCTACCAGGCTGCGCCACACCCCGAATCGGCCCATAGGGTACCTGGCATGAGCCGCAGGCTCGACCGACGCGCACCGGGGGCGCAGGCGCAGGCGCCGGAGCCGGAGCGGCGATGAGCGGAACCTTCACCGCGGTCGAGGGGTGGCGCCGCGAGGCGCCCCGCCTCGCCGCCGAGCTCGCGGCGGACTGGGGCCTCACCCTCGGCGCGTCCTACGTTCCCGGCGCCGCCGGCCATGTCGTGCGCGCAGAGCGGGCGGACGGGACACGCGCCGTTCTGAAGCTCTTCTGGCCACACCGGGAGGCCGAGCAGGAGGCCGACGCGCTCGAGCGCTGGGACGGAGACGGCGCAGTCCAGCTGCTTGCACGCGACGACGACCGCCACGCGCTGCTGCTCGAGCGCTGCGAGCCGGGCACCTTCCTCTCCGCTGCGCCCGATCCGGTCGGCGTTCTGATCGGCCTCCTGCCGCGCCTCTGGAAGCCCGCGGACGGCTTCCGCACGCTCGCCGACGAGGCGCGGCACTGGCTCGAGGAGGGGGATCTCGCAGCGCTGCCGCCGGGGCGCCTGCGCGACAGCGCGATCCGGCTCCTCGGAGAGCTCGTGCCGACGCAGGGCGAGCCGGTGCTCGTCCACCAGGACCTCCACGCCGACAACGTCCTCGCCGCCGAGCGGGAGCCGTGGCTCGTGATCGACCCGAAGCCGCTCGCGGCCGAGCGCGAGTTCTCCGCGGCGCCGATCGTGCGCAGCGGCGAGCTCGGCCACTCGAAGCGCGACGTCCGCTACCGGCTCGACCGGCTCTGCGCGGAGCTCGGCCTCGACCGCGGGCGCGTCCGCGGCTGGACGATCGCGCAGACGGTCGCCTGGCTGGGCGGCAGCAGCATCGTTCCCTCCCACCTGGAGACGCTCGAGTGGCTGCTGGAGGACGCATGAGTCTGCTCGCGGTCCTCTTCGACGTCGATTTCACGCTCGCGCGCCCCGGGCCGGAGCTCGGTCCCGAGGGCTACGTGCGCGCGGGCGCGCGGCACGCGCTCCGGCTCGATCCGGCGCGCTACCCGGAGGCACGAGAGGCTGCGCTCGTCGACCTTCGCCGCCATCCCGAGCTCGAGCACGACGACGAGATCTGGTTCGCGTTCACCGAGCGGATCGTCCGGGGCATGGGCGGTGACGCGGCGTCCGCCCACGACTGTGCCGTCGAGATCACGCGCGGCTGGGAGCGGCACGAGAACTTCGAGATCTACGACGACGCGCCGCCCGTGCTCGCGGTGCTCCGCAGAGCCGGGCTCCGGATCGGCCTGGTCTCCAATTCCGCGCGCGACGTGCACGAGTTCGCCCTGCACCACGAGCTGGAGATCGACGCCGGCATCAGCTCCTTCCACCATGGCAAGACGAAGCCGCACGCGTCGATCTTCCGCGCGGTGCTCGCCCTGCTGGAGGTCGAGCCCGAGCAGGCTGCGATGGTGGGGGACACGATCGCCGACGACGTCGAGGGCGCGCGTGCCGTCGGCATGACCGCGGTCCTACTCGACCGAGACGGCCGCCATGCGGGGTACGAGCCGCGCATCGAGTCGCTCGCGGAGCTCCCGGGAGTGCTCGACATCGAGGCTTGACCCGCCGCGGCGGGACGACCGTGCGATCACAGGCCCAGCTCCTCGCGCCAGGCCTCGGTGTCGCGGCCCACGGCCGGCGCCGGCCCCCTTTTCGGCAGGGCGGTTCCGAGGTCCGCCGCCGCCTCCTCGAGGGTCGCCACGGGACCGACGCAGACGTCCTCGCCGTCGAACAGCTCGAGCCACTCTGCGAGCGGGCGCCCCTGGAAGATCGCGGCGAGCTCGGCCGCGAGCCCCTCCTGGTCGGAGCCGTACTGGCGTCCGGCGAGATCCGGTCGCTCCAGGAGCTCGCAGAGCCGGTGGAAGAAGACTGCCTCGAGCGCGCCGACGGTGAGGTGGCGGCCCTCCGCGGTCGCGTAGATCCGGTAGCAGGCGAGCGCGCCGGTGAGCAGGCGCGGTACCGGGTCGCCGCCGAGCCGGTGCGCGGCGAGGCGGTGCGAGCCGTGGGTCATCGAGACGACCAGTCGGGCTCCTGAGCCCGTCCGCTCGCGCTCGAGCAACCCTGCGAGGATCTGCGTGACCGCGCCCTGCCCGCCCGCCGCGAGGTCGGCGATCTGCACCGGGGGCCACGCCGGTGCCGTGTCGGCGAGCACGCCCGCCCAGCCGAGGTAGTTCAGGTCGTGACCGGCCCGCTGCTCGTGCCGGCCGGCAGGGCCGAAGCCCGTGATCGAGCAGTAGACGGCCCGCGGCGGCGCTTCGTCCGGGCCGATGCCGAGACGGGAGGCGACGCCTGGCCGGAACGACTCGAGCACGACGTCGGCGCGCGCGACCAGCGCGAGCGCGAGGGCCGGATCCGACTTCAGGTCGACGACGACGGACTCCTTGCCTGCCGCGAGCGCGGCGTGCCAGGCGGGTGCCGTCGTGCGCATCGGGTCGCCGCCCGGCTGCTCCACGCACACGACACGTGCTCCGAGCTCGAGGAGCTGCGCGGACGCGAACGAGCCCGGCAGGTAGCGGGTGAAGTCGACGACGAGCACGCCCCCGAGCGGCCGAACCGCGGTTGCTTGCACAGCGGCCGAACCTACCACTAGCCTTCGTCCTCCTTGGCGGAGCGGTCTACAGCGGTGGAGGAGAAACGGCGGCAGATCCTCGACGCGGCCGTCCGCGTTTTCGCCCACAAGGGCTTCCACACGAGCCGGGTCGGTGACATCGCCGAGGAAGCCGGCGTCGCGCACGGGCTCCTCTACCACTACTTCGACTCGAAGGACCAGCTGCTCGAGACGGTCTTCCACGAGAACTGGAGCGTGCTGCTGGAGAGGATCCGGGCGGTCGAGGAGACCGACGAGCCCGCGGCCGAGCAGCTCCGCCACGTCGCCCTGATCATCCTGCGCACGTGGAAGCACGAGCCCGACGTCGTCCGGGTCGTCGTGCGGGAGATCGCCCGCAGCCCGGAGGTGCAGCAGCGCATCGGTGAGCTCGTCGAGCCGGTGGACTCGATTCGCCGGATCATCGAGCGCGGCCAGGCCGCCGGCGAGTTTCGCACCGACCTCGACCCCGGGTTCACGGCGGCCGTCTTCTACGGCGGCATCGACGCGCTTCTCACCGGCTGGGTCCTCGGCACGCGCCCCGACGGGCCCGAGGCGATGGCGGAGGCCGAGCGGACGGTGGCCGAGGTGCTCGTCGGCAGCTTCGCCGCGGCGCCGGCGCCCGCCGTCTAGGCGCGTCCCGCTCGATCAGCGGCACGGGTCCGCTCCGCGCCGGAAGAGCCCGAAAGCCCACAGGCGCCCGTCCACGACGAAGTAGGCGGTGCGCGCGCGCCCGGTGTCGGCAACGAGCGCCTCGTAGCCCTCGCAATCGGCGACGACGAGCGGCCCGACGACCGCGGTGATCTGGCCGTCAAAGGCGCCGAGCCGGAGGCCGGTCGGCCCGTGCCAGCCCGCGGGCCGCCAGAGCGTGTAGACGGCCGAGACGCGGCCGCGGCTGAACTCGACCCCGAGCCCGTGCTTGTCGAAGGGCCCGTACGTGAAGTACCAGGTCGGTCGGGCGCAGCCCTCGCAGACCCCGTGGAAGCGGCCGAGCGCGGCCGCCACCTGTGCCTGGCGCTCGCCGAGGCGGACCCCGCCGAGCGAGTGCCCCGGGACGAGCACGCCCTGCCGCGGCAGCAAGCCGGCGGCGGCCGCCGGCACCGCGAGGGCAAGTACCGCAGCGCAGAGGACGGCTCGCCTCATCCGCCCGGGAGTATGCGGCCCGCGCGTGTCGGCCTGCTGTTCACAGCTCCTGCGCGGCCCCGGCAGGGCTACGCCGCGGGGAGCGGTGCCGGGATCGCCGCCCGGATCGAGAGGTCGGGCCCCTCGAGGCGGACGTCGATCTATCTCGTCATGCGAACTCAGGAGGCAGCAGACGCCTACAGGGGCGTCTCGCATAGGCTCGGGAGTATGCCGTTGTGGGATTCCATTGCCGGTCTGCGCGTGCAGGTGGACGACTATGCGCTCGAGCGTCGGGAGCTCCGCACGGCCGCCGGCTGGACGAGGGTGACGACGAGTGTCGTGCTCGAGGGCGCGGGCGAGACCGGGGTGGGCGAGGACGTCACCTACACGGCTCCGGACCACGAGCACGCCCCGGCCGACCTCTCCTTCGCCGGCACGTGGAGCTTCGACGAGCTTTCGCGGCACTTCGACGAGCTGGAGCTCTGGCGCGGCGAGACAGGGAACCGCTCCGGCATCGACCACCGGCGCTGGGCCTTCGAGAGCGCCGCGCTCGACCTCGGCCTGCGCCAGGCCGGCGTCTCGCTCGGGCAGGCGCTCGGCCGCGAGGGCCGGCCCGCGCGCTTCGTCGTCTCGACCCGGGCCGCGATCGAGCCGTGGCTCGAGCTCGAGCCGGCGATGGAGTTCAAGCTCGACGCCGACGAGGACTGGGACCGTCCGCTGATGACCCGGCTGGCGGCGCTCGACCGCGTGCGCGTGGTCGACCTGAAGGCCTACTACCGGGGCACGAGCGTCGATCTCGAGCCCGACGCGGAGCTCTACCGCGCCGTGGCCGAGTCGTTCCCGGACGTCGTGATCGAGGATCCCTGGCTCGAGGGTGCATGCGGGGAGGCGCTCGCGGGCGCCGAGGACCGGCTCAGCTTCGACGCGCCGGTGCACGCGCTCGGAGACCTCGACGCGCTGCCGCTCGAGCCGCGCTGGCTCAACGTCAAGCCGTCGCGCTTCGGCACCGTGCGCGGGCTGCTCGAGACGATCGAGGCCTGCGAGGAGCGCGGAATCCGCATGTACGGAGGCGGCCAGTACGAGCTCGGCCCCGGCCGAGCCCAGATCCAGCGGCTGGCGAGCATCTTCTACCCGGACGGCCCGAACGACGTCGCGCCCTCCATCTACAACGAGGGCGGGCCGCGGCCGGGCCTGCCGCAGAGCCCGCTGCCGGCGCCCGAGGGGCCGGGCTTCTGATGGGACGGCGGGAGCCGCTCGGCGAAGGGGCGCCCGTCACGAATTCCGCAGTGGCCGCGGCGGATCGGTTAGTGCTCGAAGGACAGCTCGGTGAAGCGCGCCTGCACCATCGAGCGCCCCTCGGTGAAGAGCGCCTCGATCCGCGGGTCTAGCGGAATGCGTTCTCCCCGGTCAGGGCCTTGCCCACCGACAGCGTGTGCACCTCGTGCGTACCCTCGTAGGTGAGCACCGACTCGAGGTTCACCATGTGCCGGATCACGGGGTACTCGAGCGTGATCCCGTTGCCGCCGAGGATCGTGCGCGCCGTCCGCGCCACCTCGAGCGCGCCGCGCACGTTGCCCATCTTCCCGAGCGACACGTGCTCGGGCCGAAGCATGCCGCCGTCCTTCATCCGCCCGATGTGCAGGGCGACGAGCGTGCCGCGGTTCACCTCGAGCGCCATCTCGGCGAGCTTCTGCTGCGTCAGCTGATAGCCGGCGATCGGCTTGCCGAAGACGAGGCGCTCCCTCGCGTAGTCGAGCGCGGCCTCGAAGCACGCACGGCCGGCCCCGACCGCACCCCAGACGATCCCGTAGCGCGCCTCGTTCAGACACGAGAGCGGCCCGCGCAGCGACGCGACCTCGGGGAAGCGCGCCTCCTCGGGCACGCGCACGTCGCGGAGCAGAAGCTCGGAGGTGACCGAGGCGCGCAGGGAGAGCTTGTGGCGCATCTCGGGCGCCTCGAAGCCCGGCGTGCCGCGCTCGACGAGGAAGCCGTTGATCGCCCCGTCCTCGGTGCGCGCCCAGACGACCGCGACGTCCGCGAGCGTGCCGTTCGTGATCCACATCTTCGACCCGTTCAGGATCCAGTCCGAGCCGTCGCGCCTCGCGGTCGTCCGCATCGAGCCCGGATCCGAGCCCGCATCGGCCTCGGTGAGGCCGAAGCAGCCGATGGCCTCGCCCGCGTGCAGCGGCGGCAGCCAGCGCTGCTTCTGCTCCTCCGAGCCCCACTTCCAGATCGCGTACATCGCGAGCGAGCCCTGCACGGAGACGAGGCTGCGCACGCCGGAGTCGCCGGCTTCCAGCTCCATGCACGTCAGCCCGTAGGCGACCGCGCCGGCGCCAGGCAGCCCGTAGCCATCGAGGTGCATCCCGAAGAGCCCGAGGTCTCCGATCTCCTTGACGAGCTCGCGCGGCAGGATTCCCTGCTCGAACCACTCTCCCACCTCGGGAACGATCCGCTCGCGGACGAACCGGCGGACGGTGTCCCGGATCGTGCGCTCCTCCTCGTCGAGCAGGGAGTCGATCGCGAGGAAGTCGCGGGGATCGAGCTCGGTCCGGCCGGTGGTCGTGGCCACGGGGGAATCGTAGTCGCCTCCGACGGGGGAAGGAGGGGTCTCTGCGGCGCTGCGGCGGCGCGGGGTTGACGGGTTGACGGAGCCTCCCTATCCTTTCCCCGAACTTTG
>Ga0335085_10002330_pt1 | contig 35880 bp, 29 predicted proteins | sample Lox_Sample_45_FD_206712 | JGI IMG/M metagenome (GOLD analysis project Ga0335085, IMG submission 206712) | Soil microbial communities from Loxahatchee National Wildlife Refuge, Florida, United States - Lox_Sample_4.5 | ecosystem: Environmental > Terrestrial > Soil > Wetlands | place: USA... | reverse complement strand
CTCCTGGAATCGACCCTCATGATCCTGACAAGCTCCCGTGACGAACTGATAGTGACCCTTTCCTCCCTCTACCACATCCCCGCCTACAGGGCAAAGATCGTCGGTCTGGTCATCGCCGGCCATGTACCGGTGTCCAAGATCAGCCAGCAGATCCTCGATGACAGTGGTATTCCCTATATCCGTATTGATCAAACAACCGCCGATGTTTTCTCTGCCCTTACCGAGGATGTATCGAAGATAACTGCCGAGGACCGGGAAAAGATCGGCTGGATCACCGCCAATGCAGAAAAGGATATCGATTTCGATGCCCTCGATGCCCTGCTCTGAAAGGAGATAGGGAGTGCGGCACAAGGCGCGCGGGAACAGGCCCTGTCACGTCCTCTTCGGCCGGCACCTCATTCATCATGCCCTACCGTTACCTGGAAGAGATTGCCACCGCCGATGTGGCCCTCGCCGCTTGGGGAAAGACCCGGGAAGAACTGTTCAGCGCCTGCGCCGATGCACTGGCGAATGTCATGGTAACGGACATCGGCACGATCGGACGGGATACCGACATCGAAATCCGACTGGAAAATGATGAAATTGACCTCCTGCTTTTTAATTTTCTCAACGAGATCGTCTTTTACAAGGATGCACGCCAACTCCTGCTGCGGGTTGCAACCGTCCATATTGCCGACTCCGACGGCACTCACCTCCTGGAGGCCAGTCTTACCGGCGAACTGATCGATTCGAAAAAACATGACCTCATCGTCGACGTAAAGGCGGTTACCCTTCACCGCTTGCGTATTGATGCAACTTCGCAGGGTTGGGAAGCGACGGTGGTGCTTGATATCTGAGTACCTCTTTCGCCTTCTTCTCCAAGCTGTTCCCGTTTCCATTCTCTCATCTTTGCGCTCTCCGTCGCACGATACGCAGCACGACTTTCTCTCCTTCTCCGACGACGAGCACGATCATCGATGCTCCGACTACCATCGCAAGTTGTCCGATTGTAAGGGGCACAGTGGCGAACACCCGATGGAAAGGAGGAAGATAGATTACTGCTGACTGGAGAAGAAGAGTGATGACGATTGCCACTGTCAACGAACGGTTGCCGAACGGCCCGATTTCCGCGAGGGTGTGGCGGCGGGAACGACCTGACAGCGCTACCGCCATTCTGCCGGCCACGAGAAAGGTAAAGACCATGGTCTGCCATGGCAGACCGGCTGCCAGGGTCACGGACTGGAAGATGATGGTGATCCCACCGAACAGCATGCCATGACGGATCATGTAGGAACCTCTTCCGGAAGCGAACACTCCTTCGGAGGGACTAATCGGAGGCTGCGCCAGAATGTCTTTCTCTGCGGGTTCTGACGCCAGAGCCAGGCCTGGCAGGCTGTCGCAAAGGAGATTAAGCCAGAGAATCTGTGTGGGCAGGAGCGGCAGTGGAAGGCCGAACAACGGCGCGGCTACCGTTGCTGTCAGTGTGCCGAGGTTTGAGGTGATGGAATAGCCGATGAAGCGGAGGATGTTGCGATAGATGCGCCGTCCTTCCTGCACCGCACTGACGATAGTGGCAAAGTTGTCGTCCAGAAGCACCATTGCCGAAGCCTCCCTGGCAACATCGGTGCCGGTCATTCCCATGGATACCCCAATGTCGGCCCGCTGCAGGGCCGGTGCATCGTTTACGCCGTCACCGGTCATGGCTACGCACTCTCCCCGTGACTGGAGAGCCTGAACGATTGCAAGTTTCTGTTCCGGCGCCACCCGAGCATACACTCTCACCCGCCCAGCTCTTTCCTGCAACTCGATGGCGGACAACCGCGCCAGTTCCTTCCCCGACAACACCTCGTCTCCCAAGCCGTCGATAATTCCAAGTTCGCGGGCAATGGACAAGGCAGTGGCGGGATGATCGCCTGTTATCATCACCGGCGTGATGCCAGCTTTACGACAGGATTCCACTGCAACGCTCGCTTCGGGACGCGGCGGGTCATGAAGACCGACCATGCCAATGAGAGTGAGGCCTGTTTCCATCACTCCAGGTGCCATTTCCGGTGGTAAAGTCTCCCATTCACGCATCGCAAGACACAGGACCCGCAGACCCTGTCCTGCGAACCCCTCCACCACGGCCGTTAGGTTTACATTCGAGATATCCTCGATCTTTCCATTAATGAGGATTCCCCGTGCCCGGGGAAGAAGCTCTTCTGCTGCCCCTTTCGTGAGGGAGAGGAAATGTCCTCGCCAGGGATGGCATGTGGTCATCAGTTTTCTCCCAGAGTCGAAGGGGATTTCTCCCAGGAGAGGATGATCATTTGCCAGCTTGCTCTTTACAAAACCAGCGCCCTGGGCAGCCTTGCAGAGAGCAAGCTCGGTAGGGTTGCCCAAGGGCCCATCACCACCGTCGGTGCGGACATCGTTACAGAGGGCCATGGCGTAAAAGAAGACGGACGCGGATGAAGAATGCAATGCCTGTTCCACAGTTAACTCCACTCCGTCGACGTAACAGCGAGATACCGTCATTGAGTTTTGGGTCAAGGTACCGGTCTTGTCGGCGCAGATGAAGGTGACCGATCCAAGGGTTTCCACTGCCGGCAGGCGGCGAATCAGGGCATTCTGCTGGACGAGTTTTCTGGCGCCAAGGGCGAGAGAAATGGTGACCACCGCGGGGAGCGCCTCGGGAATTGCCGCCACTGCCAGGGAAACTGCGATGAGTAGCATCATGACCAGGGGCTCGCCCCTGAATAACCCGATAAGGAAGAGAGCACCGCAGATAGCGAGGATTACGAGGGCAAGGCGCTTACCGAAGGCCGCAAGACGTCTCTGTAAGGGGGTCTTGCCTTCATCGACCTGCTGAAGCATCGCGGCAATACGCCCGAACTCTGTTGACAAACCAGTGGCAACGACCACTCCCATACCCCTCCCGGTTGTCACGATAGTTCCCTTAAAGGCCAGATTGCTGCGTTCACCCAGCGGAAGTTCGTCACCGGTAAGAACATCCGTTATTTTCTCCACCGGCACTGACTCCCCGGTGAGAAGAGATTCGTCCAGGTTGAGCTGTACCGTCTCTACGAGACGAAGATCGGCAGGGATCACGTTGCCAGTTTCGATGAGAACTATATCGCCAGGGACGATCTCGGATACAGGTATGACGAGAGGATGACTTTCCCTGACAACGGTCGCACTCTGGCCTGCCAGTTTTCTGAGTGCAGCAACTGCCTTCTCCGCACGATATTGCTGGGTAAAACCTATGATGGCATTGAGTAGAACAATTGCAAAAATGGCGAGGGCGTCTGTAATGTCTCCGATGATGCCAGCAATGATGGCAGCCACGATCAGGACGATGATGGAGAAATCACCGAACTGGCTGAACAATAGGTGAAGGGGATGACATCGACGTTTTTCCTGCAGTTCATTGAGACCACAGCATGACAGTCGATGTTCGGCTTCGGACACAGGCAGTCCATCCCGAGTGCTTTCGAGGTCTGCGAAGGTCTCTTCTACCGTTTTCAAGTGCCACACTGGCATGAGTTAAATATTTACCTGCTTACCGGATTATATAAATACTGATTTACCTGAGCCTATTGTTTGCCTGGAGTGCCAGAATGGCGTCTTGAGACTTTGCGACAATGACATCGGCTGTCTCGGTGGTGAAGCGAAGCGGTTCTCCAAATGTGACAGTCACTTTCCCTCTGTGGGGCCACAATCCGTCTCGAGGAAGCACCTTGTCGACCCCTGCAATGCAAACAGGCACCACCGGAATGCCCAGTTCCTGTACCATGATGCCGAGACCTGGCTTGAACGTGAGGAGTCTGCCATCCTGTGACCTTTCCCCTTCCGGGAAAACGAGAATATTTACGCAGTGGTCAGCGAGCCATCCCATGTGTTGCAGGGCCTTTCTGAAACCGTTGGACTGGGGGAGAGGAAAAAGATTCAAGGTAAAGGTGCCGTATTCGAAAGTGAAGCGTTTCCAGAGCATTTGGAATATATTTTTAAAGTTCTTGAAGAAAAATTCCTCCCATGCCGCAGTGGCGGTGTTGTAACGCCATCGAGGTGGAAGCGCGAACATGATCGATGGCTGGTCGAGATAACTCATGTGGTTGGCGATGAAGATGACGGGCCCGGGGAATGTGGCGAGATGTTCTACTCCTTTTCGTTCCAGGGTAACAAAGAGCCCGAAGAGGGGATAATGGAAAAGAAAGTCAGTCATCTGGCGGATAAGACGTAATGGGCTGGAATTTGCCCAACGCCGCAAATGGCTCTTTCGAACTATTTTTTCGCGCCGGGCAATGTGGCGATGGAGTTCGCCGATGGTCGTCTCCGGCGTAATAAGTGTATCCTCGAGATCGAGTCGATACTGCTGTTCAAGGTACGTTATCAGCTCGAGACGGGATATTGAGGTAAGGCCAAGATCAGCAACGAGTCGCGACTCTTCTGTAATGGCTGCGGCCGTCGTACCGGTCAGACGGGCGACCAGATTAACGAGAAAATCTGTCGATACCTCGCCTTCCTCCGCCCCCCTCCCCTGCTCTATTCTCTCTTTTACAATGAATTTACGTATCTTCAAGGTGGTAGTTTTGGGGAATTCGGGCTCCGGCCATATAGACCAGTCGTTGATCTGGTGGAGTGAATCAAGGTGGCCGTTCGCTTCATCGATGATTGCTTCCGGCTTTCTGCCACTGCCGTCAAGTACGAGCACAGCGTGTACAATTTCACCACCAAGCTTGCGAAAACCAATGACGCACGACTCCCGCACCCCCTTGACCCGGTTGAGGATGTTTTCCAGTTCCTCGGGATAAATATTTATCCCGGCATCAGTGACAATGAGATCCTTCACCCTTCCCTTGATGCGGAGATGACCATCGGAACCGATCTCTCCCAGATCGCCGGTACGAAACCAGCCGTCGTCGGTGAATGCTGCCCGGCTTGCTTTCTCGTTCAGATAGTATCCTGGGAAAACATTCTCACCTCGCGCACAGACCTCTCCTCCCACTACCTTGATTTCTACCCTCGGCAGAGGCATGCCTACGGACCCGATCACTTGCTCCGCCATGGTGTTGGCTGTGAGTACCGGTGCACATTCAGTCAGGCCGTATCCTTCTAATACTTTAAAACCGAGGGCTTGCCAGAATCGGAACAAGTCCGGATCAAGGGGAGCACCGCCGGATACAAAGAGGGTGAAATGACGACCGAATTTCCGATGTATAGGAAAGTAGAGTATGCGGCGCTGCGGAAGAGCTAGTTTTTCACCCAATGCCAGGAAACGTCCGGCAAAATTCCCCAAAATTTTCTCCAATAGCCTTTCGATAGAATCTTTGAGGAGTTGGAGAAGACGTGGCACTGCGATGATGGCATGAATGTCCTCGCAGGACAGGGCTTCCATGATTGCCGTCGGCTTCAGGGTCCGCAGATATATAACTGTACTTCCCCTGTAGAGAGGGGTGAAAAATCCTCCCATCTGCTCGAACATATGAGAAAGAGGAAGAAGTGAAAGGAAATGAAAGGACGACGTGACGACCGGTATATGCTGGTTTACCTGCTCCAAGTTGGCAAGGAGATTACGGTGCGTGAGAATAACACCCTTCGGACTGCCGGTTGTCCCCGAGGTGTAGATTAGCTGCGCTATGTCGCCAGCTCTGGCTTGCAGTGTCACGTGAGACGGCTCCACGGAGGAAAGGAGAAATTCCAGTTCTTCCAGCAAGACTGACGGCAGTAAAGTTATCCGTTCCAGTTTGGCCCGGCTTTGGATGACCAGTTTCGCGCCGGTCAGTCCGGCGATGGTCTCGGCCCGTTCCCTTCCCGACATGAAATCTATCGGAACGACTATGGCACCCCGAACTATAATTCCCCAGAAAGCCACGCCCCACCAAGGACTATTTGGTCCCCAGACCACCACCCGGTCTCCGCGTCCGACATCACGGGACGCAAGAAAACGACTCATCCTCAACGCCATGTTATCAAGGTATGCATATGAATACGTAATGCGACGCACCCCGGTACGATGGACAAAGACGGCTTTTTCACCCCTTGCAGCAAATTGTTCAAAGAGATCGTTAAGCGTTTCCATAGTGTTTCTTCCCGTGTCTCGAGTTCTTGGCTGATGACGGATGATGGATATTCATCTTAATCAACCGTCACTCCAACGATAGATAACCGCTAGGAAGTCGAGTCTCGGTCGGCAGATGAAGGCAATTTCTGGCACACCTATGGCATTTTAACAGTAATGAGGTCAAAATAGCTCTGATATAGACATATTTATAAGTGTACCGTCACTAATCGGCTAGAACAAGGTTCGTGAAAACAAAAAAGAGGCTTTGCCGGAAATCACAAAATGCCCAACCTCACTTTGATTTTCTGACGCAGGGGTAATTGTCCTGATGGTCAACAAATGACAGCCAATTGCGGACAGGAGAAAAAATATGGAGGGTCGCTTACCCTAGGGCTGCAGGGCTTATCCGACCGCTGGCGAGATACAGAATAGTCACTTTCATGATCGAAAGGATTGATGTCAGTCGGTAGATAGACGGGGTGTGAAAGGCCTTACTGTTCTCCTTTCATCCTCTTGTGGAGTGTTTGACGGGTGATACCCAACAATGAGGCGGCGACATTGCGTTTGCCATGTGCCATGCTCATTGCTTTGTCGATGAGATAGCGCTCCATTTCGGCAATCGTGGGAAAGCCGCCAAACATGTCGAGTAACACGTCATCATGCCGCCTACTGGTTGAATTCATGGGTCTTTCCCAGGCTGCGGCAGTAAAACAATCCAGAGTCAATATTCCGTTTTTTTGACGAATGACTGCATCATGGACCAGTGCCCTCAATTCCCGGATGTTTCCCGAGTACTGGCGTGAAGAGAGGTATTCCACGACATCGGGAGCAAGTACCGGCCGTTCCGTTCTTAGTGATTGTGTCGCTTCGTCGATAAAGTGATCAACCAAGAGAGGAATATCTTCCGGGCGCTCATGCAGGGGTGGAATATGAATTTGATGAGCGCAGAGACGAAAGTACAGGTCCTTTCGGAAGCTACCGGCAGCAATGAGTTGCGGGAGATTCTGATTAGTTGCGACAATAATGCGGACATTGCTTGTCTTCACCACATCCGATCCAAGGGGATAATACTCACGTTCCTGCAATAAACGGAGAAGCTTGACCTGGGACTGCTGGTTCAAGTCGCCAATCTCGTCGAGGAAAAGAGTTCCTCCTGCGGCTTGGGCGACAAGACCCTCCCGGGAAGTGCCGGCCCCCGTATATGCACCTCTCTTGTGCCCGAAAAGTGTGTCGGAAAACATGGTGTCATCGAGACCGGCAATGTTCACCGCAACAAATGGTCCCTTCATTTCGCTCAATTTGTGAATGGAGACGGACATCAATTCCTTTCCGACCCCCGTCTCTCCCGTTATCAGAATTGGTTGGCAGGATTTGGCAATTACCTCGGCGTATTGAAAGATGGCATGCATTGTGGTGCTCCGGGTGATGATCCCGGAAAAAACGTCAGCGTGTTCGAGACGGCCGGTAAGGAGATATTTCTTGAGGGAAGAATTCTCCTGTTGAAGATGATGCATCTTGAGAGCCTTTTCCACGATGGAAACGAGTCGGTTCGGGTCTACTGGCTTTACAAGATAATCGAATGCACCGATTTTCAGACATTCGACGGCGGTATCTACGTCATCCATGGCAGTCATAACGATGACCGGAATATCCGGATATTCTGCTACGATGTTCTGCAGTACTTCATTGCCGGAAAGATGTGGTGTTAAAAGGTCAAGAACAACCGCCGCGACCTTTTCATTTTCCAGAAAGGGGAGCACCTTGCGAGAATCATCGATCATGAGGATGTTTTTTATACCCTCTCCTGCAAGGGTCAGACGAGTGAGTTCGAGAATATCATGCTCGTCATCCACAAGAAGCACTGGAAGATCATTATGAGTCAATGAATTCATACACAATCCTTTCTGACGTGGCTAGATTAAAGCAATTCTTTCCAAGTGTTATGGCCGACAGGAATGTACGGGAGCTTGACAATAGCCGTCGTACCAATGCCCACTTCGGATATGAAGTCAAGAGTTCCCTTATGTTCCTTGATGATAGAATGTGCTATTGCCAATCCCAGGCCGGTACCTCCACTATCAATCTTCGTTGAAAAGAACGGTTCGCAAATCCGTATAAGCACTTCTTTCGTCATGCCGCACCCCGCATCATGGACGCGGATGATGACGACCTCTTCAGAATGATCAGTTGTTGTGGTCACCTTGACCCCGCGATTCTTGTCAGGAAGCGCCTGAAGGGCATTCAATATCAGGTTGACAACTACCTGCTCAAGCTGCTGTGGATTCCCTTTGATAGGAGGCAAATCGTCATCGAGATCGAGTTCGAAATGTTCAGTATGTCGAGAAATGTGGCTTTTCAGAATTGCCACGGAAACGGTCACCACATTATTGATATCTGTCGCGATCGCGAGATTTGCTTTCCCTATCCTCACATAATCCTTCAAATTGTTGATTATACCTTCAATTCGTCGTGAATTTTCAATGATGCCTGATATATGGTGGGAAAGAGTCTCCCGGATCTGTGAATAGTCATGACCGGCAATGGAAAAATCTCCCTCATCAACATGGAATTTATCCAGGATCGGCACGATATCCTTCCACGACTTGGCCAGGAGATGGGCGGCAAGCAAAATTGAGCCGTTGGGATTGTTGATGTCATGGGCAAGTCCAGAGACCAAGAGCCCGATTGATGTCATCTTGTTGGCCTGTACCAGTTTGGCCTGAATGGCCTTACTTTCTTCCTCGGCCATTTTCCGTTGGGTAATATCTCGGGCAATATAAACCGATCCTGAATTTGAACCATCAGGTTTCCGTAAGGGAGTTATTGTCACCCAGTAATGGCTGTTGAGAATCTCTTCGTAAATCTCCGCTGCATAACTATCATTGTCTGTGAAATGAGAGTGCTGATCAGCCAGGATCTTCGCCCCCTGGAAAAAATCACTGCAATGACGGCCGACGACTGCTTCTTTCGTCTGTGCCAGCTGGTTAGCCATTGCCCTGTTAACACGTATAATACGGTAATCCCAATCTAGAATGGCGATGAGATCTGGGACCGTGTCGAAGGTCCGTTCCCACTCTTCTTTTGCCTCAAGTTTCTGGGCAAGTCTGAGTTGTTCCTCTAGGCGCTGTTTTTCCTGTTCCCTCCGTTCAAGGGAATCAGCCATGTTATTGAACGCGAGTGCGACCATCCCAATTTCATCTTTTGTTTCGACTGAGACGCGCTTGGAAAGCTCACCTCTTCCCAGGGAAAGCACTCCGTCCATCAGCCTGTTAAGAGGCGTGATAATGCCTTTTAGCACCAAGAAAGCAAGAGCTGAACCAAGAATCAGGAAAAGACATCCTAAAATAATGCTCGTTGCTATCAGTTTGCTTACCTGTCTGTTGAGTTCGCCTTTGTCTAGGGCGATTCTGACCAATCCAATTGCCCGATGGCTCACCTGATGAGGATTTTCGTTAAGGTACAGCGACTCTTCATTCTTGGGAGCCACTATGGCAGAAACGGGCGCATAGAACTCGATTTTATCCTTCTCCTGTCGGACAAGAGGCTTTGACGTTTCTGAGTCTGATGTAACCAGTTTCAGGACATCAGCGGATAAAGGATGTTCGTTGACGGAAAACCTTTTCCCATCGGACTTTACCTCTTCAAGCAATAATTTGCCGTCGATGGCGTAAATATCGACGGCGAGCACATGCTCATGGGGAGAAATACCAGCTACTGCCTCCTTCATCATCAGCTTGTTTTCAGCATAGACGGCAAGGCGCGCATCATAGGCGAGAAGCCCCGAAAGCAACTTGCCCTCAATAATAAGCCGATCAGTATTCGATCTGATTTCATGGCGGATTAAAAAGTAAGTGAATGCAGAAGATATGGATATAATGAAGAGGGCAAAAACGGCAAAGATTTTTGCTCGAAAGCTTACCTTTACACGTACAAAAGGATTCGCTGTCATTGAGATCATCCTGTCAAGGTTCGCTCAGAGTAATACCCAGTTTGTTCGCCACCTTCCGATTTACCTTCAGTGTTGTCTTACGCACAAATGCCCTGGGTACATCATTGACCGCCGTCCCTGCAAGAATACTCTTCGCCATCTCGCCTGCCTGTTTTCCCATATCGAGAAAATCAATGTCGAGGGAGGCAATTGCGCCCATTTCAACATATTTACCAGCAAATGCCAGTACCGGTATTTGGGCCCTCTGGGAAAAAAGAAGCATGAATTCAACTGTTTCATGAGTTACCACATTCGGGTCAGGAAGCATCCAGAAAATATCAATCTTTCCTTGCAAATTCTGTAACATTGCCGGCACTTCTTTTGGAGACCGAATCTCGCGGGCTATCAACTGAAAGCCTTCTTGCTGGCTGACCTGCTGAGCAATCTTCACATACGTGGCAGATTTCTGCTGGCTGTAGAGAACTCCAATCCGCTTGGGCATTGGTGCTATATTCTTCAGGAAGTCAATCTGCCTTTCCGGGGGAACTGTCATGCTGACACCGGTAATGTTACTACCAGAAACCATGGGATTCAGCACCATCAGATAAATGATCGGTATCTGACGGATTTTCTTTGCCCTGGTCAAGGCCTCGGTTCCCACTGCTAGAATCAGTTCAGGTTTTTCCTCATTCACCACTCGAACTAGATCCATCTCTGTCAGTTCGGAGAGCACCATTTTTTTAGCGGAGGATGCGCAGACGCTCTTAAACCCGATCACGGCCTCATCGTAAGCCTGATTCCGTAAGCTCTGGAGGATCAGAACTTCGTGACAGTGCGCTTGCTGAGTTACGAAGATGGTCAGAAGCGCTATGAAAATGAGGGGACGTGACATGTGCTTAGAATGAAAACCTTAGCCCGCCGTCGAACCAACGGGTGGGATTCCTGAACAAATCCGCCTGATATAGGTTGCCGTTCAATAAATTGTGAGCCGAGAAGAAGACCTCAGCTCCATGATAGTCACCGAAGCATAATCTCTTGTTCAGATGAAGATCCCATACAAACGACCCGTATTTGCCATTATCGGCGGGGCTTGCATTCCAGTCGATGTATCGACCCACAAGAGAGGCCCGGAACGTCTGGTCAATACTGTAGTTCAGCGCAATATTAACGCTGTGACGAGGGATGTTGAAAATCTGCTCCCCGCTGCCGCCACTGGTGGCATCAATGAAAACATACCCTGCAGATAGCGACGTATGGAGCACCGGCACCGTTTTCGCTTCAATCTCGAATCCCTGCTTGAGCTGTCGCTGCAGGCTGATGGCCCCGGTGGCAGGATTACGCGATGGGATGTCCCAGGTATTGTTCCAGAAATAGGTACCCTTCACCCAGAGATATTTGAGGGCGGAGGATTCAAGACCGGCCTGGAACGACCAGACCTTTTCCGTGCTAAGGTTGAACAACAGAGCTGGCAGGCTGAAACCTCTGCCGGCAAAACCGCGCAGCACGGTGTTGTCGGTCAGGCTCCAGGTGACCCCGAGGCTCGGACTGACAAAATCACCGTTGACATTGTTCTGATCATATCTGATGCCCGGTGTAACAGAGAAACTGGCGACAGTCATGGTGTCATTGGCGTAAACCCCAACCTTGTCGATTCTCCGATTCGAGGTAGCCGCCTGGCTAACGCCATTGTCAACATGTACTCCGCCGTGATCGTAATCAGTACCGATAACCAGATCATGCATGCCATGGCGCCAGCTGATTTTGGCGCTGCCGCCAACGGAATTCTCGTTTCCGGCAACGTTCTGCAATTCCCTCCCGGAACTCAGTTGATTTAGATATGCGTGATAATCCCTCCACGTGCCGCGGGCGGCGAGTTCGAGGTTGAGCTGTTCCGTTAGCGGTTGACTGAGTGTGAGTGACGACAAGAGGTATTTGTACGTATCGCTGGCATCAACATTCAGATTAGTCGAGGAAAAATCGCCCCTGTTTCCTTCGTTGTAGCCGAAAGTAAAGACGAGATTGCCCTGGCGGGGCGTTTCCCTGCGGAGCTTGACGTAGTAGTTGCTGGAATTGATGTCGTTGCCGGGGAGGAGGCCATCCGAATGGAGATGGGAGGCAAAGAGGTAATAACCGGTCCCGCCGGATGTGCCCGCCATCTCCCCTCGGTAATCGCCTGTCATGGCATCGCCAATGGAGGCGGAAACAGTGCCGCTCACGGTTCGATCATCCGGAGGGGTCTTGGTAATGATGTTGACAACCCCCCCCAATGCAGGCCCCCAGGAGGACGACGCCGGCCCTTTGACAATCTCGATCCGGTCGATGTTCTGTACCGGGTAGGCGCCTACATCAGCTTGGTTGTCGGAAAGGTTGTTTATCTGGACACCGTCGAGCAGGAAGAGCACGTGGTGGGAGAGGGAACCATTGACCAGGGTTGAATTGTTGATACTCCCCGGGGTGCCGACTAGGTCAACCTGGACCCCGGGAATCGTGGCGAGGACATCCGCGAGGGTGTGGGCATTGAGAGCCTCGATTTCAGAAGAAGTGATGACACTGATGTCTTCGGCAATCTGTGAGACAGGTTTGGGGCTCCTGCTGGCAGAGACGACCGGATATTGCTCCCCGGTAAACATTTCCAGGGTCCTGATATCCTCATTCTCATCACCCCAGGCCTGGCCGCAGGTGACGATCACGATCAGCAGCAGGATCCAGGCTGCTTGGCGTGGGAACCAGTATTGACTCATTTCAAGCTCCGCATAATGGCGGTCACTGTAATAGATAATTTACCTCTTGTCCATATCGAGTTTGTATGCTAAGGAATACGTATTGTTCAACTCGGAGCGAAATTTCCAAAGGAGGTGAAAGTATGGGAGTTGATGCGCAAGAGATTGAGGTCCTGGACGCTGGCAGCGAAAATGTACTCGATGAGGAAATGAGCTGCTGCTGGTCAATTACGTCATTTTTTTACCCAACCTAGACCCACCGCATTGGGACTCACGGGGGAGATTGCCTACTCCCCCTTTCTTCGCGTCAGAATGCACCTTTCCCCGTATGTGAAAATATATCCGGCTCATGGATCTCCCGGACGGATACTCCTCTACTCCACCAAAACCGGTGCGACCATCATTGTTTCCGAAAAACTCCTCGCTGCCATAACATCTGCCGAACTCGCCTCTTCTGCTCAGGAATCCCTGATTCGCCTCGGTTTTCTGGTACCCGACATTGCGGAAGAAAAAAGGTTGGTTACTGGCCGGTTCAGCAGGATCAACCAAAGAAGCCGACGCTGCAGCTTCATGGTGGTTCTCACTCTAGAGTGCAATCTTGCATGTACGTACTGCTACGAGGCGAATGTTCTCAGCAAAGGTCGAACCATGTCTCAGGAGACCGCCGATCTTCTGGTGACAACGCTCCAGAGGGATCAGATTGCCAGTGTCAGGGATATCTGCCTCGATTTTTACGGCGGCGAGGCGCTTCTCTCCGTCGACCTCCTCCGTTCCGTTGCCGGAAGGGTCGGGGCTCTGGCCAAGGAAGCAGGCGTTGGATTTTCCTTCAACCTCATCACCAACGGAACCCTCTTCACCCGTCCCTTGGCAGAGGAACTGAAGGGGCTCGGCCTGCGTTCCGTCAAGTTCACACTGGACGGTCCCCGGGAACTCCATGATCGTACCCGGCCCTTTCTCTCGGGTCGGGGAAGCTTTGATGTCATCTTCTCCAATCTGCGCGAAGTTGCCGATACAGTAAGTGTCCAGGTAGGCGGCAATTTCCTCCGTGACACCTATCGCGAATTTCCCCGCCTGCTGGACCTGTTCGCAGAAAATGGGCTTACGCCCGACCGGCTTTCCCTTGTTCACTTCACTCCCGTCATTGGCACAAAGGCAGCCCCGGGCTTGTCCGAATTCGCCATGGGATGCTGCACCACCGCAGAACCTTGGCTTTTCGAAGCGGGTCTGTATCTTCGAGAAGAGATCTTGAAAAGAGGCTACCATACCCCAAAACCCGCTCCGGCGTCCTGCTCAGTGGAATTTGCGAACGACCTGATCGTCAACTACGATGGTAGACTCTACAAGTGTCCGGCATTCATCGGATTGGACGGGTGGGAAGTCGGTCATCTTGGTACAGGAGTGAATGATTATCGGGAATCTCACAATCTTGATGTCTGGAAAACTACGGAATGTTGCGCCTGTGCCTACCTCCCACTCTGTTATGGTGGTTGCCGCTATATGAAATTTCTGCGCGACGGCAAGATTGATGGAGTTGATTGCCAGAAAGAATTTTTCGACGCTTGTTTGGCAGATTTTATCGAGCAGGATCTCAGATATCGCCCGACTTCGAAATAAGGTACTTTCTCATTCAGGTTCCTTAACTCTACGAATTGTATTCGTTTATAGTTTCACCCACTTTTTACCATCCCAGCGTCGAAGCGTATAGCCATAATCGGTGGTATTCATTGTTAATGCCATTGCAGCTCCGAATGCCGAATACAGATAGACAGTTCCTGAACTACCAGTGAGTTCGGGATTACAGACCAGCGTATTGTTCGAAAAGGAAACACCATCGGAAGCCTTGGCCAAACCATCGGGTGGGCCGTAATCTCCATAACCGAATCTGAGCCCACCCCCTTTGCGGGCGAGACAAAATGACCTTTTTACGATATCATCATCTGTATTCCACTTGCCGTCACCTCCTTTTCCAATGAGAAGGGATATCGTTCCGGAATTTGTGTTGAAACCGACCGCATAGTCACAGCCGTCGTTCAAGGCATTGTTTTTGGCCTCTTTAATCATATCGGTCAGTTCACACACAGCAGTTTTGATACAGCATTCACCATAAAAGGAAGTAAGTGCCGGGATTGCCACGGCTCCAAGGATTGCCATAATGGCCAGTACGACCATTATCTCCACCAGTGTATATCCGTTTTGCCTTGCTGGGACACAATAGCCTGTAACGGCTACGTTGTGGATGCCAATGCAACTCATGAACATTACCCCTGTTAATCACTCATAAAAATAACAAGTGCGAAGGGACCCATAATCGAGTTGTTTATGTTCGAAAAATGTGCCATTTGGTACAAAAGTTTTTTATCTATAATTATCAATAAGTTATAGACAACTACCGCCCCAGGTCTTCCAAGTAAAATGGAAATTATCTTTACGTCAATTTGCATTTGCAGCTCAAAATGTTCTTTTTTACAAGGAGTTGCTGTAAATGTAAAATTATTTTACGTGCGTAAATAATTTTTACATATGCGGATTGTCCGGCATCTGGGACAGATTTCTTGTCGCTTTGGCGAAATATTGATTGAATGGTACAAGAAAACGCGGCTCGCCCCCGGGGATTTTGTTGTATCAGGGTTGTGAACTTATTCTTCTTGCAGAGGCATACGGTCCTTCAGCTAACCGTTTGGATAAACCATATATGAAAACAATTCTCATCGTGGAAGATGAAAAGGATCTAGCAGAGTTGCTAGCCTACAATCTGGCAAAGGAAGGATTTCAACCATTGGTTGAAACGAATGGAATCTCAGGTCTTGAAACCGCGCAACGCAGAATTCCGGACTTGATCGTTCTTGACCTCATGCTCCCGGGGCTGTCAGGTACTGAGGTATGCAAGATCCTGAAGAATAATGAGAAAACCGCTGGTATACCTATCATCACGCTCACCGCGAAGGGTGAGGAGATTGACCGGGTTGTCGGTTTTGAAGTTGGAAGTGATGATTACGTGGTGAAACCCTTTTCCACAAGAGAACTGATGTTGCGGATTAAAGCCGTATTGCGTCGATTTTCCTGTGAAGAGCCTCGTGGCACTATTCTTAAAGTGGGACCCCTGACCATCGACAGGGAACAACATACCGTTACCGTTGCCGGAGAGGAGGTCATACTCACCATTACCGAATTCAAATTACTCCAGAATCTCGCTGAACGTCTTGGCAGGGTCCAAAGCAGAGACCTACTCTTGAAAACGGTTTGGGGCTATAATTACGTCGGGGAAACTAGGACAGTTGACACTCATATTACTCGCCTTCGGATAAAGCTGGGGAAAAGCGGCGACCTTATCAAAACCATTCGCGGTATCGGCTACAAAATGGAAGAAGAATGAACTCCCCCTTTCATCGCAAGCTATTGGCATCCCACCTTCTTGTGGCTCTTATCGTGGGTCTGGTCATCTACGGATACCTTTCACGCACCCTTGCCGGCTACGTACTTGATGAATCCCGCACAGGACTTCTGAGTGAGGCACGGCTTGCGCGGTTGACCGCAGTTCGGGAAATCGCCGATCTACATCGTGATGGGCCCGCTGCTGCTTCCGCAATCGCCGGCGCCAGCCGCGCCAGGGTGACATTAATCTCGCGCCAGGGAAATGTCGTCGGAGATTCCGAGGTGAAAACTGAAGAACTGAAGGATCTGGACAACCATCTTCACCGGCCGGAAGTTCAGGAAGCTTTGAAATCCGGTGAGGGGATTGCTCTTCGCTACTCGGCGACACTTCGGATGCCCATGCTCTATGTCGCACTACCGGTAACGTTCAACAACCGCGAAACAGGAATTCTCCGCCTGGCTCTTCCTCTCGCCTCACTGGAAAAGGCCAAGATGAGCCTCCATGCAATCTTAGCCATTTCACTGGCCGTAGCGCTCCTTATTTCCCTTGTCCTAAGTTATCTTCTTTCGAATGTGATTTCCCGGTCTCTGAGAAGCCTGACAAAAGTAGCCGAGCAGATCGGTACAGGGGAATCTGGCATCCGGATCAAGATCAGGAGCAGGGACGAAGTTGGGAAACTGGCAACAGTTATGAACGACATGGCGATGCGGATCGAAGAGGAATTGAAACGAATCGGCGCCGAGAAAAACCGTCTTGACGCCATTCTCCGGGGGATGGGCGAAGGTCTGATGGTGAGTGACACTGAGGGGGCAATAACACTTGTCAATCCTGCATTCCGTTCCCTCTTCGCCATACAGGAGGAGGTGGAAGGGAAGGCCCTCATCGACATAACCCGACATCCGTCGCTCCATGAGGCGTTCAAGGCGGTGGTGCAGACGAAAACCGAAAAGTTTGAAGAAATTACCCTCAACTTAAACGGTGAAAGGACTGTTATGACCCACTTGGTTCCCCTGATGAAAGGGGAGATACTGCAGGGTGTCGTAGCGGTATTTCACGACATCAGCGTTCTGAAGAGACTGGAGAATATACGGCGAGATTTCGTGGCAAACGTATCCCACGAGTTGCGCACACCGGTCACCGTCATCAGGGGGTATGCCGAAACGCTCCTCGATGGTGCGATCGAAAAGGACCCTGCCAACACGAGTCGTTTTCTGGAAAAAATTCAACTGCATGCGAAAAAGCTATCTACGCTTATCAATGATCTGCTTACTCTCTCAGAGCTGGAAACCGGGGAAATGCGGCTGGAAATGATCCCCCTGTCCGTTGACGAAATCGTCAGGCATGTTTGTGCTTTTCTGGACGAAAAAACCAGTGCCAAGAGGATATCCGTCAAGCAAGACGGGATTGGCGAGGCGCCCCACGTTCTCGCCGACCGTTGCCGCCTTGAACAGATCCTCGTCAATCTCGTCGACAACGCCGTCAAGTATACACCTGAGCAGGGCTCGATCACCATTTCCGCCAAGGAGTCGCAGGATGTAGTCAGAATCTCCGTTAGCGATACCGGCATCGGAATTCCGCTCGGGGAGTTGTCACGGATATTCGAACGGTTCTACCGGGTGGACGATGCCCGCAGCCTCGAAATGGGAGGAAGCGGACTAGGGCTTTCCATAGTGAAGCATCTCGTTCAGTCCCACGGCGGGGCGGTGTTCGTCGAGAGTATACCAGGGAAAGGTTCCACCTTCTCGTTTACGTTGAAGAGAGCCTGAAATCCGTATGTTCAGAGATACTCGCCTCACCCTGAATTAATCCTCCGCCCACCATTTTATTCCCCGTAATGTTACCCAAGCAGTGTATCAGAGATTTGGTTGCACTGACTGTGCAGGCAGATCAGACGCTCCTACTTATTACATCGGGACAGCACGAAGGCACTCGATATACATTAAAAGGACCGGAGGGGATGGGTATTCTGGCGTTTCAAGGCAGTCGATGAAGGATGTTTTAGATGTTGCCTGGCACCTATGCCAGTTGAGGAACGCTCGCAGAGCCTCTTAGCCGTTGAGTACCCCATCCAGGTCGGCGATGAGATCGTCGGCATCTTCAAGCCCGACCGACAACCGTACCAGGGTATCGGTCACGCCACGGGCCTCGCGTTCGTGCGGTGGCATGGCTGCGTGGGACATCTTGGCCGGATAGGAAATGATGCTTTCGACGCCACCGAGACTCACGGCAAAGGCAGATAATTCGGTCTTTTCCAGGACTCGCCGGGTGAGTTCCAGAGATTCCAGCGTGAAAGAGAGAACAGCACCCGGCCCGGACGCCTGCCGTCTATGTACCCCAAAGCCTGGATGTTCCACTAGGCCGGGGTAAAAAACCTCCGTAACCCTCTTCTGAGTCAACAACCAGTTGGCGATAGCAAGCGCTCCCCGCTGGCTCTCTTCCATTCGTACCTTGAGAGTTTTTAGCCCCCGAAGCACGAGCCACGAATCGTGAGGCCCGAGGACTGCACCGAAGGCATTTTGGATGAATTTGATCCGTTTGGCCAACTCCTCGGTAGAAGCCACGGCAAAGCCGCAGATGACATCGCTGTGACCGTTCAGGAATTTTGTGCCGCTGTGGAGAACAATGTCACAACCGAAGTCGAGGGGGCGCTGGAGATATGGTGTCATGAAGGTGTTGTCTACCAGGGTTATGATTCCCCGAGACTTGGCAAATTGCGCGGCTCCCCGCAGATCGGTAATTTTCAGGAGGGGGTTGGACGGTGTCTCCAGAAAGAGTCCCCTGGTGTTTGGACGGCATTCAGACTCGATGAGGGAAAGATTGGTTGTGTCCACAAAGGATGCTTCTATGCCGAGTCTCTTGAAGAGCGAGGTGAGCACACGGAATGTGCCACCGTAGACATCTTCGCAGACAACAAGATGGTCTCCGGGAGAAAAGAGGAGAAGCGCAGAGGATATTGCCGCCATCCCCGAAGCAAAGGCAAAACCATGGGTGCCGTTTTCCAGCTGGGCGACGGTTTCCTCCAGCGCCTCGCGGGTTGGATTGCCGGAACGGGCGTAATCGTATTTACCGAAATGATCTACCGATTTCTGGGCAAACGTCGAAGCCTGGTAGATGGGGACTGAGAGCGCACCGGTGTAAGGATCGGTGCTGTGGCCTGCGTGGATGATTCTTGTGCCAATTTTCATCGCCAACTCCTCTGCGGATATAATGAAAAACCGTGGAAATCAACTCCGGAATGCCTGCTCAAGATCGTTGATCAGGTCCTGTAGATTTTCAATGCCCACCGAGAGACGAAGCAACACATTGTTGATACCGAGACGTTGCCTGATTTCCGGTTGAATGTCGGCGTGAGTCTGTATTTCAGGAAAGGTGATGAGTGTTTCGACCCCACCGAGGCTTTCGGCAAAGGAAATCAACCGGGTCCTCATGAGCAGCTGCTCCACGAGAGACGGCCCGACTACCTCAAAAGAGATCATGGCGCCAAACCCCCGGGCCTGACGATTCAGGATAGCATGATGCGGATGGCTTTCCAATCCCGGATAATGTACTTTCGCTACGTGAGAGTGGTTCTGTAGCCAGCGGGCAATAGCAAGGGCATTTTCCTGTTGACGATCGAGCCGCACCGAAAGAGTTTTCATGCCACGGATTGTCAGCCAGGCATCCTGGGGGCCCAACACAGCGCCGACGGAATTCTGATGAAAGTATACCGTTTCAGCCAAGAGGGGGTCCTTCACGGCAACAAGTCCGGCAACCGTATCGTTATGCCCTGCCAGATATTTGGTGGCGCTGTACACCGTAATATCGGCCCCGTAATCGAAGGGACGGAGGAGGTAGGGAGTGAGAAACGTGTTGTCCACGATGCAGAGGAGCCCCTTTTCCCGACAGAGCCCGGACAGTGCCGTAATATCAGCCACCTTGAGAAGCGGGTTCGTGAGAGATTCCACGAAAACTGCACGGGTTTCCGGCCTGATGGCCCTGCGGACCTCCTCCACGTTGCTCGTATCCACGTACGTAAAAGAGAGATCGTACTGATTGAAAATTTTTTCAAAAAGCCGGTAGGTACCGCCGTAGAGGTCTTCCGTAACGACGAGATGGTCACCTCTCTTGAAGAGCAGAAGGAGGTTTGCGATGGCGGCCATGCCAGATGAATAGGCAAATCCTCTGGCTCCCCCCTCCAGCCTGGCAATCCCATCTTCCAGTGCCTGGCGGGTCGGGTTGCCGGAGCGTGAATAGTCAAAGCCGGTACTCCGCCCCAGACCCGGGTGCCGGAATGTGGCTGTCTGGTAGATAGGGACTGTAACCGCGCCGGTCCTTGTGTCCCACTCAAGCCCGATCTGTACTGTCTGAGTTGCAATTTCCATAGTTTGTCTCCTGAAAAAAAATCCCCTTCCGGGGGGTGGAAGAGGATTTTGCCAGACTCGCTCTCCCTTATCTCCCAGGACCGGTTCAGTCCCGCAGGAATTGGCACCTTCCCCTTGCGGGGGGTTGCCGCGACGTCAACAGGCCTGTCCCTCGGTCGCTCTCGATAAGTACCGACTATTTTTTTGTGTTATTTGCAAGTTGATTATAACAGTTGCATGTCGCTTGTATTATCTTTACTAAAATACTTATATTATGTCAAATAGTATCTGCATGATTTGTGTCAAGTGTAACAAGATAAATTTATGCTAAATTTAGTGCATCAACTGACCGCGTCTGAAATCGATTGTTCACTGACCACTAAGAAACCACACAGAAAATAAAAAGGGGTAGCAAATTAGCCACCCCTTGACTTACCTGGCGTCCCCGAGACGATTCGAACGTCCGACCCCTTCCTTAGGAGGGAAGTGCTCTATCCTGCTGAGCTACGGGGACGCAGAAGTCATTTTTATACATCACAATAATCGATACCGCAAGACATTTCCTCGGAAGTATCATGGAGAATGTTATCTTCTGCTCTGGTTGAGCATACCGTCTAAAATTTCAATAATGAGTAAACTTTTCCGTTCGGAAGTTTTTTTCTTCCTTCAAGGAATTCCAGTTCAGCCATGAAGCAGCATTCAACGATATCCCCACCTAAAGATGAAACCATATCCACGACTGCCGCCATCGTGCCACCTGTCGCCAGCAGGTCGTCGGCAATCAGGATACGTTCTCCCTTCTTGACAGCATCAGTATGAATTTCCAGGGTATCGGTGCCATATTCCAGTTCATAGCTTTTCTTATATGTTGTGGCTGGGAGCTTCCCCGGTTTTCTCACAAGGACAACGCCCGCTCCAAGCTTGTATGCCAGTGCGGCACCGACGACAAAACCACGTGCTTCGACGCCAACTACTTTATCTATCCTGTTCCCGATGTATCGATGGGCTAGCAAATCAACCATTCGCTGGAATGATTTGGCATCTGCGAGTAACGTGGTAATGTCTTTGAATATGATGCCTTTTTTAGGGAAATCTGGGATGTCCCGAATGATTTTTTTCAGCTCTTCCATCTGTCTCCCTCACATCTCTTTCAGTTTATTTTTGCACAGGAATCTGAGTGGATTCAACTATTTTTCTTAATTTTTCCAATGCTTTTGCTTCTATCTGCCGAATCCGCTCCCGGGTTACGCCAAAACTGCGACCGATAGTGTCCAGCGTCTGCGGATCCTTGTCGTCAAGGCCGAATCGCAGTGTCAGAATCTTCTGTTCACTATCGGAGAGGGTGTCGAACCACGCCGAAACAATCTCGTATCTGTTCACGTCTTCGAGTAGTTCGGCCGGGGATATCGTAGAGCTGTCTTCAATGGTGTCAATGAGAAAGTAATCATTATTCTCCCCCATGGGTCTTTCAATGGAGAACGTTTTCTTTAAGAGGACCATGAGCTTTCGAACGTAGGCGGGATTGACATCCATTTCGGCGGCAACTTCTTTAACCGATGGCTCGCGACTCATTTTTTGCACCAGTTCCCTGGTAATCCTCAACATTTTGTTGATGTCATCCGAAACATGAACCGGCAAGCGGATTGTCCGTGATTGGTTGACTAAAGCCCGCTCTATCGATTGGCGTATCCACCAGGTGGCATATGTCGAAAAACGGCACTCCTTGGAAAGCTTAAAGCGCTCCACTGCCTTGATCAAACCCATGTTTCCTTCCTCGATGAGGTCGAGAAAGGGCAGACCACGATTGATGTATCTCTTGGCAATCTTGACGACCAGTCTGAGGTTCGACTCAATCATCCTGTCCCGGGCAGCTTTGTCACCAGAGGCAATACGCCCGGCCAGCTCCTTTTCCTCCTCTGCGCTCAGGAGTTTGGTCTTTTGAATTTCGCGAAGATAGAGTTTGATGGCATCATCAAAATGCTCTGTCTCTGGAGCGGGTATTTCCTCTTCCCCCGCCGTCTCCTCTTCTTCCTCGAATCGTAATTCTTCAGATTCAGGCTCGAGGAATTCCTCGGTTTGCTCATTTTGCCCATCGTGGGGGAATTCATCATGAATGTCATTTGAATGCATCACATCTCCTCATTCACTACTGTATGATTGTTATTACCCTGTATATGGCGCCGATTTCGCGCGACTCTCAATTCATATACTGTCTTGCCAACCATGCTTTCCCATTAGCCGTACAAACCTGCAGGTCCCAAATTCCTCTCTGGAAAGTGAACCGTTTTCGTTTCTGACAATCCTCACCAATACCTGATCGTTCTCAGTACCGATGGGAATGATCAGCCTCCCCTTGCTGGACAGTTGTTCAACCAAAGGCTGAGGGATATCAGGCGCACCGGCCGTGACCAGGATGGCATCAAAAGGAGCCTCGGCTCCCCAGCCTTCGGAGCCGTCGTCAAATTTCAAATTCACGTTCATAAAACCCAGACTGTCCAATGCCTTGCGGGCACGCAGGGCAAGAGAACGAATCCTTTCTACGGTATAAACCCGGTCTGCCAGAGAGGCAAGTATGGCAGTCTGGTATCCCGACCCGGTGCCGATTTCCAGTACCTTTTCCTTTCCCCCGAGTTGAAGCAGTTCAGTCATCAGCGCTACGATAAATGGTTGAGAAATTGTCTGGCGCTCACCGATAGGAAGAGAGGTTTCGCTGTACGCCTGAGCATGCATCGCCTCTTCTACAAAAATATGGCGAGGGATCTTCAGCATCGCCTCGATGACCCTTTGGTCGGTTATTCCCTTGCCGATTAGTTGAGAATTCACCATCCGTTTTCTGGCTATATCGAATTTCATCCCATCCCCGTTTTGCGTAAATGCAATATATATCAAAGAGATACATAAAAGTCCAGCATTAGGACATATCCCACGACATGAGGCGGTGGAGTGCGTTATAGTTGGTCAGATCAAGATGAAGAGGGGTCACGGAAATGTGTCCTCGGGAAACGGCGGCATAATCACTCCCTTCGAGGTCGTAAAAATCCATGTCGACCGACCCTATCCAGTAGTATTTTCTCCCCCGCGGATCGACGTTATGGACAATCACGCCGTCATACCGCCGCTTCCCCTGGGTTGTGAAAAGTGGAGAACGCAGTGACTCCATCGGAAGATCGGGTACGTTCACATTGAGAAAGGTATCGTCGGGAAGACCTTCTACGATTATCTTCGAAGCGAGCTTCACGGCAAAAAAAGCGGCCGAAGCATAGTTTGCCGCCTCATGATTGGTCGCGAGAGAGATCGCAAAAGCGGGAATTCCCATCAGTGTGGCTTCAAGGGCAGCAGCCACCGTACCGGAATAGGTGACATCGTCACCCAAATTAGCTCCTCTGTTGATCCCGGAAACAACGATGTCCGGTCTACTCGGTAAAAGACTGTGGATGCCGAGATTTACGCAATCGGTGGGGGTGCCGTCTACGGCAAAAATGCTGGCGGCGATTCTTTCTGCGCGCAACGGGTGATGGAGGGTCAGCGCGTGACCAACGGCACTCCTCTCCCGATCTGGAGCGACAATGGTCACTTCGCCCAGTTGACGGAGTTCTTCCGCCAGGACTGTTATTCCAGGTGAATGAATTCCGTCGTCATTCGTTACCAGAATATTCATAGCTGCCCCCTCACAACGTACTGAGGATGTATGGTTTTTGATTCGTCAGACGAGCAATCTTTTCTAGAGTAAATCGACAATGAAAAGGGCTTACAATCTCTCGCAAGCCTTTTGATGGCGGGGGGTGGGTGACGCAACCACCGCCCCCAGACTTCGAGCCAGGAAAGCACCTCGCAAAAAAAAACATCAGGGGGTCAACCGTATTGGCTAACCCCCTGTATTAATGGTCGGGGCGACTGGATTCGAACCAGCGACCACTAGACCCCCAGTCTAGTGCGCTACCAGGCTGCGCTACGCCCCGAATTTCTGCAACTTCGATCTACAATAGCGACCTTCTGATATCTTGAAGGTCTTCTCTGATCTCACTAAGTATTCGCGTTAACCTGTTGTCTATGTCGTATATTTCTTTATCGGACTTTTTGCTGGCGGTCTTGATTTTCTTGCGTGCCCCTTCGATCGTCAGTTTTTCATTATAGAGCAGGTTCTTTATAGTAATGACTGTATCTACATCTTGTCTTGTGTACAGACGCTGACCGGTTCTGCTTTTTGCAGGCTTTAAAACAGAAAATTCAGTTTCCCAATAACGCAATACCGATGGTCGTAGCGAAGCCAAGGCAGCAACTTCCCCAATCTTGAAATAGATCTTGTCGGGGATCCGGGTTTCCATAGGGTTCCTTCAAGAAACCGCTTACAGATTGTTGATGGAAGCTTTCAGCACCTGACTTGGCTTGAAGGTGAGAATTTTCCGTGCCGTAATGACTATCTCTTCGCCGGTTTGGGGGTTTCTTCCCCGGCGGTCAGCCTTATCCTTGACTACAAAATTGCCAAAACCGGCAATTTTAATCTTGTCGCCCGTCTCCAGGGTATTCTTCATGATTTCAAAAACGAGTTCCACGAGTTCAGCAGACTCTTTTTTCGAAACCCCGATCTTTTCATAGATCTTTTCAACTATGTCTGCTTTGGTCATATCTCCCTCGATGCAATTAAATATCAGTTATCCTGATAGGTTAGACAACGTTTCGCTTTATATCATAGCGCGGGAATATAATCAACCTCTTTTTACCGTATCGCAACGTTTAACGTGCGTACCAGATGATCGATGACATGGTGATGAATCCCGCTCACCTCTTCATCAGTCAAGGTTTTCTCCCGGGATCGGTATCTGATCCTGATGGCGATGCTCTTCTGATCGGACGAAATATTGGCGCCTTTGTAGACGTCAAAGATACTGACATTCTCTATTTCCCTGATTGCCAGCTCAGTTACCGATGCTATGATCCTGGAAGACGTTACCTCATCAGCTACAAGCATGGCAATATCGCGATAGGTATCTGGAAAACGCGATGGAGCACTTATCTGCGAAGTTCGTCTGCTGAAGGCAACGAGTTTTTCAAAATTGAGTTCAAAATAATACGTCCGTTGATCCAATCCATAATTTTCGTGCACATCGGGGTGCAGCTCGCCTAACGATCCGATTGTTTCATGTCCAAGAAGGATGGAACACGCCTTGCCGGGATGGTAATAGGAATCAACCTTCTCGGCAGTATATACGACGTCGGGGATGTTCATCTCCCTAAAAACGTTTTCCACCACACCTTTGACATCATAAAAGTCAACGTGATCCTTCCCCTGGTTCCACCCTTCCTGTTCCCGTCGACCGGAAACAAGAGCGGCAACGAAAAGTGGTTCGTGGGGAAGTTCCTGGTCGGGCTTCGGCAAGTAGACCCGCCGGAGTTCAAATATCCGTTGATTAATTATCCGATGACTTGCGTTCCGCACCGATGTTTCCAAGAGGGGAGGCAACAGGGTAGTGCGCATCACTGACTGTTCTTCGGCAAGCGGATTGAGAAGCCGTACAGCGTGACGTCGCGGGTCATCGGCGGGGAGAAGTATCTTGTCCCAGGAGTCTGACGAGATGAAACTGAAATTAATGACCTCATTGAAACCTTCGGACACGAGAAGATTCCGAACCGTCCGCTCCAGGCGTTGCGAGCGGGAGGGGAGATCGGAAAATACCCGTGCCTTCGGCATAGTGACAGGAATTTTCTCAAAGCCGTTCAACCTGGCCACTTCTTCAATCAGGTCGATCTCTCTTTCAATATCCACCCGAAACGTAGGAATAGTAACTTCGAAAATGCCGGGCGCGCTCGTATCCACGGAGAATTCGAGATTATGAAATATTTCCCTGATTTCATCGGCCGAGAGGTTGAGCCCGAGCATCTGATTGACCCTGGCTACACGGACAGTTATATTTTTCTGGTCGATCTGGTGAGGATAGACATCGATAATCCCCTTGGCCAGCTTTCCCCCGGCAAGTTCGGCTATGAGCGCCGCAGCACGGTCTGCGGCCCTGGTGACCACTTTGACGTCGGCACCCCGCTCGAATCGGTGCGATGATTCGGTATGCAGGCCGAGTCGTTTGCTGGTCAGTCGGATGGCTGACGGAAGGAAATAGGCGCTTTCCAGGAGGATGTTGGTCGTGTTGTCGGAAATCTCGGAATTTTCTCCACCCATGACGCCCGCCAGCGCAACGGTCCGCTCACCATCACGAATAGTCAGGTCCGAGGATTTCAGGGTGCGCTCCTGACCGTCGAGGGTTGTGAACCGCTCACCTTCTCCTGCCCGACGGACAACGATTTTCCCCCCGGCCAGCATGTCGAAGTCAAAAGCATGAAGGGGGTGCCCGTATTCCAACAGGACATAATTGGTAATATCCACAACATTGTTGATGGAACGCATCCCAACCGCCTTCAGTCGGTTACTGAGCCAGGCGGGTGACGGCGCTATCCTGCAGCCGGATATATATCTGGCGGTATACCGGGGGCAAAGATGGGAGTCCTCGACAACGACCGATGCAACCGAAGTCGCCGGTGCAGCGCTTTCGTTCACAACCAATTGCGGATACTTTAGATGCAAGCCAAGCTTTGCGGCGATCTCCCGGGCGATCCCGATGACACTGAGACAATCGGCACGATTCGGGGTGAGTCCGATCTCGAACATGGTGTCTTTCATCCCCAGCGCTTCAAAAACGGGAGCCCCGAGGGGAAGATCGGGCGGAAGGATCATGATCCCGGCAGATTCTTCGGCCATTCCCAGTTCCTTTTCGGAGCAGAGCATACCCGCAGATTCTTCACCCCTGATTTTGGAGCGTTTAATGACGAAATCCCCGGGGAGGACCGTACCTATCTGGGCAAGGGCGACTTTGTCACCCGCTTTAAAATTCTGGGCGCCGCAGACGATACTGAGGATTTCCTGTCCGTTATTTACTTTGCAGAGGGAAAGTTTATCAGCATTAGGGTGTTTGGCCTTTTCTTCCACTACTGCCACCACAACACTATCCATCCCGGCATAGCGGCTGTCAATCCCCTCCACTTCAAGACCGAGCATCGTCAAGAGGTCGGCGAGTTCCCGGGGTTGCAGTGAAAAGTCGATGAATTCTTTGAGCCAGTTGTAACTAACAATCATAATTGTGCACTTTTTCCGAGTGAAATTTTACGACAGCAGCATGACCCAACTAAAACTGGCCGAGGAATCGGAGATCGTTCTCGAAGAGAAGCCGCATATCGTTGATACCATACTTCAGCATGGCAATTCGTTCGATCCCCATACCAAAAGCGAAACCGGAGATCGTTTCCGGATCGTACTGGACATGATGGAATACTTCGGGGTCGACCATGCCGGCACCGAGGATTTCAAGCCAGCCACTGTTTTTGCAGACTCGGCATCCTTTCCCACTGCAAATGACACAGGCGATATCTACCTCGGCGCTCGGCTCGGTGAAAGGGAAAAAACTGGGTCGCAACCTGACGCCGATGTTTTTGCCGAAGTACTGGTTAACAAAGACCGTCAGTATTCCTTTCAGATCCCCGAAGGTGATTCCCTTGTCGACCATGAGCCCTTCTATCTGGTGGAACATGGGGGAATGGGTTGCATCGGAATCACAACGGTACACGGTACCGGGGGCGATGATTCTCACCGGTGGCGCGTGCTTCAGCATGGTGCGTATCTGGACCGGCGATGTATGGGTTCGTAGCAGCACGTTGTCGTCGACAAAAAAGGTGTCCTGCATGTCACGGGCAGGATGGTCCTTGGGAAAGTTCAGTGCCTCGAAATTGTAGTAGTCGATTTCGATCTCGGGACCCTCTGCCACCTGAAAACCGAGTCCGGCAAAAATCTCGTTAATCTCCTCAATGACAAGCGTTATGGGATGTTTGGTACCCATTTGCCTGCAGCGTCCGGGAAGGGTGACATCGAGTCGTTCGGCACGCAACTTCTCGGCTTTCGCTGCGGCTCGAATGGTTTGGAGAGTCTCTTCGAGGAGTTCCTCCAGTTGGTCCTTGGCTGAATTGATTATCTGGCCAAGCAGCGGGCGATCTTCGGGAGGAAAGGCTGCGATGCCTTTCATGATGGATGTCAAGGCTCCCTTTTTCCCCAGATACTTGACCCGCAGATCCTGGAGGGACTCTTCGCGACTGGAGGCGAGGATTGCGGATTTTGCCTCGTGCAAAAGTGCTTCGAGTTCCTGCTTCATGTGATTACCTTTAAATGAAAAAAGAAATGGGATTTTGTATCCCATTTCTTTTCTTGGCAGTGGAAGAGAAAGTTAGATGCTTGATTTGGCGAGATTGGCGATCTCAGTAAACCCGCGTGGATCGGAGAGTGTCAGATCCGCGAGTACCTTGCGATCAATTTCGACTTTGGCCTTTTTCAGGCCATGGATAAGTTTGCTGTACGACAAACCATTCAAGCGGGAAGCGGCGTTGATACGGGTTATCCACAATGCCCGGAAATCACGTTTCTTGACGCGCCTGTCCCTGAAAGCATAATTGAGTGCACGATCCACCGCTTCCGTGGCACTGCGGAACAATTTGCTCCTGGCGCCGCGGTACCCCTTGGCCAATTTCAACACCTTGTTTCTTCTCTGTCTCGCTTTGAATCCTCTTTTTACCCTTGGCATACGCTACTCCTTTACGTCGAATTTTGCCGGATCCGCAAGGGGAGACATTCCTCACGGTTCACGGACTTGTTGAATCCGGGTTACGACACTGGCCCCAGGTGAATAGTGGTACTTTCTGCTTACCCCATCGTCCGACACGCAGCGACCGACGCCTGATTCATTTACATATACGGTATCAGTTTGGCGATATTCTTCTGGTCAACAGCGGCAACGGTTGTGCCATGTCTGAGGTTACGTTTCCTCTTCCGCGTTTTCGAGGTAAGAATATGGCTGGTGAAAGCATGGCTTCTCTTGATTTTTCCGGAACCGGTCTTTTTGAAGCGCTTTGCGGCGCCCCTGTTGGTCTTGATTTTCGGCATGTTCTTCTCCCTTTATTCTTATTACTTCACCTTAGCTTTTGGTGCAACGATCATGAACATACTCCGCCCTTCCATCTTGGGTCTCACCTCGATAAGGGCGATATCCTGCAAGTCATTGGCAACGCGTTCCAGTGCGTTCTGACCCAACTCCATATGGGTTATTTCACGGCCGCGGAACACAAGAGTGATTTTGGCCTTGTTGCCCTCTTCGAGAAAACGGCGTACGTGCTTTATCTTGAACTGCAGGTCGTGCTCATCGGTTTTGGGGCGGAGTTTCACCTCCTTGAGCTGCACCTGCACCTGCTTCTTCTTGGCTTCCTGCTGCTTTTTGCTCTGTTGATACTTATATTTGCCGAAATCCATGATCCGGCAAACAGGCGGCACCGCCGTAGGGGAAACCTCAACGAGATCGAGCTGCTGGCTTTCCGCAAGCGTCAGGGCTTCCTGAAGGGATAAGATACCCAACTGCTCGCTGTTGGCGCCGATTACCCGCACCTCCCTTGCCCTGATAGCCTGATTGATATTGACCGTGGGTTTAGCTATGGCGCCACCTCCTAATGGAATTTCTTCACTTCCTGCCCAATATACTCAATGAATTCATTGACTGTCATTGCCTGGAGATTGTCTCCGCTCCTGAGTCGGGGGGTTACAGTACCCGATTCCATCTCCTTGTCGCCGATTACCAGCATACAGGGTGTTTTCTGCAGCTGTGCCTCACGGATCTTGAACCCGAGTTTCTCGTTTCTGAAATCCGCCTGGACCCTGATCCCTTCACTCCGCAACGTTTCCACCACCTGTCGGGCATAGGAAAGCTGATTATCGGTCACTGTCAGCACCATGACCTGGACCGGCGAAAGCCACAACGGGAAATTCCCGGCGAAGTGCTCGATGAGAACACCAATGAAGCGCTCTATGGAACCGAGGATCACCCTGTGAACCATAACCGGGCGTTTCTTGTCGCCATTGGAATCGACGTACGTCAGGTCAAAGCGCTCCGGCAGCGTGAAATCGCACTGGATTGTAGCACACTGCCATTTCCTGTCAAGACAATCACGCAGCTTGATGTCTATCTTGGGACCGTAAAATGCGCCGTCCCCTTCGTTTATGTCAAAGTGGCGTCCTGTGTCCTTGAGCGCACCAAGAAGGGCGTTGGTCGCACGATCCCAGTCTTCATCAGACCCGATCGACTTCTCCGGCCGCGTGGAAAGCTCCATTTCAAACTCGAAGCCGAAAATCTGCATCACGTCGCTGACAAAAGAAAGGACGCCCTTGATCTCGCCGTCCAGTTGATCGGGGGTGCAGAGGATGTGGGCATCATCCTGGGTGAAACAGCGCACCCGTAGAAGACCGTGCAACACGCCGGCCCGCTCGTGCCGGTGTACCGTGCCGAGCTCGAAGAATCGGAAAGGGAGATCCCGGTAACTCCTCAGCTGAGACTTGTAAATCATCATGTGGGAGAGGCAGTTCATGGGTTTTACCCCGAAACTCTGCTCATCCACCTCGGTGAAGTACATATTCTCGCGGTAATTGTCATAGTGACCGGAACGCTGCCACAGGTCGGTCTTGAGAATCTGCGGGCCGACAACGATATCGTATCCGCGCTTCAAGTGCTCCTTGCGCTCGAAGTCCTCAAGAATGGTCCTGAGCATGGCTCCTTTCGGGTGCCAGATGGCAAACCCTGCCCCGACTTCATCGGAAAAGGAAAAGAGATCCAACTCCCGCCCGAGCTTGCGATGATCGCGACGTTTCGCCTCTTCCAGTCGCTCAAGATATGCGTCAAGTTCCTTTTTATCTGCGAAGGCGGTACCGTAGATGCGTTGCAGCATCTTTCGGTTCTCATCCCCACGCCAGTATGCACCGGCAATGGAGGTGAGCTTGAATGCCTTGCACCATGCCGTGGTCGGCAAATGGGGACCGCGACAGAGATCCGTGAAATTCCCCTGCTTGTAGACCGACACGGTGTCAGAAGGGAGTTCCTCGATTATCTCGACCTTGTAGGTTTCTCCCAACTCGCGAAAGAACTGTACGGCCTCGGTCTTGGAGAGAACCTGGCGTTCTATTTTCAAAGCTGCCTTGGCCAGTTCAGCCATTTTTGCTTCGATTTTTTCCAGGTCTTCCGGACTGAAAGGTGAGTCGACATCAAAATCGTAGTAAAAACCGTTCTCGATGGCCGGACCAATAGTCACTTTGGCCGTGGGGAACAGTTCCTTGACAGCCTGTGCCATCAGATGAGACGTTGAATGACGGATGATTTCCAGGGCTTCCGGGTTCTTGTCGGTAACGATCTCCACCTGATCCCCATCGGTCAGGGCGCACGTCAGATCGACCAGTAGGCCATTGATCTTCCCGGCAATGGCGGCCTTGGCCAGACCGGTGCCGATGGCAGCGGCTAGATCGTGGAGTGTTGCTCCCTCGCGGATACTCCTCGTGGACCCGTCGGGTAGTTTGACACTGATATCAGCCATTTCAGCCCCTTAACAGAAAGAGGCATCGAACATCGATGCCTCCGTCGGATCTAACTGCGGCATTGTTTTACTGGTAGGCGCGGGCGGTTTCGAACCGCCGACCCCTAGCGTGTCGAGCTAGTGCTCTACCCCTGAGCTACGCGCCTCCATAAAAACGGAGTATTTGTACCAGTTCAGCCCTCGATTGTCAAGGAAATTGTTTGACCGTATTTCACCATATCACACTTTTGCATATTTCTCGAACAACTCAATAACGGCTGCAACCACTTCTTCGACAGATATTTCTGACATACATCTCGCATCGATCGGACATTTCGGCGTATAGCCGAATTTTGTACAGGGTGAACACGCCAGTTTTTTGTTGATAATGACATGTTTCTTCCCCTTAGGAGCCCACTTCGCTTCGATACCCGGGCCAAAGAGGGAAACGGTCGGCACATCAAGACCGACAGCGATATGGAGGATGCCGGAATCTCCGCTGAGGAGCAATGATGATCTGTCGATGATTGCCGCTGTTTCTGCAAGGGTAGTCTTGCCGGCGAGGTTCAGGGCCTGGGTGCCATTGATTATTCTATTTCCGATTTCCGCATCTTCCCGGCCGCCGATAATGACAGAACGAATGCCTTTTTCAACGAATCGATGGACAAGGTCGCGGAACCTTTCCTCACCCCAGCGACGTTCTGGAATACTGGCGCCGGGGAAAATCACTATGAACGGTTTTTCTCGACAATCACGCAGCAACTCCCCTGCCCTCTTCGCGGAACTGACGGGGATTTTGAGAAACCGTCGCGACAATTCGGGCGAGACGGTGGCTGCTAGCGGCGTGAGGAGGCGAAAAAAACAGTCCATTTCGTACTCATGCTGCCGGTAGTCAACAGGATGCGTAAAAAGCCTACGGCGTTCATTGCTTGCGAAGCCGATACTAGCCGGAGCATTCGTCAGACGCGCAACAACGGCGGAGAGCCTGTGCCATTGCTCGGTGTCTATAACTGCGCAGTACCTGTTGCGCAGGACTGCTCTCAGCTCTGCCCACCTCTCATAGTGATACACCCTGTGTACTTCAGGGCAGAGCGCAAAAACGCCGCAGTTCCTCTTCTCCGAAAGAATGTCGATACTTGTACCGGGAAAGGCGTGTGCCAATGACCTGATTGCAGGAACGAGAAGGACCGCATCACCGATACCCCCCGGTCGGATAATAAGGATTCTCCCGGGTGCCGAAGGAACTTGTCCGGCTGAGGGAGGGGAAATGACCCGCGCAAGCAAAGCCCCCGCAAGACGGTCAATATTTTTCAGAATAGCTATTTTGGCTGAACTGTGCAGGAACACGTTTCACCTACGGGAACCTGGTCCCGCCAGTGTGAATGGTGACAAAAGTGGAGAAAATATTATACATCAGCACGACAAGTATCACCATAAAACAGACAGTAAAGGCATATGAAGGAAAACCTGCCAAGGGGAAAAGGAAAAAAATCAACGCCTCGTAATCGGGAAAGGAGAAAAATGATTTCACATTTCGGGAATGGAACAAAGACCGGTAACGGATATACGCGGCACCGGCGCCTTTCGCCCAAAAACCGCCCGGGACGTGTGACGACCGTATCTGAATAATCGTCGAAGTCAGGTAGGAAATGTAATATTCCGAAAGATGACATACAAGGATTCCCGCAATAACGGGTGACAGAAGTGATCCCTGGCGGTATCCGAGGGCCGCAAGACATATAATGCCGCCGAAGAGGTCGCCCACATGGTCGAGAAACCGGCCGAATTCGGACGATTGCTGCCGCAGTCGCGCAACGGCCCCATCCATGCAGTCGAGGACATAGGCACAATAAAAGAAGACGGCGCCGGCCATCAGAGCCAGACGATCGCTGCACGTAAACGCGCCGGCCGCAAAAATCCGCAGGATTATGGAGGAGATTGTAATGGTGTTTGGGGTAATTCGGGTATGATTCACGACTGCCAGAGTCAGCCAGCGCACTACCGGCAGGACGGCGATTATGGCCCACCAGCTCTTCAGGGGGAGCACTTTCTCGATATCGCGCAGGGTTACCCTGACTTCCTGGTTCACACCGGTTACCTCACCTCGAAGATGCTGCCGGTTGTGTCCGTAGCCAAAGCCCTGACGATTTCATCAGCCACATGGTCGGCATCCAGGAGCGTTGCGGGGTCTTCGTTGCCGAAATTGCGGAAACGGAGTGGCGTCCGTACTCGCCCGGGACTCACGAGGTTCACCTTGATATTGTTGGGAGCGAGCTCCTCGGAGAGAGCCTGGCAGAAATTCACCAGCGCAGCCTTGGAACTGCTGTATGCGGCATACCCTCCCCGCCCCCGGGTGTACGAGCTCGACCCGATGAACATGATACTCCCGCTGTTTTGTTTGCGGAACAGTGGGATCAAGCTCTTGGCAAAATAGAAGCTGCCGTTGATATTGGCATCATAAATTCGCTGCCATTCTTCAAGCGAGGTAAACTCGATGTTTTTCCGAATCAGGTCTCCCGCGCAGTTGATGGCAAAATCGATCCGCCCCTCGATCCCTGCCACATAATCTACAGCCTTCTGGATGGTTCCGATCTGACAGATGTCTACCGGCAGGGCGGTTGAACGACTGAAGCAGTATACGCGGCGGGAGTGATTCCTCAGTTTTTCACAGAGGGACTTACCAATACCGGCTGTGCCGCCGATTATCATAAACACCTTATTACTGAGTAAGGTAACGTGATTGTTCACCGACTCCATCGAGTGCGTCTTCAGTTGGAAAAGCCTGTCCGCAAGGTGAAGGTCGAGAGGATAAGTGATCTTGATGTTTTGCTCGTCGCCTTCTACAGTAAAAACTGGCGTTCCAGTGCGTAGTACGAGAAAACAGTCGTCTGTTGCATTGACGATACCTTCGACGGATGCATGGGCATGTGCCTCCCTGATGAGCTTTAGCTTGAAAGCCTGAGGTGTCTGCCCCCGGCGAAAGGAGGCACGGTCGGGAATCCTCCGGATGAACCCTTCTCCATCAATTTCAACAAGGGTGTCAGCGGAAGGGATTACCGTATCAACCGCATCGTGAATCTTCACTGCCTTGACGAGCCTCGTGATTACGCTCTGAGGGAGAAACGGCCGTACCGAATCATGAATGAGAACGCATGACGCTTCATCTCCCACGCATTCTATTCCAATCCGGGATGATTCCTGTCTGGTTTCTCCACCAGCAACAACCTTCTCAACTTTTGATAACGCATGAAGGCGCACCATTTCCCAAACATCATCGAGGTAATCCTCATGAGAAACGACGATGACACCGTCAATAAGAGGTGAATCCTGGAAAGCCTTTAGGGTATGGACAATGACCGGCAAGCCAGCAAGTTTCATGAATTGCTTCGGCTGACTATCGCCAAAACGCTGACCGGTCCCTGAAGCGAGAATGATCCCTATAACCGATTTACTCATCTGAACCCCATTAATAATGTGTGTATGCATTCACACAACTGGCAATTTTTTCACTACAGCCTCTATAGAATACTCACCGTTGCTATGGCTGGAGGGGTCGGTAATTGTGTGTCCTTCATCACAGACTTTCAGGTAGATCAACTCGTATCCGGTTATACTTCTGGCGATTACATTTCTAAGTCCGAGAGTATCTGGCAACTCATCTTCTTCCGGCAGGAAAAACCATTTGTGATCCGAATTCCAACGAGATGGCAATTGGTTTCGCTTTTCATACAAATCTCTATGTGGAAGATACACTATGAGATAACCGCCAGGTTTAACTACCCTCCACCAATTTCTCAGCGCTACAAAAGGATTGCCCATATGTTCGAGGCAGTGACTCGAGTAGACAAAATCATACTTATGGTCAGGTACTCCTAAAAGGAATTGTGCATCGCCATGACAAAAATCCCATCCTTCGGCATTGAAAGATACTGGATCTCCACCGAAACCTATGTCAAGCCCATTCCCGCTACAGAATTCTTCAAAGAAACCTTCACTGAGTCTACGGTGCCTAGCTTTATGGCTTTCGCCTTTATATTTGACAAATCCGAAAATTCGGTACGACAATCTTCTCAATCGGC
>Ga0335085_10002329_pt1 | contig 35887 bp, 32 predicted proteins | sample Lox_Sample_45_FD_206712 | JGI IMG/M metagenome (GOLD analysis project Ga0335085, IMG submission 206712) | Soil microbial communities from Loxahatchee National Wildlife Refuge, Florida, United States - Lox_Sample_4.5 | ecosystem: Environmental > Terrestrial > Soil > Wetlands | place: USA... | reverse complement strand
GCATAAATGCTCTGCAAGTAGTCCCTTCGCGATCTTCGACTCATTCGGTTACCCGTCTCCATAACGGGTAACATTCTCAAATTGCACGACGATCCGTCACGGGTAACATTTTAGATTGCGCGATACGTATTGGCGCAAGCGATTGATGGCTATGGGATAATATGACCCCGCGTGCCGATATACGGGTCGCGCCAGAGTTGCGGATCTCGGGGATCGAGTCCCTTGATAAGCGCGCGCAGGGGAAATATCGAGACCATCTCGGGCTGCTTTAGATCCAGGGCTCGCGGCGGGAGCGTGATTGGATTTTAGACTTCCCGGAGGTCAGTCGTGAGGAAGAAGGCAGGCGTGAGAAGTGCATGGGTCACAGCGATCCTGGTGGCGTGCATGCTCGAATCGGTGCGGCCTCCTTGGTCAGGGCCGCTCGCGGCGCGGGTAGCGCCTGACGCGTCCGGACCTCAAGACGCTTCGAAGTCGCACGATCCTCAGGAGCCCCTTGCAGGCAAACCCACGCCCAAACAAGTTCCGTCCCCGGCCGGTGCCATTACCACGGCCGATGTTGATCAGAAGACGCTCTCGGCCATCATCAATGAGTTGGTCGCCTGTGGGACGCGCAATTCGCTTTCCTCGTGGGAAGGCGGCAATCGCGGGATCGGCTGCGGACGCGATCGCATCAAGGCGCGTTTTGACGAGATCTCCAGAAGCAGCGACGGGCGGCTGCAGGTGGACGTGGACCGCTTTGATGTCACGGCGCCGCGAACCGGCAACAAGCCTGTGCCGATGGAGAACGTTGTCGCGATCCTGCCAGGTTCGGACCCCGTGCTCGCCAAGACAGCCTTTGTGGTCTCAGGCCACTTCGATTCCATGCCTTCCAACGTGATGGACTCGACCAGCGATGCTCCCGGCGCCGATGATGACGCTTCCGGGGTCGCTGTCTCCCTCGAATGCGCCCGCCTGCTGGCCGGGCGCGCGCCCCCGGGAGGCTACAGGGCTACGCTGATCTTCGCGGCTGTCTCGGGCGAGGAGCAGGGCCTGCTCGGCAGCAAGCACCTGGTTGACTACATCCGCGACAAGGGCTACACGGTGGGCGGCATGCTCGACGACGACATCGTAGGCGCCGATTTCGCTCCCGGCGCGCCGCACCGTGCGCGAGTGTTCTCGGCATCGGGCAACATCGACGACCACGACAGTCCGTCGCGGGAATTGGCTCGCGCGGTCGAGGAGATCGACTCGCCCGAGGCCGTCCGCCTGATCTTCCGCGAGGACCGCCTCGGCCGCGGCGGCGATCACATACCGTTCATCGACGCCGGATTCCCTGCCGTGCGCTTCACCGAGCCGCTGGAAGACTACCATCACGAGCACCAGACGCCGCGCATCGAGAACGACGTGCAGTACGGCGATCTGCCGCAATATCTGAACTTCGAGTTCCTGGCTCAGGTCGTGCGCGACAACGCCGAGGTGCTACGCGAGATGGCGACGGCGCCCACACCACCCGCTGGTGTCACTCTTCAAGGCGCGGTCACACCGGACGCCAGAGTGTCCTGGAGCGCGCCTGACGATTCGGACCGCGCCGGCTTTGAAATCCTCTGGCGCGAGACTACGGTGCCGCGGTGGTCGGTGTACGACTTCGTGACCACGGGCAGCGAGTACGTGCTGAAAGGGGTCTCGACAGATAACCACTTCTTCGCGGTGCGCGCGGTGGGAACGAACGGAGCGAGGTCGATCGCCACCGCGGCGGTACCGAGGCAGCGCCGGCTCCCGCCAGTTCCACCAGCAGGATCGCCCGCCGCTCACACCTGAGCCGCACCGGGGATTACCGCGATGCGAGGAAAAGCTTTCAACACGGAGGTCGCGGAGGACTTCACAGAGAACGCAGAGATGTATTTGGGTGATGCTGTTCTCTGTGAATTCTCCGTGCCTTCCGTGCTAAGGCTTTTTGTTGTTCTGGCTTTCTGTGCTAGCCGGGCGCAAGAAATGAGGCGTCCAGCTCACCGCATGAGGAATGGCCGCTGAGCGCGAGAGTCAGGTCAAGATCAGCGAGGAAGTTCAGGAGCACCTCGCGGACGCCCTGTTCGCCCGCGGCGGCGAGTCCCCAGAGATAGGGCCGGGCGAGCAGCACCGCGCGTGCTCCCAGAGCCAGCGCCTTGAGGGCGTCGGCGCCGCGGCGGATGCCGCTGTCGAAGAGCACGGGAATCGATCCCTCGACCGCCTTCACGATCGCGGGCAAGGCATCGAGCGCGGCGATGGCGCCGTCAACCTGGCGCCCGCCGTGATTCGACACGATGATGCCGTCCACGTCCCACTTGCGCGCAAGGCGCGCGTCCTCGGGATGCAGGATGCCTTTCAACAGCAACGGCAGGCGAGTCTGGAGGCGCACGGCGCGGAACTGTTCCCAGGTGAATGACGGGTTCGAGTACACGGCCACCCATTGCCGGACGGCCGCTGCTGCGTCCTCCTCCGGCGCCGCCGCCAGCCGCGAGCGAAACACCGGGTCCGTCATATAGTTGGCGAGGCCCTGGCTCTGGAGAAAGGGCAGGAAGGGATAATCGAGGTCACGCTCCCGCCAGCCGAGCATGGTGGTGTCGAGCGTCACGATGATGGCGCTGTAGCCGGCCTGCTCGGCGCGGCGCACCATGCTGGCGGTGAGTTCGGGGTCCTTGCTCGGATAGAGCTGGAACCAGCGCACTGCGTTCCCGGACTCGGCAGCGACGTCTTCGATGCTTTTCGATGACACCGTGCTGAGCGCGAAAGGAATGTTCAGGCTTGCGGCTGCGCGCGCCACCGCGATCTCGGCCTCGGGATGGATGATGCCCTGCACGCCGACGGGTCCGAGCACCACGGGCACGGGAAATCGCCGCCCGAAGAGTTCCACGCTGAGATCGCGGCGGGCCACGTCGCGCAGCATGCGCGGGACGATGCGCCAGCGGCGGAACGCGTCGCGATTGGCGCGCATGGTGTCTTCGCCGCCCGCGCCGCCCGCGAGATAGTCCCACGCCTCAGGCGTCAGGACCTCGCGGGCGCGCTGCTCGAGTTTGTCGAGCGCAACCGGCAGCGACGGCTTGTGGCCGGCGAGTCCGCCGAGATAGATTTCGATTTGCCGGCTGGGGCCGTAAGATTGGGAAACCGGCCTTGATGTCGCGTCCACTCTGATCTCCGTCCAGGCGCTGTCAGCAAGTTTCAGCGAGAGTATCGCACAAGTGATGCGTCGTCACACATCCACCATCGGCCTAGCTGCGGGAGTCTGGCTGGGGCTGCTCGCCCTGCACGCTCCCTTCCTCAGGCTGCCCTACTACTGGGACGAAGCCGGATACTATGTGCCCGCGGCCCTCGATTTTCTTCGTCGCGGTCTGCTGATTCCTTCGAGCACTGAGCCCATAGGACACACTCCTCTGGTGAGCGTTTACCTTGGCCTCGCATGGCGCATCTTCGGATTCTCGCCGCTGGTGACGCGCGCCGCCATGATTCTGTCTGCGGCTGGCACGATCGTCGCGACCGTCTTACTCGCCCGGCGTGTGTTCGCCGGACGCGCGCAAGCGAGACAGGCCGCGCTCGTTGCTGCGGTCCTGCTGGCGCTCGCGCCGCTGTTTTTCGCCCAGAGCGAGATGGTTCACCTCGATCTTGTGGTGGCTTTCTTCACACTACTTGCGGTCGCCGCTCTGCTCGATGACGGGTGGATTCTCTTCGCCGCGGCGGGGTTGCTGGCGGTACTGACCAAAGAGACAGCCATCGTGCTGGTGCCGGTCGCGTGGGTCTATCTGGGGACCGAGAAATATCGCGAGGGACGTAAGTTTTCTTCGCTCGCATGGATCGCGGCCTCGTCGCCGTGCCTGCCTCTCGCCGCCTGGGCGCTCTACTATCATCATCACACAGGCTTCTGGACAGGCAACGCGAGCTATCTCGAGTACAACCTGTACTCGACTCTCAATCCGATACGCGTTGTGCTCAGCTTTTTGCGGCGTTTCTACGAGGTCTTCCTCAGCGGGTTCAACTGGCTGCCGGCCGCGCTGGCGTTCGCCGGCTGGCGGTGGAGCAAGAAGAATCCGCAGATTACGCAGATTTCGCAGATTGCGCAAGCCAGGCAGATGCAGGATGACGGCGCGCGTGCCGCAGCGGATGACAACGTCTGGCGTCGATTCAGCCTGGTTGTGGCGCTGCTGACGCTGGCTTACTTCTCGATGTTGAGCCTGGTGGGCGGCGCGATCCTGCCGCGCTACATGCTGCCGATCTATCCGCCGCTGATGATGGTGGCTGTAGGCTGGATCTGGCGCCTGCCGCGCGCGTTGGCGCGAGCCGGCTGTCTTGCGGCGGCAGCCTGCTTCCTGATCGCATGGTTCAGCAATCCGCCTTATCCGTTTCCTTATGAGGACAACCTGGCGTTCGCAGACTTCATACGATTGCATCAGCAGGCCGCCGGATATCTCCAGAGCAAGGACGCGCGAGCTGCGGAGGGCGGGTCGGCGCCGGCGCTGAGAATTCTAACGGCTTGGCCGGCGACAAATGAGCTACAGACACCCGATCTCGGGTACGTTAAGCGCCCGCTGCGCGTGGTGCCGGTGGACGGCTTCACCGTGGCCGACTTTCAGGCCGTGGAGCCCTCGTCATTCGACGTGCTCTACCTGTATTCGCGCAAATGGGAACCGCAGGGCAATTGGATGGATCGTTTCCCGTGGCTGATCAGGCTCCAGTCGCGATATTTCGACTACTCACCGCAGGTCTCTGAACAGGAGATCGCCGCGCGATTTCATCTGAAACTGGCCGCTCGCTGGGATCGGCGGGCTCAGTGGGTCGCGATCTACGTGCGGTGAGGTGCCTGCGTAGCGCGGCCGTCCCGGCCGCCGCAGCTGAGGCCTCTCGTTTCACTACTGGTGCGGACGAGACGTCCGCGTGAAAAGCGGGCATGATGCCCGCGCTACGTGTGGTTCGCGTTACCGCATTTTGCGAGCTTGATTAATACTCTGGCACAGCGCCATTCGCGGCGCCGGAGGGGTGAGCCGGCAAGCTGCGAGAGCGCGAGGCGCCACTGGTTGGGGGAATATCGGCCACCCGCTGCGCGAGTTTCATCGATCCCAGGTTGGCGACGTAGCGTGCGATGCCCTGATAGAGCCCTTCGGCAATCTGTTGCCGGTAGGTGGATTTGCTGAGCAGGCGCTCGTCGCGCGGATTGGTCAGGAACGAAATCTCAGCCAATACGGACGGCATGTTGGCGCCGATCAGAACCACGAACGGGGCCTTCTTCAGGCCGCGATCGGGCTGTTCGTTGCCAGTGCTCGCGGTGGCTCGATCGAGCGACTGATCGACGTCGCGGGCAAACTCGCTCGATTCTTCGATCTTCTCGCTGAGCGCAATTTTCTTGATGAGACTCTGGAGCTGATAGACGGATTCCTGGGAGGTGGCGTTTTCGCGGGCCGCCACTTCCAGGCTGTTCGCATCCGAGGTGAAGTTCAGGTAATAGACCTCGATGCCGCGCGCGCTTTTATCGCGGCTGGCGTTGGCGTGGATGGAAATGAAGAGATCCGCGCCGCGCTGATTGGCGATGGCGGTGCGTTCTTCAAGCGGGATGAAAGTGTCGTCGCTGCGCGTCATGACGACTTCGCTGCCCATGCGCTGCTGGATCAGCTTGCGAAGACGCAGGCCGACGTCGAGCACCACGTTCTTCTCTTCCACGCCGTCCGGCCCGATGGTACCCGTGTCGTGCCCGCCATGTCCGGGATCGATTACGATGCGCGCGATCTTCAGGCCGAGGGCGCGGGTCAACGTATTCGATCCGAGAGACGTCTGGGACGAAGGCTGAGTGTGACCTTCCACGATGCCGGCCGGCGGACTCAGGCTTGCCTCGCCGTCGTCGCTGTCCGCTGTGCTATCCCGAGATTCCGGTCTGATGATCGTCCTGGCCGGCGGCGGGGCGTCTGGAGCTGCGGGCCGTGCCATGTCCGCCGTTTCCGGCTCCCCGGAAGCTTGAGGAATAACCGGTGAGGCGCTCGCGATTGCCGGCGCTGATGGATGGAGGGTCCGCGCCAGCAACGGTTTTGCGGTGCCGTGCAGGTCAATGATCACGCGAAATGGATTCGGCAGCGTGAAGACGGAATAGTCGTCGAGTTTCGATACGTCGAGCACCACGCGGCTGACGTCGGGCTTGAATTGCGCCACGCGGACGTCGCGGAGAAAGCCGCTGCTGATGGGAAATGACTTGCCCTTGAGGCTCTGGCCTAGGCGCGTGCCCGGCAGATCCATGACGACGCGATCGGGATGAGTCAGGCGGGCGGCTTCGAACGTCGCTTCCTCATCCACGCTGACGACGATACGGACGTAGTCGGGTCCCTCCCAGTAGCGGACGTCGCTCACGGTCAGTAAACGCCCTCCAGGCAAGGCGTGGGCGGCAGGCGCCGGTGCGCTTGCTACCGTGCTGCGACTTCCGGCGGCAATGCCATCGCCGGGCGAACTCTGGTCCTGGGGACTCTGGGCCGCTCGGGCGGCTTCGGTCGCCTGCACGGCTTCGTGCTGGTTCATCTCTTTCAAGCGACGGCGAGCCTCGGAAGCATTTTCGGCGTAGGGATAGCGGGTGAGATAGTCGGTGTACGCCTTGGCCGCTTGCTGATCGTTCCGAAGATCCACGCGATAGATATCGCCAACCGTCAGCAGGACGTCGCGCGCCGCGGGCGCGCCGCCGTACTGATCGCTGAGGAATTCGTACGTGGCGATGGCGCTCTCGAAGTAGCTATCGTTTCCCAGGACGTGTCCCATCTCCTGGTACAGCGCGGCCTCGGCGGCGATGGCTGTCGGCGCCTTGGTATAACTTTTGTCTGTGCGATACACCGAATCGAAGGCTCGGACAACTTTGATGTAGTCCCTGTAAGATCGCGATTGCGGGCGGCGGGCTTCAAGGGCGGCCTGCAGCCGTAGCGCGTTCTCATACGCCCTGGCAGCGTGCTCGTGTTTGGCCGATGACTTTGAACGCGGCGGGCCGGCAGCCCCAAGGGAGGCGGTCGTCACCCAGACGGCGAGGCAAGAGAAAGCCAGCATCCGCGACGCGGCGCGACGTGAATTCGAGGCACGCTTCGCCGGCCGGCGGCCATCCTGGGCCTTTCTATTGTGCAAAGTGTGTCACCCCTCGCTCGTCGACATACTGATAGATTGGCGCGACAGCCGCCGCGTTGTCCGGCGGACGCGGCGCACGGCGCGAAACTGTTCCCGCGAGCTTCAATCGGCCAGCCCTCGCGCCTGGAGCCGTTGTGCCGGCCGCAGGCCCGCCAGCGGGATAGAGGCCCGTCACCTTCCGAACGTAATTCTGCGTCTCAGCGTAGGGCGGAATACCACCGTAGCGCTCGACTGCGCCCTCGCCCGCGTTGTAGGCGGCTAGCGTCAGCGGCACGCTTCCGTTAAACTGCGTCAGCAGCTCGTTGAGGTAGCTCACGCCACCGCGGACGTTCTCCGCCGGATCGAAAGGATCCTGTACGCCGAAGCGCACCGCGGTAGCGGGAATCAACTGCATGAGGCCTTGCGCACCTTTCGGTGAGAGCGCCTTCGGGTCATATCCGGACTCGACGCGCACCATGGCGTCGACGAGCTTCGGGTCCACGTTGAACTGGCTGGACGTCCGGCCAATCACCTCGCGTATCGCCTCGGGAGTACGGATCGCGCGGGCTCTTGCTTCCACAGGGCGCAAATATGCCTGATCCGCGTTGATGTACACGGTTCTGCCTTCATCGTCAACGACGAGTGCGATCTGGTTTTGAGGTTCGGCCGAAAGGACAGAAGCGGCGAGCGCCAGGGCGACGAGCAGCAGGGCGAATTGGAGAGCGGGCAAATAGATCATGGATCTCCAGGCGCGAGCAGGGCTCCGCCTCGAGAACGCATCCCCTCCAGATTTTCCTTCGTACCGTGAACCGCACGCGAAGATCAACTCCACGCCGGCTTGGCGCCACGGTGTGCCCGCGGGGGCACCGTTGATGTGCATTATACCACCCCGGTATAGCGTCTGCCGCCTTGATCCATCGGCCGGTAGCGGTGTCATTTTGCGGCACCGTCATTCCCGCGAAAGCGGGAGTCCACTTTGGGGGCGCGCTGTTCCAAAGATCTTCCTAATGGATTCCTGCCTTCGCGGGAATGACGATGCCCCTGAGACGATTTCAAATCAGTTCGACGTAGGGGCGACGAAGGTGACCAGCCACCCACTTATTCTTATCGGTCATTCCGGCGACTTGGCGGAGACGGGTCCGTACATCAGGGTGGGTCCTGTGAGATAGAGAATTCCGCTCATCTCCTTGTCGGTCGCATTGCGCAGTGTCAAGAGCTTATCCCAACGAATCGGGTAATGGATCACGCCGTCATTGGCGCCGCCCGAATGGCCGGCTTGCGACGCATCCATGAAGACGAGGACGTAGCGCCAGCCTTTCCAATTGATGGGTCCGCCACCTTCCTCAAACGACTGGCCGCTGGAATCCACAAAGCTCAGGTAAGGCAAAACGCCGGACCCGTCACCATGAATCCAGAGCCCGAGTGCCTTGGGCTCTCCCGGGATCGCGGGCGCCGTGGTTGTCATATCCAACCGCCCTTGGCCGGGCGGAAGTGCGAAGCTAACCTTGAGCGCGTTCATGCCGGGTTCCGGCGGACCTTCCGGGGGCAGTGCGGCTTCGAGACTGTTCCCGCCCAGTTCGAAACCCGAAGCCTTGAGCCCGTAATCGAGGGGCTTTGTGCCGGGAGTGTATTGTGAGAAATCGCCGACTGCCGCGAAGCGGCTCGCCGGTACATCGACCACTACATCAAGATCTTCGTCGGCCAACCTGATTCCAGTCTGATAAAACGACGTCGCGGCGTGATCGAGCGGGAGCGCTACGGTTAGATCGTTCGAACCAGGGGCGAGGTGTACAGCGACCGCCGCACTACGAAAATGAATCCCCTCGCTTCGGGTCGGACCTAGCCAGCCACTAAAGCCGTCCCTGGTAGGACTCGCGATAAGCACCGGCAACGAGTGGGGCGTAAGAGGGAGCAACGTTACAAGCAGAGGATTTTCAGCCACTAGCATGGTGCTCTGTGCTACGCGCCCGAGCCCGCTCACGTCCAGTTCGACCGCGGCCGATACCGGGTCGACAGAGCGCGTGACCGACTGCACCCGCACGATCAGCGGCGCAACCTCGCCGGGACGCACGCGCTCGGCGGGTCCGGCCTGCAACCGCGAATTGAGTCCCCTCACCCTGAAACGCAACGTCTTCTCCAGCGGATTCTTGACCGGCACGTGCAAGGTGAGCGCGCCAGGCGCCCGCACCTCGATGTCCTGCGGCAGGGGTTGCCAGGCGGCGGCGATCGCGAGCAGATCGTTGGGCGCGTCCGGAACCAGGTATTGCGGCTGGTTCGTCAGCGTCAACTGCAGGCCGTGACGATCCGCCACCAGAGCGCCGCGGCTTTCGCCGGTCAGGCCTGTAGCCTCGAACGAGCCAGGGCTTGCCGGCAGGACCGCCTGATGGGAGGCGGACGTGGTCCAGACCGCCAGCCGCACGTCCTTGTTCTTCGTGAAGAGCAGGACGTAGTCTTCGGGTTTCTCAAGGATAAGGCGCTTGTTGAAGCGGAACCCCTCCAACATCCGCGCGAGGGTCTGCGCAGCCTCATAGGCCGGCTTCTTGGTTACGCCCGGTGCAACTGGCGGTCCGATCAGGCCGAAGTGTTGTTCAAAATCGCGCGGGTCGGCGCCGCTCTCCCAGTCGTACCAGAAACTGAGCGGCTCATCGGCTGCAATCTGCGCGAGCCACCCGCGCACCAGCATCTGTGCCTGCTTCTGCTCGTCCATTCCGGGCGCAACCGCCGAGTAGCCCCACTCCGTAATGATGACGGGTATGACCTCGCCTGCAGGTGTGTACTTGCGCATCAGCAGGCGTACGCGAAGCAGGTCGTTGGCGACCGTCTCAGGATCGGCCGGCGTGTAGGTGTGGATGGACACTGCCGACCAGTAGTTCAGCAGCCCGGCCCTGAAGCACGCCTCCAGGAAACTGAGATCAATCTCGGCGCTGGCAGGTCCGACGAGCTTCTCGTCCGGCGCAGATTCGTGCGCAGCCTCGCCCACCGCCAATGCCAGCTTGATGTAGTCTTCGGTGTTCGGGCGCGGAGTCCAAAAGCGGAAGTTCGGCTCGTTGTAGATCTCCCAAAGAATGTGGCGGCCGCGAAAGTGAGTCATGGCCGCGACCGCCCAGCGCGCGAAAGCCTGGCGCCCTTCGTCGGTGGCGGGCGAGAGCCCGTGGTCATAGAGAAGATTGGTGTAATCGAGGACGAAGAGCGTGTGCAAACCGGCAGAGTTGAGATCGGACAGCAGCTTATCGTAAGCGGAGAAGTCATAGACGCCCGGCTTCGGCTCGGTTGAAGCCCACTCCAGGTCTTTGCGCACCCAGTGGACGCCGCTGTCATGCAGCGCCTGGATCTCACCAGGCCGTAGTGCGATGAAGTGAATCCCGACTCCGAGACCGCTGGTGACGCCGGCGCCAGCGCTGGTCTGGGCGCGAGCAGGTGAGCCCGTCCCAGCGAGGGTCAGGACGAGAGCCAGCGGCCACCAGCAGCATCTGCGTGGTTGGAGAAATGGAAACGTCGGGCACCTCGCGAGCCAAGGTAGCACTCTCTTCAGGGGTTATCAAGGATCACCGGGTGTAGCGCGTCACCCGAGGTTGATAATGTCGTTTTGCATGTCGACTTCTGCCCACTAAGAAGGTATAAAAAGAGCTAGAGGTAGGATTGAGTTTTTCGATGGTCTCGCGCATCACCAACCCGGAGACACCTGGATCGAGTTGGGCCGCGTCCTGGCTTAGCAACGGTCGAACAACGCCCGAAAATCAGCAAAAAGAGATTCTAAAATCTTGGCAAAACGACGCCAAAATCCCCTTTAGAATCAACAAAACGTCTTCCGAAACTGCCCGAAACGAACCCAAATAAGCCCCCTAAGACGGACTTAAATCCGCTTAAATCGGCTTAAACGAACCCATTCGCCAAAACAGGCACTCGCGTAGAGGCCGACGACCCGGGCCCCGCCGTTGTCGTACTTGGAGCCCACTGCCCTAGCCTCCGGCGGCCTGACGGTAGCGCGCCATGTGCTCCTGGAACTCACGATTGTTCGGCGCGAGTTGGAGCGCCCGCGTCTCGGCTTTGACCGCCTCGGCGTACTGGTGGTTCACGAATAGCGACTCGGCGAGCGTATCGATGAAATCGGGCTCGCGCCCCTTCGAGAGCACCACCGCTTTGCGGGCGTGATCGAGCGCGGCCGACGGGTCGCGGAACTTCGGGTCTTCGGCGGTGGCGTAAAGCCACGCCAGATTGTTGTGCGCCAGCGCCGCGTTGGGGCTGATCCGCAGTACGGTTTGGTAGCGCTGGATGGCCTGCGCATAAAGCTTCTGCTCGGCGAGCAGGTCCGCCACAGCCTCCTGCACGTCGGGCGCCTGGGGATCCCGCGCCGCCAGGGCCTCGAAGGCTTTCTCGGCGGCGATCGTATTGCCGCTCGCCTGATAGGCGGCAGCGAGACCGAAGCTCGCCATCAGGGAATCGGGGTCGATCTTGAGGGCTTGCTGGAACTCGGTGATGGCGCGCGCCGCGTCGTGCTGGCGCAATTCGAGCTGGCCGAGCGCGATGGCCGGACGCTCGTCGTGAGAATCGAGCTTCTGCGCCCGCTGGTAGCAATCGAAAGCCTGGCCGGGCTGATGAGCGGCTTCGAGGCGCTGCCCTTCGGCGAGCAGCCGGGTAACCTGCGCGGCCGCGCGGTAATGCCGCGCCGCGCCCGTCATCGACAGCGCCACGATCGCCGCTGGTATGAGCACGACCGGTTGGAAGGCGCGCGAGACAGGCTCCCAACCCGTGTTCCCATCAACCGGGTTCGAGGCACCCCGCGAGGGTTGATAGGCGGAATAGACTTCGGCCCGCTTCATCGGCGGGATCAGGAAAGCGAGCACGGCGCCGCCAATCAAGCCGCCCAGATGTCCCCAGTTATCAATGTTCGAGACCAGGCGCCCGGCGCCCAGCTGGATCACTATGAAGATCAGCAGGATCAGGGTGAAGCGCCCACGGCGGAAGATGCGCGCGAGTTCGTGCGGCAGATCATCGCGATGCGCCCACCCGGCCACCACGACGGCGCCTGCCACGCCGAAGATCGCGCCCGAAGCGCCCGCCGCGACCACGGGGCCGTGAAACATCGAGAGCATCGTCCCGGCGATCCCGGCCCCGATATAAATCACTGCATAGCGGCCATAGCCGTACAACTGCTCCAGCACCGGACCGATCATCAGCAGCGTGAACATGTTCACGGCAAGATGCCAGAGGCCGATGTGGAGAAACAGAGGCATCACCGCGCGCCAGTACTGGCCCTGGACGAAGTAAGGCTTGTAGGACGCGCCGAAGTCGAGCAGGATGTCGGTGTTCTTGGAGCCGCCCGCCAGCGTCTGCAGGATGAAGACGATCACGCACAGCGCGACAATCACCAGCGTGGCGACAGGAATAGGGCGGCGCTCGCGGCTGGGAAATCGAACCTCGGCAGACGGCCATTGGGACGCGGGCGAGGGCTGCTGGGGCTCAAAGTCCATCGACTACATTGTAAGGGGTAAGCTGAGTTAGGGGTCAGGGGACAGGGACCAGGTACCAGGGCAGGTGTCAGGGGCTAGGGGTCAGGGTCACCACGTCGTCAGAGCACTCATTGAGGCTTGCCTTCGCCCGCCGGGACCACCTTGTAATATCCCTCTCCGGCACAGGCACGGCACAACACTCGCCCTTCGCGACGGACTTCGCGTCCGTGATTGATCCCTTCCCCGCACGAGTCGCATTGGACGCGCGAGCGCGGTCCGCCTGGCAGATCCTCGGGCGCAAGATGCACCTTAACGTTCTGAACCGTGAAGAGGTCGGCGTCGTTCATCACCTTGTAGGCTTCCATTTGCTGGCGCTGTGGCTTCGCGATTTCGGGGAACATTTCCCTGGCCTTCGCGCGCGAGTCGTCGCGCGCGCTGATACGCACGGCCGCCCCGGTCTCGAGATCGACAAAAGTCGCTGCGACTTTGCCGTAGTCCACGTACTTGAGCGAACGCCGCCCGAGCGAGCAGCTCGTCACCACACCGACCGCGTCGGTGGCGCAGCGATCGATCTCGACGAAAGTCACGAGGCGCTTGCCGTGAGCCTCGGGGTCCGCGATCCCGAGCGACCGAAGACCCAGCATCGCCATGCGCACACCCAGCACTTGGCCGGGACAAAGATGCTTGTGACGCTCGGCGGCGAGGGTGAGATACTCCTCGAGGGACTTCACCGGACGATTATACAGCCTGCCATGCCGGGTAGCGTTTCTCTTGCCCGCTTGATCGCCCCACACTTGCAACGCGCGGCCCAAAGCGCGACTCTATAGCATCAGGTCCCAGCGATGGCTGTGTTAGGCGACATCCTTTTGCCGGTGATCATCCTGGCGCTGCTCGTGGCGAGCCAGATCTTCTGGCTGCGGCGCATTCGTGCGTTTGGCCGCAAATGGGTTCCGAGCCGGGCCTTGCGCGCGACTCTCGAAATGCTCTTCACCATTTACGCGTTTCTCTGGGTCTACAACGCGGTGCCGGCGTGGTGGGCGCATGCCCGGTCACCGGTCAGCCTGACGGTGAGCGACGTTCTGGTGGGCGGACCTTTCGCGTGGTGGATCTTCGGATCGGGCATCGGATTTCTCTTCGTGCTGGTTCTGCGGCTGCCGTGGTATGTGTTCCGGCTGCTCAGTTGGGTGTACCGGCTTGCGAGCCGCGCCGTCACAGTTGTCAGGGCAGGCACAAGGCCCGCCCCTACGCCGGACGTTCTGGCGGTCGAGCCGTCGCGACGCAGTTTTCTCCTGCAGGCTACCACGGCGGTCGGCCTGGTGCCGTTCGTGGGATCGTTCTACGGTCTGGTGGTGGAGCGCACCGACGTCGAAACCACACACTACCGCGTGCCTTTCGAGCGCCTGCCGCGCGGATTCCACGGGTTCCGCATGGCACAAATTTCCGATCTGCATATCGGTCCCTTTATGAGCGCGGTCGAGATCCGGCGCGTGGCGGAGATGACCAATCGCCTCAAGCCGGACCTGATTCTGCTCACCGGCGATTACGTCACCTGGGATCCGGCCACGCAGTGGCCGGTGGTGGACGCGCTCGCGGCGCTGCGCGCGCCATACGGCGTGATCGGCACGCTGGGCAATCACGAAGCATGGACCCATACCGAGGACTCGATCACGCAGTTGTTCCGGGCACAAGGGAGGACCATGCTGCGCCAGCAGAACACCACGTTGCGCGCCAACGGCGATGAGTTGAACGTGATCGGGGTGGATTACGAGTCGCGCCGGCACATGGGTCCGCACAGCGAGCGCGTGGTCCGGCAGTACCTCACCACGATCGAGCCGCTGGTGCGGCGCGATACCGTGAACGTCCTGCTAAGCCACAATCCCAACACCTTTGATCGCGCCGCCGAACTGGGAATCGATTTGAGCCTCGCCGGGCACACGCACGGCGGGCAGGTGACGATGGAGTTCATCAGCCCGGACATCTCTCCGAGCCGCTTCGTGACTTCCTACGTGGCGGGATGGTTCCAGAGACCCGGCGGCAAGCTTTATGTGAATCGCGGCATCGGCACCATCGGCGTGCCGATGCGCATTGGCGCCCCGCCGGAGATCACGGTGTACGAACTGGTGAGGGAGGACTAGACAGGAGCGCGGGCATCCTGCCGTGCTTTTTGTCTCCTTTGCCGGGGCGAGACGCCCCAGGGGCACAGCAGGCGGGACGCCGGCGCTACCTCCGCGCTCCCAGCAGAAAATCCCTACCGCGGCGCTCGCGGCCGAAGCCGATGACTAGCGCCGCGACGACGATCACGCCGATTTCGAATGCAGCCATGGCCCAGCCGTAGCCCAGACGATTGCGCAAGGCGTATTCGATCGAATTGGCGGGTGAGGCGATCAGGATTCCGATCTGATAGCAGAGGCCGGGCAGCAGGCCGCGAGCCGCGTCGGGCGCGAGTTCGTTCAGGTGGGCAGGAATGATGCCCCAGGCGCCCTGCACGCCCGCCTGCATCAGGAAGGCGCCAGACGCGAGCGCGGCCAGCGTGACGCTGAAGGCCCAGAATGGAATCACGGCCAGCGCTAATCCCAGTGCGACGATCATGGCGCGGCGGCGGCCCACCCGCTCTGAGAAATGTCCGAAACCGATGCCGCCCAGCACCGCTCCCACGTTATAAAGCATCGCCACCAGGGTCACGGTAGCCGCGGGAATGCCGTGCGCGCTCTTCAGAAAGTCCGGGTAGAGATCTTGAGTGCCGTGCGAGAGGCAATTCATCAGCGTCATGAGAGCCACCAGGTACGCGGCCATCTTCCAGTGCTCCCCCACGCTGCGCAGGATGCCACCGAACGTCAGACGGCCCAGTCCGCGCCAAGCTTCGGATTCCGGGACCTTCGACCAGACGTAGAAGGCGAGCAGGGCCGGTGAAGCGCCGGCGAAGAACAGCGACCGCCAGCCCCAGTGCGGCAGCAGGATTCGCGCGGCAAGAGCAGCCAGCAGGTACCCGAGCGGGTAGCCGCTCTGCAGGACTCCCGAGAGCAGACCACGCCAGCGTCGCGGCGCCGTCTCCATCGCCAGTGACGCGCCTACGCCCCACTGCCCGCCCATCCCGATTCCGTAAAGCGCTCGCAGCACCAGAAAAACGGTAAAATTGGGCGCGAATCCGCAGGCGAGCTCGATAACCGAGAAGTAGATGATGTTCGCCATCAGTGGCCGGCGCCGGCCGAAGCGGTCGGCCAGCAAACCAAACAGGAAGGCGCCTACAGGACGCATGGCGAGGGTAATCGTGAGGGTGAGGACGATGGCGGCTTTGCTCACGGCAAAGCGCGACGCCAGGGTTTCCACCAGGAAGACCACGACGAAGAAATCGAAAGCGTCGAGCATCCAGCCGAGAAAGCTGGCGATGACGGCGTGTGCTTCACCGCCCTTCAGAATGGGGGACAGGCTGGGGGCGACAGCGGGTTCCGTCGGTGGCTTGCTGGACATCTGTCGGGGAACGGCCAACGCCGAGTCTAGTCGAATGCGAGGGAAGAAGCCAGCCGGGGAAGCGAGGCGCAGTCTCTGGATTGTGGTGCACGCATCTTGCGTGCCTGGTTCCGAATTGCAGGCTGGAAGCCCACGCCACAAGCAGGCTGGGAAGCCTGCACCACAACCGGGAAGCCTACACCACAGCGGAGGTGATCATGAACTGCTGCGACGCCATGGGCGATGCCGTGGATCGTGGGGCGATGTATCAGGGTCCAAAACACCGGATCGACGACGGCCGCATCGTGAACGAGATTGACACCGATTACTTCATCCGTTCCGCGGGCGGGCGGGGATACGACTACATCGGCATCAATTACTGCCCGTTCTGCGGGCGCGCGCTTTCCAATTCTTTGTGGGCGGCGGAGAAGAAGAAGTAACTTGAACGCGCGTCACTGCTGAAAATCGATCTGCCTGACCCGCGCAAGAGGCACGGAGAAATCGAAGGTGTCCTCGCTGGTCGGGTCGTACTTGTCGGTAACGCCGAGCACCCGCGCCTCCGCGGGTTGCGAGGTGGGCATCATGAACTGCCCCTCTTTCACCTGCCCGCTGCTGAGCGTGATGCGCACGTGATTGCCCGTGAACTCCACGCGGATAATGTCTCCGAAATCGAGGTAGTCGCTGCTGCCGTCGCTGAAGAGCACGGGAAGATGCGTCTCGGCGGGGAGCGCTTCCAAGAGCGACCCCTGACCGCCCGGAGGATAGAAATCGATGTAGGCGTCCGAGATCTGGGACGATTTGCCCGAGGCATCGGTGACGGTGGCAGTGAAGCCGAACCGCCGCCACTGATCGACGATCTGGCGACGATTATCGGGCGCGCTGCGGCTGATGGAATACGGCAGGCTGCTCTCTTGCAGCGTCGCCTTGACGATACGCCGTTCTTTGAGATCGAAGTGCTTGTAGATGATCGCGGCCGGGTCCTGCTTTACCACGATCGCGTCGCGTTGGATGACGACCTGTTGCCCCTGCGCGTTGGTTTGCGAAATGACGTCGGCGGAAAGCGGCAGTGGCCTGAGGAGAGCCACCACCGCCGCGAACTTGATTGCAGGTTGGAACTTTGCCCGCCGGATCGCCGCTTCCCCCTTAAGTACCCTTCTTCTTCCTGGTTTTGACATCGGTTTGCACGGTGCCCGTGACGGACTGGAGCATGGCCTGCGCTGAATCCGCATACTTGCCCTTGGGATCGAGCTGCAGATAAGTGTTCAGGGCCTCGACCGTGCCGGGAGCCGGAACCACCTTGCCGTCGGGGCCAACCGTTGCCTTGCCCATCAGAGCCTGGGCTTCCAGGAAGTAGGCGTCGGCAAACTTGGGATCCGCGCTGGTGGCCTCTTTGAAGGCCGCCGCTGCTTCATCCATCTTGCCCGCGTTGCTCAGAATCGCACCTTCGTTGTAGTAGGCTTTCGCCGCGCCGGCGGGATCCGCCTGGGCCGACTTCTGAAATTCGGCCTGGGCTTCAGGGATCTTGTTCTGAGCCGCGTACACCGCACCCAGTCCGTTGTGGGCTGAAGCGTCGTTGGGATTGATCGCCAGTATCTTTTGATACGTGGCGATGGCCTGATCGTACATCTTGGCATGGTCATAGGCCTGCGCTTCATGCGCGAGCACCACAGGGATGTTGGCGCCCTTGGCCAGAGGTTCGCCCTTCTGGAAAGTAGCGGCTGCGTCAGCCCATTGTCCGGCCTGTTCCTGCTGGACCCCCTGATTGAACACTTCTTTCAAACTGGTGAGCTGTTGCGCTTCCTTCTGTGCTTCCGCATTTTGTTGTGCGGCCTGGGGATTGGCCTTCTGGGCTGCCACTATTTCCTTCGGCAGGTCGAAATTAAGCTCCGTGGGCTCGCCGATGTCGACGTGCTTCGTCATCCAGAACAGGGGCTTGCCGTCAGGGTCCTGCAGCGTGACCTTGTAGGTATCGGCAGTGAGACCGATGTAGACGTAGTTTCCCTTCTTATCGGTTTGGGTCTTATAAGTAGCTCGGACCGCCTGGCGCTCGATGATGACCGGGCACTTGACGCACGGGCTCCCGTCCTGCAGGGTTGCGTGACCCGTCAAGCCGCCGTTTTGCGCCCACAACAACGCGCCGGCCCCGGCGAGCAAAAACATCAGCAGACCCACACCGACTGACCTGAGAATGCGAACCATAAACCCTCCTTCGGCCAACCTACGGTTATTGTATGCCCCGCGGCCTGCGGACTCAACAGGAAGACATGTGTTTCCGTTCAGGCGGCGGCCACCGCGTCCCGCAGCCGCTGATTCGGGCGCATCCCGGACGACAGCTTGTTGCGGGCGCGGTGCAGCTGCGACTTCACAGTTCCTTCCGAAAGGCCCAGCGCGCGTGCCGCCTCCGCGGTGGAAAGGCCTTCCACGTCCCGCAGCCACACGGCGGATTGCAAAGCGGGCGGCAGGGTCTTGAGACTGTCATCCAGGATCGCGACGCGCTCCTTGCGCACGTAAGCTTCTTCCGGTCCCGGCCGCGCATCCGGAATGCGGCTGCCGAGCGTCAACTCACGCTGTTCGGGATCCTCCTGTTCGAGCGAGACCGTGGGCCGGGCGCGCTGCTTTCGCAATTGCATCAGGGCGGCATTAATCACAATGCGGGTCAGCCAGGTGGAGAATTTGCTGCGCCCTTCAAATCGCTTCAGGTTCCGTACGGCCGAGAGGAGTCCGTCCTGCAAGGCGTCTTCGGCATCCTCGGGATTGCCGAGCAGGCGCAAGGCGGTCTGGTAAAGCGGGCGCGCGTAGCGGGCGAATAGCGCGTCCAGAGCTTCCGCATCGCCGCGAAGTCCGTTTTGCACCAGGAATTCCTCATCGATCTGGGCATAACCGTTCATGATTTTGCCGTTCTCCTTTCGTAGCCAGTACTCGCTGTTCGCGAGCGAAAAAGCCCCCTGTTGCCGGGTCCCCCATTCTCCTTTCGCATCATTTCGTGATAATCGTCGCGTCGACGTTCATGCCGGGCCGCAGCACATCCCTTCCGGCGCCGTCGTCGAGTCGAATCTTGACCGGAATGCGCTGCACTACTTTTACAAAGTTGCCCGTGGCGTTCTCCGGCGGCAGCAGACTCAGTCGTGAACCGGTGGCGCCGGCGATGGAGTCAACGTAGCCCGGGAACGTCTTGCCGTACATGTCGACGTGGATCTCCGCCTTCTGGCCGGGACGCACCTTGGCCAGTTGCGTCTCCTTGAAATTCGCCGTCACCCAGACGTCGTTGAGCGGAACCAGCACGAACAATTCCTGCCCCGGCTGAATGATTTCCCCCACTTCGACGGACTTTCGCGTCACAACGCCGTCAGTGGGCGCTGTGATGGTGGTGTAGGAGAGATCGAGCTGCGCCGCCTCAAGACTCGCGTGCGCCTGGGCCACTGAAGCCGCAGCCGCGGCGGCGTCCGCCGTCCTCATCGTCACCTGGCTGCGATTCGCCTGGGCCTGGCGCACCCCCGCTTCCGCGCTCTGGACCTGCGCTTGCGCGGCATTCTCCTGGTCGTGCGCGATGCCGATCGACTCACGGGCGGCGGTCAGCTTTTGCTGGGCGCTCTGAAGCTCGCTCGCGGCCACGCGCTCCGCCGCGGTGTAACTGTCGAGCTGCTGCTCGGAGATTTCAGCCTTGGCCGCCAGCGGCTTCATGCGCTCGAGGTCGGCCTGTGCTTTGTTGTAGTCGGCTTTCGCTTTGTCCACCTGCGCCTCGGCGAACGCCAGATCGGCCGTGGACGCCTGCTCGTAAGCGACCTTGGCCCGATCGTAATTGGCCTGCGCGGCGGCAAGCTGAGCCTGCGCGTCGGACGTGCCGCTGAGCGTGACGTCATTCGTCCAGGGGACACCGATGGTGGCGGCGTGGCCGTTCGCCTGGGCGGCGTCGACCTGGGCTTTGGCCTGGTCCACGCGCGCCTGGTAGTCGCGCGGATCGAGCCGGACCAGGACCTGCCCTGCCTTTACAGACTCATTGTCGTGCACCAGCACTTCGCTCACGGTGCCCGACACTCTGGCCGCCATGGGGACGATGTGCCCGTCCACCTGGGCGTCGTCCGTGGAGACGCGGTTCCGGGAGTACAGGTAGAACCCCAAGGCGACCGCCACCAGCACCATCGCGACCGGCAGGATCAGGCGCCGCAGTCTGTTTTTGGGCGTACCCGTGAACGTCTTGGCGCGCGCCGTATCGGTCGTCGGGTCCGGCGTGGCATTCATTTGCCGTTCGAGCTCAGCGACCTCGGTATCCATTTCTTTCCTCGCAGTCTCAAGTCTTACTTCGCGTACAAATCCTGAATGTGCCCCGTGGCATGAGCCAGGTCGGCCCGGGACTGGTTGTAGTTGTAGAGCGCCGCGATCTGGTTGTCGTGGGCGCGCTCGAGCGAATCCTGCGCGCTGATCACTTCGATATTGTTGGCCACGCCCGCGGCAAAACGATCGCGCGCCTGGCTGACTTCCTCCTCGGCCAGCTTGACGCCCTCGTTGGCCACATCAACCTCATGCCGCGCCGCCTCGAGCTGCGCCAGCGACGTCTTCACCTCGAGAGCGATGCGGTTGCGCAGGCCGTCCCGCGTCTGCTCGATCTTCTTCAGTTCGAGATCCGACTTGGTCACCTGGGCGCGGATTCTCCCGCTCGTGACCAGCGGCACGTCAACGGTGGCCGTGTAGGTGTACGTTGGAATCGCCGACTCGATTCCCAGGCCCGTGTAGCCCCAGTTGCCGTTGAACCCCAGACTGGGATAGCGCTGCTCCCGGGCCAGCTTGCGTCCCAGTTCCGCCTCGCGCTCCCGCTCGTCCAGCGCCAGCATCTCGGGACGCTGCGCATAGGCTTGCTGCAGGGTCGTGTCCCCCGGAAATTCCGGCGTCTGGAAAAAGCTCAACTGGTCCGTCAATTCGATCGGCCGGTTGGGATCCAGGTTCAACAGGCGCGACAGACCGTAGAGAGAGGTCTTGTACTGCGTCTGCGCCTCGATGAGGCGCTGTTGTTGGTTCTGCAGTTCGACGTGGGCCCGCAGCGTGTCGAGGCCGGTGCCGACGCCATGCTTCTGCAAATCGCTCGCCTGGTCGTAGAGCGCCTGGGCTAATTGCACTTGGGATTGCACGGCCGTGACATTGGCGGCCGCCTGTAGGCTGCCCAGATATTGCGATACCACCATCAAAACGATCTGTTCGCGGGCGTCCTCCACGTCATGGCCGCTCGCCCGCGCTTCGTGGGACGCTTCCTGCCAGCGCCGGTAAGCCGTGAGATCGAAAATCGGAAACGAGAATGCGGGGCCTGCCTGAAAGACGCCGAAGGGCCCGATATGCTGCGGAAGCCCTGGAAAAGGCCGCCCAAAGAGGGCCTGCAGGTTCACTCGTTGCGCCTGCTCGGACACTCGCATATCAGCCTGAGGTAGCAGCCCTGCTCGCGCCAGATTCTTGTCCTGGCCACTCTCCGCGAGATTCAGGACTGCGATCTGAACGTCGGGGTTCTGCTTCAGCGCCAAGTCTGCGGCTTGCTTCAGTGTAAGTTGCGCGGGTGGGTTCGCCTGGGCGCCCAAGGGGGGGACCACCAGGAGAGTCAGGATCAGAAAGGCTCTGTGTGCTCGAGATCCCATAGATTATCGTGCGGTCTTAACGACCTCGTGCTGCGTCTTAATCTGTTCCACGATTCCTTTGCCCAGGCACCCCGAAGCCCGCAGTTCGATGCCCCCGCGATACATCGCGCCCAATAATTCCATCCCGCGGGGATCAACATAGGTTAGGGCGCTCAAGTCAACCGCGCAGTGCTTGGACGCGCACTCCGCCGGCATCTGCTTCCACGAGTGCTCGACCACATCCACCCAACTTCCAGCGAGCTTTCCCTCCAGTTTGAAACAAGCTCCTCCTGGCCCTTCGGTCCTTGTCACTCTCAACATGTTCCTGAATTGCTCCTTCGGCGAGTATTTCGGAGGCACTGGTGATGCCAGAAGCGTACGGATTGGCTGTCGCGCAAGCTTGGGATGAAGCTGCTGGGGTTAGCTTGGCTGGAAGGAAACGTCGCGAGGTTTCTGGAAGACGGTGTTCTGCCGAAATCTCGGCGCGTGCCGATATTTCGGCACCAAAAGGTCGGCACAGGCGAGACTGAGGCTATTCGCCGCGATGCGAAGTCGGGCAGAGATCGGCGAGCGACGTGTGGTCAAGGATACCTGCGGCGGCGTTGCGCACGTCGAGAAACACCTGGTAGAGGGCGCTGTGCTTGCGATCCATTTTCACGAGGCGGCGGAGGCTCTCGGCATCGCCCATCGGAGCCAGCGGACCGTCAATGGTTCGGATGATCTCGCCGAGAAAGATCTTGTCCGGCGCGCGCCGCAGCCGGTAACCGCCGTTCGCACCGCGCAGGCTCTCCACCAGCCGCGCGGACTTGAGGTTTAGAAGGATCAATTCCAAGAACTTCTCCGGAATATCCTCCCGCGTGGCGATTTCATGGATCTTGGTCGGCTTCTCCGGATAGTTGCGCGCCAGCCGGATCATGGCTTCGAGAGCGTATAGTCCTTTGCTTGAAATGCGCATCGGGCGAAACCTTAATACGTACCTTACTTTACTCGCTGTTTTCGATCTGTCAAGCTTGCACGGCCCGTTCTCCGGGGTTCCTCATCTCTTGCGATCGACAATGCCGCGAATACGGCGCCGTAAAGCTGAGCACGGTCCCCAAGCGTGCTCAGGCGCACTGGGGGAGCGATGTCCGGATGAATGCGTCGGAGAATCCGCTCGACGGTCTCAAGCATAAACTCCGGCGCGCCGCGCGTCAGCCCTCCCCCCAGCACTACGAGATCCGGATCGAGCACCGAAACCAGGTCAGCGACCCCGACCCCAAGTATTGTGAAGGCGCGTTCCAGAACAGCCCGAGCTCGCGGATCACCATTGTGAAAAGCCTCGAAGACGAATTGGGCGTCGCGTGTCGAAACGAGATTATCCGCGGCAGCTCGTGAGCGCGTGCCGAGCGCTCGTCGTGCCGCTGAAGCGATACCGAGTCCAGCGACCTGGGCTTCGAAGTAGCCGGTGTCGCCGAAATCGTCGGCCCAGCGGCGCCAATCCACGTTCAGCCGGTACAGTTCGCCGGCATTTCCCGTTCGGCCGTGGCAGAGCCGCCCGTCCACGACGACGCCGGAGCCAATGCCGGTCCCGAGAGCCACGAAGACAAAATTGGCGGCCTTGCGGGCAGTGCCGCTCGACTGTTCGCCGAGAGCCGCCATGTTGGCGTCATTGTCGACCAGCACCGGAACTCTGAAGGCGGCTTTCATGGCGCCGCCGAGGTCGATATCGCGCCAGCCGGGCAGGTTATTCGCGAGGCTTACCCGGCCCGTGCGAGGGTCGACCGCGCTCGGAACGCCCACCGCAATTGCGCGCAGCGCCGCGCCTCGATCTGCCGGACGCGCAGATTTGCCCCTCCCGCCGCCAGCCAGAATCGCGATGCCCGCCTTGATCTGTGAGATCACGCCCTCGGGTCCGCCTTCGGGCCGCACCTGCTCGGCGTATCTCGAGACCAGACGGCCCCGCAGATCGGCCCGGGCGAAACGCAGGTTGCTGGCCCCCATATCGACCGCCGCAACCCAGCCGTTCTTCGCCGACGGCGCATTGCGTCCGGAATCTCTCAATTGCGTTTGCGATTTCACCATGACTCTGCAGCAGCTTTCAATTCTTCCCTTTCGCGCATCAAGGGCAGGCACCGTAACACCGCAGCAAGCGCCGTCCCGCCCTCATTGCCGCCCACGCGCTTTGCTGAGGGTCGAATCCGTGACAGAATACGCCTGAACTTCAACGTCGAGGGCCATCTTACCATGCGAGACTTCAACAGCTTGTCCGAGCAGGAGATCCTGGCACTGGCCATTTCCCTTGAAGAGGAGGACGAGCGCATCTACGCGGACTTCGCCGAGGGCCTGCGCCAGGATTTTCCCGCCACTGCGGGCGTCCTGGACGGCATGCGGAAGGAAGAATCGGGCCATCGACGGCGCCTCATCGAACTCTACCAGCAAAGGTTCGGTCAACATATTCCGCTCATCCGCCGTCAGGACGTGAAAGGATTCGTGCAGCGCCAACCCGTCTGGCTGATCAAGCCCCTCGGGCTTGACAAGCTGCGCAAGCAAGCGAGCGCGATCGAGATCGAGACGCGGCGCTTTTACGAGACGGCCGCCGCGCGCGCCCACGATGCCGGCGTCCGCCAGCTTCTGGACGACCTGGCGCAGGAGGAACGCTATCACGCGTTGCGCGCCCAGGAACTTGGCGAGGAGAAGCTGACGGCCGAAACCAAGGGCGAGGAAGAGCAGGCCAAACGGCGTCTTTTCGTCCTGCAGGTGGTGCAGCCAGGGCTTGCGGGCTTGATGGACGGATCGGTCTCAACGCTCGCTCCGGTATTCGCGGCCGCCTTCGCCACCAAGAGCAGTTGGGACGCCTTCGCGGTCGGTCTGGCGGCTTCGCTCGGAGCCGGAATCAGCATGGCATTCGCTGAAGCGCTGTCGGACGACGGCAGCCTGACGGGCCGAGGTCACCCCACGTTGCGCGGATTCGTGACCGGACTCATGACGGCGCTGGGAGGCATTGGCCACACGCTGCCGTTCCTCATCCCAAACTTCAGAGTGGCCATGACCGTGGCCGGGGTTGTGGTTTTGGTGGAGTTGTTCACCATCGCCGGGATTCGCAATCGGTACATGGGTACCCCGGCCATCTCCGCCGCCCTGCAGGTGGTGCTCGGGGGAGTGCTGGTTTTTCTGACCGGCGTGCTGATCGGGAATTCGTGAGCCCAGCGGGCCCTTAGACGGCGCGTCGGCAAATGGCTTCACAAGCGGACAAGCGGTAATCGTCGCTCGCGAATGCCGGATGGGGTCACTGTGACCATCGCGCCCGATTCAAGGTCGTCACCACATCTGTCGAGCACAATGAGAAGAAGCTGCGCGAGTTCGCGCCCTTTCAATCCTTCAATCCGAATTCGAATGACCGAAGGTCGCGCCGAACCGGAACGCGCCAGCAGCGCGTGGAAATCCGCATCGAGAGTGACTACCACTCGGCCGTGCAGGCGCGCATGATCGAGGATGCTTCCATCTGACGCTTCCGCGAGGCCGATATCGCCGGTGTGATAGGCTTCGATTCCGGAATTGCGCAGGAATTGGGTCGTCGAGCGCGGCAGCCCCTGATCAAGAACCAGAATCACAGCGGAGCGACCGGTGGCAGAATTCTATCGTCCAGGGAAGCTGCCGCGAAGGCGAGGGCCTGCCGGATGTCTTCGTCGTCGAGTTCGGGATACTCGCGTTTCAGCTCCGCGCGATCAGGGTAATTGGCGAGAGCCTCAACCACCCGGCGAACCGTCAATCGCAGGTTACGAATGCACGGCTCGCCGTTTAGACGGTTTGCGTCAGCGGTTATGCGATCAAAATCAGCCATGCAAATAAGCCCTCCTCGGATTGTACCCCAAGAGCCAGTTTCGACGGACTCAGCGTGACGGCATATCCATCATGTAACCGTGCGCCGCGAGCCGCTTCCCCGACGTCTCGTGTGCCTCGGGCGGCATCGGGTGAACACCGGTGGCATCGCACCAGCGGTTGTAGAAATTGAATAGCGCACAGACGGTGATAGCGTCGTAAAGCGCCTCGTCGCTCCAACCGTGCCCTTTCACGCCATCAACATCGGCTTGCGTGACGCTGTGGGACGCTCGATTCACCTTGCGCAGGAATTCGAATAGCGCCTTCTCGGCCTCGGACAGCGGCGAGGACGCGAGGTCCGTCACCACGGCGTTGGCCAGGTCCCGATTATTAAGCAGCTGCGCCGCAGCTGCGCCATGAGAACGCATTCAATACGGGCATTGATTTTCGGCGGACACGAAGGCGGCGATCAGCTCGCGCATTCCCGGCGCCAGGGGCGACGGTCCGCGCATCACCTCCTGCGTAAAGCGCGAAAGATGGTCGGTTGCCCGCGGCTTGAACGCGAACAGGTGAAAGATCTGCGACACCGGCCCGCCCGACGCCTGCATGTTGCGCAGTAGATCGGCATACTGGCCGGCACCCTTCGCTTGCTCCACTTCCGCTAGGTACATAGGCTCCATCGGCGTCTCCCTCGGTCCTCGGATTTACGGGTCTACCGATTCCAGTAGGAAACGATGTCACTCGAAGATGACGCTTTCGAGTGGCACCATTCACTGACACATTCTCCACAACTTACAAGATTCCGCACTGGAACCTTGCAGGGCCCGGAAGTCCAAATTGGCATCGTCGAACAGCCCTCGAACTCCGCCCCAGGGATTTAACGCAACGTCGCGATGGTCGCACCCCAGCCGCCGGATTCGGGCGGGGCGTCTCCGTATGCTACGACGAGCGGCGATCGCGCCAGCAGTGCTTGCACGATGCTTCGCTGCACGCCAATACCGCGGCCGTGAATGATCCGAATCGTCTTCAAACCCAGGGCATGCGCCTCTTCGAGATACGCCTCCACCACTGCGGCGACCTCACGCGGATGGATCGTGTGCAGGTCGAAGGTATCGGTGATCGGAATGCGGATCGGCTCATCGGTATTCATGCGTTCTCTATTCTTGATTCTCGATCCGCGAGTCATGCTTCGACTGACAGCGGATCACGACGATCGACCTACTTATTATGTCATGTGGCACGCGTGTCTCAATTTGCGGTAAACTGACGCTCAGTCAGGATTTTTGCCGAAATGAGGTGCATGGAACTGCCTTGAAATCTCTAACCCCGCGAGTTTTTCTGTTGCTGGTGTTTGCCGCCGCGACGGCAGCGCCTGGATTTGCCGTCAGCAAGGAGATCATCCAGATGCAGCAGCAGCTGGATACACTCCAGCAGGCGGTTACGAACATGCAACATACAGTCGACACGCAGTCGGCCATCATCAAGACGCTGGTGGAGCAGGCGAATGACAACGTCAACTCCATGAAAGCCACCATCGCCGAACTGCAGCGGACCAATTCACAGAACCTGGCCACGACGAACAGCCGCTTCGACAGCATGAGCAGCGAGGTACAGGCGTTGAGCGCGAGCCTGGATGAGGCCAAAGAGCGCCTTTCGAAGCTGAGCGATCAGATGGCGCAAACGCAGAACATCATCCAGACGCTGAATGCGCAACCCGCCGCTCAGCCCAATGGCGCGTCGGGCGGGGCGCCGGCCGGACCGAACGGCGCGCCCAACGGCCCGGCAGCGGGAAACGCGGCCTATTCTCCTGCGGCAAGCCCGGCGCGCCCGCCCGTGCCCGATCCCAAGACGCTCTATCAGTCGGGTCTGCGGGATTACGACTCGGGCCACTATCAGATTGCCGTCCAGGAATTCCAGCAATACATCCAGTATTATGGCGACACCGATCTCGCGTCGAACGCGCAGTTCTACATCGGCGACTGCTATTACAACCAGAAGCAGTATGAGCAGGCGATCAACGAGTACAACAAGTGCCTGGAACGCTATCCGAACGGAAACAAGCTGCCCGCCGCCCAGCTGAAGAAGGCTTATGCGCTGATTGCTCAAGGCAAGAATCAGGCCGGCGTGCGTGAACTGCGGTCGCTGATCAGCCGCTTCCCGCATTCGCAGGAAGCGGCCTTGGCGCGGCAGCGGCTGCGCAAGCTGACGTAAGTGCGCAGCCCCTTTGCAGTCTGCAATATCATTGAGCGCCGCGGAGCGAGGCGAAGAAGCTGCCTTCTTGAGGCAGCACAGGGAGGATTTCATGAGCGGTTCCGTTAACAAGGTGATTCTGATCGGACGCCTCGGCAAGGATCCCGAGGTGAAGTACACGCCCAGCGGCACGCCGGTGGCGAAGTTCTCCATCGCGACCGACGAGGTATTCAAGGATCGCAACGGCGAACAGCAACGGCGCACCGAATGGCACAATATCGTGGCCTGGAGCAAGCTGGCGGAGATCTGCGGCGAATACCTGACCAAGGGCAAGCAGGTCTACATCGAGGGCAGCATCCGCAGCCGGCAGTGGGAAGACCAGAGCGGCGCCAAGCGCACGTCCTACGACATCATCGCGCGTTCCATGACCATGCTGGGATCGCGCGCCGACAGCGAGCGTGCGGCGGGCGCCGGGGCAAGCGGTGGAACGTACAGTCGTCCACCGGCAGCGCCTTCGGGTGGTGAGCCTGAGGGCGGGCCTGCCGACATGCCGCCCTCGTCCGGAGAAATTACGGACGAAGATATTCCGTTTTGACCGACTCCGTGTGCATGTCGATTCACGAGCCTGTCAGTACGTCAGTGTGTCAGTATTTCAGTTCTTCAGTCCGAAGTCTGCCAATCGGAGCCGTGACTGACCTACTGATGAACTGACCTACTGACCTACTGACCCACTGATCCTCACGAGAACCTCCACCCACGCCGAAACGGAAATCGTGTTCGCCCGCATTGATGACCCCGCCAATAGACATGCAGAGACGTTTCGCCCGACGGCCGGCCCCTGTATACTGTCGGCACGATGCGCCGTGCGGCGGGGCCGCAGGCAAAGGGGGAAACCATGCGCAAGATCGCCGCGCTGAGCAGCCTGTTCGCAGTTCTACTGTCGGTTCCCGCGCTGTGCGCCGAGAACCCATCACCGCAGGAAATCCGATCGGCCGCCACCCGGGCCCTTGCCATCACGAATCAGGGCACGGCGGGATTCTACAAGTTCATGGTCTGCATCTCGTGTCACGATCACGTGTTTCCGGTGATGGCGTGGCAGGTGGCGCGCGAGCACGGCATACCGGTCGACGAGACCTTGGCCGCCCAGGTGACTGTCAAGGGGCTGACGACGATCCCGAATCTCACGTCGCTCGACGTGGCGGTGCAGGGATCGGGAATCATCGACCCTGCAGCGTCGGACGGCTGGGCGCTGGTCGCCGCGCATGACGCCGGCGTGAAACCCACGCTCGTGACCGCCGCTTACGCGCGCCGCATCGCCAACTGGCAGCGAGCGGACGGCCACTGGCCCACGCTTGATGCGCGTCCTCCGCAGTCCTATAGCCTGATTACGGCTACGGCCGTAGCCGCGCACGCGATCCAGTTGTACATGCCCGATCAGCTTCGCCACGAGACCCTCGAGCATGTGGCGCGGGCGAGGACGTGGCTGCTCGCCGCCCAGCCGCAATCCACCGAAGATTCCACGTACCGGCTGCTCGGATTGTACTGGACAGGCGCGCAAGCGGGTGAGACCCGACGCGCCGCAGCCGATCTGCTGGCGCTGCAGCGAGCCGACGGCGGATGGGCTGAGCTTCCTCATCTGCAGCCCGACGCCTATTCCACCGGCGAGGCGCTGGTGGCGCTGAACGAAGGTGGCGGCGTTCCGGTTACGGACGTTCGGTGGCAGAACGGCTTGCGATATTTGCTGTCCACGCAGGAATCGGATGGATCATGGCACGTGCACACGCGCCAGGTGTCGCCGGCGGCCGTCAGCCCGCCGTATTTTGAATCGGGCTTCCCCTACGGACACGATCAGTTCATCTCCACGGCCGGGACCTGCTGGGCCGCCATGGCGCTGATGTTGGCGCTGCCGACAGTCGCCGCGCCGGCCGTGCCTTCGCCGCTTCCCGGGCTCGCGCCCAAAGGTCTTGAACCGTGGATGGAGACTGCGCTCTTTGGCACAGCCGCGCAACTGAAAGCGCAACTCGATGCCGGTCTCGATCCCAACCGCAAGAGCGCCGAAGGCACCAGCCTGCTGATGATGGCCGCGCCCGACGCGGCGAAGATCAAGCTGCTGGTCGACCGCGGCGCCGACGTTCGCGCCAAGTCGAAAAGCGGCTTCACCGCGCTGATGGTGGCGGCGACCTACACTGGCACGTCCAATTCTGTGAATTTCCTGCTGGACCACGGCGCCGAGGCGCGGGCGGGCGACGGGGTAATGTTCGACGCTTCGCCGCTGTTCTTCGCCGCCGAGGCCGGCGATGTTGACAACGTCTCGCTGCTGCTCGCGAAAGGCGCCGATCCCAATCGCAGGATGCGCGTGCTCGGCCTGTTCCCTACCAGCCCCCTGTTTGCCGCAGTCCCCTTCGGAGATCCGGTGGTGGTCAAGGCGCTGCTGGCCGGAGCTGCCAACATCCGCGAAACGGACAAGGACGGCATGACGGCGCTGCACTGGGCGGCAGTGGCACATCATGCAGACGTCGCGCAGACGCTGATCGCGGGCGGAGCGGACGTGAACGCGGCGGATCGCTTCGGCTACACGCCGTTGCTGTACGCCGCCACCATCGACTTCGGCGATGCCGAAACAGTGAAGGCTTTGCTCGCAGCGGGCGCCGATCCCAACGCCAAGGACAAGCAGGGCAAGACCGCCTTGGCTCAGGCCAGCGATTATCCGTACCTCCGAGCAGCTCTCGAGAGTGCCGGAGTGAAACAATAGCTCCTGAGCCCCAGTTGTAAGGGCGGCCCTTGTGGCCGCCCAGTAAAGGCAGTACAAGTATCGGGCGGCCACAAGGGCCGCCCCTACCGCGCCCGCTGCGACCCCACGGTGAGTATCCCTCAATGCAGGCTTATCTCACCGTGCCGTGACGACCGAAGTCAGCGGCTGGAACCACAAATCCACGGTCCAGTCGCCGGCCACCAGGAAGATCGCAGCGCGCACCTTTGCGTCGCCGGATTTCACCGCGTCCGCCGGGATACGTACCAGTGCCTCGCCCGGACCATGATCGAAGTTCGGCAGCGTGGTGTTGACGGCCAGCGACCCGTCGGGCGCCTGGTACTCGGAGCGCGAAGTGCGCACCTTGCGATTGTGATCGAGCAGGATCGCGGCCAGACGCGCCTGGCGGCCGGCGACATTCCTCATCTCGAATTTCACATCCAGCACCAACATCCCGGCCTTTGGATCGTCCGCCACCGTGACGGATTGGACTTTGCCAAAGGGTGGAGGCGGGCCCCCCGGCGAACGGCTCGCGTCCGGCCAAAGCGCGTTGAAAATCGCAAGCGGGACACTTTCGTCACGCTCGTTCTGCTGCTGGCGATTCGACCAGATAGGGTGACTCAGCAGAAACTCGGAGGATCGCGTCTCCTCGCCGATGGTGCTGAGCATGCGCCGATCGAGCGCGATCGCGAAGTCGGGATGGAATCCCGCTGAGGACATCAGCAGCATCCCCAAGCGGTCCGCTTCATACTCCACCTGACGCTGCCCGCCGAGATGCAACATGCCGCCGTGTGTCGGCCTCACGGCCATATCCTGCGCCGACCTCGGATCGTCCGGGTTGCCACCGGTGGTGGAATACTCGCGCCTCGCTTCCGCCTGGAACGCGGGCTGCCGGTCCGGAGACAGCATGATGCTGTGCGCGAGTTCATGCGCAATGGCAGCCGCCCAAAGCCCGAGGTGGTCGCCAAGAACCCACCCCAGGCCGCGCGTGAGGGAGATCACGCCGTTTCCACTCGAGTAAGCGTTCACATCCCAGCTTTGAAGAATCTGGACCTTCCAGGTCAGTTGCGGCAAGGTGCGTCCCAGCGGCGAGTCGAGCAGAGTCTGGAGGGCCTGGTTCGCCAGCCGGTAATCGCTCGTCGGGTCCTCAGGCACGGCCGTGTGGGCGACAGGGGCAAGCAGGAGACAAAACAGCAGCGCCGTTATTGCCGGATGAAAACGCATCACCCTTCATGGTAGCAAACGCGCCTTCAGACATCGCGCCAAATGGCGTCACCCTCGCTGCTCCGGCTCTTCCCGTCATTCACCGGCGATCTGCCGCCACTGGCCGATTCACCCGCGACAGCCCTCCGGCGTATCTCTATGCTGGCCTCGATGAACGCGACACGAGTCTTGAGCAGGGGAGAGGGCGACATGGTTAGGCCGAACCAAGTGCAGGCAGGGATGCTGGGACTGGCTTTGCTGGCTGGCGGAGAATTCAGTTATGCTCACTTGCGGCACCTGGGTTTGTGGCCGCTGGAGCTGATCGCCCGCTCGGGCTGGCGCCTGGTCAGCATGCTGGCGGCGGTATTCCCGGGCAGCACGCCCTGGACCGCCCCGTTGGCGACCGTTTTGATCGCGCTCCTGCTCTGGGCAATCGCCGCCGGACGCGGGCGGCGACGGACCGTTGCTCCGGCTCCTGAGGCAAGACGTCATGAGTGAAGAGCGTCGAGAAGGCGAAGGGCCAAAGGTGGTGGTGGGCCTCCCCCTGAGCACGAAAGATCGCCATTCCACGCTAATCGCCGGCCTGCTGATCATCGCGCTCGGCGTGCTCCTGCTGCTCGATCAGGAAGGCATCGTGCCGATCTCGCACGTCCTCCGCTTCTGGCCCCTGATCCTGATCGTGCCTGGCCTGGTGAAGCTGTTCCAGGGCCGCACGACGGAGGAGCGCGTTTTTGGCGCGGTCCTGGTCTTCTTCGGACTGCTTTTCCAGTTCAGCGCCTTGGGCTTCCGCCACTTCGAGTTCAGCCACCTCTGGCCCTTGATCATCATCGTGGCTGGCGCTTGGATTCTGTATTCGCCTCCGCGGATCATGCACAAGCCGGTCGTGCTTTTTAAGGGTCTGACCGCGGATCAGTCGCAAGGTGAGATCAACTCGGTCAACGTGCTGGGCGGCGGCGAATCGCGAATCACCTCGCGGAACTTCCGCGGCGGCAAGCTGGTGGCGGTTTTCGGAGGGTTCAAGCTCGACATGAGCGAGGCCGAAATGGAAGGCGAGGAGGCGGTGATCGATCTCGTAGCCTTCTTTGGCGGCGGCGAGTTCGTCATCCCTCGGACCTGGGAAGTTTCGGTGCGCGGCACCGGGCTGTTCGGCGGGCACGGCGACGAGACCCGGCACGTTCCTCCCGAACCCGGAAAGCCCAGGAAGACTCTGATCATCCGGGGCTCATGGATGTTCGGCGGCTTCAACATCAAGAACTAATCACCCGACATGCATCCGATCCTTGCCAGTCCCCGCAAACTCGGGCTCTACCTTCTGTGCTGGGCTCCATTCATTGTCCTGGTGGCCGACCAGCTCAAAAGCAGCGGCGGATTGACTCTCGGCGAAGCCGTCGCGCTCTCCATTCCCCTCTGTCTGCTCTACGCCTTCATCTGCCTCTCGTCATGGTACGTCTGCAGGGTTATGCCGCTGCGCGCGCGCAGCGTGGACCGCGTCCTGACGGCCCATCTTGCCGCCGGCATTGTGGCGAGCATGTTCTGGATTCTCATCGCCAGGGTTCTGGCAAGCGGGCTGGCCAATTTCAACCTGCTGTCGTCGCCCCGCACCCAGGTGACGCGCGCCACAGGCCTGCTGGTAGGACTCGGGGTGCTGCTCTATCTTCTGACGGTGGCGATGCACTACGTGATCCTGGCGATTGAGGCTTCGCGACAAGCAGAGGCGAGAGAGGCCGAGGCACAGATTCTGGCGCGCGAAGCCGAATTGCGTGCGCTCAAGGCGCAGATCAATCCGCATTTTCTCTTCAACAGCCTGCACTCGATCAGCGCCCTGACATCGATCGACCCGGCGCGCGCCCGCGAGATGTGCGTGCTGCTGGGCGACTTTTTGCGCTACACGCTCGGGCTCGGCGAGAAGTCCACCATTCCGCTCGGCGACGAGTTGGAGCTGGTAAACCGTTATCTCAAAGTGGAGAAGGTGCGCTTCGGACAGCGTCTCGAGATGCAGGAGGAGATTGATCCCGAAGCGCTCGGCGCGCGTATTCCGCCGCTTCTGCTGCAGCCCATGGTCGAGAACGCGGTCGCGCACGGGATATCGGGGCTGCCCGAGGGCGGCTGGATCCGGCTGCGGGCCGGGAGGCGGCAGGACGACGTGGAGATCGTGATCGAGAACAAGTTCGACTCCGACTCGCCGCCGTCACGGCGCAACGGCGTCGGGCTCGAGAACGTGCGACGCCGGCTGGCTGCGTGCTACGGCGCGCGCGCTCACATGAGCGTCGTCAGCGAAGGCGACCGCTTCCGCGTGAGTCTGCTGTTGCCGAGCGAAGACAACGTCAAAGGATAACGGTGTCACTTCTCATTCAAACAAAAGCAGCTTCGGGACATCGTCATTCCCGCGAAGGCGGGAATCCATCCGGGAAATCCCAGGGATAGTCCCATAAGTGGATTCCCGCTTCCGCGGGAATGACGATGCCGCGACAGAGACACCGCTACCCACCAAAGGGGACTATGGAAACGCACGCGAAGTATCGGGCTGTGATCGTGGACGACGAGGAACTGGCGCGGCAAGTGCTCCGCGATTTGTTGCGCGCGCATCCCGAAGTCGAGGTGATCGCGGAGTGCGCGAACGGGTTTGAAGCCGTGAAGGCGGTGACAGAGCTCAAGCCCGACATGCTGTTCCTCGACGTGCAGATGCCGAAGCTCGACGGATTCGAAGTCCTCGAACTTGCGGGACCGGTTCCGGCGGTCATCTTCGTCACGGCCTACGACCAGTTCGCCTTGCGCGCCTTCGAGGCGCACGCGGTCGATTATCTTCTCAAGCCCTTCGGCGCGGACCGGCTGAAGGCGGCCGTCGATCACGCCAGAGAACGCCTCGGCACCGAGCCAACACCAACCGGGCAATTGCGCGCAGTTGAGGAACTCGCCACCGCCGCGCGTCCGCCGGACCAGTACCTGGAACGGCTGGTCGTCCGGGATGGATCGAAGGTCATCCTGATTCCCGTTCGCAAGCTGGATTACGCCGAAGCGCAGGACGATTATGTGGCGCTTTCGACCGAAGGCCGGAAGCACCTGAAGCAGCAAACCATTTCCAGTCTCGAGAAAGCGCTCGATCCCAAACGCTTCCTGCGTATCCATCGCTCCTACATCGTCAACCTTGAGCGGGTTTCCCGAATCGAGCCTTACGGCAAAGACACGCACGTGGTGGTGCTCTCGACCGGAACGCAGCTCCCGGTCAGCCGGTCCGGCTACACGCGCCTGCGCGAAGCCCTCGGTGATTAGGTCCGTAGCCGGAACAAGTGCTGGAGTTGTGAAGGAACCAAGGTGGATCAAAGCGGCTTATCGGGCCCCGGGGAGGGGCCGAAGGTGAATAGCCGTAGGTGCAACCTACGGAAAGAGAAAGCGGGCAGAGCGCAGCGTCGAACCCCGGACGGGGTTGACCATGTTCGCGCTTGTTTCAAGCTTGGTACGACCCCTCCGGGGTCGATGCCCAAGCCCACTACCCGAAAACGCGTCCCGTGGGCAAAACGAGGCCCTCGACTTTCCCCGAAATTCAGGTAAGTTGTTGTACACGCTCGGAAAATAAAGTTTCTCAAGATTCTCACTATTCCCCACCGTCCCAAATTGGCTCCCCATACTGGAGTGATGGAGCATCACGAAAGACCGGTCGTGGGTCAGTTTGAATTTGAAAAACGACTCTCCGCTGATTGTCACCCCCGCGAAGGCGGGGGTCCACCCAATGGATTCCCGCTTTCGCGGGAATGACAGCGAGTAAGAGCGAGCGAAGATTCAAACTGACCCACCACCCCAGCGAGATCGAGCCGGGGAGTCGCCGGTGAGGACACCGGCGCTACAGCGCCCCGGCACTCGAAAGGAGCCTAGCGATGGGAATCATTCGCAAGACCACGACCGCGGCCGCCGAGGCCGCGAACCGATCGAACGGCCGTCAGTCGCGCGGACCCTCGACGCCCGAGGGCAAAGCCAATTCCCGGATGAACGCCCTCCGGCACGGCAAGTACGCCGAGCGTCCCGACCCGGTGAGGCTGCTGCTGGGAGGACCGGGCGGCGGCGCGCCCGGAGACGCCGAGGGCGATGAGGCAGAGCGGGATAGCCTACGCGGCGAGATGATCCGCTGCTATCAGCCGCGCGACGAGTTCGGCCGGCTCCAGGCCGAGGAACTGGCCGATCTGAAATTCGAGCTGCGCCGTCTGGAGCGGGTGAAGGAAGTGATGTGGCGGCGCGAGCGGGAACTGCTGGAAATCGAGCAGCGCCGGCGCCGGCTGCGGGCCACCGCTGGACCCGTGGAAGGGGACCCGGGCCAGACCGACGAGGCCGGCTTGAACGCGCTGCCGGATTCACCGGGCAAATTCGACCTGATGCGGGCGCAACTGCGG
>Ga0335085_10002328_pt1 | contig 35905 bp, 25 predicted proteins | sample Lox_Sample_45_FD_206712 | JGI IMG/M metagenome (GOLD analysis project Ga0335085, IMG submission 206712) | Soil microbial communities from Loxahatchee National Wildlife Refuge, Florida, United States - Lox_Sample_4.5 | ecosystem: Environmental > Terrestrial > Soil > Wetlands | place: USA... | reverse complement strand
CAAACTGGTTAGCCATCGCTCCTTCGGGTTTCGCACCGTCGAGAACTTCACCGCCGCGATCTATCACTGCTGCGCCCATCTTCCGTTACCGGAGGAATGCTGATCACACTTTTGGGAGACGAACCTGTTATTTGTAGCTATATCCCAGAAGTGGACTATGCAGCTTCTGGTCCCATTGGGAGGCCACGTGAGGCTGCCACCGGACACGTAGGCTCCTGGGTCGGAAGTCACGGCAAAACAGACAGAATTGGCATCTCCGCTGGCGCAGGATGCTCCCACATTCGTCAGCACCCATGTATTGTTGTAGCCTGAAGGCGAAACACCTGAGGTTACTACGGTCGCCGCCGCCTGCAAGCCAGGCGACCCGAGTGAGCTTAATTCGAGCGTCACGTTGCTGGACGAATGTGCTTGGACTCCGGTTACGTTGACGGTCTGCTGAGTGACGGTCCCGGAGTTGTCCTCCCGAACCGTCTTACCGTCCTTACTGAGTCTTACGTTATGGATATAGACCCAATCCATGGGGCTGCTGGAGCCGTTCATAAGAACGTTTCCGCTAGTTCCCCATTGTCCCCCAACCGTCTCGTTGTCGGTTTCCCACCACCGGCATCCCAGTGTTCTGTTCCAGACGAGCATCCGATCCAGAGGTACAAGGAGTCCCAAAAATCAAATTGCTGTAGCCGGTGGTGGTTCCAGTGTGGCTCGTATTGCCGCAGTTGACGGGTGCGCCGCCCGCCGCCTGAGCCACCGTGGGGCCCAGGATCGGCATCACCTGCTGTGGACTGGCGGTCAGCCACGTCACACAGGGCGGCGTCAGCAGCCACGCCAACACGAAAGTGGCAAGTGGTAAGTGGCGAGTGGCAAGCCGCCGCCTTGTGGTGCGCGCACCTTGCGTGCTCGATGGCTTCTGGCTTCCGACGTCTGATATCTCATCAGAAAGCCCTCCAGTTCAACGTGAGGGCCGCAGGCGTAATCGACCCGTTGGTGTTGTTACAGACCTTGAAGTTCACATTCCCTGCCGTGGGATAGGCGACGATAAAAAGGCTGCCTGACGCCGAGGGCCCATAACCAGTCACGCCGGTAGGATCAACGGTTGGCGTCGCAACAATCACGCTGGCGGTGGTCACATTCGCCGCCGCCACGGTCACCACGGCTGAGCAGGCGCCGGACGCGATCGCCCCGGTTCCCATCGTCGCTGTGCTGCTGTTTGAACTGGCGATCCCGGTAAATGGCAGGCCGGTTCCATTCGTCAGTGTCACCGCCGACGGCGTGCCCAGGTTCGGCGTCGTCAACGTCGGACTGGTCAGCGTCTTGTTTGTCAGGGTCTGAGTGGCCCCGGCCGTTACGATGATATTGCCCGCCGTGCTGGCGCCCGTATGGACGCTCGGCTCAAGCGACATCTGGCCAGAAGTGGTGGGGTCAAAGTAGAGATAGGTGTTGGCGGCAGCGCCGGTCGAATCGGTGCCGTGGATGTAGGGCCCGGCGTTCGATGTTGAACCGCCAATCAGGTTCAGATTGGCGGCGGTCGTCTGACCGATTGCACCGTAGGTGGCAGCGTTGCCGGTGAAGTTGAAATTGCCGTTGGCGTCCACCCAGACCGATTTCACGCCGCTGGCGCTGTAAATTTCAAGCGGATCTTGCATCCCGCTGGCATAAGGCTTCAACGTCAAGGCTACGGCATCTGACGAGGGCTGCGCCGTCAGCGCTCCGCTGGTCGTGCTAAACGTGAAACCGGGCACCGCCGCGAACGCGGAAGCGATATTGCCTTGAATCGCGCCCGGTGATCCGCCGGGCGTGCCGCCGCCGGCCGTGTGGCAAGCGCCGTCTGCGCCCAGGTACTGCGTCCCGGAGCAACCCGAAAAGAGCGCCACGACATTGGAGGAGTTGGCAGGCGTGACGTTGCTCGCCGTCGAGAACGCCGCCAGCGGCGTCCCGGAACTGTATCCGCTGCTGGTCACTGTTCCCGTGCCGCCGGTGTGGCAAGCGCCATCCGCGCCCAGGTACTGTGTCCCCGAGCAACTGGAGAAGAGCGCCACAACATTGGACGAGGTCGCAGGCGTGACGCTGGTTGCTGCGGAGAATGCCGCCAGTGGCGTGCCGGAAATGTAGCCGCTGCTAGTCACGGTCCCGCAACCGGAACTGTCGACGTAATTCGTACCGTTCCCGACCAGGCAATGTCCGGACGGAGCCGCGCCTGCAACCTGAAAACCGGTATTTGCATTAACAACCGGCGTTGTAAGGAGGCCGTCTCCACGCAGGCTGGCAGTGATGTTTCCGCTGGCGCAGGTCCCACTCGTCGTCACGTCCGTGCAGCCTGTCTCGTACTTCCAGGCATAGAACCCGCTTCCGGCGGCGGCCAGGTAGCGAATATCAAGACCCGTCGCCGTGGGAGCAGCGGCTGCATTCACAATGCGGTAGTTGGTAGTGCCATTGGAAAGGTTCCACGAGTAGAGCTTGGCAAAGTCCGTGGTGCTGAGCAATTCGCATCCCGGCGTCGCGGCATTCCCGATTACCGTGATTGACTGCGGACCGGGAACGTGGCAGATCACAAACTGATCCACGCCGTTAACGGCCAGGTGAATGGCGCGTGCCGTTGAGTTCGAGGCGGTCGCAACGTCAAGGACGCCCGCCGTGCCGGTATCACCGCTGGCGTCGCTTAAGCCCAGCAGAGGACTCGTCAGATTCGTTTGTGCCGAGAGCGTCATGCTGCCAAGGGCGGAGTTGTAGGAGCTTCCCGACAAGGGCGCCACATTGGTGGCCGTTGTGAAGGTCGCGAGAGGCGCGCCGGAACTGTAACCGCTACTGGTCATCGTTCCTGTGCCGCCTGTGTGGCAAGCGCCGTCCGCGCCGAGGTACTGTGTCCCCGAACAAGCAGAAAAGAGTGCCACCACATTTGAAGAGGTGGCAGGCGTGACGTTGGTTGACGTCGAGAACGCCGCCAGCGGCGTGCCGGAGCTGTACCCGCTGCTCGTGACCGTCCCGGTCGGAATCGGGCCGCCGTCCGCCAGCGTCACCCCATCCGCTCCCGAAAACTTCGCCAGATGGTTTGCCGTCGAAGACCCCGGCCCGATGGCGCAAGTCGGGCATGAGAGATTTCCGCTGCCCGTCACCGTTCCACTCAAGGGCAAAGTCGTTCCAACGCTCGTCACCGTTCCGGTGCCTCCCGTGTGGCAGGCGCCGTCCGCACCCAGGTACTGCGTCCCGGAGCAACCCGAAAACAGGGCTACGACATTAGAGGAGGCTGCGGGCGTGATACTCGTGGCCGTCGAGAACGCCGCCAGCGGCGTGCCAGAGCTGTAACCGCTGCTGGTCACGGTGCCGCTACTTGCGCAACCACTGACCGCACCGCTAAAGCATTTCGGCCCGGCCTCAACGGAATAAAAGCCGACATATTGCCCGTTGGTGCTCGTCTTGCCGTTGAAATCATCTTTGATGGCCGCTGTTGACGTACCTACCATCAACTGGCGATAACTTGCACCGATGGTTCCGCTCGCGTTGGCATTGTGGACAAGATTGGGAAACGTGCCAGTCCCTGCCGAGAAGTTCAGGCCATCAAGTTCAATCGGACAACCTTGGTTATCGAGGGCATAGGTAAGCGCGCCTCCACTATACCCGGCGTCTTCAACGTGCAGCCCTTCCAGGTGCGTGCCGCACTGGTTGTGCAGCGCCAGGGAATCGGGAGCCGTAATGAGAAATGGGATGTGACCGGTGGGCGTGCTGGTTACGTTATCGATACCCGCCATGTCAAAGCCGATGAAAATACCCTTGAACTGGTTTACGCTAAGGAGAGCGCCCTGTGCAAGAGGCACCACGGAACTGGTTACCGGACTGATTCCCGCACCTATGCATGGCGTCGCGACACTACAAGTGGATGGATTATAAAAATCCATACCTTTGTCGCCCCAACTACCGCTGACCGCGCCCGCGCCTGCACCGTCATAACCAAGAGCCGCGAAACCGTAGGCTGTAGCGTTGTTTACCCAGTCGTTCGAGAAGCCGGAATTTTCCTGCGCTGTTTCCTGCACCAGGCCCGAGCAGTTGGCCCCAGCCTGAACGTCGAAAGCCAGACCCTCAATCGTGTCGTCGTAAAGCAGGGTTCCGGCGCCGCCCGAAAACGGCCCGAGTTTGGCGAGCGTGCAGGTGGTATTGATGTCCGGTGGAGGGTTGTGGCTGACAGTAAAGGTGGTGATGTTGTAGTTTGTCGCCGGGGCGATAGGATTAATGACGCCCGAAAAGGTGTTCTGGATAAAACATTTGCTCGTCGGCGTTCCGCCCGAATTCGATTGCGCTAGACACACATTCCAGCCGGTCGCTCCTGTTGGCAAAGTCGGGGCCGTCACAGGAATATGGTTGGTGGTCGTAGTGATGTGAACTGTGCTGCTGTAGGTGGTGGTCAACAGCGTCTCTCCACCCCGGTCTGTCGTCGCCGTGCCGCCGTTCACTGCGCTCCAGCCAACCCGGTAGTAGCCCACAGGGATGCTACCATCGCTTCCCGTGGGACTCCCCACCGTGACAGCCGTCGTCGGATCAGCCACGGCCGCAGCCGCGGTGGAATCGAGTGTCACCGTCATGCGCTGCGCACCCGGGCCGTACCAGTGCTCGCCCGCCTTGCCCAGGTTCTGCGAGGTTGAAACACGCAGCGTGCCGCCGCAGGTATTCGTCAGGACCAGCACCACGCCCTGGTACCCAAATTCGTTATGTGTCCAACTTGGGTTCCCGGCAGCGTCGGTGTAGCAGTTATCGTCCCAGACGTAAGCGTACACTTTATGCAAGCTGGAGGTGATCGCCTGCATCAAGGCATCAACACTGGCATATTGGTCGTTTTTAGGACCAACATGACACCAGACGTAGTATCCGGTCCCGATGTTTTTTACCGAACAGTCGTTTGAGACCGACCACTCCCAATCCGCGCCGGAAGCGCCTTGTCCCAGGAACTGCCCTTGGGCCGCTCCGCCAGGCAGCGAGCCGGCGTTCGCCAGCACAAAAGCGTCAGTGGCAATCTTGGTGCTGTTGTCGCCTACGGTCTGCGTAGGCGCGGTCGGGCTGCCGGTGAACGCCGGCGAAGCCAGCGAGGCTTTGGCAGCGAGATCGGTCGTCAAGCTGGTGACGTCGCCTTCGGCTAGGCTCACCGCGCCTGTGTGGCCGGCGACACTCTGCACGGGCGCCATGGCGGGAGCCTCGGCGGCGACAAAAGCCGTAGTGGCAATCTTGGTGCTGTTGTCGCCCATGAGCGGCGTGGGCGCAGTAGGACTGCCCGTGAGGGCCGGCGAAGTCAAGGGCGCTTTGGCGGCCAGGTCAGTGGCCAGATTGGTGACACTCGATTCGGCGATGGGCAGTGTGGCTGCATTCGCCAACACAAATGCATCGGTCGCAATCTTGGTACTGTTGTCACCCGTGGTCTGTGTGGGCGCAGTCGGGCTACCCGTCAACGCCGGCGAAGCGAGCGGGGCTTTGGCACCGAGATCGGTGCTCAAGCTGGCGACATCGCTTTCGGCCAGTGTCACCGCGCCCGTGTGGCCGGCGACGCTCTGCACAGGCGCCATACCCGGCGCGGCGGCGGCGACAAAGGCCGTGGTGGCAATCTTGGTGCTGTTGTCCGTCGATACTTGCGTGGGCGCAGTAGGACTGCCCGTGAGCGCCGGCGAAGCCAGCGGCGCTTTGGCGGCCAGGTCAGTAGGTAAATTCGTAATGCCGGCTTCGGGGAGCGCCGGAATGTCTCCGCTCGAAAGGCCCTGATTTACAAACGCTGAGCCATTCCAACCGAGGTACTGATGGGCCGCTGGAGTGCCCATCGTCAGCGTCTGCCCCTGTAGCGCCGCCACCCTCTGCGAGGTGCCTGAGCTGCCCGCCAGGTCGTTGGCCCACGTCACGCTTGAGGCGGTCGCATTCGCCAATACAAATGCGTCTGTCGCAATTTTCGTGCTGTTGTCTCCAATTACCTGCGTGGGCGCGGTCGGACTGCCCGTGAACGCCGGCGAAGCCAGCGGGGCTTTGGCACCGAGATCGGTGCTCAGGCTGGTGACATCGCTTTCGGCCAGCGTCACCGCGCCCGTGCGGCCGGCGACGGTCTGTACCGGCGCCATGCCCGGCGCGGCGGCGGCGACAAAGGCCGTGGTGGCAATCTTGGTGCTGTTGTCTGTCGATACTTGCGTGGGTGCGGTTGGACTGCCCGTGAATGCCGGCGAAGCCAGCGGCGCTTTGGCAGCCAGATCGGTCGGTAGATTCGTAATGCCGGATTCGGGGAGCGCCGGAATGTCGCCGGCCGAAAAGCCCTGATTCACAAACGCCGAACCATTCCAGCCGAGGTATTGATGGGCCGCCGGAGTGCCAATCGTCAGCGTCTGACCCTGCAGACCAGCCACCCTTTGCGAGCTGCTTGAGCTGCCCGCGAGGTCGCTGGCCCAGGTCACCGGACTCGGCGAGCATGAACCGCCCAGCGTGCAGCTTGTACCGTTCACCGTCACGGTGGAATTCGCGAGTGCGGAATTCGCCACGGTGCCGTTGCTGATGTGCGAGCCGTTCATCACCGTCGGAGCCGCAGCCGTGCCGCCCAGGTCCCCGGCAAGCTGGACCAGGCCCGTGGCGCTCGAAGTAGCCGCGGCAACGCTCACGGCGCCGCCGGTTACCGTCACCGCTCCTGTACCTGTGATCGGCGAGCAGGAGGCGCCCAACGTGCAGGCGCCGCCGTTGACCGTCACGCTGGAGTGCGCCAGCGCGGAGTTCGCCACCGAACCATTGGTAATGTGAGAGCCGTTGGTCACCGTCGGGGCCGCGGCGGTACCGGCCAGATCGCCGCTAAGCTGCACAGCGCCAATTGCCGAACCGTTCGCCGCCGGCAACTGTACGGAAGTCGCCGTCCCCGCGAGGTTCCCAAAGTTGACCCGCATGGAAGCCCACGTGCTTCCGTTCCAGCCCAGGAAGTCATTCGCCCCTCCGACGGGAAGGTTGTTACCGCTGGTCGAAGGTACCCAGTTATTCTGGGCTGCACTGTATTGATATACCTGGCCGTCGGCGGGCGGCGTGGTGGAAAGCGGAACCCCGTTAAATCCAACCACCTTCTGATGGGAACCGTCGACCGGGGTGAGGTCCGTTCCGAAAGTTCCGCCACAGCCCGAAATGCAGGTCACGTGGAGGGCGTTGTTTGCGGAATCGAAAACCGAGCTGAACACTTGATCGGCATTGCCTGGAGTGTGGGTCCCGGCCTGCCCCGGACTGGCCTCGATCCGCAGCCAATTGCTGGAACGGTCGTAGACGCGCCGCGAAACGGAGTTGATGTCGACGGGGAGCTGGTCTTGGCCCGCCGGCATGACCCGGAATTCCGCGCCGGGGAGGTAACGGATCACGAAGCGCGGCTGCGGAAACTCAGGCGGCGGGGCCGCCGGTTCCAAGGCGTCACCCCCGAGCACCGCGCATGTCCAACATAGCAACAGACCTGGAAGCAAATGCTGTATTCTTCCTCCGGGCCGGGATGCCACTCCCTGGCCGCCTGCCATCGTTCTTCCCGTCCGGGACTTCCACGCCTTCGAGTTTCCCACGCTGGTTCTCCATCCGTCCCTCCCCAGGGCTCAGTCTGCCGAACACACGCTCATGGTGTAGGCTACAACTTTGAGTGCAGCCATGTTATTCGCCAGACCCGAAAAGAGTGTACCCCCCATTTTTGGGACGGTGGGTAAAACTGAGAAAATTGGGAAAATTTATTTTCCTTGAAGATTCAATGACTTAGGCATTTTTGCTTTTTCGTCGTTCCTTGGGGCCCCGGCCACAGGCATCGGCCACGGAACGCCGCTCCGCGGCGCTCCCCGTCAGTCAGGACTTCTGACCGGCCGATGGGCTCTCCGTTCGCACGACGATCTTCGGCGCTTCGCGAACGCTGAACTGGAGGAAATCGTCAAGGCGCGCGCTTTAACCGCTTGAGTCTTCAGCAGATTTCTTTCCGACGACGTAGCCTAGGACGAGGGCCTCGACAAAATTCTTGACAAGCCTCTGCCGCCATGTTAATTTTTCCGTCTCTCCGTAGGAATTCGTGTCATGTTCACAGCTCCGTCATCCCGGTCCAAGGCATCCTCCCTGGCGGGTTTTCCAGTCACGGTCGCTTCGTCGGTCCCTGACAGCTTTCGAGGCGACCGAAGCCGAAATGTTATTGATTGCAAAGCAGCTCAAAGTTTGCCGCTTCGCTCCCGAATTTCGCGGGCGCTATTCCAGCCTGGGAATTACAACTGCGCCTCGGGCAGAGCGCCTCTTGTTGCTCACCACTCTGCACTCGCCGCCGTTCTCCTGATCATGACCCTCTCCGCCCTCGCGTCGGGTGGACCAGCTGACAAAGCGACCGTTCACTTCGTCCGCGGAAACGCGCTGGCTCAACAGGGAAATTGGGCCGCTGCGGTGACGGAATATCGTCAGGCGCTGCAACTGCGACCGGATTTCGCCGAAGCGCATTACAACCTGGCAAATGCTTTGAATGCGAGGCACGACCGAGCTGCGGCGATCACCGAGTACCGGGAAGCGCTCAGATTGCGCCCCGACTACGTCCCGGCGCACAACAACCTGGCGCTCGTTCTGCGAACTTCGGGTGACCTCGCGGGAGCTGTCGGGGAGTTGCGTGAGGCCATCCGTCTTCAACCGGACTATCCCGAGGCTCACTTTAATCTGGGAGAGGTGCTGATGGACCAGGGCGATCTGGCGTCGGCAATTTCGGAGTACCACCTGGCCTTGGTTATCGATCCGAACGACGCCACGGCCGCCGCCAGTCTCGGCTATGCGCTTGCCAAGTCCGGCGACCTGAGACATGCCATCCTGGAGCTGCGCCAGGCAGTCAGGCTGAAACCGGACGACGTCAACGCCCACCTGAACCTCGGCAACGCGCTGGCGGACACCGGTGATTTTGACGCCGCCATCGCCGAGTACAGGCTGGCGCTGCTGCTGCGTCCCGGTGACGCCGCCGCACGGGACGACCTGGGTCTGGCCTTTGAAGAGAATGGCGACCTGACGCGCGCCGTCCGGGAGTACCGCGCCGCCATCCAGTCGCAACCGGGCGACGCCGCCGCCCACCACAATCTGGGCCGCGCCCTGGAACTGACCGGCGACATCACCGATGCCGCAGAGCAGTACCGCGCCGCGTCCGGGCTCGATCCCGGCAACCCGAGGTACAAGAACGACGCCGCGCGTCTGGCCGGCGCGATCAGCAAGTGAGTGATGGGATCGGAACTGCTAAGGCAGGGATTGATAAGGCAGGATCAGCAGAGGGCGGCGGCGGGAGCCGCCTGGGAGGGAATCCGGAAGTCGCTCGGCGCGGGTTCGCGGCGGGCGCCATATCGACTGCAGATCGTGCTCACGATCCGCCGGGCGCTGCGGCCGTCCCAGAACCTGGGTATCCGGCCGGTCTTCAGATCTCCACGGAGCGCGCGGCGAGCTGCGGCGATAATGCCGTCTGGATCGAGTCCGGCAATATGATTGGTGCCTTCATGCACCGTAATCGGACGCTCGGTGTTGTTGCGGAGGGTGAGACACGGAACAAGCATGGCGGTGGTCTCTTCCTGCACGCCGCCAGAATCGGTCATGACCAACGCCGCGGCGCTCTCCAGGCGAACGAAATCGAGGTAGGGCAAGGGGCCGGTCAGATGGATCCCCGGTCCGGGGGACGAGAGCCCGCCGAGACCGCAGTTGCGCAATCGGGCTCTTGTCCGCGGGTGCGCGGGGAAGACTACCGGCGCCTCAGCCGCAACCGCCTCAAGCGCGCCCCAGACGCGGCGCAGGACCGTAGGATTATCGACCGTGGCCGCTCGATGCAGCGTGGCCAACACGTACCGGCTCGCCGCTCCCTTCCGCTCCGCCAGACCAAGGCGCTCAAGCACCGTCGAGCGGCGGGCGGCTCCCAGGAACTCCGCCAAGGCGTCGATCATGACGTTGCCGGCGAGAAAAATGCTCTCTGGCGGGTGCCCTTCCGCAACCAGGTTAGCTACAGCACTAGGCTCGCTTGCGAAAAGCAGCGACGAGAGGGCGTCGGTGGCGATGCGGTTCGCCTCTTCCGGCATCGTGGCATCGAAGCTCCGCAGCCCCGCTTCGACATGCGCCACGGGAATCTCGAGTGAGGCCGCGGCCTCGGCGCCTGCCAGCGTCGAGTTCACATCGCCCACCACCAGCACCACGTCGGGACGCTCGCTGCGCATAACATCGCACAAGTCCGGCGTCATCTCCCGGACCGAAGCCGAAGGACGCGGTCTCAGGAAGAAGTCCGGCGCCGGGATTCGCAACTCTTCGAGGAAGCAGCCGGACATCTCGCGGTCAAAGTGCTGTCCGGTATGCACCAGGATCGGCAGCACGCCCGGGCGGCGCCGCATTTCGGCGAGCAACGGAGCGACCTTCACAAAGTTCGGCCGGGTGCCGGCGACAATCAGAATCTTCAGCATCAGACAACACTACGCGCGCGTAAAGACGAGTGCGGGCGCCTCAGGGCGCGCTGGGGCTGGCCGGCCCGCCGCTACTCCCACCCTTGCCTCCGCCCGCTGCGGCAGCCGCGATTCCACCTGCCACGCCCCCGCCGATCAGCAAGACCAGCAGTCCGGTATTACTGTGCTTTGACACCGTGGGAGCAGGCGCCTGCCCGGCCTGCTCGCCGGCTCCGGGCGCGCCGGCCTCCCGGGCTTGGGCAGCAGCGGCGGCGGGGCAGGTCCAGGTCACTCCCTGGGCTACGGCGTGAGTCTGCGACGTGCCGATTTCGGTCACGTCGAGGCTTCCTTGCAGACTCTTGATCTCGGCCGTCGTGCTGCCGGGTGGCGCTGCGACCGAATAAGATGCGGCCGTTCCACCCGTGGAGGCGATGCGGCAGAGCAGCGTCTCCACGGCGACGGCGCCGGGCGCTGCCGCGTGCACCGTGATACTTCCATGATCGACCGTGAGCAGCACGTGGTCCGGTGTGCCGCTGAAGGTCACAATGGAATTCGCGCCGAGCTCAACCTGATTGCCCGCCGAGAACTCCACGAGCGCGCCGCCGCCCGTGGCGGTGTTCATGATCTCACCGGAGACGATTGTGCCGCCGCTCGGCACCACGGTTCCGCCAATCGTCGCCGACGACGAGCGGACCACCTGGCCCAATGCCGGCTTGGTTTGAAGCTGACCACCGGCGGACACGAACGCCGGCAGCATGGTCATCAGCAGCGCCACAATCACGCGTCCCGGTTGTCTCAACATGTCTTCCTCCGTTCAGACGCCTTAGGTAGCCGCGGACTTTCCCGGCTGATGGACATCGGCGCTCGCGGCGCGGCAGACTCGATCGCTTCGACATAGGCGGCCATCATCGCGGCTGTGCCGCAGTGCTCGCGAACCCACGCCCTGCCGGATTCGTTCATGGCCGCACAAGCCGCCGAATCGCGGGAGAGCGCGCGGACGGCATCGGCCAGAGCGGCGCCGTCCGAGGGTGGCACAGCGATGCCGCATCTCGCCGCCTTCACGACCCCGGCAGTCTCGCCGCCCACCGAGCAGAGCACCGGTTTACCCGCGGCCATGTACTCATACAGCTTCGAGGGAATCGTGATGCGGAACAGCGGGTCGTCCCGCAAAATCACCAATCCGGCATCGCAGGCGGCGAGAAGGCCTGGGACGCGGCGCCGCGGCACGCCGCGCATAAACCGGACGTTATCCAAACGAGCCTCGCGTGCTTTGCCCGCGAGCCGGGATTTCTCCACGCCTTCGCCGATGAGCAGGAAGGCGACAGCGTCTCCACTCAGCCGATCGGCGGCGTCGAGTACCGTATCGAGTCCCTGCGCGAGGCCGTGATTACCGACGTAGCCGACGACGAACCGATTCCGCAGGATCCGGGTGCGCCGGAGGCGATGCTCAGGCGCGACCTCCCGGAACAGTTCGCCATCGACGCCGTTCGGAATCACGCGCAGGCGCTCGCAGGGGACGCCCAGGTTCGCCAGATAGTCGCGAAAGCCCTCGCTGATCACCACCACGCGTGCCGAGGAACGGTACAGCTGCTTCTCCAGGATTCCCAGCAGCCGCAGGGCCGGGCCCTGCTCCATCACGCCCACGGCGCGCGCAGAGTCCGGCCAAATGTCCTGCAGATCGTAGATCAGCGGAGCGCCGTGCCAGGCGTGCAGCGCGAGAGCCACGAAGCCCGCGGGCAGCGGCGAAACAGCCAGAATCGCGTCGGGCCGGCCGAGAAACATCCCGCGCACAATCGCGAACAGCACGAACGTGAAGTAATTAAGCACACGATGCCAGGCGCGCGGGTCCGGCGAGCGGACCACCGGGAGACGCAGCACGCGATAACCGCCGGACGTGCGCTCGCTCGACGCAGCATCGCGGCAAAAGTAGCGCGCGGCGGTCGCCGGATGATTGGGGCGCCCCGTAAGCACCGTGACATCGTGGGCGCGACTCGCGAGGCTGCCGGCAAGTTCCTGCGCGCGGCGGCCGGTGGCGCTGATCTCAGGGGGAAAATACTGGGCGACGATCAAGATTCGCAATTTGCGTCTGAAATATTGCGGGCAGGACGTTTAATCGACGGTTGCGGTTTCGGGCACGAACTCGCGCGGCGCCGGCTCCGGCTCGCCGTAGTAGTGCCGCATCCAGTCGATGGTCCGCGCGAGACCCTCCACCAGCGCCACTTGCGGACGATGACCGAGATCACGCTCGGCCTTGCTCACGTCCACTCGCTTGTGGCGCGTGGTGAACGGCTCGGAATGCTGATAGCTGACCCGTCGATCGTCTCGGCCCAGGTACGCCAGCACGAGGTCCGAAATCGTCTTGATGTCGTGATGCTCGGTCGAGCCCACGTTATAAACCTCGCCCGGCTGGAAGCGCTCGGCGATGTTGGCCAGCGTGGCGGCGGCGTCGCTTACATAGGTAGCCGACCGATGATGATCGAGATAGACCGTGTAAGGCAGCCGGTGCAGCGCGCAGTAGCAGAAGCGGCAGATGACGCTGCGGTAGTGGCTGTACTTCTCGCCCGGCCCATAGACGTTGAACAGCCGCACGCGGACGCTCTGGGTGCCGGCCATGGCGGCCGAATTCATGACCTGCATTTCGCCCACCCACTTGCTCATGGCGTAGTCGTTCAACTGCCGGACCTCATGGTGGTCCATCACGTCCTCGCGCATCACACCGGCCCAATCGCCATACACTTCGGAACTCGAGAAGAAGATCTGACGGAAGCGATATCTCTCCTGCAGGCGGATCAGGTTCTTGGTGCCGATCACGTTGGTCGACCAAAGGGTCTCGTAAAAATCTTCGCCGTTCCAGCGACCGTATTCGGCCGCGAGATGATAGACCAAATCGAAGCTCCGACTTTCGAATATGCGCTCCAGCTGCCGGTACTGGGCGACGTCGCAGCGCAGGTATTGAGGATCATGATGGTGCGGGAGATCGCAGAGCCACACTTCATGGCGGCGCTGGCGCAGTTCCGGCACCAGCCAACTGCCGATGGCTCCGAGCCCCCCGGTGACGAGTATCTTCACGGTTTCCCCCAAGACTTACGAGAATCGGAGCGGCGCCGGGCTCGCAGCACGGAACCTGGAGCAGGCTGCGAATTCCGAGCGCCGGGTCCCGGCGTCCTCCAATACCCCAATGTACCGGGCCGCGATCTCCTCCCACGAGGGCGCTTGCGCTGCGCGCCGGAGGCCCGCTCGCGACAAGCGCTCGCGCAGTTCCCTGCTTTCCATGATCTCGGTCATGCGCTGCGCGATGCTCGACGGTCGCAGCGGGTCAAAGTAAATCGCGGCGTCGCCACAGGCATCGCGTGCAAAATCGCGATCGCTGGTCAGGATCGGAAGACCAAACCGCATGGCCTCGCGGTAAGTGCGCCCGAACGATTCCAGCAGCGTGGGCAGGATGAAGGCATCCGCCGAGCGGTAAGCCTGTGTGACTTCCTCGCCGGAAAGCTCGCCGAGATTGATCAGCACATTCGACGACTCTTCCATCCTTTCGAGCAGCCTGCCCGCGCGCGGATGCTGCGCCCCGTCAATGGTCAACAAACAACGAACCGCGCGGCTCGGCAACAACCGGCAGGCGTCGACAAGCGCCTCGAGGTTTTTGTGGGGATAGTAGTTCGCGAGGCAAAGAAACGTGAAGGGCGCCTTGAGGGCACCGTTCTTCCGTTTGACCGCAACATCAATCGAAATTCCCGGAGCCAATGCGTCGCGATCGGGAATCACCGCAACGCTCGATTCAAGATGAGGATTTACCCCCAGCAGGCGACGCCTCATCAACTCTGTTTGCACGACCAGCCGGACGCCGGACGGCGGGCGCCGCAGCGTTCTTCTGCCGTACCAGGTCACCAGCCGCTCGCGGACGGAGCGGTACGATTCGGCAGCGCGATCCTTCGATACATACGCCGCATTGTGAAGCAGCACCACCGCGGGCACCGCACAGTGCCGCGGCGCGAAATTGCCGAGGCACAGCAGAGCGTCGGCTCGCTCGGCGTCGCAGATGTGGGGCACGGTGCGCTGGAGGTGAATCTCGCGCGCGACCAGGCTGCGCGGCTTGGGACGCATGATCAGTTTCACGTTCGGCCGCGCCAGAGCGGCAAATTCCGCCAGATCAGCCAGCATGGCCACGAATCGATGCTCCGTGTGCCGCGCCAAAGCCGGAACGAGTTGCATCAAGCCCGCCTTGCCGCCGCCCGAGGTCAGGCCCAAGGCTTCAATGGCAAAGGTCATGTCAGTCGTCAGTTGTCAGTTGTCCGTTGCTGTCCGTTGCCAGTTGTCAATTGGGGCAGAACGCCTGCTGTTGGTCCAATTCGGCCGCACGAAGAACCATGAACAACGGACAACGGACTCTCTCAAGCGCAGGTCCTCATCCAGGACCCTCGCGAGCGCCCGCCGCATGGCGGCCACAGTGAACCGTCTGAGCGCCCAGCGGCGGCCCTCGACGCCGAGCGACGCGGCCCAGTGGGGCGCTTGGAGCAAGCGGATCGCTGCCATGGCCACGCCGGTGACGGAACGCGGGTCCACCAGCAGTCCGGTGCGGCCATCGAGAACAGCTTCGGCGGCTCCGCCCTCAGTCGAACCCACCACAGGCTTACCGGCGAGCGCCGCTTCCACGTAGACCCGCCCGAAGCCCTCGCCTTGCCATCGATCGCCTTCGCTTCGAAACGTCCGGCTGGGGAGCACGAACACGTCGCAGGTGCGAAGGAGATTCGCCAGTTGCACGTCGCTTACCTCACCCGCAAAGATCACGCGGTCGCGGACGCCCACGCTGGACGCGAGCCGCTCCAGCCGCAGGCGATCCTCGCCGTGACCGACAACGACGTAGCGAACCTCCGGCACGGCAGACGCGATCTGAGGCAGGGACTGAATCACGGTGTCCACACCCTTGTAAGCGTGCTCCGGTTTCAGACTCGCGACCGAGAGCAACGTCGGTTGCAGGGGCGGCGCTTGTGGCCGCCCAGGACGACCACGAGGGTCGCCCCTACCACTCGCCAGTGCCTGCGCCAACTCCTCGGGGATGGCGTTATAGATCACCTTGACGCGCGCCGGCGAAATGCGATTCATAGCGGCCAGCGCGCGAGCCGTATACAGGCTCACCGCCAGCACCGCGCGCGCACCGCGCACAGCCAGCCGCTTGGGGATCGGCAGCCGTCCCCACGCTTCCGACCCGTGCGCTACCACCATGTACGGCGTCCCGTAGCGCAGGCCAATCGTCGCGGCAATGGGCGCCTGGCTCAAATGGCTGCAGATCACGAAATCGTAGCGCGACCGCGCCTGCCTTAGCGCTCGCACCGCGTGCCGGATCTTCATACCGGCGCTCAGACGATCAGCGGTGGGCGCCAAAACGTGCGCGCCGCACTCCGCACACCCGTCATTCCCGCGCAGGCGGGAATCTACCTTGGTAATGTCCTCGGTCTCGCAACGGTCTCCGGAGTGGATTCCCGCCTTCGCGGGAATGACGCTGGCGCTACCATGTTCGCCAAGAAGCGGCAGCACGTCGACGCTTGCGGGCAAACCGCTCAGTGCCGCGGCCAGCGTCGCGGTGTAACGGGCGACGCCGCCGCGCGTGTAGATGTCGGTAGCGAGGATCAGGATTCGCATAGGCGCGCGCCGGGCCGCGAAGCGCGAGCCGAACGTGGACTTCGATAGGCGAACCACGCAACCGCGCTCAGGATCACGAGATTTCGAATGAGAGTGCTCCAAAAGTCAAAGGCGTCAAGTTCGAAAATCGAGAGCACGGTCAAGAAAATGCCGGTGTAGACGAAGAGCCGCTGCTTGTCATGCGCTTCGGCGAAGCGGTCCGTCAGGTACTGCGCGGCGATGCCGAACAGGAACATGCCGCACAGCAGTCCTGTCACGCCGTATTCGAAGAGCAAGTCTCCGGGATAGGTCAGGGCGGTAGAGGTTTGATCGCCAATTCCGATCGCGATGCTGAATCGCCGCCCCTTATCGAGTATCGGCTTCCCCGGCCATATAAACCGCGGCACAAACGGATAAAACGGGAGCATCCACCAGCGTTCTTCACCCTGCAGGAATCTGCCACGGGGTCCGAGGTTCAGAAGCTCAGCAACGCTCTGCAGCAGGTTCAGCCTGGAGATAGCCGAGCCGGCGCCGCCCGCGACCCAGTCTTGTACTCCGGAGCCGGCGCTGGCCTGTTCAAAGGCCTGGACGCTGATCTCGGTGGCGCTGGAGAGATCCATCCCTTGCTCGGGCCGGTCCCGCACCAGCTCGCGGTACTGGTTGTAAAAAGGGTAGATCATCACCAGGCCGAGAAAGGTCGCGGCCAGCCAGCCCACTCTGATCCGGCGCCCGGCCACAGACGCCGCCACGCCGACCAGCACGAAGTTCTGCAGCAACTCGCCTTTCATGCCGGAAAGCAGCCCCCACACGCATTCCGGCACGAAGACAATCCAGAAGAGCACCTTTCGCTCCAGGCTGAAGGGATGGAAACATCGTTCGATTGCCAGAATCACCAGCGCGTAGGTCCCGAGTTCGAATACGACGTTGGCCACCTGCATCGCGGCCAGGTTCTTCAGGTAGGCATCCTGGGAGGCGCCGTACCCGAAGCCGAAGTTCTCGAGGAGGTAGGTTTTTACCAGAAACGCAGCAGTGTAGAGCACCAGCGCACAAATCACCGTCCGGCCAATAGGCGTGGCTTGTATGGAAGCGGCATCAGTGCCAGACGACGTGGCTTTCGCAGGCGCTGCCCATCGCGAGGTGACGCGACATCCCGCCCAGAACGCGCCCATTCCGAGTACAACATAGACCAGTGCTCGCTCGAACAACGCGTAATCACCGTCGACCAGCGAGTCCAGCTTTACGTCAAAGAGAAAACACGCGAGCGGCGCAAGACCGAAATCCAGGAAGGCGACCAGCGTAACCAGAGAGGGAATGTCAAACAACCGGAGTGCTCCAAAGCGCATTCGCGAGCCGATGAAAGCCGCCGACGCCACACCGTACAGCCCGGCCACAATCGTGAAGCGCTCGATCTCGTGACCTTCGCTGCCTGCAACCAGCAGCGCGCCCCATGCGACGGCCGCGAGGGACAGCAGACAGAGCAGAGCGAGATGGCTCAACGGCAACACCCCGCGCAGGCGCTGTGCAAACGGGATGGATGGGATGGCTTGTGTCATTCGTCAGGGCTGACAATGCCGCTCATCAGGGTACGCATTTCCGGCAGGCGGAACCGGGACCGGCAACACTGAAGCCCTATGGCAAGCGAATCTCGCCGCTGCAACAATAGCTTTCGCGCAACGCGCCGGTGTGAAACTTCCTACAATCTCGCGCGATCGCTTTCCCATGCGCTCGCGCAAAGGCGCATCCGTGACGAGACGACGAACGGCCCCCGTGAGCGCCGCCAAGTCGCCGGCGGGGAAAACGAAGCCGTTCTCCCCGTCGCGAACCAGCTCACTCGGCCCCCAAACCGCTGTGCGATCGCTGACGATTACCGGCAGTCCGCAAGCCATGGCTTCGTTCGTCACCAGAGCCTTCGCTTCGCGTGATGAGGGAAGGACAAGCACGTCTGAGGCAGCGTAGATTGGGGGCAATGTCGATTGATTTCTGAAGCCAAGGAAAAAGACATTGGCTATGTCTCGACTGGCAACCTCCGACTCCAGCGTCTTCCTAAGCGGACCGTCGCCCACAAACACCGCGGCCAGGTTTGCGTGGTCGCGCCGAAGGTTTTCGAGCACGTGTAACAGATCCTGAGGCCTTTTGTGGGAAGCGAGCTTCCCGACAAAGAGTAGAACGATTGCATGTGGCGGGATACCGAGACCGCGGCGGATCTCAGCGCGCCGAGTCCATGCGGTTCGGGCGCCGTTCGAGAACAGCTCGTTATCGATGGCAAAGGGAGCGTCGAAGCTCGCGCGAGCGCGAACTCCGTGAAACTCATAGAAGAGCGCGTTGAACGCACCGCTGGTCAGGAATGCTGAAGTGCGCTTGAACAGCGCGCGCAGGAGCATTCTCCGCAACCAACCCTTCAGCCCGCGCTTTCCTTTTTCGTAGGTCACACTGGTGTCGCCATAGAGCACCCAGGGGATCGACTCCCACCGCGCCTTGGCAAAAGCGAGCCAGCAAGTGAGGTACGCCCATCCAAAGACGATCGAGGCATCGTAATTCTCCGCCTTGATCTCGCTCATAATCGAGGGCGCCAAGTAAGCCAGAGGTCCTGTTGCGCCTCGCAGATCCCAGCCTCGCAAAACTTTATGACGATAGCCGTCGAGCAGTGGTGTGTCCCACCTTATGTCCCGCGCAAACTCGGGATCGAAGTACATTTTCGCCCCATCGAGCCTGCAATAGATCACTGTGAGATCGACGTCCGGCCGCTTTGCCAGTTCGCGGAACACAGGCGCGAAGTATTGCACGGGGTGGCTGAGGAGAATGGCGAGCCGAATGGGTCGAGCGGCGGTCACTGTCATTCGACTGGTTGAGGTCTCATGCCTTGGGCGTACGCGGCTTCGCGCTCACCTAGTTGTTGTATGGACAAACCCAGGTTTTTCAGAACTCCAACGGCCATAGGCCCCGGCGCTCCGCAACCCGTCCGGACAGACGGCGATCCCCGCAAAGAACGCGAACCACGCCGCGTTGGCCGGAATGTGCAGGTTGAAGTCCCCGAAGCTGTGGACGAGCAGGCCGCAACAGCCGATAGCGGCGCCCAGCCGAATCCAGCCGCCGTCTTGGTGGAGGCGTTCGCGGAGTCTGGAGAAAGCACCGGCCAGGAAGAGGCCGATGGCCGCAAGAATTGCAATTCCGCCGCCGATGCCCGTCTCCGCGAGGACCTCGACGTAGTCGTCATGAGCGTGATCCCATTCCAGGTCGCTGGCGAAGCTGCGATAGCGGGGGTAGACCGAGGCAAAGCTGCCGAATCCGGTTCCCAGCCAGGGATGAGCGCGAAAAATGCCCAATGCGTCGCGCGCCAGTTCGATCCGCTCGCCGAGCGTCGCCTCCGGCGCCTGGGGCAGGTTGGCCACGGCGCCGAGCCTTTGTGAAATCCGGCTGGGATCGAGCCATAGGAACAACGCCGCGGATGCCGCCGCGCCCGCGATCGCCGCGATGATCAGGCGGCGGCGGCGGGCCTCAGGCATGAACCGAGCGATCATCGTCGTGAACAGGACAGCCTCAACAGCCAGCGAGATCATCCCGCCGCGCGAACCCGACAGCAACACCGACGCTGCCGCAATCATGATGGCCAGGGGCCCGAGACTGCGAACCAGCAGCCCCGCGCTGTAGCGGCGGTCTATGACCGCCGATTTTCGTTGGGCTTGCATGTGCGACAGCACATAACCCAGCGCCACCGGGATCAGCATTTCCATCAGGCCCGCGTAATGGTTGTGATTCACGTACGGCCCAAAGATCCAACCGCCCCAGCGCGGTCGGACCACGCCATAGATCGTCCCCGGGCTGGCGAAGAACTGCAGTGTGCCGAAGAGCGCCAGTCCGCAAGCAAAAACAGAGATCGTAAACCCGAGCCGCCGCAAGTCGCGCGGCGAAGAATCCTGCCACAGTTGGCAGGCGAGAACGAAGATCACGATGTCCGTGCTGAGCTTGACCAACGCCTCGCGCGTCGCGACTCCATCAGCACTCAGCCCCAGCTCGAACTGCAGGATTCCGATCAGCAGAAAGATCACCGCGGGTAGATAGAGCGGGCTCCAGCGGATCCGGGCCCTTCCACGTTCAACGGCCGGCCATGCCCCCAGCAACAGGCTCCCCGCGGCCAAGATCGAGGTGAGGGCCCAGGCCCAGGCCTGGACCGCGCCAAAAGCGAGGGCGCCGAGGAACAACGTTGCAATCAAGATCGTGCGGCTGGCGCTGATAGCCCAAATGGGACGGTCGGTGACGACCAGAGTCCCAGAGCTCGCATGGACCGGCTCGCATTCAATGGCGACGGGAAGAGTGGCCATTCTCGTCCTCAGTGCGAGAGCGTTGGCGCTTCGAGCGGCTGCTCAACGATCGACACATCGTCGACCCACAACACGCCGCTGATCTCCGAAGGATATCCGCGACTTCGCGGGCGCCAGATCGAGACCCGCACGAAACGCGTGTCAGCGCCCGCATTGAAACTCAGGGTGACTGCGTGCCAGGGCGTGGTCGACGTGACACCTGGAGTCGAGACGTCGAGGCAGGGCGTGGACGAGCACGCGAGATCGCGCACGCGCAGCTGTGGACCCGTGTCGGAGGTGATCGCCTGGCCGCGTACGAAGGCAGACAGCGTGTAGGAATGCCCCGGCCTGACCGGCACGACCTCGAACATCGGTTCGTACTCCTGATTCCGGTCCCCTGTGAACTCCAGGCGCACCGAGTGAGAACCGCTGTGTGCCGCGTTGGAGAGTGCGATCGAAACAAAAGGCTGGGGATTGGAGCGCCAGTCGAATCCCGAGTTCAGCGGATTGCGCTCGAATCCACCATTGAACACAAGTTCATCGCTCGGAGCCGACAATCCCGCTTCGCCCCTTACGCCGGAGTCGGAAACCACGCCGAGTCGCTGAAGGTCCGTCCAGACCGAGACGGCATCGTGTTCCCTGCCGCTGCCGATCAGACGATCGAGATAGGGCGCAACCTCGGGTAGGCTCAGCGCAGCAGGCCTACCCTCTGCGGCTTCGTCACCGGGCTTTGCTTCCCCGCGCTCTGCGTAATCCGTGTAATCTGCGGATTTGAGACGCATCCATTCTGCGTACGCGGCATCCTCATCGCCCAGACTGCTGGCCAGATTAATGAAGGCCATCATGACGTGCGGATTCTTGTTGGCTGCGAGGATTTCTTGCTCGATGCCGGTGGATGTCCCGAACAGTCGCAGGCAAGTCTGGAAGACGGCGCCGGCGTACACGGGATCGAGATCCAGCAGGCGTCGGAAATTCGCGAACGCGTCCGATTCGCGGCCGGCCCGCAGATCGTAATTGGCGGCAGACCAGTAGAGGCGCGGCGTCATGGGGCTCGCGGCAAGCGCGCGGGCAACAGCATCCGAAGCGCAGGACGCGTCGCGCGACGCTTCGCAGGCCGCAGCCAGGTCGGTCCAGTAGAGCGCTTCACTCGAATCCAATCGAGTCGCACGCCGCAAGTGATCGAGTCCACTCATCCGGTTTCCTGCGGCGTCCGAATAGAAAAGCACCATACCGAGACGGTGCTCGATCTCAGCGTTCTGCGGATCGATCGCAAGCGCGCGGTGCAAAGTCGAGGGATCGGCCGAGGCGCTCAGCGTGATTGCGGTGGCAAGTCGGGCGGCTTCAAGCGCGGGCAGCATCGCAATCATACTGACGGCAGCTAGAAGGAGAAGCCGCCGGCCGGGGCTCGAGAGCGGCCACTCAATAACGGACGAAGTCAGACCGGGCATCGGAAGGCGAGAGAGAATGACAGAGAAACGCAGTGCGTCCGCTACGACCGCGTGGACGCCGAGGTCGCATCGTAATACGCATGATAGTAGCGGGCACGCGAGGCGTAGTAGTAGGCGTCGTGGCGCAGATCGACCTTGTTCATCACCACGCCCAGCAGCCGTCCGCCGGCGCTATCGATCAGCGATTGCGCCCGGAGAAGCGCCCCACGCACCGTCACGCCGCTTTCCACCACCAGGATCACGCCGTCGACCAGGGTGGAGAGCACCGTGGCGTCGGTCACCATGAGCAGCGGCGGCGAATCCAATACGATGTGATCGAAGCGCGCGCGCAGCTGCTGCAGGATATCCGCCATCTGTGGCGACGACAGCAATTCCGCCGGGTTCGGAGGTGTGGCGCCGCTGGGCAATACCCAGAGTTGCGGCGCGCAGTCGACACGACAGATCACTTCGTCGAGCCCGTGGGCACCCGTCAGCACTCCGCTTAGCCCTGGCTCGCGGCTTAGGCCCAGCTGGCGCGCCACGCACGGCTTGCGCAGGTCGCCGTCCACGATCAATACCCGGCCACTGCGCTGCGCCAGCGCCAGCGCCAGATTCATTGAAGTGCAGCTCTTGCCCTCATTGGGCTGCGGACTGGTGATGAGCAGGGCCTGCGGCGGACCGGCCGCCGTGGAGAGCAGGATGGCAGTCCGCAACGCGCGGTAGGACTCCGAAAGCGCGGACGCAGGATGCTTCAGGACCGCCATGGCCACCGCTCCGTTGCTGATCGGCTTGCCGAGCACGCGGCGCTTGCCATTTGCCGCCGCTCCATACACTCGTCTCCCCTCCGAACCCGCGGCAGGAACAATCGCCAGGGCGGGCGCGCCGATAAGCCTCTCCACGTCCTCGGCGCTCTTGATCGAGTTGTCGAGTCCTTCCTCGACGAATGCGAAGGTCACACCGAGGATCAACCCGACCAGCAGCGCGATGCCGACGTTCATCAGGCGCTTCGGGCGCACGGGCGTGGACGGCACGAAGGCAGTGTCGATGACGTGGATGTTCGTCGCTCGCAGCCCGGCGGAGACCGTTGCGTCCTTGAGGCGCTGCAATAGGCTTTCATAGAGCTGTTGGTTGGTGTCGAATTCGCGCTTCAGCATGTTGTGGCGGATGAGGAGTTGGTTCAGCTTACCGACCTCGCCCTTCTCCGCGGTCACGGCGTCGGAGAGTAGTCTCTCGCGGCCCCGCGCCGCCCGATAATCGTTTTGAATGCGTTCCATCAGACGGCGCCGCTCCTCATCCGCGAACCCTTGCATGGACTTCATCTGGCTCTGCAGCCGTACCACTTTGGGGAACTTCGGCCCGTACTCGGTGAGGGCGTCCGCGTATTGCGCGCTCAGATCAGCAAGCCTCTCGTCGAGCCGCTGCGACAGATCGTCCTGCACCAGGAGAGCGGCCTGCGACGGATTGGAGAGCGCCAGGTTGTTGAGCGACTCTTTCTGTACGCGGTCGTTCTGGGCGATGGTCAAATCGCGGCTCAGGTCCGCGAGGCGCTCCTCGACGACGTTCTCCTTATCGCTCACGTTGACGATGGCGTTCTCGCGCTCGTAGTCCACCAGCTGCTGCTGCGATTTCTCGGTTTTGGCCTTCAGCTCGTCGAGCTGTTGTTCCATCCACGACGAGGCTTGCCGCGTGGAGTCGTACTTGATGCGGAAATTGTATTCGGCATAGTTGTTCACGAGCGCGTTGGCGATGGCGGCCGCCCGCTCGGGATCGGTGCTCTCATAGCTGATTCCGAGCATGCGGCTGTTGCGCATCAGCTCCACGTGCAGGTTCTTGCGAAAAGCGCGGATCAACTTGCCGCGCTGCGGTCCGACGGGACCGGCCGAATCCGCCGCGCCGGCCCCTGGGTTGAACTCGGGATTGTTTTCGAGATTCAGTTCCTGAATCGTCTCCCAGGCGAGCGTGTCGCTCTCGAGTACATTCACCTGGGTCTGCAGGAACTCGTCGTCGCTCGGCGTGCTGCGATAGAGGTCGCTCAGCGACTGGATTTCCGGCGACTCAGCGTCCACTTCCACGCGCGCCACCGCCCGATAGACCGGCCGCATCTTGAATGAGACTATGGCGACGGCTGCGGCCAGAACGCAGACGGCGGCGAGAATGGTCCAGCGCCGTTTCCCCAGGACGTGCCCGTAGGTGCGCAGGTAGAAATAGCTGTCGGTCCTCTCCAACTCGATATCTGTAAAGCGCGAGGATCGCCGGACGGGAGCGATATTTCCCTCGGGCGGGCGTTGCCGTGAATCGCCTTCAATCATGACAGTTCAGGGATCTCACAATCGCCAGATGATGACGCCGGTGGTGATCTGCACCGCGGCTTCCGCCGCCCGGCGCAGCGCACGCTGGGTGGTGCTGTCAGGCACGAAGAGGATTTCGTCCGCCGTGAGCGGGCGGTCTGGAGCACTTCCGGCCAGGATGTCCTTGAGCTTCACTGGCGTCTGTTCCTGCACCCCTGAAGACGCCGGCTTGGGACGAATGATCATCGCTTTGTTCGCAATCGCCGTGGGCTTCAAATTCTCGGCCAGCGCGATCGCTTTGAGAACCGTCATCGGTTCATGTTCGCTTGTCAGGACGAATCCGCCGGGACGGTTCACCGCCCCAACCACGTAGACCACACCGGCGCGCTCGATCGTAACGCGGTCGCCGGGATACAGGGCAAGATTCAAACGCGGATCGTTGGTCTGCATCAAACGCTTCAAATCGACCACGATGGGTTCGGAAACGTTCTCGTTCGTGGCGCGCGGGCTGCTCGGACCGCCATCCGTCGTCTCTGCTGAGACGCCGCGTGTCACCAGTGCGATACCGCCCGCGTCGTCGGCAAGCCCTTCAGCCTGCGCCAATACGTCGAGCAGCGTGGTGCTGCCGAACACCGGATAGATTTGCGGCTTCTTGACCGCGCCGGTCACCGCGATGGCGTTCACGCGTGATTCCCGAACTTCGACGGTGACGCGCGGATCGCTCACCAACTGGGCGGCCTTGAGCCGCACGGCGATATCGGCGGCGAGTTGATCGGGGCTGAGCCCGGCAGCGGCGATCGGCTGGCCGATCAGAGGAAGAACGATGGTTCCACCGGGCCGCACACGATACGAGTGCGACATCTCAGGCACGTCGAAGACCGTGATGTCCAGCAGATCGTCCGGACTGATCGCGTATTCGGTCGGGGCCGTATGCGTAGTGCCGCTCGGTGGCGAGGAGGGCGGAGCAAGATCCGGCCGGCCCTGCCCGGCAATCAGAGGAGTGGACGCGAGAATCGCCAGTGCGGCCAGGACCGGCGGTGAAACGAACTTTGATCGGGCTCCGGATCTCAACACAGCTGGTTGCCGGCGCGGCGCTCGATGAGCGCCGGTCTTGATTCGTTAGAGACGTGCGACGCTCCATGAGCGCCGGCCTGGGGCCGCCGCGCGCGCTCCACAATGGACGCGTCAATCTCCACAGCGGCCGATTGCTGAAGAAGCTCGACGGAGAGCACGAGGCGGTACCCGCCCTTCCAACGCGTGAGAATCCCTTCGAGCCCCTCGAGCGGTCCGCTTCTGACCCGCACCCAATCGCCGGCTTTAAGGAACGGGTAAGGCAGAACCGAGGCACGGCTTGCGCCGAGTTGGCGCAGGTTCGCGATCTCGGCCTCCGCAATCGGAACCGGACGATCTCCGGGCACGAAGTGGATCACGCCGGGCGTGACACGCGCGGCTATGCGGCGGTCAGGAACCAGCCGCAGGAAGAGGTAGCCGGGAAACAGCGGCAGCGAGAGCCGCTTCAGGCGATCCTGCCAGCGGTGCGCGGCTCCGTAAAGCGGCAGGAACACTTCAAACCCTTTGCCGGCCAGCATCCCGGCCACGGTTTTCTCGTGCTGATGACGTGTGTAAAGCGCGTACCAGCAAGCGTCCGAATTCACGCCTGGGTTTTCGATCGCTGTCGGCATAAAGCTTCGCCCTGTGACTTACATCGGCCCGTGCCGCGTAAGCCCCTGTAGCGCCGGTGTCCTCAACGGCGCTCAATTCAGTCCTGCTCCAAGCCCTGCTTCGGATCGCCAGCCGTCTTCGGCTCATCCCCGGCGAGGAATGCCTTCGCATCGTCGCGGTGCTCTGCCTGCAGCCGGAAGAATGCCGAGCCCGGTCGCGAGACGCGGGTCAGCAGACCCTTCTGCACCAGGTAGTCCAAAGCCTCGCTGGTCTCTTCGACATCGCGATGGACGGTCTGGCTCATCAGCCGCCAGCGTGCCACGCCTTCGAGATCGTCCGCCGCCTGCGGATTGCGAAGGAAGTACTCCAGAATGTCCTTCGCAATGTCCTCCACCGTCGGACGTGGCATGTGCGCGTCGCCCCTGTACGCGAGCGCGTTGCAGCAATCAAGTTGCCGCATACCATTGCTCGGGTAAGCGCCGCCTGGTCCGCGAGTTGTTCGGATGGGTCTGCTCAGGGCGACATGCGGGTGGGTCAGCCGCGACCCGGAAATAGCCGGTAACCAGCCACGAGCAAGAGCGTCTCAAAAGCTCCTGCGCCAGTTTGTCCCGCTATCGTACAAGTCGAAAGTCTCCAGCTTTGGACTGTCGACTGTTGACGGTCGACTGTCGACTTGTGACGTCTTGGTTCCAGCTCTGCTGTGTCAGGTGGGGAGTGGGACCACAGAGTCCCTGCGCGGGTCGATTCCTACCCGGCTTTGACAGCGTTCCGATCGAGCGCATATTTCTTGACCAGCCTTCCGAACGCTCGACGGTCCTTGCGCGCCTCGATCGCCGCGCGCGTGATGTTTCCGCCGTGCTTGCGCAGCAGTTGTTCCACGTAACTCCTCTCGAATAAGGCGACAGCCGCGGCACGTCCGGCGCGAAAGCTCGCAGCGGGAGGCTTCCCGCCCTCGGCTAGATCGGCGGTCGGATTGGCACGGGTGCCGGGAATCGCGAGGTGAGCCGGCAGGATCTGGCCGCCGCGGCTCAGCAGCGCGGCCCGCTGCACGGTGTTGAACAGCTCGCGGACGTTCCCCGGCCACGAATGCTGCTCGAGCGCGCGCAGGGCGGCAAGCGAGAACGATGGCGCGGGCGTGCCGGGAGTCCGGCGGATCGATTGGAGGAAATGACGGGCGAGCGGCGCAATATCTTCGCGGCGCTGGCGCAGCGGCGGCAGCTGCAATTGAAGCACGTTCAAGCGGAAGTAGAGGTCGGACCGGAACTGCCTTTCACTGACAAGCGCATCCAGATTGCGATTTGTGGCCGCGATCATCCGGACGTTCGCTTGCGTGAACCGGTCGGCGCCGAGCGAGCGGTAGGTGCGCTCCTCGAGGAATCGCAGCAGTTTGGCCTGCACCGCCAGCGAAAGCGCGTCAATCTCGTCGAGAAACAACGTCCCGCCTTCCGCCATCCCCGCCAGGCCCTTCTGCTCCGCGTGCGCATCCGTGAAGGCGCCGCGGGCGTGCCCGAACAGTTCGTTCTCCGCCAGATGTTCGGGAAGCGCACCGCAGTCCACGGGGATGAACGGAAGGCTGCGCCGCACGCTGAGATGGTGAAGCGCGCGCGCGCACAACTCCTTGCCGGTGCCGGTCTCGCCCAGCAGCAGAACGGGCGCGTCGCTGGCCGCAAGCAAGGGAATCTGCCGGATCGCCTCCAGGAATACCGGGTCGCGGCCGACCAGTTGCGAGACTCCCAACTCGCGCTCCAACTGCTCGGCAACGACGGCGCAATCCTGTGATCCGCGGCCGAGCAGACGCAGCACGCGCCTCTCGAACTCGTCGTTGCGCAGCGGCGCGCAGATGAAATCGTCGGCCGATTGCGCAGCCGCATCGAGCACTTCATTGCCGGCTTTCTCGGGCAACACGGCCAGGACCGGCGCGGCCAGGAACCAGGCTTTCAGACTGTGGAGCGCGGCGACCGCGCGCGAGTCGTCCTCCGTCGGCACAAACGCGATCACCAACTGCGCGTCAAGGCTGCGAATGGACTCCGCCGATGCTGAGGACCAGTCGAGAAGGTGGTACGAGAATCCGGAATCGGTTGGGAGCAAGGGGTCGAGGGGCGGCGCGGACGCCGTGTCGCGATCGTGGATGACGACCAGCCGGTGAGGCATCCCGTCCTCCGGACCGTCCCCCCGGACAGCTTGCGGGAGTTTCACATGAGCGGCCCGCCCAAGTCAAGCGCGATCGTCCGCAGGGTGGTGGCGTTATTTGCGGATTGAAGGCACCTTATGAGCATCGTCAATCAGCGGAAGAGGGAATCCACTTAATGGGGCGTGCCCTCTGAACGATTCTCCTCATGGATTCCCGCTTCCGCGGGAATGACGATGTCCTAAAGACGGCTATGAATGCCAGGTAACACCACTACCCTCCGCAGCGATCCTTTGACAAGGCGACAAACGAGAGCCACAATTCGGGTAAATAGGTTGGGAAGCCCTCGGCAAGCACATTCGCCCAGATTCCCAACGGGGGCTCAACATGACGCGACTCGATCGGCATCTGCAGCGAGACATAATCTGGACCTGCGTGCGGATCGCGGCTGTCTGCGGACTCCTGACCGCATCGGCTGCCGCGCAGGACGCGGCCGGGCAGATCAAAACCGAAATTGAGCAGCTCCAGACATCCCTCAAGTCGATCCCCGCTTCGTTCCCGGGCGCTTCCGACATCAAGTCACAGCTCGACAGGCAGCTTCAGGCTGCCAACGATGCTCTCTCTTCAGGACGCCTCTACCTGAGTCTGGAGAATCTGGCCTCCGTCATCGACACGCTGCAAGGCATGCGCGAAGCGGGAAGCAAATCGGAGGCCGTGAAGAGCGCGGGATTCGAACCGGAATGGGGCAAGGCCAGCACGGAACTCACGGCCCTCGATCAGAAGCTGCGCGAGACCAACTGGGACAACGCTCCGGCGGCGATTCGCGCCCTTGCCGAGGCTGCGCAAGGCAAAATGATACCGCTGCTCGAAGGCGGACGCGGATTCGCCACCGCCAGCGGCGCGGAAGCCGGTCTCTTCTATGTGGGCCAGGCGCGGGGCGAGGCTGATTTCGCGCAGTTCTGCGCGGCTTTGAGTGTCTCGCAAAAATCAACGCCGCTTCCGCTGCACTCCGTGATGCCCGAGCTTCAGCAGCTGCAGGTGAAGACCAACGAGGCGTTTCAGCCGCCGCGCTCGATCGATCTGCATTCGCGATTTATTAGGCTGAACTCCGCGCTGAAGCTCGCGCGGGACCTCGACGCCGACGGGTTTTACGCGGGTGCGTTGTACGCGTACCTCGTTGCGACGCTTCAGTATGGCTTGCTGGACGCTCCGGCCGTCGGCGCCGCGCAACAATCCAAGCTGCCGGCGGCGATCGCTGCCGCCCGCGCGAAAATCGAGTCGTCGGGGCACGACGATTCCATTGCCGAGCTGTTCCTGGAGCGCGCCGAATCCGAAATCAACCACGCCAAGGGATCGCAACCGGCTGCCGACGACTGGCGCAATGCTGACGTGATCCTCAATCAGGTGTTGCCCGCTTACGCGGCGGCTTTGCAATCGCCGGCATCCACCGCACCCCCTTCGGCGAAACACGTTGAGATCACCCTGGTGCGCTGGCCCTACACCTGAAATATCTCCGATCCGGCAAGTTTGCTGGTGCAAAAGGTAGCGGCTAGATTCCCCGGATCGGTAACATTTGTGAGCGAGAACTTCGGCGCCTCCAAGCTGGCCGACCAGTTTGGGGTGAAGGGGTATCCGGCCGTTTTTGTGGACGGCGTGCTGGTGGCCGCGCCGCGCGACTTCGGCTACTTCGGAGAGAAGGACGGCACGGGCCGCTACGCGCCCTGGCGCGATGCCGCCAACCAGGCGAGATTCGCCTCCGACCTGAGCCGCATGATTCAGTTGATTCTAGCGGGTAGGAACGACGCGGTAAAGGCCGAAGCCCCGTCACAGGCCGCCAGCGAGATCGCGCAACTGCCGCAGCTTCACCTGATCGACCTGAGCGGGCGCTCGCTCAGCACCGCCGATCTCTCAGGCCGCATCGTGCTGGTGGAGTTTTGGGCCACGTGGTGCGTGCCCTGCCGTTCCACGCTCCAGTGGCTTGGCGAGCTGAAACAGAAGCACGGCGACAAACTCGCCATCGTGACTCTGGCGGTGGAATCACCTGAAGCCCAGATCAAATCCGTCGCCAACTCGTACAGCCCCGACCTTCACTGGGCCATCACCGACACTGCAACCGCGCAGGCGTTCGGCGATATCACCTCCGTCCCGACCATGTTTCTCTTCGATCGCAACGGCAAGACGGCCAAAATCCTCTATGGTGCCCCGCCGGATCTACACGAGCAAGTAGGCCAGATCCTGGATCGTCTTGCCAACTGATAGAATTACAGACCTGAGCGACGATCGCTCGCTGGAGCACGCCTGTCCCAAGCTCGAGAGAATTTCAGGGTATTGTACTCGACATCGCGGGCGCGGCATGAACCCAGGCTGCGCAGAGCTGCTTCAGTCCTTCAGCGTTGTGCCGACCACGCCATAGCGGAGAGCATACAAGATTCACCCTAAGCCCGCGCGAGGAGCACACTAGGTCTCTAGCCTCGCTCGGCATTGGCCTGCGCCCCGAAGGCGTGCAGAGCTCAAACACCGGCACTTTCTATACACGCCATAAAAACAGCTTATCCACATCAAGGTCCCGCTATACCTTGGCTGGCCAAGGCCTTACAGAGCTTCGCACGGTTGGCCAACCGATTGCGCGGGCCTTGGCCGGAGGGCGGGACCCTTACGGACGATCTGGCGCCCGCTTCGGCCTGAATGGCGAAGTGCGTCAGCCTACGTAGGATGAGCGCGTAACAACAGACCAAGGAGAAAACAATGTCAGAGTACGACAACAAGCAGTCCGGCGGTCAGCACGGTGGCCAAGGTGGGCAGCATGGTGGTCAGGGCCCCGGTCAACAGGGCGGCCAAGGCGGTCAGCAGCCCGGCCAAGGCGGCCAGCAGGGCGGACAACACGGCGGCGGGCAGCACGGTCAGAAGGAAGGCGGCCGGTAGTCCGCCACACTAACCACGCGGGGCGCCTCTGCCGGGCGCCCTGCTTCTTTTACGTCCAGACTGAAGGTGCTAACGACGTGAAGGCGCTTCCGGTATCGGATTCTGGGTCGCCTATCCAGGTGTTAGGCCCGTCCCTTCTACTCACTGGTGACGGTCGGCCGCTCGCACGGTGGACAGATGGTTGCCGCTGAAAGGAAGGTGATGCCGCTTGAACCCAACGCCCGATAGGCCTCCGAAGGGGGATCCGCCTCCTCCGGACTTGCTCTCGCGCCTGGACGTGGTAGGGCATGCGAGGTGACAAAGCCACGTTAACGCCCATGAAGAGGAGAGGTGTGCAGTGAGTGAGAACCTGCGCGATGGAATCGCGGACCACGCTTTGCAGACCGAAATCCGCCTGCGAGCGTACGAGATCTACGAGGCGCGCGGTAAGGGCAACGGACACGCTCTTGACGATTGGTTGCAGGCTGAGCGCGAAATCGTAGGGCGCAAGACATAGCATGAACCCCAGGAGAGCAACCGCAGCTCAGGTTCGCGGTCGCGGTCACTGAGGTGTTTTAGGGCAGTTTATCCTGCGTGCCCAAGGACGGTCGGGCCTTCAGAGCCGTGGCGACACACAGAGCGATGTCGTCGCCACCCGCGGGGACCTTAACATCAGAGAATGCCAACCGCTAACCGTAGAGAATTGGCGAAGGTCAGTAGGCAGCGTCACCCGATGAGCCAAGGTCTGCCCCACCGCCGTGCAAGCTGCCCGCAAAGATGGGCCCCGCCACGGTTGATTCGTCCGAGACGAGCGTCTGTCTCGCATGACTCATGTGATCATGCCGGTCTATTTTGGCTGGTCAAAAACCTCGAAGCCGCTGGGCACTTATGACTTGCTCACTCCAAGCCCGTGTCTCAGTGACCGCTGTCACAGACGACGTGCTCCCAATTCGGGCAAAAGAAAGGTATGCACGAACTTGCTCCCCGGCCAGGTTGGAAGCGTCTTGCGGCCCGCAGGCTCGGGCCGGCCATGGAGCCCGGCTCCCAAGCGCTACCCGCAGCGAGGCGGGAACGGAGGTAACTGTGACGAGAACCGATTTCATGAAAAGCACGCTGGGAATGTGCTCCTGCGCCGCCCTGGCGTTTCTGCCCGCGGAGGCGACTCTGGCCGAGTCGGGAAATCCGGAGATGGACGAGTTGAAGTGGAAGCTCGATGCGGCTCGGACGCGGTTTGCGATGTTGGTGAACATCCTGAAGGATAACGTCGATGAACCGACGCGGAAGAAGATCTTCGAGAGCCTGGGCCGTCAGTGTGCAACCCGATACGACAGTCTGACGGACCAGTACAAGGGGAACCCTCAAGGTTTTCTGGACGAGATTCAGAAACGGTGGGTCGCCAAGGCGGAATATGATGAGAAGCGCGGCACCATCCGAGTGGTCGACAAGTCCAAGACCTGCACCTGTCCGCTGGTTGACGAGAGCCTGACCCCTTCCGAGTTTTGCCATTGCACCCTCGGCTGGCAGAAGGCGACCTATTCCAAGATATTGGAGAGGCCGGTAGACGCGGAACTGGAAGAGTCAATCTTGCGGGGCAGCACCCGGTGCGTCTTCCGCATGCAGGTGATTTCCTGATGGCTGAGGCATCCCCAACGAGCCGGCAAGCGCGTGGTGCCATCCGGCTTCTAACGGGTGGTGCCGTCATTTGCTGATTGAAGCCGTCTTGCAGACATCGTCATTCCCACGCAAGCGGGAATCCATCAGGAAGATGCTTGAGATGGACGCCCTACAAGTGGATTCCCGCCTTCGCGGGAATGACGATATCGCAAATGACGCCAGTACCTTCTAACGCCGCGCGTCGCAGCTTGCCGCAAAGTATGCTATACTAGCGTCAGTGGGAGGGATAAACATCCCGCCTGTCCGGGTGGTGAGCCCCGCCAGGCATGGGAGGTTTGTGTATGCCCTCTCGTGAACGTCCGAGACCGCCCGGTCCGGCTGACTTCTCTCTCGCCGCCGCCGATCTTTACGAGAACAATACCCCTGAAGTCGCAGCGGCGCTCGTCAAGCCTTCCCGCAGGCTTTTGCCGGCTACGATCGGGCGCGACGATCGCCTGCTCGTTCCGCTCAATACCCTAGAACTAGGCCAGAACTATTGGCCTACGTCATCGGAACAAAGACAACGGAAAACACGAAGATTTGCCAGCCCAATTCGCCGGGGACTCCTTATACCTCCTGGAATCAGAGGGATGCCGGAAGTGCTCCAAACCGGTCCGGAAATGAGTGTCGACGAACATAGCAACGGCGTAATCACCCGCTCCTGGCATCCCATTGATCTTGGGCAACTTGACTGCGTAGAGAGCCTACATCAATCGGCCAGTTCCATGAAAAACGCAAAAACGCGCATGAATTTTATGTCAGGACTCGAAATGTGCTCTCACACAGAATCAACAAGATACGCGAAACCGGTAGTCAACGCCAAAGCCGGAATCTCTTTTAGAATCAACAAAGCTCCGGCTAGGAGCCGGCTAGGACGGAGCCCAAAAACGTCAATGTTATTTCTCAGTAAACAATCGACGCTAAGCCGCTCTAAATCAATGATTAAGCGCCGATTTTGGCAGGTGCGGCATTTTACCGAAAACGCGAAATTGTGCGCTTTGCTGACGGCGGCGGCCGCAGCCACAAACGGGCGTTTTCACGGTCTCGACAAGCTCTGCGCCAGCACGGTTATACTCGCTACAGGGAGACGCTTGATGAACCTGGTGGTGATTGGCGGCCACACGCGCAACATCGGCAAGACATCGGTGATGGCGGCGCTGATCCGCCAATTCGCGCCGCTCGGCTGGACGGCCGTCAAGGTCACGCAGTATGGTCATGGCGTCTGCTCGCACGACGGGCACGCGTGCCAGTGTGCTCCCGAGGAACATCCCTTCGCCCTCACCGAAGAGCGCGACTCGCGCGACCGCAGTGACACTTCGCGATACCTCGCTGCCGGCGCGCAACAGTCGCTCTGGCTGCGCGCGCGCCAGGGCCAATTGGGTCCGGCGGTGCCGCTGCTCATGCGCAAGCTTCAACGCGCGTCCTGGGTGGTGATCGAGAGCAACAGCATCCTGGAGTTCGTCGACCCGCTGCTCTATTTGGCTGTAGTCGACACTTCCCGCGCCGATTTCAAAAGCTCAGCGGAGCGTTGGCTCGATCGCGCCGATGCGCTGATTCCGGTTGAAGACAATCATGCCGGCGCTTCGAGGGTAGGGGCGGCCCTTGTAGCCGCCCAACGGCGAGCGCCCACAGGGGGTGCCCCTACGAACTGGAGCAGAGCCGCCGCCCATGTTTCATCGAAGCCGTTGTTCCCAGTGCGCAAGCCGGACTTCTGGAGCGATGCACTCAGCAAGTTTGTGGGCGACCGCATCGATTCGGCGTCGAACCCGGCGTCGAAAACGGCCCGCGAGGATCGCAGATGCCTGCCACCGCAGTAGCCAGCAAAGCGCAGCCTCCGCTGCTCACGGGACGCCCGCCGGGCCCCAGGGGACAGCCGATCCTCGGGTGCCTGCTCGACTGCCGCCGCGATCTGCTCGGTTTCCTGAGGCACTGCTCGCGCGACTACGGCGACGTCGCCTTCTTCCGCTTCCTGCACATTCCGGTCTACGTGCTCTCGCATCCGGACGACATCGAGCGCGTCTTGGTCACCGAATCCGCCAAGTTCGTCAAGTCGCGCGACTATCGCGCGCTCGCCGCGATCCTGGGAGACGGCCTCGTGACCAGCGAGGGCGAGACGTGGCGCCGCCAGCGGCGCCTGATGCAGCCGGCGTTTCATCGGGAGCAGATCCTGCGTTATGCACTCATGATGGTAAACCATACCGAGGCCGCGATTTCGCAATGGCGGGAGGGCGGGACCTTCGACGTTCACCAGGAGATGATGCGCCTGACACTCGAAATCGTGGCCGACTGCCTGTTTGGCGCGGACGTCCGGTCTCATTCGGGAAGCGTGGGCGAGGCCCTGCAGGTGGTGATGGAGAGTTTCTCGGACTTCGCGCGCATGGCCATGGTGCTCCCCCGCTGGCTGGCGCTGCCGCGCGGGTCGAAGATGGGCCGGGCCACGCGCCGCCTCGACGCCGCGGTTTACAGCATCATCCACGAACGCCGGGCAGCGCGGTCCGGCGGAGAACCGCGGGCTCGTACAGCTCATGATGTAGCCTCCACGGGCGGCCATGAGGGCAGCCCGTACGCCGAGGCTCCAGGGAACACCGGCAGCAACAGCAACGGCAACCGCGCCACCGACCTTCTCGACCTGCTGCTTCAGGCGCAGGACGAGTCCGGCGGCACAATGGACGATCGTCAGGTCCGCGACGAGGCCATGACGCTCTTTCTCGCCGGACATGAGACCACGGCGCTGGCGCTCTCCTGGACGTGGTACCTGCTCGCGCGAAACCCGGAAGTGGAGCAGAAGCTTGCGGACGAGCTCGACGAAGTGCTCGCGGGGCGCGCGCCTGCGCCCGAGGATCTGCCGCGGCTGCGCTACACCGATATGGTGCTGAAGGAGTCGATGAGGCTCTATCCGCCCGCCTGGGCCATCGGGCGCGAGGTGCTCGAGACCTTCCAGGCCGGCCCGTATCTCGCGCCGCCCGGAACGGCCGTCTTCATCTCGCAATGGATCACGCACTACGATCCGCGATTCTTCCCTGACCCGGAGCGCTTCGACCCGGAGCGCTGGCGCGACGACCCCATCCGCCGCGGCGTCTTTCCACGCTACGCCTACTTCCCTTTCGGCGGCGGGCCGCGCGTCTGCATCGGGGCAGGGTTCGCGCAGATGGAAGCGGCGCTGATCCTCGCCACCATCGCCCAGCGATTCCGGCTGAGCCTCGTGACTGGCCAGTCGATCCCGCTGCTTCCCAGCATCACGCTTCGTCCGCGGCACGGAATCCGCGTGACGGCCTACAAGAGGAGGTGAGTCTCCCGCAATCAATCTCCTGATGCCGTCTTCAAAAACAGCGGCACCTGGATGGGCTGCGCTTCGAATTTTTCGCAAAACCAGGTTTCGCGGTACTAACCTTTCGCGCACCTCTCGCGTCTGAGGAGATGACAATTCGACTGCGGAGCGGGCCGGACTCCAAGCGAATCGCAGAAAGGAGACTGCGATGCAGCGCTGGAGATTCGGTTCACTGGCAGCATTCACCACCCTCACCCTGTTTGTGGCTCACACGAAGGC
>Ga0335085_10002327_pt1 | contig 35914 bp, 21 predicted proteins | sample Lox_Sample_45_FD_206712 | JGI IMG/M metagenome (GOLD analysis project Ga0335085, IMG submission 206712) | Soil microbial communities from Loxahatchee National Wildlife Refuge, Florida, United States - Lox_Sample_4.5 | ecosystem: Environmental > Terrestrial > Soil > Wetlands | place: USA... | reverse complement strand
ATTGAAGGAGCCGGGCGGGCGCGGATCAACGAAGCAGGGGACTTGGTGCTGGAGACCGGAGGCGGCGAAGTGGTGCTGCGGCGCCCGGTGGCCTACCAGGGGACGGGGACGAAGCGGCGAAAGGTCAAGGTGAGCTACGTCCGGCGTGGAATGGAGGTCGGGTTTGAAGTGGGAAGATACCGGCGGGATGAGGCGCTAACGATAGATCCCTATCTCATCTACTCTACCTATCTGGGCGGTAGCGGAGGCGATGTGGGCTACGGCCTGGGCGTGGACAGTGCCCGCAACACCTACATCACGGGAGTCACCAGTTCGACCGATTTCCCCACCGCCGCCTCCATCCAGGGCAGCAGCGGCGGCGACGGCGATGCCTTCATTTCGAAGCTGAATCCGGGTGGCACACAGCTCTTATATTCAACCTACCTCGGTGGATCGGGTTCCGACAGCGCGGCGGCGATCGCGGTTGATTCGAAGGGCGATGTGTTTGTTACCGGCCAAACGACCTCGTCGAACTTTCCGATCGCGCCGAAATCATCTTCCAATTCGACGACAACCACGGCTCCCTTTCAAGGTTCATACGCGGGGAGCGGCGACGCCTTTGTTACCGAGCTTCCGAGCACCGGCAACGCGCTCACTTATTCGTCGTACCTCGGGGGCAGCGGCGCCGATTTCGGCCAGGGAATCGCCGTGGACGCTTCGGGCGATGCATACGTGACGGGCTCCACGGAGTCGCCCGATTTCCCTGTCCCGACGGGAACGACTCCGTTCCAGCCGACGATTTCAGGGTCATCGGATGCGTTCGTAACCGAGGTAAACTTCTCGGGCACCGCGCTCATTTACTCAACCTACCTGGGCGGTACCCAGGCGGACACGGGCCAGGAAATCCAGCTTGACAGCTCCGGCAATGCCTACGTGGCCGGATATACCTTTTCGACGGACTTTCCAACTGTGAATCCGGTACAGGCCGCGAATGACGGCAATGCCGATGTCTTCGTCTCCGAGGTCAGTCCCACAGGCGGTTCCCTGGTTTTCTCGACCTATTATGGAGGTAGTGCTCAGGACCGGGCATTCGGGATCGCGCTCGACAGCTCGGCCAATATTTACGTGGCCGGCAACACGCTGTCGACCGATTTCCCGACGACAACCGGAGCTTTTCAGCCCAATTCCAAGTATGGAGGCAACGGCGACGCTTTCGTTCTGAAGCTGAACGCCAGCGGCGCTTCTGTTTCTTACTCGACGCTGATCGGCGGTAGCGGGGTGGACCAGGCCAATGCCATCGTCGTGGATTCGAAGGGTGATGCTGCGGTGGCGGGTTTTACGGCTTCCAGCGACTTCCCAACCTTGAACCCGTTTCAGGCCATCCTCGGGCTCAACGGGGGGAGCACCTGCGGTGGCGGCACCTGCTCGGATGCCTTCGTGACTCAATTGAACCCGTCCGGCAGCCAGGCTTTGCTCTCCAGCTTTTTGGGTGGCAGCGGAGCGGATTTCGGCCAGGGTATCGCTATCGACGCTACCGGTAATCTCTACGTGACCGGCAGTACCTCGTCGAGCAACTTTCCTGCGGTCGCTGGGAATTACCAGGGCGATCTGGCCGGGGTGGCGGGGAACGCGTTCGCTACCGAGATCGGCTCAGCTGATTCACCGGCCATCGTTCTGTCTCCAGCGAAGCTCAATTTCGGGAGCCAGGCCGTCAGCGTCGCGAGCACCGTGGAGACCGTTACGATATTTAACGTGGGCACCGCGCCCCTGACCATCAGCCAGGTGGAGGCGCCCAGCAGCGACTTCACTGATTCCAACAACTGCGTGGGGACGGTCGCTCCGGCGGGAGGCAGTTGTACCATTAATGTGACCTTCACTCCTGCGGCAACCGGTGCTGTCACCGACGAATTTACGATCAGCGATAACGCGGCGAACAGTCCGCATACGCTGACTGTAACCGGCTCCGGCGTGACGCAGGCTACGGCTGTCACCGTCTCGCCCACCAGCCTGGCGTTTCCCAACACCCAGGTCTCGTCAGTTTCGAAGGCGCAGACGGTGACGATCACGAATACCGGCACCTCTACTCTCGACATCACGGCAATTACAGTCACTGGCGACTTTACTCAGACCAATACCTGCGGCGCGGTGTTTAATGTGCTCCCGGTAGGCCAGAGCTGTTCGGTGTCTGTGGTATTCGCTCCGACGGCCAGCGGCAGCAGAACCGGTACTTTGAGTATCAGCGACAATGCTACGGGCAGTCCTCAGGGTGTGGCTCTTTCCGGAACCGGACTGGCTCTGTTCTCCTTGTCGTCGAGCAGTCCCACGGTCTCTACGATCATTGGATCGACTTCAACCACTTTTACAGTCAGTGCGAGTGCGGTGAGCGGCTTCTCGGGTAGCATCAGTCTGTCTTGCCCGACCACCATCACTTGCTCCTTCAGCCCCACCTCGATCTTTGCCGGCCAGAGCAGTACGCTCACACTGAGCGGCCTCTCGGCTTCGACTGCTAATCCTTTTAATTTCGCGGTGACCGGCACGAGTGGGTCGCAAACGGCCACGGTGAATCTCACGGTTCTTCTCGCGAATTTTTCGCTTTCAGGCACTCCCGCTTTGAACACGGTGGTGGCTGGTGCGCCGGCAAATTACACTATTGTGGTAACCCCCCAGTTCGGCTTCAATCAGCAGGTGAATCTCAGTTGCAGTGGCCTGCCGTCCGGATCCCTTTGCAAGTTCGCCAATGCTTCGGTCACGCCGGACGGCAAGTCTCCGGCGACGGTAGCGCTGGTGATCTCAACCACTCAGGCTGCCTCTTTGTGGAGGTATGGCCCGGGCGGGCGATTCACGGCTCTTCCGGGCGCCATGGGCGCGCTCGGTCTCAGTCTCCTGCTGGGCTTGATGGTCATGAGACGGCGAGGAATAAGCGGCACTCTTAGTCGTCGCCTGGCGGGCTGGCCGGTGATGGTGGCCCTGCTGGCTCTGAGTCTGCTTTGGCTTGCGGGTTGTCGCGGGATCTATCCAACCTCACCGACTCCCACGGGCAACTACATCATAACCGTCACGGGTACGCTGAATTCGAATACGACCGTGCGGGAGACCACGACCATCGACCTTGCAATTACGTAGGATCGAGGCGCGCCCAGGCGTAAGCGAGCCGACGCGACTGTGAGCCTTCAACGGCTGGCAGGGCGATGATCGTGCCGGCCGTGCCCGGGGGCGAGTGCCGGCGCGCGTCGGCCGCGAACGGTTTCGTTCCTCAATTTCCCTCCGCTTGCTGTCCGCATTCAAAGTTTCTGGAACTTTCCCCCGCGATTTCTTGAAAATCGTCTTCAGACCGGGTTTAACGCCCGGTCGATTGCTTACCTTTCATTGAGAGGCATCATGTGTTCCAGCGCTGCGACCCTGACAGTCTCCGCTTCGGCGACTGACGCTGCAGCGGCGGGAGCGGCCCCACCACGACCACGACCTCGATGCCGACAACGGAGAGTGGTGACGTGACCGTCGCCGCGACAAGCGGCAGCCTCAGCCATACGACTCAGGTCTACGTCGCGATCAATTAGTCGTGTGAGGCCGGTTTCGGGCGGCGAAAACCGCCCCAAGGAAACCGGTCCTGCTGACTTCTCGTCCATACCAGTGGCGATTCAGCAGGTTCGAGGACCCGGTTGAACAAGAGTCTTTCATTACCAGCCCGAGAATTCCGGCTCTACGTCCGCTCTGCGAGTTTCCTCTGCGTCGTATTCCTGCTGCTCTTTCCACCCCTCATCGCACAGACTCAATCGACAGTTCAACCGGCGCCAGTCGCGAATCAGGATGCGAGTGCCGGCTCAATAACGCGAGTCGATGTTTCCGGCCAGGTGCGCGGGCCCGGAGGTGTCCCTGTTCCGGGCGCTACGGTCCTGCTGCTCGACCCCGCGACCGGACTCCGGAAAGAGACCTGGAGTGATGAGACCGGCCGGTTTCTGCTGCAGGGTGTCGCCGAGGCTACTTATCGGCTTGAAGTGTCGCTGGTGGGATTCAAGACGGTCACTCGCGAGCCCATTTCCGTGACCGCCGCGGGACCGGCAACCCTCAACGTCGACCTGGCGCTTACTCCAAATCCTGGTAGCGCAGGACCCAACGCGGCCACGGCAGCCGCCACCGGGCAGCCGAACGCCGGGTGGCAGCAGATTCCGCGTGATGCGAATGGCCGCCCCGACTGGTCCCGACTCTCACCCCAGGCCCGCGAGCGGATGCGCGCCGCGATGCAGGCTCGGGCGCAGGCCATGGGCGGTCAGAATAGCGAGCCGGCTGGACAGTCCGGAACGGAAGCTGGCGACGACCCTGTGCGATTCTCGCAAAACGCCGGCGCCAGTGACAACGGTTCGAGCGACGACGCATCGTCCGCCGCTGCTGACGCAAACAGTTCGGCAAATTCGTTCCTTCTGACGGGCAGCACCGTGGAGGCGGCGATGCCGACGGGAGCCGAAGGGCCGATGCGCGGGCGGTTCGGGCCGGGAGAGATGGACCAACAGGGAGCCCCCGGTTTCGGAGGCGGTGGTGGTGCTGGCGGCGGTCGCTTTGGAGGCGGTGGGCGGGGAGGCTTCGGCGGGGGCGGCTTTGGAGGCGGAGGCGGCGGCGGTGGTGGTGGTTTTGGCTTCTTCACGGGTCTCGGCGGACGCCGCCCGCGCGTGAATCGGATTCGAGGCAACGTGTCCGAGACTTACACCAATGCCGCCTTTGACGCACGCCCCTACCCGCTCAACGTGCCCGAGTCTCCAAGGATCCCTTCTTATTCAGAACAACTGGGCGGAGCGATCGGTGGTCCGCTCTACATACCGCACGTTCTGAACAGTAAGGACAAAACTAGTTTCTTCGTGAATTACAACATGCAGCGCGCCAAGAGCCCGTTCGACAGTTACTCGAGCGTGCCCACCCCGCTCGAACGAACGGGAGACTTTTCGCAGGCGGTGATTCCCTCCGGGCCCTTCGCCGGCCAGACGCCTGCGATTTATGAACCCCAGGCCGGAGTTCTGGGGCCGCGGACGCCTTTTCCACAAAACACGATTCCCGCTACGATCCAGAATCCGGCTGCTGTGGGGCTCCTTGAATACATACCGGCTCCCAACCTGCCGGGCCCTGTTCAGAACTATCACCTGCAGGAGTCGCTGCCCGGCGACAGCGATCGCCTGATGGTGCGCATCGGCAGGCAGATTTCCAAGAAGGACAACGCGAGCATTTTTTATTTCCTCAATTCGGTCCGCTCCGACAGCATTTCGAGCTTTCCCGCATTTGCCAGCAACAGCTCGACGCGAGGTCAGAATGTGAATCTCATGGAGTCGCACACTTTCAGACCCCAATTGGTGAACACGTTGACCTTCAACTTCAATCGGCAGCGCGTGTCGCTGCTGAATCCCTTCGCCAATCAGGAGAACGTCGCCGGCGACCTGGGAATCACAGGTGTATCAGAGGACCCGCTGAACTGGGGTGTGCCGGGCATCGACTTCACCAACTTCGGCGCCCTCAATCTGAGTATTCCGAGCTTGACCCGAAATCAGACCACGCGCGCCGTGGACAGTCTCCTGTTCAATCACGGCAAGCATAACCTGCGCTTTGGCGGAGAATTGCGTCGTGTGCAGTTGAACACGTTGACCGATCCCAACGCCCGCGGCACCTTCACGTTTACGGGATATACCACCAGTAACTTCACCAGCGCAGGGCAGCCGGTGGCCAATACGGGGTTTGATTTCGCGGATTTTCTGCTCGGTCTGCCGCAGGCAACCTCAGTCCGCTATGGAACCAGCGCCAATTACCTTCGCTCGTGGTACTACGCAGGGTTCGTGCAGGACGACTGGCGCCTGACCTCCAAGTTCACGTTCAATTATGGGCTGCGCTACGAGTATTTTGAACCTTTCACCGAGAAGCACGGTCACCTCTCCGACCTGGAAGTGGCGCCGGGCTTCTCGTCCGCCAGTGTAGTGACCGGACTCGAACCTGGCTCGCTGCCGCCGTCGCTCCTGAGGGGGCATAAGGACAACTTCGCCCCGCGAATCGCGATTGCCTACCGGCCGTGGACCCAGCGCAATTTCGTGATTCGCAGCGGGTACGCGATCTTCTACGACGAGTCGACTTACGGGCGCGTGGCGCCCAAACTGGAAAGCCAGCCGCCCTTCGCCCAAGCTTCCACGATGCTGACCTCTCCCGGGCAGGTCCTGACGCTCCAGGAGGGGTTCCCGGCGGTTGGCCCGAATGTGCTCACGAATACCTACGCGGTCGATCCAAACTACCGCGCGCCGTACGCGCAGACGTGGAACCTGCTTGTGCAGGACGAGATCGCGCACAACATCATTCTCGACGTGGGTTACGTGGGCACCAGGGGCACAGCGCTCGATCTGCTGCTCGGTCCCAATCCCGCCGGTTCCCGAAACACGGTGAACGCACTCGAATACACCTACGAAACGGCCGGCGCGTCGTCGAACTACAACGCGTTTCAGGTCAGTGTCCGCCGCCAATTTCATCGCGGAATGTCGCTTTGGGGCCGCTACACCTACTCGAAAGCGCTCGACAATGCCGGCAGCGTGGGCGGATCGAGCAGCATTGTGGCGCAGAACTATCTGGATCTCGCCACCGAGTACGGTCTTTCCACCTTCGACCGGCGCCACCAGTTCCTGTTGAACTACACGTGGGAGCTTCCATTCGGCGACCGTCATCGCTACCTGAACCACGGCGGCGCATTGGAACACATTTTCGGCAACTGGCAATTAAGCGGCGTGACGACGCTCGAATCCGGGGAGCCGCTGACGGCCTATGTGCAAGGCAACGTTGGATCGAGCAGCGGCACGGGCGCTTACTTCTCCTTGCGGCCGGACGCAACGGGCGAGACCGTCAGCCTGCCTTCTTCCGGGCGAAGTACCCTGGAGTACTTCAACTCGGCGGCCTTTACGCTGCCCCCGACGGGCGAGTTCGGCAACGCCGGACGCGACACCATCATTGCGCCGCCGCTGTACAATTTCAATCTGTCGCTCGATCGCCTGATGACGTTTTCGCGGGAGCGTGGCATCACCGGCGACTTTCGGATCGCCGCCAACAACGCTTTCAATACTCCCGACTTTACCGGACTCGGCACTGTCGTGAATGCAGCCAACTACGGACGCGTGACCGGTGTCGGCACCATGCGGACGGTGAGCGTTTCGTTCCGCTTGAGGTTCTAGAGAGTGAATTTCCCAAGTCTTTGGCGTGCCCGCCGGACCGTGATCTTCGGCTTGTGCTTTCTCACGGCCGGTGCCTTGGGCCTGGCGCCTTGCACAGGCCCGGCGCAGACTGGCCAAAGCGCGGCACCGGATGCCGCCATCGCTGCTGCCAAAGCGGCCGCGCGTCAGAACAATGGTTTCGTGATTCGCGTCCAGACTAATGTAGTCCTCGTTGACGTTCGGGTGGCGGACAAAAAGGGTCAACCCGTCACCGACCTCAGCCTCGGCGACTTCCGCGTTTTCGAAGACGGCGTCGAGCAGAGGATCAGCTCGTTCAGCGTGGAGAACGTCGAGGAACTTGCTCGTGCCGGCGAAGTAAACGGCGCGCCACCAACCATTGATTTGGGCAAGCTCCCGCCGACGGTCACGGTAAGCGATGTCAACAAGCTGACTCAGAACCATCGTATGATCGTGCTCTTTTTCGATCTCAGCTCGATGCAAGTGGACGACCTGCTCCGCGCCGTGAAGTCTTCCGAGAATTTCATCAGGAAGCAGCTCACCCCTGCGGACCTGGTCGCCGTGGCCACCTACAGTTCCGACCTGCGCGTCGCTCAGAATTTCACCAACGACCGCGATGAGCTTCACAAAGCGATCGAAGCCATCCGGGTGGGCGAGTCTTCGTCGCTTGCCGATCAGGGTGAGACGGGCGCCGCTGGAGGCTCGAGCGCCACCGGCGAGGAAATCGTCACCCAGGACACCTCGGAGGCCTTCACGCCCGACGAGACCGAATTCAACATTTTCAACACGGATGAGAAGCTCGCGGCGCTCGAATCACTGGCCGACCTGCTGCGCGGCGTCCCGGGGCGCAAGTCCATAATCCATTTCTCGAGCGGCGTGGAGCGCACCGGGATCGAAAACCAGGCGCAGTTGCGCGCAACGACAGATGCCGCCAATCGCGCCGACGTCTCGTTCTACACCGTGGACGCGCGCGGCCTCGTCGGGTTGCCGCCCGGCGGCGACGCCTCGAGCGCCAGCCCCAGCGGTACCGCAGCCTATACCGCGTCGGCGTTCGCGTCGCAATTGTCGTCGCTCGAAGGCGGGCGCGAGACGCTGGCCTCGCTCGCGCTCGACACCGGCGGCCGAACCTATTACGACATCAACGATTTCGGGCAGGCGTTCACCGGCGTACAGCAGGATAATTCCACGTACTACCTGCTGGGCTACTCGCCGTCGAATGCCAAATCCGACGGGCGGTTCCGCCGCATTCATGTCGAGGTAAAGCGTCCCGGTGTTAGGATCCAGGGGCGGCCGGGCTATTACGCTCCCAAGAATTTCCGTCAGTTCACGGCTGAGGACAAGGAGCTGCAGTTGGAACAGGCGATGGACCTTGACGAGCCCTTCGTCGATCTTCCCCTGGCCGTCGAGACGGCGAGCTTCCGCACCTCGAACCAGCAGTATTACGTGGTGCTCGCGGCCAAGATTCCCGGATCGTCCATTTCCTTTCTGAACAAGTCCAGCGGTCATCGCACCGAATTTGACTTCGCCTGGCGCGCCACGGGCAGGGCCGGTCACGTGGCTGCGGCCCTGCGCGACACCCTGCCGGTGAAACTCGATCCCGAAAACTATCAGCAGGTGCTGGCCGGCAACTTTCTGTATGAAGGCGGGATCGTGCTGCCGCCGGGCAACTACAAGTTGAAAGCCGTGGTGCGCGAAAACGAGAGCGGAAGAATGGGGACATTCGAAGGGCCGCTCGTGCTACCGGCTGTTGGTAACTCCGGACTTGCGGTGAGTTCGGTGGTGGTCTCGAACCAGGTGCAGGAACCGGGAGCCGTCCCGCGCGGCCGGTCCAGGGTGGCAACGAATCCTCTCGACAGTGGCCGCAGGATCCTGCCCAGCGTCACGCGCGTGTTCCGCACCGATCAGAACCTCTACGTCTACCTCGAGTCTTATGGACCGAAGAACACAAGGAAGCCGACGAGCCGCCAAAACTCCACTATTGGTGGTGGCAGTACCGCTCCGTCCTCCGTGGCGCTCGTGTTCTTCCGGGGCGGCGCCAAGACGTCCGAAGCGGGTCCCTATGAGGGTCAGGTCGCCACATCGACCAGTGACACCGTGCGCTATCTCGTCAGAGTGCCTTTGCAGAAGTTCCCGACCGGCCGCTATTGGATGCAAGTCAACGTCCTCGATCCCGCCGACGCTCAGGTTGCGTTCGCGCGCGTGCCGCTGGCCATCCTGAAGCCTCCACCGGCCGCGGCGTCGCCGCAAGCCTCGATCACGAGTCCACCATCACCTGTCTCTCATTGAACGCGCTGTAGCGGCGGTGTCCTCACCGCCGGAAATCGATAATCCGCGGGCGTTAGTGAGGACACCGCCGCTGCAGCGTGGCACGTGCTCACGGTGCCGGCGGCGGCGGCGCAGGCGCCAGCCCGACTTCTTTCTCCTTGAGCGCCCTGACGCGATCGCGCAGCTCCGCCGCCTTCTCGAATTCGAAGCGCTTGGCCGCTTCGCGCATCTGCTTTTCCAGATTCGCCATCAGCGCCTGTAGTTGGTCCGGCGTCGAGGGCTCGCTTTCCGGTTCCTCAAGAGGCACCGTCACGTAATCCGCTTCGACGATCGACGCCAGCACCATGTCCACCGGCTTGACGATCGATTCCGGCGTGATGCCGTGTTCCTGGTTGTATTCCATCTGCCGGGCCCGGCGCCGGTTGGTTTCGCCGATCGCGTAGCGCATCGAGTCGGTCATGTTGTCGGCGTACAGAATCGCGCGGCCGCGGACGTGGCGCGCGGCGCGGCCCACCGTCTGGACCAGCGACCCGCCGGAGCGCAGAAAGCCCTCCTTGTCAGCATCAAGCACGGCGACGAGCGACACCTCCGGCAGGTCGAGACCTTCGCGCAGCAGATTGATGCCGATCAGCACGTCGAACTCGCCACGCCGCAGATCGCGCAGGATCTTCACGCGCTCCAGGGTCTCGACTTCGGAGTGCAGGTAGCGACAGCGCACGTTCAGCTCGGAGTAGTACTCCGTCAGGTCCTCGGCCATGCGCTTGGTCAGAGTGGTGACGAGCACGCGCTCGTTGCGCTCGGCCCGCGCGCGAATCTCGCCCAGCAGATCGTCCACCTGATTTCGCGTGGGCCGCACCTCGATCTCGGGATCGATCAGCCCCGTGGGCCGGATGATCTGCTCCACCACCACGCCGCCCGCGCGGGTGAGTTCGTAGGGACCGGGCGTGGCTGAGACGTAGATTACCTGGTCCACGCGATGCTCGAATTCCTCGAAGTTCAGCGGGCGATTGTCGAGGGCGGAGGGCAGGCGGAACCCGTAATCTACCAGGATCTGTTTGCGCGAACGGTCGCCGAAATACATGCCGTGGAGCTGTGGCACGGTCTGATGGCTCTCGTCGATGAAGAGCAGAGCGTCCTGCGGCAGGTAGTCGAGCAGCGTGGGCGGAGGCTCTCCAGGTAGCCTCCCGGAGAGGTGGCGCGAATAATTCTCGATGCCGTGGCAGTAGCCCATCTCCTTCATCATCTCCACGTCGAAGCGCGTCCGCTGCTCCAGACGCTGGGCCTCCACCAGCTTGCCCTGCTTTTCGAGCTCGCCGTGCCACCAGTCGAGCTCCTCCAGGATTTTCTGCATTGCAAGCTCGCGGCGGTCGGGCGGCATGACGTAGTGGGTCCGGGGATAAATCGGCAGGCGAGGAAGAGTACGCTTCACCTGGCCGAGCAGCGGATCGATTTCCGCAAGGGATTCGATCTCATCGCCGAACATCTCGATGCGGAACGCCGCGTCCTGGTACGTGGGATAGATCTCGATTACGTCGCCGCGTACGCGAAAGGCGCCGCGTCGGAAATCGTAATCGTTGCGTTCGTACTGGATCTCGACCAGCCGCCGCAGGATGTCGCTGCGCGAGATCTTCTGGCCTTTCTCGACGAACAGCAGCATGCCGTAATAGGCTTCGGGCGAACCGAGGCCGTAGATGCAGCTGACGCTGGCCACGATCAGGCAATCGCGGCGCTCGAAGAGCGAGCGCGTGGCTGAGAGCCGCAGCTTGTCGATCTCCTCATTGGTGGTCGCTTCTTTCTCGATGTAGACGTCGCTCGCGGGCACGTACGCTTCGGGCTGGTAGTAATCGTAGTAGCTCACGAAGTACTCGACGGCGTTCTCGGGGAAGAAGCCTTTGAACTCGTGAAAGAGCTGCGCCGCCAGCGTTTTGTTGTGTGCCAGGACCAGCGTGGGACGGTTCACGGCCTCGACGACCTTGGCCATGGTAAAGGTCTTGCCGGAGCCCGTGACGCCCAGCAACACCTGGTGCTTTTGTCCAGCGCGCACCGCCTCAACAAGTTCGGCCATCGCGCTCACCTGGTCGCCGCGCGGCTGGTAATCGGATCGAACTTTGAAATCCATTGCTTCAGTTTACAGTCGACAGTCGACTGTTGGCACTCGAAAGTCTGCGGCGAGGTGCTTCTGACTTGCGGCGTTTGACGAGGACAGCGCAGGGAAGGGGCAAGAAATGCAGAAGGGGATGCCGCCTGGGCATCCCCCGGAGTCGTTGTGGATGCTGAGCCGGAATCAGGAGGTTCCGGCACCTCGATTGCTGTTATCGTCCGGCGCCTGGAGCTACCGGAATGACTTTCGCCATCTGCTTCTCTTCAGCAGCCGTCTGCCGGGGATGGCTCGGCGGGAAGTAGAGCACCACTCCCAGATCGCCCAGCTTCAGTTCGCGCACGGTGTTCATACCGCGGCCGTTGGCGATAATCAGTGAACTCGAATCCATCGTCTTGAGATCATGACCCTGCGCGTGAATCAGAGCCACCGTCTTTTGCCCACTCGAAAGAGTGATGACCGCGGCCGCTGCCGTCTGGTCGACAGTGAAGGAGTAGTCTCCTGCCGGCAGGCTGGCTTGGCCCCATCGGGCTTCAAAGGGCAACGTGAATTTTCCCTGCCACTCCTGGGCCTTCGCCATTCCTGCACCGAGGCAGGAGGTGATCAGGGCCAACACCAAAGAGCTGAGTGTGAAACTGCGAATCCTCTTCATGACGTCCTCCTGTTTTCTTCTTGCTTAGGGCCAACCCTCTGGTTGCCCTTCACCCTATAACGCGAAAATTGGGGCGAAGAACTGCCATCACTCCAAAGATTTTTTGCTGTTTCGGGCCGCTCCTGGTTGGAAAAGGACTTGTCGTGTGGTAAGTTAATTACAAGGTTAGATTTCCCCCGGGTGGTTGAACGATGGAATCGTCAAGCCACCACGTGACACAGTTGCTCAGAGCATGGGGCGATGGAGATGCCGGTGCGTTGGAGCGACTCGTCCCCCTGGTTTACGACGAACTGCATCGCCTGGCGCGGCGCTACATGGCGCAGGAACATCCCGGGCACACCTTGCAAACAACAGCACTCGTCAACGAAGCATACCTGCGTCTGGTGGATTCGACCCAGGCAAGCTGGCACAATCGGAGTCAGTTCTTTGCCATTTGCGCGCAGATGATGCGGCGCATCCTGGTGGATTGGGCGCGTGCTCGTCAGGCTGCGAAGCGAGGCGGCGAAGCACACCCGCTGGAATTGGAAGAGGCGCTGGTGGTGAGTGATAAGCCCGGGGAGGACCTCGTGTCGCTCGACGACGCTCTGCGGGAGTTGGCCATTCTCGATCCCCGCAAGAGCCGGGTGGTGGAGCTGCGGTTCTTCGGTGGATTGAGCGTGGAGGAGAGCGCCGAGGTGCTCAAGGTTTCGGTGGAGACCGTGATGCGCGACTGGAAATTCGCCAAGACGTGGCTGCGGCGCGAGCTGAGCAAGGGGAACCCCATCCCCGCATAGGAGCAGGCTGTGGCGCCCGTCTTTAGGCCGGCAGTCGAATGGTACGTGCCCGCCTGAAGGCGGGCGCCACGCCATGTGGGCGGAGGTGAGCCAATGGCTGCGATTGATACCGACCGATGGCACCAAATCGAGCAGATTTACCATGAGGCTCGCGAACACGACACTGCGGGCCGTGCAGCCTTTCTGGAGGACGCGTGCGCCGGGGATGAAGACCTGCGGCGCGACGTCGAATCGCTCCTGGGTCAGGACGATGAGAGTTTTCTCGAGGCACCCGCCTTCCAGGCCGCGGCTAGAGTAATGGCCCGCGATCAGATGCGAGCCGCCGAGCAGGCCGATCACGCGCGCATGGTCGGCAAAACGATCTCGCATTATCGATTGCTGGAAAGATTGGGCGGCGGGGGCATGGGCGTGGTCTATCGCGCCGTGGACACCCGCTTGGGGCGCATGGTGGCCTTGAAATTCCTGGCGGCCACGCCCGCAGCTTCGGCGGACTCGCCTCGATCGCCGCGCCAGGATTCGCCGGCGATCGAGCGTTTCAAGCGCGAGGCCAAGGCCGCTTCCGCCCTGAATCATCCTGGCATCTGCGTGGTCTACGATGTCGACGAGCATGAGGGCCAGCCTTTCCTCGTTATGGAGCTGCTCGAAGGGCGCACACTCAAGCGCTTGATCGATGCCGGTCCGCTGAAGATGGAACAGATTCTCGAATTGTCCATCCAGATCGCGGACGGCCTCGCCGCCGCGCACGCCAAGAGGATTGTCCACCGGGACATCAAACCGACCAACATTTTCGTGACCACGCGGGGCGAGGCGAAGATTCTCGACTTTGGCCTGGCCAAGCTGGTTCCGCGCGCCGATGCCCCCGTGCTGCCGTTGACCAGTGTGACCGGAGCGCTCACCCGAAGCCTGGCCGGCAGTAGCTCAGAAGTGGATCCATTGACAAGCCCCGGCATGGCCCTGGGCACGGTGGCCTACATGTCGCCGGAGCAGGCGCGCGGAGCCGACGTTGACGCGCGCACAGACCTCTTCAGCTTCGGAACGCTGCTCTACGAGATGGCCACGCGGCAGCACCCCTTTTCCGGCACGAGTTCCGCCGACGTGCTGGCATCGATCCTCACGCACGGGCCCCGGCCCCCACGGGAACTGAATCCCGAGGTGCCGCTGGAACTCGAGAGAATCATCCTGACTTCACTCGAGAAGGATCGTGAGTTGCGCTATCAGTCCGCCGCCGAGCTTCACGCCGATCTGAAGCGGTTGAAGCGCGACACCAGCTCCGGACGCACGCCGATTACAGGAGTGGCGGCTGCGGGGCCCCCGCTCTCGGATGCTGAGGCCGTTAGGGAAGGGTCGAGCGCCGCCGCTCGCATGCACACCCGTCTCCGCCGGCCCTTGCAGGTTGCCGCCGTCGCGGTCCTGTTGGCAGCCTCGGCCGTCGTTGGATACCTCAATCTTCGTCCGTTGCCGGCGCCCCGGGTGACAGCGTACCAGCAGATTACCAACGACGCGATCATGAAGAGCCTGGTGGGCACGGACGGCACGCGGCTCTACTACACCGAAGGCACGGGGGAAACGAGTTGGGATGTTCAGATGGCCATCAGCGGCGGCGAACCGGCGCGCCTGCCCAGGCCTTCTCCGTTTTTCAAAACCCTGGATGTGGCTCCCGACGGTTCCAGCCTGCTGGCGGCGGAAATCACAACCTATGGTCGAGGCCCGCTGTGGACCCTTCCTATTCTGGGCGGTTCTCCTCAGCGTGTCGGCGATCTTGTGACCACGGAGGCAGCCGCCTGGTCTCCGGATGGTCAGCGCATGGCCTATGGTCAGGAGGGCGAACTGTTCGTTGCCCAAAAGGATGGAAGCGGCGCGCGCCAGTTGGCCAGCGTTCAAGGCAGAATCATGAAGCCTGCCTGGTCGCCGGACGGGAGGCGAATCCGTTTCAGTGTGGGCGATGAACCGAGGCTATCTGAAGCCCTTTGGGAGGTATCTGCGGAGGGAGCCAACCTCCACGCGGTTTATCCGGCGTGGCACAAACCGGCCGAGGAATGCTGTGGCAAATGGACCCCGGATGGGAAGTACTTCATTTTTGCGTCGTTGGGAGGAATCTGGGCTCAGGCCGAACCGCGAGGCCTATTCCGCCGCGGCCCTTCGCCGCCTGTAAAGCTGACCAGCGGAGCGGTGCCCTTCAGCGAGGCTCTGCCTTCGAAAGACGGAAAGCGGCTGTTCGCTGTGGGCGTCGCCCCCCGGGGCGAGGTGGTCCGCTACGACGGTGGGAGCGGGCACTTCCTGCCCTTCCTTTCGGGAATCTCGGCGGAATTCTTGACGTTTTCCAGGGACCGCCAATGGGTGGCCTACGTGACGTATCCCGATGGTGCCTTGTGGCGGAGCAAGGCGGATGGAAGCGAACGGCTGCAGCTCACCCCATCATCCACCGGCATGATGCCCTACGCTGTGAATCCGTGTTGGTCGCCCGACGAAAGCCAGATAGCCTACTGGCTTGCTGAGAGCGGCCACTTTCCCAGGATTTATCAGGTATCGGCCAACGGCGGCCAGCGGCGGGAACTGCTCGAAAACCGCGACGAGCCGAAGGCAGACCCCAACTGGTCCACCGACGGCAAGAAGATCTGCTTCGGAGGAGCCTCAAGCACGGCGTCCGCGCTTCCGGGTCCCAACATCCACATTGTTGATCTTGAGACTCACGCGGTGAGGGATGTGCCGCACTCGAACGGATTCTTCTCCCCCCGCTGGTCGCCCGACGGGCGGTACCTGGCCGCCCTGAGCTTGGATTCGTCCCGGCTTGCCTTGTTCGATTTCGCCGCCCAAAAGTGGGATGAACTCGCCAACGGTACATTCTTTAGTTGGCCTAACTGGTCGCACGATAGCCGTTATCTGTACTATCTCCAAGGGAGCAACAACCCCGGCGTGATGCGTCTCCGCATCGCGGATCGCAAGATCGAACGCGTGGCGGACCTCCAGAACCTCCACATGGCCGGATTCTATGGCTCCTCACTTAGCCTTTCCCCAAATGACGAGCCCATCATCACACGCGACACCGGAAGCCAGGAGATCTTCGCGCTGGACTGGCAGGCGCCGTGACGGCGTCGACTCCGAAAGACTAACGACGATCACGATCTTCGTCCGGACTCGGTGCGACAGTCTGCGACCCGGCATTCCCGGATAGCATATTCAGTAGCCGCAGCGGCGTTCGTCACGGGCCAGCTCGGGCGAGCGATCGTCCCTCGAAGTTCTCAGTGACAACAGGTGAGAGGGGATTTTCATGAAGCGACTTGAGCGGCGGCTCGGTAGTGTATGGCGCGGGTGCGACGATTCGGGAGCCATGCCGCGTCATCCAGGTGTTCTGTTTGCCGTCCTGCTCCTGCTGATCCCGGGCCTGGCGGCAGCGGCGCGGCGACAGCCGGTGAATCCACAATCACCCGCTCCGGCGCAATCACAACCGGTTCTACAGAAGCCTGCGCCGCAACCCACCCGTTGCCGTGGAAGTGAAAGGGGGTGAACGTCTACGCCACGGTGCGCAAGAAGAAGGGGGACATCGTCTCGGACCTCACGAAGGACGACTTCACCCTGGAAGACGACGGCCGGCCCCAGGCGATTCAGTATTTTTCACGAGAGAGCGATTTGCCTCTTGACCTTGGCCTGCTGGTGGATACCAGCATGAGCCAGCGGCGTGTGCTCGATCAGGAGCGCGGCGCCAGCGGCAGCTTTATCGACCAGGTGCTCCGGGTCGGCAAGGACGAAGCCTTTGTGATCCACTTCGACTGGGAAGTGGAACTGCTGCAAGATCTCACATCGTCCCGCGAGAAGCTGCAATCGGCTATCGGCCTGATCGCGGAGCTTCAGATGGCTTCGCGCGACCCCGACGACTCGCAGTCGCAGAGCCCCGGCGGAGGTCCGAGGCGGCATGGATCGTGGGGCGGCGGGACGTTACTCTACGATTCCATCTAGGTGGTCGAACGAAATCATGAGATACCAGCGGAACCAAAAGGCCCTGATCGTTCTCTCCGACGGGGTGGATCGTGGCAGCAAGGAGACCATGGCGAGCGCGATCGAGGCCGCGCAGCGGGCGGACACGATAGTGGACACCATCCTGTTCAGGGACGACGAAGAGTACGGCTATCATGGCGGCTACGGCGGTATGGGAGGCGTGGGCCGCCACGGCGGACGCGGGCGATTTCCGCAAAAGGAGCGTCCGGACGGAAAGAAGATCCTGGATCAGACCTCCAAAGCCACCGGCGGGCGTCTTTTCGAAGTCTCCAAAAAGCAGCCGCTCGACGCGATCTATGCCGGCATTCAGGAAGAGCTCGCAATCAGTACAGCCTGGGCTACATCCCGGCGACGGGCGCCGGCTACCATAAGATCACTCTCAGCGTGAAGCCGAAAGATCTCATCGTGCAGAGCCGGGCCGGCCACTACAGCGATCGATAGCGTCGCTCCCGCGAGGCGGTGTACGGCTTGCTGTAGCTGGGGGTCTATGACAGCCTATGAACGCCGGTCGCTTTTCCGGCTGAAATCCGACACTTGCAGAACCCGCTACGGCACCCCAAATGCACGCCCCCTGCGGCGCCCCAGATCGAAAAATCAGTAAGAGCGCCTATCGCCTGCCGAGTAGTTGTGGGACAATCTGCGGGACCTGTGTCAGTTCGCGGGCGGGGATTGGTTCGAACTGCGGCTCTGAAAGGGGCGTGAGGCTCAAGGCGGCACTTACCGGGCTCGAATCGATCAGAACGCTCCGGCAGCCTGCCGCCTGTGCCGCCTGGACGTCTGTGGTGGTGTCTCCGATCATCACGCTCGCGGCAAGGTCGATCCGCCAGTCTCTCGCTGCCTGCAGCAGCAGTCCGGGCTTGGGCTTTCTACAAGGGCAGCCCTCGTCGGGCCGATGCGGGCAGTAGTAGACACCGTCGACGCGGGCGCCGCGGCGTTCGAGCGCGGCCACAAATCGCTGGGTGATTTGCCGCAGCGCGCTTTGACTCACCAGCCCCTTACCCACGCCGGACTGGTTTGACACCACCAGAATCGGGGCCCGCAGCCGGGCGAGATCGCGGAGCGCCTGTTCCGCGCCTTCCATGAGGCGGAACTGCAGCCACTCCGTCACGTACCCGTTGATGATCCGCTCGTTGATTACGCCATCGCGGTCGAGAAAAATGGCGGGGCGGAGGCCGGTTGCGGGCGGCGTGCTGAATAGAAATCGGAGTGGCTGAGCACTCGAACGATTGCGTGATTGAGTGATTGGTGACTTCCGATCGGTGATTTGTCGTGAGTGCAAATTGCTACTGTAATTCGCGAATCACCAAACGTCAATCGCCCACAAATCACTGAATCACCAATCACCCAATCGCTCAATCGCTGGGCTATTTCAGTGCTCCGGCGAACAGTTCCCTCAGTTTCTGAAAGGCCCGCTCGGCCTGGGGCTGATTGTAGGCGGGATTGTCGGGAACCGTCCAGCCGTGGTGTGCGCCTTCATAGACATCGCTTTCGTACCAGCCGCCCCAGCTCTCGAGCGCCTGGTTGAGTTTCTCAATGGCCTCCTGAGGCATGCTCTTGTCATCGTTAGCATGTCCGAAATAGAGACGTGCCTTGATGCGGGGCAGCGCCAGGTGCGGGCTGGCGGGATCGTCGGTGTAAAGCCTGCCGCCATGGAACGAGGCCACGGCGGCGACGCGTTCCGGCCGGGCGGCGGCGGTGCGAACCGCCAAAGCGCCGGAAAAGCAGAGTCCGACGACGCCCATGGGAGCGTCCTTGACCGATTCCTGACCGGCGAGAAAGTCCAGGTAGGCGCTGGCATCGCGCTCGGTCGCCTCCGGCCTCAAAGGTCCCGTGAGTTCCCCCAAGCGCTGGGTGGTGGCCGGCTCGCCGAATTCCATGGGGAAGTGCCACACCGGCAGCCTGCCCGTGCGGTAGAAGAGATTCGGCAGCAGCACGGTGTAGCCCTCAGCCGCCAGCCGTCCGGCCATCTGGCGCTGCGAGGGCCGGATGCCGCCGATGTCAGTGTAAAAGATGACGCCCGGCAGGCGGCGCCCGTCGTCCGATGTGAGCAGAACGCCGTCCGATGTTCCGTCCGGGGTGCGAATCTCCAGCTGCTGTTCGGCCACTTTAGCCTCCATGCGATCGCGAGCCACCAAGAATCAAGGACGAGCAGCGGACTCCAAACGGAGGCCTAAGGGTTACGCCCGTTCCGCATTCGTCCGTCTTTCATGATATCGTGTCGCGGGTGGATCATTAAGGTCAGGCTCGCCGACCCCAAGCAACTCGATACGCTCTTTCGGCCGCGGATTACCAGAAGTTTGTCGATGCGGGAAATTAAGAGGCAAATATTGGCGGTCCTCGTCCTGGCGGCGCTGGGCGAGCGCGGCGTACCGCGGCCGATGCTGGCGGAGTCGGGGGAAGGCAGATGGGTGGTCGCGGCCATTCACGTCACCGGCTCCCAGCGTTTCAAGGAGCAGCGGATTGTTCAAGCCTCCGGCCTTAAACCCGGCACTACGGTTTCCAAGGAAGACCTCGATCGGGCGGCGCAGCGCCTGGCGGCCCTCGGCGCGTTCGCCCACGTGGGATTCCGTTACGGTCCGGTCGGCGGCGGAGTCGCTGTGACCTTTCAGGTCACTGATGCGGAGCAATTCCTCGACTGCCGGTTCGCGAACGTCATCTGGGTGCCGGAGGATCAGCTTCTCAGCGAACTCAAGACTCGCGTGCCGCTGTTCGATGGCCAGGTGCCGACAGCCGGCGACATGGGTACCTTGATCGACCACGCGCTCGAAGCCATCCTGCGGGAACATCGCGTGATCGCCACCGTCGACCATGGGTACTTCCAGAGCAGCACTCGCTCGCCCGTCGGCGCTGAGGTGTTCACCGCTCATGGATCGAGCCTGCCGATTCGCGAAGTCGTCTTCACCGGGAATCAGGTCGTCAGCGCGGGCGCGCTCGCCAAGTCGGTCCAGGCCCTGATCGGACATGAGCATGACGAGGTGTTCGAAGAAGAATTCTTGAAGGGAGATCCCGCCGATCTCTACTCGCAGCGCGGTTACCTTCGCGTTATGTTCGGGCGGCCGGAGCCGGCTCTGATTAATCCAGGTGGCGCCGGCGGACCCGTCCGCATCACCGTGCCGGTGAGCGAAGGCCTGCAGTATAATCTCGGCGAGGTCGCTTTTTCGGGCAACACCGCTTTCACCGGCGAGCAGCTCGCAGGCCAGATTCACCTCGAGACGGGCAAGGCCGCCAACGGCGTCCAGCTTGACCGCGATCTGCGTGATATGGCCGATCTTTACGCGACGCGCGGCTACCTGAATGCGCGCACGGAGGCTACCGCATCATTCGACGACGCCTCCCGAACCGTAGACTACCAGGTCGCGGTGACCGAGGGCGATCAGTACCGCATGGGCCAGTTGGTGGTGATTGGTATCGATGGGGCGCACGTTGAAATGCTGAGGCACGACTGGAAGCTGCGTCGCGGCGATCCCTTCGACCAGAGTTACTGGAAGTATTTTCTGGTGACGAATGCCAGAGACCTCCCGGCCGGAGCGAACAAGTCAAAAAAGATCTGGAAGAACCAGGTGAACCACGACACCAGAACCGTGGACGTGACCCTGATATTTGACCCGCCGATTCAGGGATCGTCGGACTTGACTGCCCCCAGAATCCCGCAATGACGCCCTGGATCAAGAAGCTTCTCTGGATTGCCGTAGCGTGCCTGGGCGCTCTGGGGCTCGGCATGATCGCCAGCGCGCGCGGCGAGCCGCTGAACGCGCTATGGCTGGTGGTGGCCGCGGCCTGCCTGTACGCCATCGGCTACCGCTCTTACAGCCGCTTTGTAGCCTGCCGCGTTCTCGGACTTGACGATCGCCGCGCCACGCCTGCCGAGCGTTTGGAAGATGGCCGCGATTATCTTCCCACCCACAAGTGGGTGCTCTTCGGACACCATTTCGCCGCGATCGCCGGACCCGGTCCACTGGTGGGCCCGATTCTCGCCGCGCAGTTCGGATATCTGCCGGGCACGCTCTGGATCGTGATCGGCGGGCTGCTCGGCGGCTGCGTACAGGACTTTGTGACGCTCTTCGCTTCGATGCGCCGCGACGGGCGGTCGCTGGCGCAGATGGCGAAATCGGAAATCAGCGAGTTCGGTGGGTGGACCGTGCTGTTTGCGGTGGTCGCCATCATGGTGATCCTCATCGCGGTCGTGGCGCTGGTAGTGGTGAACGCTCTGAAGGCGAGCCCATGGGGCCTGTTCACGATCGCCGTGATCCTCCCCGTGGCGCTGTTGCTCGGCATCTATCTGCGCTACCTTCGGCCCGGACGCGTCCTAGAAGCCTCAATCCTGGGATTCGCGCTGGTCATGATCGCCGTGGTCAGCGGCCGTTACGTGGCCGAGTCGCCGCACTGGGCGCCGTACTTCACCTACGGAAGCGTGACGCTCGCCTGGGTGATCATGATCTATGGCTTCATCGCCTCGGTGCTGCCGGTCTGGCTGCTGCTCGCGCCGCGCGACTATCTGGCCACCTTCATCAAGCTCGGAACCATCGGCGTGCTTGCTATCGGCATCCTGCTGGCGCATCCTCCGATGCTGCTGCCCGCGTTGACGCGCTTTACCGACGGCACCGGGCCGATTTTCGCGGGCAAGATATTCCCGTTCTGCTTCATTACGATTGCCTGTGGCGCCATCTCCGGGTTTCACTCCCTGATTGCCTCCGGCACCACCCCCAAGCTGATCAGCAAGGAGTCGCAGGCGCGCCTGATCGGCTACGGCGGCATGATGATGGAATCGTTTGTGGCGGTGATGGCGATGGTCGCGGCCACTGTGCTGCGGCCGGGGGTCTATTTCGCGATCAACAGTCCGGCAGGCGTAGTGGGCGCGCAGGCGAGTCGCGCCGCGGCGACCATCTCCGGCTGGGGATTTCCCGTGACGGGCGTCGAGATGGCGGTTCTCGCGCACCGGGTGGGTGAGATCACGCTCTTCAATCGCACGGGCGGCGCGCCCTCGCTGGCGGTCGGCATGGCGCAGATCTTCTCGCACACGCTCGGAATGGGCGGTCTCGAAGCCGTCTGGTATCACTTCGCCATCATGTTCGAGGCGCTCTTCATTCTCACAGTCCTCGACGCCGGCACGCGCGTCGGTAGGTTCATCCTGCAGGACCTGCTGGGGCACGTCTATAAGCCGCTGGGACGCACGAGTTCGTATCCGGCGGTTGTGGTGGCGAGCGCCCTCATGGTGACGGCGTGGGGGTATTTCCTGCTCGACGGCGTGCGCGATCCGCTCGGCGGCATCAACAGCCTGTGGCCGCTGTTCGGCATCGCCAACCAGCTTCTGGCGACTATCGCTCTTTGCGTCGCGACCACGATCCTGCTGAAGATGGGCAAGCAGCGATATCTCGCGGTGACGCTTGCGCCGCTCACGTGGCTCGTCGCGGTCACTATGACAGCGAGTTATCAGAAGGTCTGGTCGCTCGATACCCGCCTGGGGTTTCTGGCGCACGCACGCCTGCTTAGGGACCAACTTGCAAACCAGCTTGCGACCGGAGCTGTCACGGCCGCGCGCGCCGGCGAAATCTCTCGCCTGATGTTCAACGACCGGCTCGATGCCACCGTGACGCTGATCTTCGCCGCGCTGGTGTTGATGATCCTCGCCGAGTCGGTCCGACAGTGGGTCCTCTATGCACGGGGTAGCAAAGAAGCGGTGTTGAATGAAGCGCCGGTCGTGGAGTCGCGTTTGGGATTGGGATCGGAAATCGCGAATAGTGAGTAGCGAATGGCGAATAGGGAGTGGGAAATAGGGAGCGAGACTCGCTGCATTCTTGGCGACTAATGAGCTAATTGACGAAGGGACTGAACAGTGACGAGGTTGCTAAAGACGCTCTGGAATTGGCTCCGCGAAGCATGCGGAGAGAACGACTACCGGCGATATTGCGAACGTCTGCTGGCGAAGGGCGAAGCGCCGCCCAGCGGCACCGATTTCTATCTTTCGAGCCTGCAGCGGAAATATTCGCGTCCGAATCGCTGTTGCTGATCATCCTGGCCCGTAACTTCAACCCCGAACCCCGAACCCCGAACCCCGAACCCCTACTTAACCACGACGTCACTTGCGAGCACGGTGTCGAGTGAGGAGATCAATCCCACGTGATGGGCTCGAATCATGCCGTTCGGGTCCACGATGAAGAGCGCGGGAATGCCCTCCACACCGTAGCCCGAAGCCACGCGCTTGGTGCCGTCATAGAGAATGGGGAAGGGAAGATGATTATGGCCGGCGTAGTCCTTCGCGTCCTCGGCCGTATCGTCGAGGCTGACGGCCAGCAGCGCGACTTTCCCGCCTTGCTTCTGGTAGAACCTGACCAGTTCCGGCATCTCCACCATGCACGGGACGCACCAGCTAGCCCAGAAGGATACGACTACAGGCCGGCCGCGGTAGTCCGAGAGCTTGACCTCACGTCCGTCGGTGGACTTCAACCTGAAGTCGGGGGCAGGCTCGTCAATGGGCTGGACGCTCAGTTGCCCGTCGATCATGTCCTCGGCGGATGTCAAACGGCGTTCGGTGAGCCAGCCGGAAAAGACCACGATTAGAATCAGGCCGAGGGCGAGAAGAAGAATCTTGCGCGGACTCAGCTTGCGAGCCCCGGACTCTTGTCCCTCGGGAAGAGGACTATCTGTGGTGGTGGCGGGAAGGGAATCGGGAGCGACAACGGCCTCGGGCGCGACAATGGGGTCCACCACCTCTTCCCTGACGGGCGGCTCAGTCGAGCTCATGGCACGACCGTCCTGCCTGGCAATTCCCGGGTTCTGCCACCTTGCCGTCCGGACCGAGGCAGTTTTGCGTGTGCATGCACCAGAAGATTCCGCTCGACGACTGGCTGATGTCCCAGCCCGGCTCATCCTGATGCAGGAACAACTCCTTGGATCGCAGGCAGCGGCAAACCTGGGCAGTGGCGGTCGTATTCATGTTCATGACAACTCCTCAAATTCTGTAGCGGCGGTCTATGACCGCCGATGCTGAGAGCGGCCTATGAGCGCCGACCCCACGGATCTCAATGACTGCCGGCGCTCATAGAGTGCCGCTACAGCGCATCACGCTTGCTCCATGCCGGCAGCGCGCAGCACCGCGCGTTTCACCGCCACCCGTGCCAGCGTCACTTTGTACGCATTCTTGCTGAGCGGCGTCGCTTTGGCAATCGCCGCCTTGCCCGCGTCCTCGGCGACTTCGGCGCTGACCGTCTTCCCGGCAAGCGACTGCTCGGCCTCAGGCGACGGCCACGGTACTGGCGCAACCTGACCCATGACCACACGCGCGCTCTTCACCGAGTGGCCGTTCATCCGCAGCGCGACAGCAGCGGTCGCCAACGGCCAATCAAAATTCGCCTTGTGGCGCACTTCGTAAAACGCACTCGCACCGGGTGCGGGCGGTACCAGCACCTCGGTAACGATTTCGCCGGGTTTCAGCGAGAATTCGGATTCGGTTTCGGAGTGCGGCGTGACGTAAAGCTCGGAGACAGGAATCTCACGTGGTCCCGAGGCTCCGAGCAGGCGGACTTTCGCTTCGAGCGCCATCAGGGCCGGCGCCAGATTCGACGGAGTCACAAAATACGCGGGTCCGCTGTTGCCGAGGATCGCGTGGTATTGATTCTCGCCGTTCGGGACGAGTGAATTCCCGTCGTGCATCGCCAGCAGACCGAATCCGGCGCGATAGTACCAGCAGCGTGGACGCTGGCAGAGGTTTCCGCCGACAGTGCCCAGGTTACGAATCTGCGGGCTCGCGGCCCTTTCCGCCGCCTGCGAGATCGCGCGGTAGTGCTGGTGCACGTCCGGCTGCGACGCCAGTTCCGCCAGCGTAACCATGGCGCCGATGCGCAGTCCTTTGGCGGGCGTGTACTCGATTCCGCGCAGGTCGCGCGCGTCGCGCAGGCTCACCAGCCGGTTGGGCGTGGAGATCGAATCCTTCATCCGGGCCAGCAGATCGCTTCCGCCCGCCAGCACTTCAGCATTGCCCGAAGCCAGCATCTTGACCGCTTCCCGCGAACTCGTGGGCCGTGCATATTCAAAGGCTTCCATCAGGCCGTTGCTCCTTTCTGGTTCCCGTTGAGCGCCGCCAGGACTTTATCCGGCGTGATCGGGATCGTCGGCACGCGCACGCCGATGGCGTTGGCCACGGCATTCGCGATCGCCGCGCCGGGCGAGACCGTGGGCGGCTCCGCCAGTCCCACCGGACCGCGCTCGTCGTAACCGGGTCCGGTCATCATATGCGCAACAAGGTCGGGAATATCTCCGATCCCCGCGAGCTTGTAGGCTTCCATGTTGGCGTTCAGCGTCTTTCCGGTCTGCGGGTCCACCACTTTTTCTTCGAAGAGGGCGTAGGTGATGCCCATGATTTGCGCGCCGAACACCTGGCTCTCCGCCGTCTTGAGGTCGATCACCAGGCCGCAATCCTGTACGGCCGTCATGCGATTCACTCTCACGATGCCGGACTCGGTGTCGACTGACACGTCCGCCACCTGCACGCCGCCCACGCCGCTCGAGTTGAGGCTGCAATCGCCGGGATTCTTGCCCGTGACCTGGATGGGCTTGGTGCCAAGCTTCGCGCAGGCCTGTTTCCAGGCGAGCGACTTGCTGGCGTCGCCTCTCGCCTGGATTCGGCCATTGACCGATTCCAGTTGATCGGCCGGGACCCCGAGTGACGGCGCGACGGCGGCAAACAGCGCGTCGCGCGCGTCAACCGCGCCGCGGCGCGTCGATGACGAGACGCCGCCCACCGTGGTGCTGCCGCCCGATGCGCCCGAGAAAGGATAACGGCTGTCACCGAGCTTCACCGTGACGGCTTCGAGCGGAAGCCCCAGACTTTCGGCGGCCACAATGTTGATCACTGTGCGCGTTCCCACGCCAAGGTCCTGGCTGCCCAGCGCCACCTCGACCGATCCGTCCGGATTGATGGTCACGTTGCAGGTGCTGTTGTGGCCGCGCCCGCCCCAGGTGTGCATCGACACGCCGAGGCCGCGCTTCACCGGACCGCTTCCGCCCTGTCCGCGCGGGTGCCAGTACTTGTCCCATTGGGAGAGTTGCCTCGCGATGGGAAATTCATCGAGATAGATCTTCTGAAGAGGCTCGGGTGCGAGATGGATGTTCTTAGTCAGAAAAACGATCGGGTCCATGTTCAGCTTCGCGGCCAGATCGTCCAGCGCGCCCATGGTGAGCACCGCCGATTGCGGATGATTGGGTGCGCGCCAGGCGCGAGCGCCGCCCGTGTTGGTCGAAACCGCCGTGTACTTGACCTTTTGGTTGGGAATGGCTGTGAAAACGTAGGGCAGCGGAGGCACGCCCGCGCCCCCGACTCCTCCCGTCCCCCACGAGTCGGATTGCCAAGCGATCAGTGTGCCGTCTTTCTTCGCGGCCACTCTGATATGACCGTAAAGCGAGGGCCGGGTGCCGGCCACCTGCAGTTCGGCCGCGCGCTCCAGCATGATCTTCACCGGCGCGCCGCCGGCATCGTGCGAAAGGCGGGCACACTCGATGCCCCAGCGGTCCACCTGAAACTTGCTGCCGAATCCGCCGCCCATATTCTGGCAGACCAGTTCGACACTCGATGCCGGAATCTTTAGCACTTCGGCGTATTGACCGGGATTGTTGGAAACGGCCTGAGTGGACTGCCAGATCTTCAGGCTCGGGGTGTCGTTGAATACCGTCACTTGGCCGTGCGCTTCCATGCAGCAGTGGCAGATCACCGGCTGGCCGTAGAAGCCCTCGCTGATGACGGCGTCGGGATCCTGAAATGCCTTGGCGACGTCCCCCTGCTGATCGTCCTTCGTCACTTTCGTGCGCCCGGCCTGCTCCGCGGCGGCCAGATCGGCGTCGGCGACGAAGGCCGGCATCTGCGCGTACTCGACCTTCACCCGGCGCGCTGCGTCTTCGGCGATCTCCTCGCTGGTGGCGGCGATACCCACAATCTCATCGCCTTCCCACTGGATCTCGGTGCCCTCTTTCTGGATCAAGCGGACGGCCTTGACGCCGGGCAACTTCTGTGCCTCCGAGATGTCAATCGACGTGATGCGGACGTGCGCGTAGGGCGAGCGCACGATCTTGCCATAGAGCATCCCCGGCGGATTCATGTCGTACGTGTATTTGGCCCGCCCGCTCGCTTTCGCCGGGCCGTCCACACGGCTGATGCGCTTGCCGATCAGTTTGCGTTCGCCGGCCTCAGGCCAGTCATACTTGCAAGGCGTCGTCGCCATCGTTCGCTCCTTCGGAGAATCTCGAAAACCGTCATCCTGTAGCGGCGGTCTGTGACCGCCGGTCGCCTGCCGGAAAAAGCCGCCGCTCATAGAGCGCCGCTACAGCCAAGGGGCTGAGGACAGCGCCGCTACAGCGGTTAGTCGCTAGGCGCTTTTCGCACCGCTGTGCATCGCCTTCGCTGCCTGCAGCGCCGCCGTCTTCTGCCCGTGATAGGTTCCGCAGCGGCAGAGGTTGCCGCTCAGCGCGAGGTCCACTTCCGCGGGCGTCGGATTGGGATTGTGTTTCACCAGCGCCGTCATCGCCATCACGAAGCCCGGCGTGCAAAATCCGCATTGTTGCGCGTCATTGTCCACAAACGCCTGCATCACGGGCGTGAGCTTGCCTTCGGCCACCAGGCCCTCGATGGTGGTGATGTCGCGGCCTTCCGCCTCGACGGCGAGCACGCTGCACGCGTACGCCGTTTTGCCATCGATCATCACGGTACAGGCGCCGCAGGTGCCGCGATCGCAGACGCGCTTGGCGCCCGTCATGTCGAGCCGATCGCGCAGGGCGTCGAGCAGGGTGACACGTGGCTCGACAGTCAGCGTCTTGGGCTGGCCATTGATCCGCAACACGACCTTGGTCGCGCCGGGACCACGAACCTCACCGGGCGCGTCCGCGGCAGCATGCAGCAGGCCTTCTCCGGCCAAGATGCCTCCTGAGACGGCGACGCTGGCGCCGCGCAGGAAGTCGCGCCGCGATACGCCCGAATCGGGCTGTGCCTGCCTGGAATTCTTCCGTTTCATGAGACGCTCCCGTGAGAGATAGGGTGGAGGTGAGGGCTCGCGCTGAGGATCGACATTGGCACGCGGGGAAACTCCAACGTGGAATCAGTTGCGCAAAGAAAAATTATAGCACTGTGAAAGCGGCAGGAAGAAAGTGATCGCGACGAAAACTAGTGAACTCTCCAACCTCAACCCCAGCTCTGAGGTTCCCCTCCTCAGGTAACGGCTGGCCGGAGGCCGGGGTGGTGTCAACTGAATTTTTCTGCGAGGACACCACCCCCTAACCCCTCCTCACCTGAGGAGGGGAATCACCCAAGTCCTTCCGCGCTTGCGCATCCCGCCGCCTCTGCTTATACTGGGCACTGGTCGATGGCGGCGATCCTCAGCCGCGCGAATTCCGCGGGCCTGTAGCTCAGGTGGCTAGAGCGCACCCCTGATAAGGGTGAGGTCGGTAGTTCAACTCTACCCAGGCCCACCAAGTCTCTCAATCAGTTAGCGACGGCCGTTTTTTCCGCCTTCGGCTGTTGGTTATCATTTTGGTGCACACCGACTGGAATGGCGACCGGCTTGGGCGCCGTTACGATCGCGTCCAAGGCGGCCCGCTTCGCTTCCATTCGAATGTGCGAGTAATGCTCCACCATTCTCCGGCTGAGGTGCCCGGAGATCGCCATAACGGTTTGTTCGCTGGCTTGGCTCTCCGCGATCTTGGTAATGCAGGTGTGCCGAAGATCGTGAAAGCGAATCCCCAGGCCCGCCCGCTTCAAGGCTGCCCGCCACGCCGACCGCCACGACCTGATGGGCTGCGAGGTGTCGATTCTGTCAGAGTCGGGGCGTTTCCGCTCGATTCCCGCCGCCTCGCACGCTGGAAAGAGGTAATCCTCCGGCTTGGAGGTACGAAATCGGCCCGCCCAGCGAATTAATACGGCATATGCCGGTGCGTTCAACGGGATCTCGCGCCCCGTGCCACCTTCTGTCTTGCTCTTGCCGACCGTCAGCACCCGCTTAAATAGGTCGATTTGCGCCCATCGGAGCAGCCGAATCTCGTTCTTTCGGAGCGCGGTGTTGAGGGCCAGGGTCACGACGGTGTGCAAGAGTTGGTTTGACTCACAAGCTTTGAGCAACGCCGTTTCTTCATCCTGTGTCAGAGCCTTGCCGACGTTCACGTTCTCGCGCTCGAACTTTACATCGCCTTGAAGATCGGCCCACAGTTTGTGACGCTTGAGAACCTGCCGCAGGACCTGCAATTCCTTGTTGAGCGTCCGGGCTGCCGCGCCTTCGGCTTTTCGCCGGGCTTGGTACGCCTTCACCGCGTAGCTGTCCACGTCACACAGCAGCCACGAGCCTAAGACCGGATTCAGGTGGCACTTTAGCGCCACGTGGTAAATGGCGTGCGTTCGCTGGGCGAGGTGCGGCTTTTCGCCTTCAAGCCATGCGTTTGCCGCCTGCGCAGAGCTCGGCGGCAGAGCCCGCCTCTTGATTCTGTTGTACTTTTCCTCCAACTCGCGCCGTCGCGTGCGCTCCGCGTCTCTGGCCACGTTTATGTTCGTGGTCTTGGCTGATTCGTGAATGATGCGTCCCGCGAACCGGAAACGGTACCACCAGGTTCGCTCGCGCTTTTGCCTTCCGTTCTTTTGGCAGATTCTGCCCTTGCCCCGCTGATAGAGCATGTTGCTTACCTCCCACTGACCGAGCCCTGTTTCCGCCGTTTCCGCGCCCGTTTTCCCGCTTTACTGAGTTGGTTCCACGGCTTCAATGGCCTCCCCCCGAGCTTGCCGTTGGCACGCGAGGATTCTGCCTTCCGGTTCGAGTGCACAGCACCCCGACAGGCCGGGCAGTAGCAAACCAGGGGTAGATCGTGAATCGTACACCTTAGCCTCATTGAAATTAATCTATCGGGTTAGGTTTGTTGTGTCAAGCCGAAAATCTAGCATGTTATATTGGGCATGAAACCAGGTCGGCTAGGGTCGCTCCCAAAGAGCGGGAATTCCCGTCCCGCCTGCCGACCCCTCCTTAAACGGGAGTCACGAGGGTCGTGGTGAAACAGAGTCGAAGTCTTGGGAATCGCAAGAGCGCAGCCGTCACCATCGAAACAGTACTTGCATACTCCCCAGAGACTCGCAATGCATTCGACAAGCTCGTCAAAAAAGGGGCGAATCAGGCTGACCTGCAAGCTCTCCTTTGTTTGATTCCGATACTTCCAGACAAACTGGCGCCGATGGTACCCGGGAAGACCGACAGAACCACCACGAATTTCCCGAATCGGATTGACGATCTGGCAATCGAAATCTCGACCGTTAATGAGAAGGGCTGGCTCCTATATAACCTTGAGCTTGATACATGGTTGGAGGGAGACCCCCAGCAGGCCAAGCGACCGATGAGCGATAGCGCCGTTGAACCTCAGTTGGGCCCGTCCCGTGAATCTCACGGCGCGAAGAATGAAGGCCGAGTTGGCGAGTCCATGACGCTCGCGTTGCAAAGCCGGTCTCTGAACAGAGCGACCCCGATGTCTCCAGAGGGAGGACACAATCGGGAAACCTTAAGAGACTTTCGCAGGCTCCCTTCGCTTCTTCATGCGTACGCGACTTACCTAAGGCTAGCCATTCGGCAAAGGAAGTCGAGAGATAATGGTCGCAAGTTCGCCGTCATCAAGTTGCTCGAAGTGGTGCGTCGGGACACAGGTGACTTCCATCTGCCCGAGGTCACAGCCTTATGTCAGGGTGCTTTCAAGGCCGCTAAGTGCCCGGTACCGAAGTATCTCAGTAGCCTCGATAAACTCTATCGTAACAATCCCCGACTTCACGCTCCGCCCGGCAAGTACTTCTCCGTGCAGAGGTTGCCCGCGAAACCAGCTGACGATTAATTTTACCGCTCCCTTCTGACCATTCCATGAAAAAAAAGACTAGGCGCACGGGGTAGCACTTGGTGCTGAAGGCGCCTACTCAATAATGAAGGGAGACTCAACGTGCTCGATGCACGAAAACCCTCACCCGCGGTTGGCGAGCGCCTCTACAGCGTTCGCAAATTTGCAGAAGTCCTCACTTTAAAGGAGTCCACAGTCCGAGCCCACATTCTGAGGCGCAAGGTGGCATTCATCAAGATTGGCCGCTCCGTCCGAATACCGGAATCGGAGCTTGAGAGAATTCTGGATGAAGGCTATGTGCCTGCGAGAGGACGCGATTGAGCGGTGGCTCTTACCGCGTCGAGCGCGAACTTGCGAGCGACCCGACGCTGATCGAGGCGATTATGTCTCGCCCCGAGGTCTTCCCGCCGATGCAGGCCCAGCCTGAGCTCGTGCTCATCCGGGCCGATGAGGCGAGCGTGGAGATAGCTCTGGCGCGAGCGCTGGCCGTGGCTGTGAGCGCCGCAGAGACGAGACTGAAGCTAGAGGCAAGCATGCCAACCAAGATCTATCGAAGTGGCCACCGTTTAGAACCGCCATCGCCGGCGAATGGATCAGCCATGGTCGTGGCGCCACCAGCGGCAAGACTCGGTTGGCCTGAGCCGGCCGCACCCGAAGCTTATTACGGCCTCGCCGGAGATGTTGTGCGAGCCGTTGAACCTCACTCTGAGGCTGATCCTGTGGCCTTGCTTTGCCAAATCCTGACGTTCTTTGGCAACGTGATTGGTGCGCAACCGCGATTCCGAGTGGAGTCGGACTTCCACCGAGCAAATCTTTACGGCGTGCTTGTCGGCGAGACGGGCAAAGGACGAAAAGGCACATCCAAGGGGCGCGTCAAAGAGATGTTTGCGACCACGGATGGTGAATGGCAAACAAAGCGGATCCTAAGCGGCCTGTCGTCCGGCGAAGGTCTTATCTGGAGCTGTCGTGACCCCATTATGAAGCGCGTTGCCGTCCGCGAAAGAGGGAGGATAGTCGGCTACGAAAACGAAGAGGCTGATCCCGGCATCGAGGACAAACGGCTCTTAGTGATTGAACCAGAGTTTGCTCGCGTTCTCAAAATGGCGTCACGAGACGGGAACATCTTGAGCGAGGTCATCAGGGAAGCCTATGACTCTGGGGACCTGAGGAGCCTTACAAAAAACATGCCCGCAAGCGCCACGGGCGCCCACATCTCGATTATCGGCCACATTACAAGGAGTGAGCTACTACGTTGCCTGGGTGAAACCGAGCAAATGAACGGGTTCGGGAATCGGTTTATGTGGCTGTGCGTGCGGAGATCAAAGTATCTGCCCGATGATGAGGACCGTTGGGTTAGCCCCGAGCTTGTGACGGGCCTTCAGGCGCGAATCAAGAGCGTTGTGGAGTTCGCTCGAGGCGTGAGCGAGATGCGGCGAGACGAACAAGCTCGGCTTGCTTGGCGGGCCGTGTATGCAAGGCTGAGCGATGGCAAGCCTGGTTTGGTCGGGGCCATGCTTGGGCGGGCTGAGGCGCAAGTCCTGCGGTTGAGCATGGTCTACGCCCTCGCGGACAAGTCCTCTGTTATTTGCCTGCCACATTTGAAAGCAGCCCTGGCGCTCTGGGAGTATTGCGAGCGCTCGGCAACTTACATATTTGGCGATGCGCTCGGCGATCCGACCGCCGACACGATCCTCGCGGCACTCAGGAACAGCCGGAGCGGACTTACCCGCACTGAAATCTCGGCGCTGTTTCGCCGCCACAAGCCAACCAGCGAGATTGCCCGCGCGCTGAGCGAGCTGGCGAGCCTGGGCTTGGCTGGGTCCAAGCATGACCAGACAGACGGCCGGGCAGTGGAGCGCTGGGAGGCGTCGTGAGCCCATATTTCGCTTTCTTCGCTTTTTTCGCACCGCGGGACGGGACAGAACATGAGCTATCTGGAAATCGTGAAGATGCTTGAGCAGGAGCTTTCCGAAGGAGCAGAGCAATCAGGTCCGCCTGAGGCGGCCCCTCTGGCCGGCTCCGCAGCAGTCTCTGAGCATCCGGCTGGCTGCGAAAAAGGCGAATTAAGCGAAAAAAGTCATGCGCCGAATGGCCTAAGCCTTGGTAGCCCGAACGGCCGTCGCCGATTGGTCCTGAGAAGCGCGGACATCCCAGAGCTGGAACGGCAGTTGAGGCTCTTGGGGTGGCACGTGGTTCGACGAGGTGTTGAGCTTCATTGCACGTAGCGGAGGCAGGGCAGTCCGATGGACGCCGCGGTTCGACATGACATCGGCACACTACTCGCCGAGGCTGGAGCGCGTCCGGCCGGTCCGAGACGTTACGATTGCCCGGAATGCGGCTCGCGCCGGACGGTGTCGGTTGACGAAGGGCGCGGCCTCTTCCATTGCCATCATGCTGGATGCGGCTTTTCAGGCGGTGTGGGCACTCTTCGAAAGCGGCTGGGGCTCCGGCGTGAATGGCTGCCTCGCGCCGAATACGTGCGCCAGCGAAAGGAGCGGGAGCGGGTCCACGACGCGGCGCAACGTCTGGCGAGGGCGGTTCACGCCAGACGCGTGGAGCTGCTGGACTCCCTGAGCCACGTTAACCGGCTTGAGGCGCTGATCCACGACGCCGGACCTTCTGAAGCAAGTTGGGAAGTCTTGGCGCTCGTTTACGCCGAGCGGTCGGGCATTGTAGCCGAACTTGCCGTGCTGGAGTCCGCGAGTGCGGCGGATCTGGTGCGGTTCTTCACGGCGGATGCCGAGACACGCCAGCACGCCATTGAGCGCGTGATTGAGCGAGGTGGGCTGTACGACTTCGATGGGAAATGGGTTGAATCAGGTGTGTGATCGCTCCAACTTAGGGAAGGCTTCAGCGAGGCTTTCCGGTGGGACGACCACTGCGCAATCAACTGCAGTGAAGCAACCGGCGTGACCGTTCTGCTCGGTGACGGCAAGGATGGGTTCACCACCATGCGCGGCTCGTCTCTTTCCCTTGCCGGCCGCTCCGCCCTGCCCGCGTGCCCACAGGAAACCTACTGGAAACGGACTGCGCGACATCGCGGTTTCCTGCGCGGAGAACGACAAGGTGTTTTTCTTCCTCGCGGCAAAGGATGGGTCCTTTAGCATCTGCAGCCGCAGCGTTCCGACCGGGTGGGGAGGTCTCGCCATGACCTGGATCGGGGCGGCAAGGACGACTGTCGTTATTGCCAATCACGACTCCGGCGCAATCACAATTCTGGTGAGCAAATAAGTTGATGACGGCCAGCGAACATGGTCACGCGTGCGGTGGCGGTTATATACCAGCTCGGAGATTGGCCAGTGAGGACACAGCGCTACCGGGATCGCGTCACCGTGTTTCGCAAATCTTAATTAAGTGATTTGAATATAAAGACTTAAACTGATGGACCTGGAGGGGTTCGAACCCTGTATGGGTGTTGAAAACACGTAACTTATTGATTTTACGTAGCGGCAGAAACGCCAAAAACGATCAAAACGCCAGTTTGAGGTACACGGCGGGTACACGGGCGTTGCCACTAAAGGCCTCCCAGTCCGGCCTCGGGCTGCGGCTCTCCCGGGCACCGAGATTGGATCTCACCCTCAGTGAACACCGAAATGACAACACAGGCGCTCCCACCGTTCAGCAAACCTTCACTGAAATTTTCAGTGAAAATCTGTTGAACGATCGACTCAAACTGGAGTGCTCAAGGCTCTCGAGAGGCTGCCCATGTTGCCCTTCGAGGGCGCTCCACATAGATAAGCCTGCCGCCTTGCTCGGACTGCCCAATTACCAGACCGTCCGACGCTTCAATCTGGAACCATTAGCGGGGTGACGGTGGGGTTATGCGGCGTATCGTTCGGGTTTGGGTTATAGGGCCGGACTTCTCGGATCTTATTTGAAGGGGCTTTTTGCCGGGAGGCGCAGACTGACCGGGGAGTCTGTAAAAAACGGGGAGCGTGCATCAGTGTCAGAGAGTGTATACCCGATTCGCCTTCGCCAGCGCCTCGTCCACTTCGGCTGCGGACAGCAGGGGCGCGGTGGGGAGACTGTGGCTGAGCCCGCTCGATGAGTCTCCCGAACTAACCGCGATGGTACAGACTTCAGGTCGCGACGATGTTTTCGTCTTTCCGAACCACTGTACACGGACGAAATCGCCGAAGATGCGAAACTCCGCAAGCCTTGAGGCAGCAGGAGCACGGTGGGCTTCAACAGAGGCCCTCTGGGTTGCCTCAGGATCAACGATCTTCAAGCGGGTAGGGCAATCCTATGGGCGTTTTCAACGAAGAATCAATGACTTAACGACAAGAGACGCTCCGCAGCCGGTGGTGAGGGATGGCTGGATCGGCGGCCGGACTCTGAACACGCCGGGCTGACTCCAATTGCCGGGGCGCTGCCTCGGGCCTGGGACGCTCCGCACGGGACTGCGGCCACAGTTCTTCAGAAAAACGCACTGAAAATTTCACTGCGTTTTGACGACGCGATCGCCTGCTCGAACGGCCGGCTCGATTTGCTTTCAGGCGGCGTTATCCGGCGGCACGTTATTGACCGCCCATTCGGCGCTTCCCGCGGAGGGAGCGTCAATCCAAGTCTGCTTTTCGAAATGGCACCAATGGTCGAGCGAGAGGCCTACCAGAAACCGGCGTATGCTCGTTCGATAGGCACCACGCCGGGCACTGAAAATTTCACTACGCTTTGAACTCAGGCGCCCTGAAACGGCAGTCTGCCCAAGCCGCTGCTGTCCCGAGCACTGTAATTTCACCCGCGTGGAACCGATGAAACCGTCACTGGCGTTGGTTCACGTGCTCGGCGTGCTCAGCAATGAGGCCGGCGGGTGCGGGGCCGATGGGCAATAATCCGCGCACGTCCGAGGGTCGAAGGCGCAACCTGCTGCTTGCGCGCCAATACCACGTGAGCCGTGACTCGATCTATCGACATGCCCATGCCCTCAGTCTGTTCAGCAAGCGCCAAAGGAACCTCCGAAAAGCGCTCGAACGGATAATCGAACAGGCTGAGACCGTGGTTGTGACAGCGTCGTCCGTGGTCGCGGCGATTCAAGCCTACGCCAAGATCAACAGCTCCGGCCAGTGGATTGAGCGGGTCGAGACTGTCAACGCACACGATCTATTCGAGAGAATGACCAATGAAGAGCTGGATGAAT